>VOFF01001045.1_pt1 | contig 53544 bp, 58 predicted proteins | sample 5384061 | NCBI WGS metagenome assembly VOFF01 (sample SAMN12384725, study PRJNA508395) | human gut metagenome | isolation source: healthy gut E | host: Homo sapiens | reverse complement strand
AGGAGGGCCTGATCGCCGTCGCGCTGGAGCTGGATCGTGCTGCTGCTCGTGGCGCGCTGCCGTTCACGCTGTCGGGGCAGATCCTGTTTACCTCGACGCGGTGTTCGAGATGATCTCCGGCTTTACGACCACGGGTTCCAGCATCCTCCCGGCGGTCGAGTCGCTTGACCGTTGTATGCTCTTCTGGCGGGAGCCTTTTCACACTGGATCGGCGGCATGGGCATTCTCGTGTTCATAAAAGGCCATCGTCCGCATGGACGGCGGACAGGCCATTCATCTGCGCGCGCCGAAAGCCCAGGACCGACGGCAGTTCAAGATGGTCCCGCGCATGGTCGATCTGTCTAAAATTTTGTATGGCATTTTATTTCGGCCTGACGGTCGCAGATCATCTTATATCTGGCGGGCGGCGACCCGCTGTTTGATTCGCTCTGCAACGCGTTCGGCACGGCGGGCACGGGCGGCTTGCCATCAGAAACGACTCTTCTGCCTCCTTACAGCGCCTTACACGCAGACGGTCACGACGGTCTTCATGGCGCTGTTCGGCGTGAATTTCGATCTATTTCTTCCTGCTGCGCAGAAAATTTGATCTGGCATGGAAGAACACGGAGCTGCGCTGGTACGTATCGATCATCGTGATCTCGACGCTGCTTATTACCTTCAACATTAAAAGCCTCTATCACGGGGATTTGGCTACAGCCTGCACCATGCGGCGTTTACCGTTTCGTCCGTCATCACCACGACGGGCTACGGTACGGAGAATTTTGACCTGTGGCCGGAATTTTCACGCGTGATTCTGGTGCTTCTCATGATCGTCGGCGCAAGCGCAGGCTCGACCGGCGGCGGGCTGAAGGTCTCGCGTCGTCATTCTCATGCGGGCAGCCAAGGCGGAGCTGCGCAAGATCCCAGCATCCGCACACCGTCAAGGTCATCACCGTTGACGGCAAGCCTGTCTCCGGCGAGACGGTCCGCGCGGTGAGCACCTATTTTATATTGTATGTGCTGATCGCCGCAGCCTCTGTGCTGCTCGTCTCGCTCGACGGCTATGACGGCTCGACGACGCTGACGGCCGTGCTCGCCACGTTCAACAACATCGGCCCCGGCCTCGGGCTGTGCGGCCCGGCGGGGAACTTCGCGTTTTTCTCGCCGCTGGCGAAGGTCGTGCTGTGCATCGATATGCTGCTGGGGCGGCTGGAGCTGTAGATGCTGGTGCTGCTGATGCCCAGCACGTGGCGGAAGAAATGAACGCCGGGATTCGGCAAAAGGCCAAAACCGGGCGCGAAAGTTCTGCTGTTTTGAACAACGATGATGCAGGAGATTGCGCCACGGGCGGTAACTTCTGCGGGTATGTCCGGTCATCGGGCGGCTGAACGGTCCTGTGTGCGTATATCGCTGCGCCTATGGGGAATCGGCCGGCTTCGTCGGCCATTTTTCATGGGTGGGAATGATACGCACGGCGGCGCGGACAGGAAGTTCGACCGTACCCAGCCACAAAAAACTGAGTACGTCTCAAGGAGGAAAACATCAACATGGCAAACCAAATGATCAGAATCCGGCTGAAGGCCTATGATCACCAGCTCATCGATGCCAGCGCGGCGAAGATCGTAGAAACCGCCAAGCGCAACGGCGCTTCCGTCTCCGGTCCCATCCCTCTGCCCACCAAGAAAGAGGTTGTGACCATCCTGCGGGCTGTCCATAAGTATAAGGATTCCCGCGAGCAGTTCGAGCGCAGAACCCACAAGAGATTGATCGATATTCCTCAACCCCAACCAGAAGACTGTGGAGTCCCTCATGTCCCTGGACCTGCCGGCTGGCGTTGAGATTGAGATAAAGCTGTAATTCCCCCGTCAGGATAGCAGCAGCCCGCCACGGTTCGCCACTATAGAGGACGGACGGGTCATGTTGACCGACCAATGCGCTCCCAATGCGCAAGTCGCTCAACCAATAACCTTAAAAGGAGGAAAAGACACATGCAAATGCAGAAAGCGATCATCGGCAAAAAAGTGGGCATGACCCAGATTTTCGATGAGAGCGGCAAGGTCATTCCGGTCACCGTTATCGAGGCAGGCCCCTGCGTCGTGACCCAGAAGAAGACCACCGAAAAAGACGGCTACAACGCCGTACAGCTTGGCTTTGAGGACGTCAAGGAATCCAAGCTGACCAAGCCGGAGCTCGGCCATCTGAAAAAGGCTGAGGTTGCCCTCAAGAAGCACCTCAAGGAGTTCCGCGTGGAGAAGGCCGCCGAGATGAACGTCGGCGACGAAATTAAGGCAAGCGTTTTCGCAGTCGGTGACAAGGTCGACGTCACCGGTATCAGCAAGGGCCACGGCTACGAAGGCCCGGTCAAGCGCTGCGGCGGCCATCGCACCCCGATGACCCACGGCGGCGGCCCGGTTCACCGTCAGGCCGGTTCTATGGGCCCCACCTCTTCCCCCAGCCGTATTTTCAAGGGCCATCATGGCGCAGGCCAGATGGGCGTTGAGCAGGTCACGGTTGAGAACCTCGACATCGTTAAGGTCGACGACGAGCTCAACATGATCGTCGTTCGCGGCGCGATCCCCGGCCCGAAGGGCGGCGTTGTCTACATCAAGAACACCGTCAAGAACTTCAAGGCAAAGGGCGCTGCTGCCAACGCGAGCATCAACCCGCAGAAGGCTTCCGCACGTACCAACCCGCAGAAGGCTTCGGCAAGAAACCGCTGAGAGAGGAGAGTAAATCATGCAGACTAAAGTTTTTGATATGGCTGGTAAGCAGGTCGGCGAGATCGAGCTCTCTGATGCCATTTTCGGGATCGAGCCCAATGAGGCTGTCGTTCACGACGTCGTAAAGAACCATCTGGCCAACTGCCGTCAGGGCACGCAGAGCTCCCTGACCCGCGCAGAGGTCTCCGGCGGCGGCATCAAGCCGTGGCGCCAGAAGGGCACCGGCCGTGCCCGTCAGGGCTCCATCCGCGCTCCGCAGTGGACCCACGGCGGCATCGTGTTCGCACCCAAGCCCCGCGATTACAGCTACACGCTCAACAAGAAGGTCAAGAGACTGGCTCTCAAGTCCGTCCTGAGCGCGAAGGCACAGGAAGAAAACGTTATCGTCATCGACGAGATCAAGCTGGACGCCATCAAGACCAAGCCCATGGCTTCGTTCCTGAAGGCTGTCGGCGCCGATACCAAGGCTCTGGTCGTCACCGCTGAAAACAACGAAGTCGTTGTCAAGAGCGCGGCCAACATCCCCGGCGTTCTGGTGACCTTCGCCAACCTGATCAACGTCTACGACATTCTGAACGCAAAGAAGCTCGTCGTTGACAAAGCTGCTCTTGCAAAGATTGAGGAGGTGTTCGCATAATGAAGACCGCTTACGATATCATCATCAAGCCCGTCATCACCGAACAGTCCATGGAAGCTACCGAAGACAAGAAATATGTCTTCCAGGTTGCGATCGACGCCAACAAGGTCGAGATCAAGAAGGCTGTCGAGGAGATCTTCGGCGTGAAGGTCGAAAAAGTCAACACCATCCGTATGGAAGGCAAGGAAAAGCGCCAGGGCGCCGCTCCCGCAGGCCGCCGCGCCAGCTGGAAGAAGGCCATGGTCAAGCTGACTGCCGATTCCAAGACCATCGAGTTCTTCGAGGGTATGGTCTAATCAATTTGTAAGGAGAGTAACGCAATATGGCGATCAAATCTTTTAAGCCGTATACCCCGTCGAGAAGAAACATGACTGTTTCCGCGTTCGACGGCGTAGACAAAAAGGCAAAGCCTGAACGCAGCCTTCTTGAGACTGTCAAGAAGAACGCGGGCCGCAACAGCTACGGCCGCATCACCGTCCGCCATCGCGGCGGCGGCAACAAGCGCAAGTACCGCATCATCGACTTCCGCCGCGACAAGCTCGATATGCCGGCAACTGTCCAGCGCATCGAGTACGACCCGAACCGCAGCGCGTTCATCGCTCTGGTCAAGTACGAAGACGGCGAGCTCCGCTACATCCTCGCGCCTGTCGGTCTGAAGACCGGCGACACCGTCGTCTCTTCCGCCGCCGCTGATATCAAGCCCGGCAACTGCCTGCCGCTGGCCAATATCCCCGTCGGTACCATCATCCACAACATCGAGATCAACCCCGGCCGCGGCGCACAGCTCGTCCGCTCCGCCGGCGACTACGCCCAGCTGATGGCAAAGGACGCGCAGTTTGCGCAGGTCCGTCTGCCGTCCGGCGAAGTCCGCCTCGTCCGCCCGAACTGCGTGGCAGTCATCGGTCAGGTCGGCAACATCGACCATGAGAACGTGCACATCGGCAAGGCCGGCCGTACCCGCCACATGGGCATCCGCCCGACGGTCCGCGGTTCTGTCATGAACCCGAACGACCACCCGCACGGCGGCGGCGAAGGCAAGTCTCCTGTTGGTCATCCCGGTCCTATGACGCCTTGGGGCAAGCCTGCAATGGGCCTGAAGACCCGCAAGACCAAGAACCGCACCAACAAGTATATCTTTAAGCACAGAAACGCGAAGTAAGGAGGATATAAGATGAGCAGAAGCATTAAAAAAGGCCCGTTTGTAGCACCCGAGCTGTTCAAGCGCGTGGAAGAGCTCAACAAGGCCGGTGATAAGAAGGTCCTCAAGACCTGGTCCAGAAGCTCCACGATCTTCCCTTCCTTCGTTGGCCACACGATCGCTGTTCATGACGGCCGCCGTCATGTACCCGTCTATATCACTGAGGATATGGTCGGCCACAAGCTTGGCGAGTTTGCTCCGACGCGGACCTTCCGCGGCCACTCCGGCAGCAAGACCACCAACGCATAAGAGGAGGACGCAAGAAACATGGAAGCTAGAGCTTATTTGAAATACCTGCGTATCTCTCCGCGCAAGGTCGTCATTCTGTGCGACCTGATCCGCGGCAAGGACGTAAAGACTGCAACCGCATATCTGATGCAGACCCCGAAGGCGGCCTCCGAGCCCATGCTCAAGCTGCTCAAGAGCGCTGTTGCGAACGCGGAGAACAACCACGGCATGAACGCCGACAATCTGGTTGTCACGACCGCCATCGCCAACCCGGGCCCCACGCTCAAGCGCGGTATGCCCAGAGCGCAGGGCAGATACAATCGCATTCTGAAGAGAACCACTCACATCACCATCGGTGTGAGCGAGAAGGCTTAAGCAGGAGGTTACTATGGGACAGAAAGTTAATCCCCATGGATTGCGCGTCGGCGTAATTAAAGATTGGGACTCTCGTTGGTATGCCCGTGAGGATAAGGTCGGCGATCTGATCGTCGAGGACTACAACATCCGTAAGTATCTGAAGTCCACCCTCTATTCTGCCGGTATTGCCAAGATCGAAATTGAGCGCGACAACGCCAAGGTCAAGATCAGCATCCACTGCTCCCGCCCCGGCGTCATCATCGGCAAGGGCGGCACGGAGATCGAGGTGCTCCGCAAGAAGATCGAAGCCAAGCTCGGCAAGACCGTCGCTCTGAACATTGTCGAAGTCCGTTCCCCGGACCTCAACGCACAGCTCGTCGCGGAGAACATCGCCGCGCAGCTCGAAAAGCGTATCTCCTTCCGCCGTGCCATGAAGCAGGCTATCCAGCGCGCGACCCGTCTGGGCGCGAAGGGCATCAAGTGCACCTGCGGCGGCCGTCTGGGCGGCGCCGAGATCGCCAGAAGCGAATCCTATCATGAGGGCACTATCCCCCTGCAGACCATCCGTGCCGACATCGACTACGGCTTTGCCGAGGCCAACACGACCTACGGCCGCGTCGGCTGCAAGGTCTGGATCTACAAAGGCGAAGTCCTGAACTCCACGCTGCGTTCCGAGAATCCGGAGCCCGCAAAGCGCGAGCGCCGCGACCGCCGTCCGAACGACCGCCGGGGTGGCGACCGCCGCGGTAACGGTGAACGCCGTCCGTACAACAATGACCGCCGTTCCTACAACGGCGAGCGCCGTCCGTACAATAACAACAACACGGAAGGAGGCAACCGCTAATGTTAATGCCGAAAAGAACCAAGTACCGCCGCGTACAGAGAGGCCGCATGAAGGGCGCTGCCTCCCGCGGCAACAAGGTTTCCTACGGTGAGTTCGGTATCCAGGCAATGGAGCCGGGCTGGATCACCGGCAATCAGATCGAAGCAGCCCGTGTCGCCATGACCCGCTACACCAAGCGCGGCGGCCAGGTCTGGATCAAGATCTTCCCCGACAAGCCTGTTTCGAAGAAGGCTCTCGGCGTCCGTATGGGCTCCGGCAAGGGCGCTCCGGAATACTGGGTTGCAGTCGTCAAGAATCAGAAAGTCATGTTCGAAATCGGCGGCGTTTCCGAAGCGGAAGCGCGCGAGGCACTGCGTCTTGCTCAGCACAAGCTGCCCATCAAGACGAAGATCATTGCCAAGGAAGCCCCGGAAACCGAGAATGGTGGTGAATAAGATGAAGGCAAACGAAATCCGTAAACTGTCTGCGGCTGAGCTCGACTCCAAGCTGGCAGATCTCAAGAAGGACCTGTTCATGCTCAGAATGCAGCATGCAACCAACCAGCTTGACAACCCCCTGCGCATCGCAGACGTCAAGAAAGATATTGCCCGCATCAAAACTATTATTCGTGAGAACGAGACCAAGTAACTGAGGAGGAAACTGCAATGAGTGAAACTACCAGAGCGTTCCGCAAGACCAGAGTTGGTACCGTCATCTCCGATAAGATGGACAAGACCATCGTGGTTGCGATCGCGACGAACGTACAGCATCCGCTGTATCATAAAATCATCAAGAGAACCTACAAGCTCAAGGCCCATGACGAGAAGAACGAAGCCGGCATCGGCGATACCGTCAAGGTCATGGAGTGCCGTCCGCTGTCCAAGGACAAGAGATGGAGACTTGTAGAGATCATTGAAAAGGCAAAGTAAGGAGGTCGACAACAAATGATTCAGTGCGAAACTTATTTGAAGGTTGCCGACAATACCGGTGCCAAGGAAATCAAGTGCATCCGCGTCCTGGGCGGCGCGAAGCGCAAGTACGGCAACATCGGCGACGTCGTTGTTGCGTCTGTCCGTAAGGCTGCGCCGAACGGCACGGTCAAGAAGGGCGAGGTCGTCAAGGCCGTCATCGTCCGCTCCATGAAGGGCGCCCGCCGTGCAGACGGCACCTACGTCCGCTTCGACGAGAACGCAGCCGTTCTCATCAAGGATGACAACAGCCCTCGCGGCACCCGTATTTTTGGGCCGGTGGCGAGAGAACTCCGTGACTCTGGTTTCATGAAGATCTGCTCCCTGGCACCCGAAACAGTTTAATAGGGGGACCAAGAGATGAACGTTAAGAAGAATGATACCGTTATTGTCCTGTCCGGCAAGGACAAGGGCAAGAAGGGCAAGGTCCTCGAGGCTATGCCCGCTGCCGGTAAGGTCGTCGTCGAAGGCGTCAACGTCGCGACCTGCCATGTCAAGCCGAAGAAGCAGGGCGATCAGGGCGGCATTATCAACCGCGAGATCCCGATGTACGCTTCCAAGGTCATGCTCGTCTGCCCGAAGTGCGGCAAGGCTACCCGCCATGCTGTCAAGCTCGCCGACGGCAAGAAGGTCCGCGTCTGCAAGAAGTGCGGCCAGACGATTTGAGAGGGAGGATTGAAACATGGCCAGACTGAAAGTTAAGTATACCGAAGAGATCGCTCCCGCCCTCATGAACAAGTTCCAGTATAAGTCCGTGATGCAGATCCCGAAGCTGAGCAAGGTCATCGTCAACGTTGGCTGCGGCGAATCCAAGGGCAACGCCAAGGAAATCGAAGCCATCTGCAAGGACATCGCCACCATCACCGGCCAGAAGCCCATCACTACCAAGGCCCGCAAGTCCGTCGCGAACTTCAAGGTCCGTGAAGGCGAGACTGTCGGCGTCAAGGTCACCCTCCGCGGCGACCGTATGTGGGAGTTCCTTGACCGTCTGTTCAACGTGGCTCTGCCCCGTGTCCGCGACTTCCGCGGCATCAACCCCAACTCCTTCGACGGCCGCGGCAACTACGCCTTCGGTCTCAAGGAGCAGCTGATCTTCCCGGAAATCGAGTACGACAAGGTCGACAAGATCCGCGGCATGGACATCTGCATCTGCACCACCGCGACCACCGACGAAGAAGCCAAAGAGCTGCTGACCATGGTCGGCGCTCCGTTCTACGCTTGATTGGAGGATACCGGTAATGGCAAGAAAAGCAATGATTCTCAAGCAGAAGGAAGAACCCAAGTTCTCCACCCGCTACTATAACCGCTGCAAGATCTGCGGCCGTCCCCATGCTTACCTGCGTGACTACGGCGTCTGCCGTATCTGCTTCCGCGAGCTGGCCTACAAGGGCCAGATCCCCGGCGTTCGCAAGGCGTCTTGGTAAATCTTTTCGCGCAATGCTGCGTTTCTGAGCGCTTGGCGTACACAAAGTACGCCGGCGCACTCAGACCTTGCCTTGCACGAAAATCTTCACCAATCCGCCCTCAGAAGACTGATGGAGCGGTTGAGTGAAGAAGGGCTTTGGCCCATAACTTTCTTTGTTATCGCCAGGGCGGCGGGAGCCGCCCTCCAACGATAAAAGTATGGATGACGAAAGGTCACGGTTAATCGGGTCGGCTCCGGCCGGCAGCAAGGATTAGTCGTGATACCTCGCCACCAAAACCGCAATGCGGTAACTTCAAACTAGGAGGAACAAACCATGCAAATCACTGATCCCGTTGCCGATATGCTGACGCGCATCCGCAATGCAAACACGGCAAAGCACGAGTCCGTTGATGTGCCCGCTTCCAACCTGAAGAAGGCCATCGCAAAGATCCTGCTCGACGAAGGCTACATCAAGAGCTACGAAGTCGTCGAGGACGGCACCCAGGGCGTCATCCGCATCCAGCTGAAGTACCTTGCCGGTAAAGAAAAGGTCATCAGCGGCCTGCGCCGTGTCTCCAAGCCCGGCCTGCGTGTCTACGCCGGCGCTGACGAGCTGCCCAGAGTCCTGAAGGGTCTCGGCATCGCAATTATTTCCACGTCCAAGGGCGTCATGACCGACAAGGCAGCGCGTGCGAGCCATGTCGGCGGCGAAGTCCTGGCATTCGTATGGTAAGGAGGGTATTGAACAATGTCTAGAATTGGCAGAATGCCCGTTACCATCCCCGCAGGCGTCGAGGTTTCCGTCGCGGAGCCGAACGTCGTTACCGTAAAGGGCCCCAAGGGCACACTGACTCAGACGATGCGCCCGGAGATGATCATCAAGGTCGAAGGCAATGTGATCCATGTCGGCCGCCCGTCCGAGGATAAGCTGCACAAGAGCCTGCACGGCCTGACCCGCAGCCTGATCCATGACATGGTCGTCGGCGTGACCGATGGCTTCAAAAAAGAGCTCGAGATCAACGGCGTTGGCTACAAGGCCAGCAAGGAAGGCAACAAGCTCGTTATGAACCTCGGCTATTCCCACCTTGTCACCATGGAAGAGATCGACGGCATCACGATCGATGTCCCGGCTCCCAACAAGGTCGTCATCAACGGCATCGACAAGCAGAAGGTCGGCCAGTTTGCAGCGAACGTCAGAGGCAAGAGACCTCCCGAGCCTTACAAGGGCAAGGGTATCAAGTACGCCACTGAGACCATTCGCCACAAAGAGGGCAAGGCCGGCGGTAAGAAGTAATTAGGAGGTGTGCCATTATGGTGAAAACATTTGATAAGAACGCTCAGCGTATGAAGCGTCATACCCGCGTTCGCGGTAAGATCTCCGGCACGCCCGAACGGCCCCGCCTGAACGTCTACCGCAGCAACGCCAACATCTACGCACAGATCATTGACGACGTGAGCGGCGTTACGCTCGCTGCCGCCGCTTCCAATGAGAAGGATTTCGAAGGCGCCACCGGCAACAAGGAAGCTGCCCGCAAGGTCGGCAAGCTGGTTGCAGAACGCGCCAAGGCAAAGGGCATCGACACTGTCGTGTTCGATCGTGGCGGTTATATCTACCATGGTCGTGTGGCAGAGCTTGCCGAAGGCGCCCGTGAAGGCGGCCTGGAATTCTAATCGGAGGAGGATGAACAATGGCTTACAATAGAGATCGCGCACCCAAGGAAGACAATGGCCCGGAAATGATCGAAAAGGTCGTTTACCTGAACCGCGTTTCCAAGACCGTTAAGGGCGGCCGTGTCATGAAGTTCTCCGCTCTGGTTGTTGTCGGCGACGGCAAGGGCACCGTTGGCTACGGCCTCGGCAAAGCCGCTGAAGTTTCCGAAGCAATCCTGAAGGGTATTGCTGACGCGAAGAAGAACATGGTCAAGATCACGCTCGAAGGCACCACGATTCCGCACGACATCATCGGCGAATTCGGTGCTGGCCGCGTCATGCTGAAGCCGGCTCCCGAAGGCACCGGCATCATCGCCGGCGGCGCTGTCCGTGCTGTCATGGAAGCAGTCGGCATTTCCAACATTCGTGCAAAGTGCCTGCGCTCGAACAACCCGCAGAACGTTGTCAAGGCAACGATGCAGGGTCTGACCTCTCTGCGCGACGCAGCGGAAGTTGCGCGCATCAGAGGCAAGAACGTGGAAGACATCGTCGGTTAAGGAGGGCTCAAAATGGCGAATCTTAGAATTAAGCTTGTCAAGAGCCTGAACGGCCGTCTTGAAAAGCACATCGCGACCGCGCATTCCCTCGGTCTGCGCAAGATCGGTCAGGAAACTGTTCAGCCTGACAACACCCAGACTCGCGGCAAGATCGCAAAGATCGGCTATCTGCTGCAGGTCACGGAAGAACAATAAGGAGGACAAGTAGATGAATTTACATGAACTTGCTCCGGTTATGGGTTCTACCCATGTGAATAAGCGCAAGGGCCGTGGCACCGGCACTGGCAACGGCAAGACCGCAGGCCGCGGACACAAGGGCCAGAAGGCCCGTTCGGGCGGCAAGCTCCGCATCGGCTTCGAAGGCGGCCAGATGCCTCTGGCACGCCGTATCCCGAAGCGCGGCTTCAACAACATCTTCGCAGAGCCCCTGACGGCTGTGAACGTTGCGGTTCTCAACAAGTTCGAAGACGGCGCGGTCGTTGACGCGGCTGCCCTGATCGAAAAAGGCATTCTGCACGATTGCAAGTACGGTCTGAAGGTTCTTGGCAACGGCAGCGTTTCCAAGAAGGTCACCGTGAAGGCTGCCGCCTTCTCGGAGTCTGCCAAGGAAAAAATCGAAAAGGCGGGCGGAAAGGCCGAGGTGGTGTAAGTGTTTACAACACTCCGTAACGCGTGGAAGATCCCTGAGCTTCGCAAAAAGATCCTCTTTACGCTGTTTGTCCTTCTGATCTACCGTCTGGGTGCCTGCGTTCCCGTTCCCTACGTCAACGTAGCAGAGCTCGCGACCTACTTCTCGCAGCAGCTGTCCGGTACGGTTCTGGGTCTGTACAACGCGATGTCCGGTTCTGCGTTCTCGCAGGCGACGGTCTTCGCCATCGGTATCCAGCCGTATATCAACGCATCCATTATCATCGAACTTCTTGCCATCGCCATCCCTGCCCTTGAGCGTCTTGCCAAGGAGGGCGGCGAGGAAGGCCAGAAGAAGATCCAGCGCATCACCCGCTACACCACGGTCGGCCTTGCTCTTCTGATGGGCTTTGCCTACTATGTGATGCTCAAGAACTACAACCTGCTCAACGAGACCGGCTTCCTCGCAGGCCTTGTCATCGTCGTGACCTTCATGGCCGGCGCGTCCTTCCTGATGTGGATGGGCGAGCAGATCGATCAGTTCGGCATCGGCAACGGCATCTCGATGATCCTGTTCGCAGGTATCATTTCCCGTATCCCGTCGCTCGTCAGCGCGCTCGTTTCCTCGCTGGCCTCCGGCGCGATCAAGTGGTACACCGCGATCCTGCTGGTTCTCGGCATGCTGCTGATCGTTGTATTCATCGTGTTCATCACGAACTCCGAGCGCCGGATCCCCGTCCAGTACGCCAAGCGCGTGGTCGGCCGCAAGATGTACGGCGGTCAGAGCACGTTCCTGCCGGTCAAGGTCAATATGTCCGGCGTTCTGCCGATCATCTTCGCGCAGTCCATTGCGACTCTGCCCGCGACGATCATCGCCTTCACCGGCACCGGCAGCAGCTCCTTCTGGACGTGGATGAACACCTATATCTTCGACACGAAGAGCGCGTTCTACATCGTCTGCTACTTCCTGCTGATCATTGCGTTCAGCTACTTCTATGCAACGATCCAGTTCAACCCGATCGAAATCGCCAATAACCTCAAGAAGAACGGCGGCTTCATCCCCGGCTTCCGCCCGGGCAAGCCGACCTCGGACTTCATCCTGAAGGTTATCAACAAGATCACGCTCTTTGGCGCTCTGTATCTGGCGATCGTCGCGATCCTGCCGATCATCGCCGGCATCATCATCAAGAACACCTCCCTCGCGGTGGGCGGCACGTCCGTCATCATCGTCGTCGGCGTTGCGCTTGAGACGGTCAAGAGCCTCGAGGCTCAGATGCTCATGCGTCACTACAAAGGCTTCCTGGAGTAATTGGAGGAAGATGCTATGAAGCTGATTCTTTTGGGTGCTCCCGGTGCCGGAAAAGGCACACAGGCGGAGATCATCAGCAAGAAGCTGAACATCCCCACCATTTCCACCGGCAACATTCTTCGCGAAGCGATCAAGAACGGAACCGAGACTGGCCTGAAGGCCAAGAGCTTCATGGACGCTGGCAAGCTCGTTCCGGACGATGTCATCATCGGCATCGTCCGCGAACGGGTCGCCCGCGCGGATTGTGCGAACGGCTTCATCCTCGATGGAGTCCCCCGCACGATCCCGCAGGCCGAGGCGCTCGAAGCGGCTGGCATCCATTTTGACGCAGTCGTGTCCATTGAGATCGCCGACGAGGTGATCGAAGCGCGCATGACCGGCCGCCGCGTCTGCGGCAGCTGCGGCGCAAGCTTCCACATCGTTGCGAACCCGCCGAAGCATGACGGCGTCTGCGATCTGTGCGGCGCACCGCTCACCGTCCGCAAGGACGATGCGCCGGAGACGGTCAAGAACCGCCTCAAGGTGTTCCATGCCGAGACAGAGCCGCTGAAGGACTTCTACAAGAAGCTCGGCAATCTCAAGCTGGTGGAAGGCAACCAGCCCATCGAATATGCGACCAGAGACATTCTGGCAGCATTGGGTGAATAACATGATTCCAGTAAAAAATGAGCGCGAACTGGTGATTATGCAGATCGACAAGGCGGTATATGAATTTATCCTGTCGCAGGGAGCAAAACCGACGTTCCTCGGCTACGGGGGCTTCCCGGCCAGCACCTGCATCTCCGTCAACGAGGTCATCATCCACGGCATTCCGGGCAACCGGGTGCTGAAGGAGGGCGACATCGTCTCGGTGGACGTGGGCGCGACATGGGGCGGTTTTACTGGTGACTGTGCCGCTACTTTCGCATGTGGGGCAATCTCCCCCACGGCGCAGAAGCTCATTACGGTAACAGAACAGAGCTTTTACGAGGGAATCAAATTTGCACGTCAGGGCAACCGGATCTCCGACATCGGCCATGCGGTGCAGACATACGTGGAAAGCCATGGATTTGGCGTTGTCCGCGCGTTTGTCGGGCACGGCGTCGGCGAAAAGATGCACGAAGAACCAGAGGTCCCAAATTTCGGATCCCCCGGCAGAGGCCCGCGCATGGTCAAAGGCATGACCCTGGCAATCGAGCCGATGGTCACGCAGGGCACGTACGATGTGCGCGTCCTGAAGGACGGTTGGACGACTGTAACTGCCGATGGCAAGCTCGCGGCGCACTATGAAAACTCGATCCTGATTACCGACGGCGAGCCGGAAATCCTCACCGTCACTGAGGGACTGTAAGCTATGGAAATTGACAAATCGAGTCTGGTCGTCTCAAAGGCCGGGCGGGATCAGGGCCAGCTGTTCTACGTGATCGACGCGGATGAGCAGTATGTCTATCTCGCCGACGGCAAGAGCCGCAGGCTGGAGAAGCCAAAGCGCAAAAAGCGCAAGCATATTGAACAGATACCTCGGACGGAGTCACGAATCGCCGAGAAAATTCGCAACGGCGAGAAGGTACTCAATAGCGAATTACGAAAAGAATTGGCCAGCTTCGGCCAAAAACAAAGTCAAAACCAAGGGGGTTAATTGATCTTGGCAAAAGACGACGTAATCGAACTTGAGGGCATCGTTACCGATGCACTGCCGAATGCCATGTTCTCCGTCGACATCGGCGGCGGGCACACCATTCTGGCACACATTTCCGGCAAGCTCCGGATGAACTTTATCAAGATCCTGCCCGGTGATAAGGTCACGGTGCAAATGTCGCCGTACGATCTGACCAGAGGAAGGATCACATGGAGAAGTAAATAGAGACTTGAGGTCTCAATGGAGGTTAACAGTATGAAAGTAAGACCGTCCGTGAAGCCCATGTGCGAAAAATGCAAGATCATCAAGCGCAAGGGCCGTGTTATGGTTATTTGCGAAAACCCGAAGCATAAGCAGAGACAAGGTTAATAGGAGGTGCTCTGAAGTAAATGGCACGTATTGCTGGTATTGACCTGCCCCGTGAGAAGCGAATCGAGATCGGTTTGACCTACATCTACGGTATTGGCAGAACAAGCGCTAAGAAGATCCTGGAAATGGCCCAGATCAACCCGGATATCCGCGTCAAGGATCTGACCGAGGATCAGGAATCCGCACTTCGTGAAGTGATCGACAAGCACTTCACCATCGAGGGCGACCTCCGCCGTGAGGTTGCACTGAACATCAAGCGCCTGACGGAGATCGGCTGCTATCGCGGCGTTCGTCATCGCCGTGGTCTGCCCGTTCATGGCCAGAGAACCAAGACCAACGCCCGTACACGCAAGGGCCCGAAGAAGACCATTGCGAATAAGAAGAAGTAAGGAGGGATATGTACAATGGCTAAAGCAGTAAAGAAAGTTGTCAAGCGCCGTCGTGAGCGCAAGACGATCGAAAAGGGCGCCGTGCATATCCGCTCGTCCTTTAACAACACCATGGTCACCGTGACCGACGCCAACGGCAACGCCCTGTCCTGGGCCTCCTCCGGCGGCCTCGGCTTCCGCGGCAGCAGAAAGTCCACTCCGTACGCCGCGCAGATGGTCGCGGAGACCGCTGCAAAGGCAGCTGTGGAAAACTATGGTCTGAAGACTGTCGAAGTCTTCGTCAAGGGCCCCGGCCAGGGCCGTGAATCCGCGATCCGCGCGCTGCAGTCCGCAGGTCTCGAGGTCACGCTCATCAAGGACGTCACCCCGATCCCGCACAACGGCTGCCGTCCGCCCAAGCGCCGCCGCGTTTGATGAAGGAGGAGAATTGATATGGCAAAGAATACACAGCCTGTTCTGAAGCGCTGCAGAACGCTCGGCGTTTCTCCCGCAGCCATGGGCTACTCCAAGCAGTCCAACCGCAATCCCGGCGGCAAAAGAAGAACCAAGAAGTCTGAGTACGGCACGCAGCTGACCGAAAAGCAGAAGGTCAAATTCGTGTACGGCATTCTCGAGAAGCAGTTCCACACCCTCTATGAGAAGGCCGAGAGCATGAAGGGCAACACCGGCGAGAATCTGCTGAGCCTCGTCGAGCGCAGACTGGACAACGTTGTTTACCGTCTTGGCTATGCTTCCACGCGCCGCGAGGCCCGTCAGCTGGTCAACCACGGCCACTACACCGTAAACGGCAAGCGCGTCAACATCCCGTCCTACACGGTCAATGTCGGCGACGTCATCGCCGTCTGCGAAAACAGCTGCTCCACCACCCGCTTCAAGAAGATGAAGGAAGACGACGCCTTCGTCGCAGCTCCGAAGTGGCTGGAAAGAGACAAGAACACCCTCAGCGGCAAGGTTATCGCACTGCCCGCAAGAGACGATATTGACTTCGAGATTGCAGAAAATCTGATCGTCGAATTGTACTCCAAGTAACGTTTCACCCTCGTTTATTGGTAAGCTGAATTCGGCAACGAAACAAGGTTTCGTAGTTACAAGGAGGGTAATTTATTCATGGTAGAAATTGAAAAGCCGCGTATCGAGTGTATCGATTCCCAGGATGACGTCTCCTACGGTAAGTATATCGTAGAGCCTCTGGAGCGGGGATACGGCACCACGCTCGGCAACTCCCTGCGCAGAATTCTTCTTTCCTCGCTGCCCGGCACCGCCGCGACCTCCATCAAGATCGCGGGTGTGCAGCACGAGTTCTCCACGGTTCCTGGCGTCAAGGAAGACGTCACGGAGATCGTGCTGAACGTGAAGAAGATCATTGCGAAGCTTCATTGCCAGGGCACCAAGACCGTCTACATTGACGCTGCGGGCGAGTGCGAAGTTACCGCCGGCGACATCAAGGCCGACGGCGAGGTTGAGATCCTCAACCCTGAGCAGCACATCTGCTCGCTTGGCCCCGACGCAAGCTTCAACATGGAGATCACGCTGAGTCATGGCCGCGGATACGTCCCGTCCGACAAGAACAAGACGCCCAATATGCCCATCGGCACCATCGCCGTGGATTCGATCTATACGCCCGTCTACAAGGTGAACTACACCGTAGAAAACACCCGTGTAGGCAACATGACAGACTATGACAAGCTGACGCTGGAAGTCTGGACCGACTCGACGATCTCTGCAAGAGATGCCGTCAGCCTCGGTGCGAAGATCCTCTCCGACCATCTGAGCCTGTTCACGAATCTCTCCGAGACCGTGGCCAGCAAGCCCACGATGGCCGAAAAGGCGGAAACGCACCGCGATAAGGTCCTCGAAATGACCATCGAAGAGCTTGATCTGTCTGTACGCAGCTTTAACTGCCTCAAGCGCGCCAACATCAACAACGTCGAGGATCTGATCTCCAGAACCGGCGAGGATATGATGAAGGTACGCAACATGGGCCGGAAATCGCTCGAAGAGGTTCAGAACAAGCTCGCGATGATGGGCCTGAGTCTGGCAAGCGACGATTCCGCAAACTCTAATAATTAAGCGATAACCTTTCAAAGAAGGAGGAAGTAACCCTATGTTTGGTACCAGAAAGCTCGGCAGAACCAGCGACCAGCGCAAGGCGATGCTCCGGGCTATGACCACATACCTGCTCGAAAACGGCAAGATGGAGACGACCTTTACTCGCGCGAAGGAAGTCCAGCCTGTCGTCGAGAAGATGATTACCCTTGGCAAGAAGAAGGGTCTGGCCAACTACCGCAAGGCTCTGGCTTATATCACCAAGGAAGACGTCGCGCACAAGCTGTTCGAGGAGATCGCTCCGAAGTACGCTGAGCGCAACGGCGGCTACACCCGCGTGACCCGCATCGGGCCCCGCCGCGGTGACGCAGCCGAGATGGCCGTCATCGAATTGGTCTAAAAAAGAGTATCCCCTTCGGCTTCAAACCGAGGGGGTTCTTTTTTGCGCTGGAAAAGGGCTGATTTATGGTGTAGAATAGAGAAAAAGAGATCGGAGGCACACGGTATGGCTGAAAACAGGAAAAAGAAAAATCAGCAGAAGCTCCTATGGTGGCTGACGCCCGTGCTCTTATTGGCGGTGCTGGCCATCCGGTTCGGCGGGGAGGCGCTGGGGCGCGGCTTCCAGTGGTTATCCGATTCGCAGACCTCAGAATCGACCACCACAGCGCAGAAGGTGCCGTCTGATGAAACGCTGACGGTGCGTTTTCTCGACGTCGGACAGGGAGACAGTATCCTGCTCTCCTGCGGCGAGGACACGATGCTCATTGATGGCGGGCCGGTCGAGGAGGGGCAGTTTCTGGTGTCCCGTCTGAACCGGCTGGATGTGACGGAACTGACCTATGTGGTCAATACGCACCCGGACGAGGATCACTGCGGGGGGACTGGCCGCCGTGCTGGCAAAATACCCGGCGGAGCACGTCTATTCCAGTGTCACAGAGTATACGACGAAGGTTTTCTCCAACGTGGTCAAGTATACGGAAGAGCAGGGCAGGCAGATCGAGGTGCCGCAGACCGGCACGCACTGGAGTCTCGGCAGCGCAGCGGTGACGGTCATCGGGCCGGTGCAGGAATATTCCGATCCCAATAACGGCAGCCTTGTCCTGCGCGTCGATTACGGCGGGACGAGCTTCCTGTTTACGGGCGATATGGAGCAGAAGGCCGAGGGGGATCTGCTGGAATCCGGCGCGGATGTGCGTGCGGACGTTCTGAAGGCCGGTCACCACGGCAGCCCGACCAGCTCATCCGAGGCGTTCCTGACGGCTGTGCAGCCCTCTGTGGCGGTGATCAGCGTCGGAGCGGACAACGACTACGGTCACCCCGGCGCGGACGTGCTGGCGCGACTGGAGGCGCTGAACGCGGAAATTTACCGCACCGATACGCAGGGCGAGATCATCATCGTCTCCGACGGGGAAACGCTGTCCATCACAACAGACCCCACCAGCCGTGAACCGGCGGCCAGGAAGGACGCGCCGTTCGTCGGCAACCGCAATTCCATGATCGTCCACAGCGCAAGCTGCGCCAAGCTCCCCGGCGAGGAGAACCGCATTTACTTCAATTCCGCCGAAGAAGCGGAGGAATACGGCTACAAAAAGCACACGTGCATCAAATAACTGCCTTGTGTGCTGCAAAGCAACTTTCTTGATTACAACTGAAAAAGGGGCGCTTCCCGGGTGGGAAGCGCCCCTTTGTGCGGGGAATTATTTCAGCGTGATGTTGACGCGGTAGGATGCGTCGTACATCCGGACGAGGATCGCGGCAGCTTCGCTGCGGACGATGGTGCTGGCCGGATGGAACGTGCCGGCGGCATCGGAGCCGGTGAGGATGCCTGCACGATAGAACGTGTAGATCTCATCGCCGTAGCTGTCCGTCGTCTTCACGTCGGGGATGCTGTTGTCCGCGACAGAGTTGATCGTCTTGTAGCTGCCTACAGCCTTGAAGAAGATGTGGACAAACTCGCTGCGGGAAACAGGCTTGGTCATCTGCTCGTAGCTGAGCTTCTGGTAGCTCTCATCAAGGATGCCCTCGCGGACGCCGTAGTTGACGTAGGATTCGTACCAGTAGCCTCTGCCGTTGGTCAGCGTGACCTTGCCGTCCTTGATCATCTGATGCAGTGCGGAGGCCAGCTTGATCGCTTCGGCAACAGTCAGCGTGCCCTTCGGCTGATAGGTCGTGGCAGTCACGCCATTGATCAGACCGTTCTCCCAGGCGCCCTTGACTGCGTCATAGAACCAGTCGCCCGTGGTCACGTCGGTGAACGGGAATCTGCCGGTCGTCGGGGTCTTCGTGGCGGGGATCAGTGCCGGGAGGATGGGGTCGATCGGCTCGTTGATGAGCTTCCACTTTGCGGTCAGCGTCAGGTCGGACAGAACGGGCTTGCTGAAATCATAGAGCGTGCCGTCCAGATACCAGCCTTTGAACGTGTACAGACTGCGCGTGGGCTCGCCAGGGTTGGAGGCAGTCTCACCGCGGATAACCAGCTGCGATTCGACCGGCGTGCCGCCGTCAGAATCGAAGGAAACGGTATAGATCGGATCAAAGACTGCCGTCAGCGTCACGTCGGAAACAGCCGTGAAGGTGTAGTTCGCATCCGTGGAGACGATCTTGCCGTTCTGCATCCATGCGTAGAACTCCTCGCCCTCGGCAGGCTGCGCCTGTGCGGTGACCTCTTCGCCGGACCAGACCTCAACGACGTCCTTGGCAGCGAAGTCATCGGTGTAGGCTTCCTTGACAAGACCCTTATCTGCATTGTAGGACTGCAGCGTCACGGTGCAGTTGGTGAGCTCGCCGTCGGAAGCAGCGTCCAGATCAACAACGTATGCGGTGTAGTTGGTCGCATAGTCGAACAGATAGAGAACTGCAATGCCGTTCGTGACGCTCGAAGCATCCAGCGTAACTGTGGACGCAGTGCCGGCAGCTTTCTCTGCAAAGATCGCGTCGTCTCTCGCAGTGAGATCGGGATAGGTGTCAAGCTCGACATAGGCCAGATACTGGTTGTCCTTGACCTTAACAGTCAGTTCCTTGGTATCCGGGTCATAGCTTGCCGTGAGTGCCTTCGGAGCCTCGGAGTCGACTGTGCAGACATAGTTCCACTCCAGATACTTCTGGCCCTGCGTCTTGAGCTTGCTGTAATCCGTGCGGCCATTGGTCAGCGCGCCGAGCTCGTCTGCGCCATAGGCAATGTTGGCATAGTAGTTGACGTCGACCTTGGTGTCGTTCGGAACTGCGTTGCCGTCCAGATCGGTGCCGTCCCACTGGAACGAGCCGGTGGCTGTCCAGCCGTTATCCGTGTCATAGATGGCCTTCGGCAGATATTCGGTGTCGTCCACATAGTAGACCTCGCCGGTTTCACGGTTGGAGACAACCATGATCAGGTGGCGGGCATTGCGGAGCGTCATCGGCTGCATGAACAGCGTCCGCTCGAGCGCATATGCGGCATCCGGGCTGGAAACTGCGATTCTGTCCGCATCGAACGGGAGATCCAGCTCCGAGTCGAACGGGTTCGTACCGGCCAGAGAGCTGCTGGTGATGGAGTTGCCTCTGATCGCAGCCAGATAGGCCAGATTCGGCCAGGTGTTGCAGGTGACGTCAGTGTTGTCGGTCATAACGTCGATCCAGTCAAGCTGTTCCATGACGGGAGCCTGTGCCCAGTCGCCATAGAAGCCCATGAACGTGCCATGGAAGCAGGCGGTCGGGTCATAGGTTGCAGCGGGACTCGTGAAGTTGATGTAGCCCTCGATGTACGCGCCGTTCGGATAGATGGCGTCGATATCGGCCATGAAATCATCCGTCAGCTGTACGTCGATCACGACTTCTGCCGTCTGGCCGGGGCCGATGACGAGAACGTCGTCTTCATAGTTAGTGGTAACAGTGACCTCGTCCTCTGTCAGACCGAGCGTCGTCAGTGCGTTGTAGTAGTTGCCTTCCTCATCTGCTACGGGCTCATCGAAGCAGAACTTCCACGAAATGTTGAATTCCTTGCCGTCCTCTTCGAGATCCCAGCCCGGGAACTCGTTTCTCAGATCCTTGACGGTGTAGCGGATCTGGAAGTGGCCGTCCTTGGAGGGGTTGTCGCCGATGTTGGCGATCGGGTTGGTGATATACGCCTTTGCACCACCGAGAACAAGCTGCTCGGCATGGAAAGCATCGACCAGACCAGCGCCCTGCTTTCTCGGACTGAAGGTGTAGTTGTTGGGAATAACCGTCTGTGCGGAGGATGCCAACAGAGCCTCTGCCATGTCAGCCAGTTCCTTCTTGCTCAGATCCTTGTACTTCGATTCGCTCTTCAGATAACTCAGGATGGTCGCAGTAACACCCGCGACATCCGGCGTCGCCATGGAGGTACCGGACATGACCTGATAACCGTCCGTCGTGTCGTTCTGTGCAGACAGAACGCTGCCGCCGACGCCGGAGATCTGCGGCTTGAGCGTCAGGGACGGGGTGGGGCCCCAGGAGCTGAAGGACGAAGACTGCCAGCCAGTGGGGTTGTCAACAGAGGCCATCTCCGCAAGGAATGTGACCTTCTGTACCTTTGCGTTAAGCAGCTTGGCTGCGTCCTCGCCGGAAACGGAAACAGCGGGCAGCTTCGTGCCGTCCAGCGCCATGTTGATGATGCCGGATTCGTTGTTGTAAACGATTGCAGCAGCTGCGCCGGCAGCGTCTGCGTTGTTGACCTTGTCAACGAAGGAAATGCTGCCGCGCTTGATGACTGCGACCTTGCCGGTAACGTCGATGCCCGCATAGTCGGACGTTTCGCCATTGCCGGGAACCAGAACAAAGTCATACGTCTTGCCAGCCAGCGTATTATAAGCGTTGACCGTATCGCTGTAGCCGATCTGTGCGCCGTCAACTTCAATCGCCGGAGAGGCGTACTTCGCGTTGTCAACAGACGCAACAGACAGGTTGCCGTCATAGGTGGACGGGGAACCGACAACGCCGTAGTCCGCATAGTCGGACGTGACATAGCCGGCAGGAACGCCGGTGATGCTCTCGCCGTCTGCCATGGAGCCTTCGTTGCCCGCTGCGATGCAGCAGATGACGCCCGCGTCGTCCAGCGTGGTGAAGATGCCGTTCAGGACTTTTTCCTCGATGCCGTCATAGACGAAGCCGTTCTGTGCGCCGAGGGACATATTGATGACGTCCGCACCCAATGTGTAGGCGTCTTCGAGGGCTGCGAGATAAACGTCGCTGGAGGTGCCTCTCTCCGCCGGGTCGGAGGAGAAGACCTTCAGTGCAAGGATCTGCGCGCCGGGCGCGGAGCCTGCGAATTCATAGCCGCCGTCATCCGACAGGACGCAGCCGGCTGCGATGCCGGAGACGTGCGTGCCGTGACCGCTGACGTCGTCGTTCGCGTCGTTGTCCTTGTCATAATAGTCATAGGAGAACGGAACCTTTGCCGACAGATATTTGCCGCGGCCAAGCTTTTCAATCGCGGCCTCGGCCTGCTCCTTGCTGATGGCAGCCTTGTTCAGCATACTGTCATACGCTGTGAACGCCTCGTGGCCCGGGGTGATGCCGGTATCGATGACCGCAATGACGGTGCCCTTGCCGGTGTCTTTATCGCGAACCTTGGTGATGTTGGTCATGTCGTTGGCCGAATCCATGCTGGGCATGACGACAGGCTCGTCGTAATAGTTGGCCAGATAGACCTCCTTGACGCCTGCCGTGCTGGCCAGCTTCTCAAGGTCGCCGAACTTGACGTCTGCGGACATACCGTTGAGCAGCGTGGTGTACTCGTACTTGACGTCATAGCTGACAGCCTTGGACTGGATCGCAGTCTTAATGCGGCTGTGCTGCGCCGTGAGGGTCTTCGACGCGGCTGCGACAGCGCGCTGCGTAGCGACGCCGGTGCTCTTCAGCGCTGCGGGGACAGCGCCCTCGCCCTCAAAAATAACGATCGCGCGGACGGTATCGCTGTCCGCGTAGGCCTCTTCACCATTCTGCAGCTTGAATTTGTTCTGCTGAATGGCGGTGCTCAGCTTGCTCTCATCCGGAGTCGTCGGGGTCAGCTTGACATTGTATGCCGAGGAGGCCGAAGCCATCGGAACCATGCCAAGAACCATGACGAGCGCCAGCAGCAGACTCAGCACGCGGCATCTTGTTTTCTTGCTCATGAAAGTTTCTCCTTTCTTGTCGTTCATTTGTGTCTGAAGTCCGGCGATCAGCCGCTCTCCACCACAATATGTTGTAGCCATTATAATCCAGAGCAACCGATTTTTCAATACTCTTCACTTACAATTCAGCAATTTCCCCAAAAAAGTTTTTCCATAAACTGCCTTACGGCAGCTTTACAGAAGCCTGCGCGCTGAACCGCGATCTGAAGCACTTCTTCGATGAAACCGGTACGGAATACCCGGTGTGGAAGCAGCTTGAGCAGGACGCCGGGAAATACCTGATACCTTAAGACCGTTCCAGCCGCTTTCCGTTCAGAACGGCTTCCGTGAGCGTATCGCCCGCGTAGACCAGCTTCAGCGAGAAAAACGGCACGTGCTCGTCCATGAGCCGCAGGAAGATCCGGTCGCCCTCCCACTGCTGCAGGGCGGCAAGCTGCCGCTTGCCGATCCAGGCCAGCTCACCCTCGTCGCAGTCCTTCGGCGTGCCGGTGAAGCCCGTGGCGTGGAACAGGTGCATATACTCGGTCGGGTAGACGTCGGAGACGAAGGTCACAAGCCCGCAGTAGCGGTACTGCGTGAGCGTCAGTCCCGTTTCCTCCAGCACCTCGCGGCAGACGCAGTCCTCCGGGCTTTCCCGGTCCTCAAATTTTCCGCCGACGCCGATCCATTTGTCGTGATTTTCGTCGTGCTCCTTTTTTACGCGGTGGAGCATCAGATACTGTCCATCGCGCTCAAGATAGCAGAGCGTCGTCTGCTTCATGCGCCATCCCTCCCATGTGTATGCTTTCTCTATTGTATCAGGGGCTGGGGAAAAAGTAAACGGGGGGAGCCGGTTTGTGCGTTCTGCCGTGTTTCTGCGTAAAATTTCAGCAAAAGCGACAAATGACTTTACCGGAGCAATCTGATATAATATCTGTATCTTAGTCGTGGTGTACCAATCCACACTTATGGTGCCCTGCGGCAATAATAAGGAGGATTTTTTATCCGGGAGGCTCCCGGTGCGGCATTGTGGAGACATGCCGCAATGCGTCCGCCAAGCCCGGCGGTCGTGAGAATGCGGTGCGGAGGCAGCGCAGTCAGAGTCCAAACAGTATGGCAGAAGTAAAACTCGTAAACGTCAAGAAAATCTACCCGTTCGTCAGTGGCGAAGAAAAGAAGAGCAAGAAAAAGAAGAAGGGCGAAGAGCCTGCCGAGGAGAAGAAGGTCAACCTTCAGATCACCGACAAGGGCGTCGTTGCCGTGCAGGAGTTCAACCTCGACATCGCCGATAAGGAATTCATCGTTCTCGTCGGCCCGTCCGGCTGCGGCAAGTCCACGACGCTGCGCATGGTCGCAGGTCTGGAAGAGATCTCCGAGGGCGAGCTGTACATCGACGGCAAGCTCATGAACGACGTGGCCCCGAAGGACCGCGACATCGCCATGGTCTTCCAGAACTACGCTCTGTATCCCCACATGACCGTTTATGATAACATGGCCTTCTCCCTGAAGCTGAAGAAGACCCCGAAGGCGGAGATCGACCGCAAGGTCCGTGAGGCCGCTGAGATCCTCGATATCACCCAGTACCTCAACCGTAAGCCGAAGGCTCTGTCCGGCGGCCAGCGCCAGCGTGTCGCCATCGGCCGCGCCATCGTCCGTAATCCGAAGGTCTTCCTGATGGACGAGCCGCTGTCCAACCTCGACGCCAAGCTGCGTAACCAGATGCGCGCTGAGATCATCAAGCTGCGCGAGAAGATCGACACCACCTTCATCTACGTCACCCACGACCAGGTCGAGGCCATGACCCTGGGCGACCGCATCGTCATCATGCGCGACGGCTTCATCCAGCAGATCGGCACCCCGCAGGAGGTCTTCAACCATCCGGCAAACCTCTTCGTCGCCGGCTTCATCGGCACGCCGCAGATGAACTTCTTTGACGCAACGCTGTCCAAGAAGGGCGACAAGTACGTCGCGACCGTGCAGGGCAAGGATTTCGAGCTGCCCGCCGACAAGCAGGAAGCGCTCAAGAAGATGGACAAGGTGCCCGTCGACATCATCGCCGGTGTCCGCCCGGTCCATATCCACCTGTCTCAGGACGGCATCGACGCCATGGTCGACGTCTCCGAGCTGATGGGCTCCGAGCTGCATCTGCACGTCAACTCCAACGGCAAGGACGTCGTCATCGTCGTCCCGACGACCGACATCGACCTCGACGCTGTCCACGGCAGCCACAAGCCCGTGAAGTACAGCTTCAAGCCCGAGCTGATGCACTTCTTCGACAAGGAAACCGAGAAGAACCTGTTCTGATCCCCAAATACAAAACGCGCCCGCCGGAAAAGGCGAACACACACAAGGACAACAACGAAATACCGCTCAGAGCAAAGGAAGTCCTTCCGGGAAACCGGAAGGACTTCTCTTCGTTCAAAAGTCTGCTGGTTTACACCCTAGGCCTGAGGATGCAGGATAGGGGGGTATACAAAGAGGGATGTTCCATGAAAAAGGTCTGCGTTTCCCTGTTTCTGATCATACTGCTGCTGGCGGCCATTGTGCCAGTCAGCGCCGCTGGGACGCTGCGGTGACGTGCGCGCAGCTGGCGGTGATTTTGAACGGACTGCTGGGGCGGACGCTGTCGTCGCTCGACGATCTTCAGCTCGGAATGCCGATTTTTGACGACAACCGCGACGCGCAGGTGTGATATTTCCTGCTTATTCTGGAGGCGGCCGTGGCCCACGCCACCGCCGATGCCGTGGAGCATGAACGCTGGGCGGGGCTGGGGTGAAGGGTGCGCAGAGCACCGATTGCACAAAGACGCGGTGCGGAGAGGGCGCATGGTTTTGTGAAAATGTCGAATCTTGGACTGTGTGCTTGACAAGCGGTGGGAATCGTGCTTTAATGGCCGCAAGTATTGATAACCACGAAATACGATGACGGAATTATGGCCCTGTTGGAGCGTCTCAGAGAACCGGCGGCTGGTGTGAGCCGGTACCGAAGACAGCGGTCAGTCTGCTTCCCGAGTAGGCCCTGCGAACGGCGACAAGTAGCATGGCCCGTTTGGCCTCGTTACCGGCTATGGGCTTGTCAGAGTCCGAGAGTGATCGTCCGCCGTGAGGCGGGGGATAAGCAGGGTGGTACCGCGAAGCTATTTCGTCCCTGAAGCCAGTTGGCTTCAGGGACTTTTTGTTTTCCGAAAAAAGGAGGAACCTACGATGAAACACATTTCCGTGACAGATACCACGATCCGCCAGGCAGGCAAGGCCGCGGGCTATACGCTCTCGTTCCGCGAGAAGATCGAGCTTGCCAAGCTCCTCGACCGGCTGGGCGTGAGCGTCATTGAGCTGCACGCGGTCGAAAACCCAAAGATCGACAGTCTGCTCATCAAATCCGTCGCCTCTGCGGTGAAGGAAAGCGCCGTGTGCGTGCCGGTCGCGCTGGACCCGGCGAGCGTATCGCTGGTCTGGGCCGCGCTCAGGGAGGCGAAGCACCCGCGCATCCAGGTCCCCGCGCCGGTCAGCGCCGTGCAGATGGAATACCTCGCGGGCAAAAAGCCCGCCGCCATGCTCGAGGCGATCCGCCAGACCGTCGCGGCGGCGCGGGCGGTCTGCGAGGACGTGGAATTCCTCGCGGACGACGCCACACGCGCCGATCCCGCCTTCCTCGCTGAGGCGCTGCAGACCGCGATCGCGGCCGGTGCGTCCGGCGTGACCGTCTGCGACGCAGCGGGGAACATGCTGCCGGACGCGTTCGGCAGCTTCGTGCGCGGGATCTATGAAGCCCGTGCCGCAGACGAAGGACGTGCGCTTCGGCGTGAGCTGTTCGGACGCGCTGTCGATGGCGGACGCGTGCGCCGTGAGCGCCATCGCCGCCGGGGCCGGCGAGATCAAGGCCGCGGCCTACTGCGTCGACACTGCGAACCTCGCGCACATGGCGAAGCTGCTGGCGGCCAAAGCCCAGGACTTCGGCGTCGTCAGCACGCTGCAGTTCACGCAGATGAACCGCCTGCTGTCACAGATCGCCTGGATGTGTCAGACGGGCCGCAGCCAGCTCTCGCCGTTTGACAACGGCGTGCAGACCTCCTCCGGCGCAGTTTTGACCGTGCATGACACGCAGGAGGCCGTCATGAAGATGGCCGCCGCCCTCGGCTACGATCTTTCGGAGGAGGACGGGGCGAAGGTTTACGAGGCCTTCTGCCGCATCGCGGCGAAGAAGCAGACCGTGGGCGAGAAGGAGCTCGACGCCATCATCGCCTCCGCCGCGCTGCAGGTGCCGCCGACGTACCGGCTCGAAAGCTACGTCATCAACACCGGCAACACCATCAGCGCTTCGGCGCAGATGAAGCTCACAAAAAACGGCCAGACGCTCTCGGGTGTGAGCCTGGGCGACGGCCCGGTCGACGCGGCGTTTCTGGCCATCGAATCGATCCTCGGCCGCCATTACGAGCTGGATGATTTCCAGATCCAGGCCGTCACCGAGGGCCGCGAGGCCATGGGCGAGTCGGTCGTCAAGCTCCGCAGCGGCGGCAAGCTCTATTCCGGCCGCGGCATCTCGACCGATATCATCGGCGCGTCCGTGCACGCGTATCTCAACGCCATCAACAAGATCGTCTACGAAGAAGCGGCGAACGCCTGAGGAGGAAGCAGCACATGAATGTATCGTTTTCCACACGCGGCTGGCAGCAGATCCCCTGGGAGCAGCAGGTGCAGATGGCCGAAACCATGCGCTTCGGCGGCATCGAGCTCTATAACGTCCACAAAACGCCGGAGCTGACCGGCCGCGGCGGCCCGCTGCACCGTTATACCGCCGCCGCGACGGCGCGGGAGCTCTGGCAGAAGGGCCTGTGCATCCCGTGCTTCGATACCGCCTGCGACATCGCGGGCGAGGACTGCACCGAGACCGTGACAGCCCTCATGCAGCTGGCGCACGACGTGCAGTGTCCGTATGTCTCCGTGACTGCGCAGCGCGATGACGACGCGCGGATCTCCGCCGCACTCGAAGCGCTCCTCCCCGCCGCCGAGGCGCAGGGGATCACGATCCTGCTCAAGACCAGCGGCGTCTTTTCCGACACGGCCCGGCTGCGCACGCTGCTCGATGCGTTTGCCTGCGACCAGCTGGGCGCGCTCTGGGATATGCACCATCCCTACCGGGACCACGGCGAATCCGCCGACACAACCATCAAAAACCTCGGTGCCTACGTCCGCCACGTTCACCTGCGCGACTCGGACGACGACGGCAGCTATGACCTCATCGGCGAGGGCACGCTGCCCGTCGGCAGCATGATGCAGGCGCTGTCCTCCATCGACTATGACGGGTTCATCTCGCTCGAGTGGAAGCCGGAATGGATGCCCGACCTGACCGACCCGGAGGTCATCTTCCCACATTTCGTCAACTACATGCACCGCTTCGATTCCCCGCGCGGCAAGAAAAAGACGCTCTACGACAACGCCGCGCATACCGGCAAGTTCGTCTGGAAGAAAGACAGCCTCATCTCCGACACCTTCCCGCAGGTGCTCGACCGGATGGTCGAGGAATTCCCGGACCAGTACGCGTTCAAATACACGACGCTCGACTACACGCGGACCTACGCGCAGTTCCGCGACGATGTGGACGATTTTGCCCGCGCGCTCGTCTCGCTCGGCGTGCGCCGGGGCAGCAAGGTCGCCATCTGGGCTACGAACGTGCCCGCGTGGTTCATCACCTTCTGGGCCGCGACGAAGATCGGCGCCGTGCTCGTCACGGTCAACACGGCGTACAAGATCCACGAGGCGGAATATCTGCTGCGGCAGTCCGACACGCACACGCTCGTCATGATCGACCACTGTCTGGACTCGAACTACCGTGAGATCATCCAGACCCTCTGCCCGGAGCTGGCCGACGCAAAGCCCGGCTCCGCCCTGCACTGCCGCAAGCTGCCGTTCCTGCGCAACGTCATCACCGTTGGCTTCCGGATGCCGGGCTGCCTGACCTTCGACGAGGCGATGGATCGGGCCAATATGGTCCCGCGCGAGCAGATTTTGCGCATGGCCGCGGGCGTGCGGCCGGACGACGTGTGCAACATGCAGTACACTTCCGGCACAACGGGCTTCCCGAAGGGCGTCATGCTGACGCACTACAACGTCGTCAACGACGGCAAATGCATCGGCGACCGGATGGATCTGTCCACGGCCGACCGGATGATGATTCAGGTGCCGATGTTCCACTGCTTCGGCATGGTGCTCTCCATGACCTCCTGCATGACGCACGGCGCGACGCTCTGCCCGATGCCGTATTTCTCGGCCAAGGTCTCGCTCGCCTGCATCAATCAGGAGCGCATCACCTGCTTCAACGGTGTGCCGACGATGTTCATCGCCATGTTCAACCATCCGGACTACAAAAAGACCGATTTTTCCTATATGCGCACCGGCATCATGGCCGGTTCCGGCTGCCCGCCGGAGCTGATGCGCCGGGCTGCCCAGCCGGACGAGATGCACATGACCGACATCGTCAGCGTCTACGGCCAGACCGAATCCGCCCCCGGCAGCACCATGAGCGCCTGCGGCGACCCGCTCGATCTGCGGTGCAACACGGTCGGCTACGCTTTCCCGCACATCGAGTGCAAGATCATCGACCCCGAGACCGGCGAGGAAGTGCCGGACGGCGTCAACGGCGAGTTCTGCTCGCGCGGCTACAACACCATGAAAGGCTACTACAAGATGCCCGAGGCCACGGCCGCCACCGTTGACAAGGAGGGCTGGCTGCACTCCGGCGATCTGGCCTGCCGGGACGAAAACGGCTGCTACCGCATCACCGGGCGGCTGAAGGACATGATCATCCGCGGCGGCGAGAACATCTACCCCAAGGAGATCGAGGAATTCATCTACACCCACCCGGCCGTCAAGGACGTACAGGTCATCGGCGTGCCGGACAAGAAATACGGCGAGGAGGCCATGGCCTGCATCATCCTCAAGGAGCCCGGCAGCGTGACCGTGGAGGAGATGCTGGACTATATCAAGGCCAGCATGGCACGGCACAAGGTGCCGAAATACATCGATTTTGTCGACGCATTCCCGATGAACGCAGCCGGAAAAATCCTGAAATACAAGATGCGCGAGGAGGCGACGGAGCGCTTCGGCCTGGAGGGCGCGGCCGGGATCGACACGGCGCAGACCGCCGAGCAGGTGAAGCGGTAAGCACCGATAGCCGGTATTAGTAAAATTTATACTTGACAGCCTGCAAAGACTGTGTTAAATTTGGGGCAAGTTCAAATCAAAAAAAGCTGTGACGAAGACGGTCGGACGGACTGCTTTCAGAGAGCCGGTGGTTGGTGCAAACCGGCAGCACGAACTCCTGTGACCTATCACTTCCGAGCTGGAGGCCCGAACACCATTCGCAAGTAGACGCCTCTCGTCCGCCCACGTTACGGGATAGGGCTTGTCAGAGCCTGAAGCGGCAGTTCTCAGAGCTGCAATTTGAGTGGTACCACGGGTATTGTGATTCACAAACTCGCCTCAAAGATTCTTAGGAATCCTTGAGGCGAGTTTTTTCGTTCGAAGTAACTTACACAGTTTAACACAGGAGGAACCCACTATGATGATGCAAACCAAGAAGCCGGCTGCCAACCCGCTGATGGAGATCGCAGAGCGAATCCGCGAGATGCGCGAGATCGTCGGCTACAGCGAAGCGGAGATGGCCGAGAAGACCGAGGTCAGCGTCGAGCAGTATCACAGCTATGAGCAGGGCACGGTCGATTTCCCGTTTACGTTCATGCACAAGTGCGCGCTGGCGTTCGGCGTGGAGCTGACGGATCTGCTCGAAGGCCAGAGCGCCAAGCTCTCGAGCTACACGGTGACGCGCCGGGGCATGGGTCCGGTGACGGCCAGCGAGGACGGCATCACCATTCAGAATATGGCGGCAATGTTCCGGCAGAAGCTGGCGACGCCGTATTGGGTCACCTATCAGTATTCCAAGGAGCTGCAGAGCCAGCCGATCCACACCACGACGCATGCCGGACAGGAATTTGACCTCGTCGTGAAGGGGACGCTCCGTGTGCGTGTCGGCGAGCACGAGGAAGTCCTCCACGAGGGCGACAGCATCTTCTACAAGAGCTCCACGCCGCACGGCATGATCGCCGTGGATGGGCAGGACTGTGTATTCCTCGCAATGATCATGGCGAGCAGCGAAAAGGAGCAGGACCTGTCCGTGCGGACACGGGCGTTGGAGGAGACGCCGGAGCAGCAGCTGCTCTGCGACCAGTTTGTCCACGGGGTGGAAAAGGAAGACGGCTCGCTGGAGCGGCTGGAGTTCCGCAACGAGGACAAGTTCAACTTTGCATTCGACATTGTGGACGGCCTCGCACGGCGTGAGCCGGACAAGCTCGCGATGGTGCATGTCGCAAACGACATGACTGAGCGGCGGTTCACGTTCAAGGACATGAAGGACGCTTCGAGTCAGGCGGCGAACTATTTCACGTCACTCGGCGTGAAGCGCGGCGACCGCGTGATGCTGGTGCTCAAGCGGCACTATCAGTTCTGGTTTGCGATCCTCGGCCTGCATAAGCTGGGCGCGATTGCCATCCCGGCGACGAACCAGCTGATGGAGCATGATTTCGCCTATCGCTTCAAGGCGGCGGGCGTGAGCGCGATCGTCTGTACGGCGGACGGCGACACGGCACATCAGGTCGACATCGCGGAGGCCGACGCGGGTGCGCATCTGACGAAGGTTCTCGTCGGCGGCAAGCGCGAGGGCTGGCACGACTTTGACGCGGAATACGGCCTGTTCTCCCGGCGCTACACGCGCAAGGACGACGCGCCCTGCGGCGACGATCCGATGCTCATGTTCTTCACGTCCGGCACGACCGGCTATCCGAAGATCGCCGTTCACAGCTACAAATATGCGCTGGGCCATTACGTTACGGCCCGGTACTGGCACTGGGTGCAGCCCGGCGGACTGCACTTCACGATCTCCGAGACCGGCTGGGGCAAGGCGCTCTGGGGCAAGCTGTATGGCCAGTGGCTGTGCGAGGGTGCAGTGTTCGTCTACGACTTTGATCGGTTCGACGCCGAGAAGATCCTGCCGATGTTCGCCAAATACAACATCACGACGTTCTGTGCGCCGCCCACGATGTACCGGATGCTGATCAAGCAGGATCTGTCCCGCTTCGACCTCAGTTCCATCCAGCACGCAACGACCGCGGGCGAGGCGCTGAACCCGGAGGTCTATTATCAGTTTGAAAAGGCGACGGGGCTGCAGATCGCCGAGGGCTTCGGCCAGACGGAGATGACGCTCGGCATTGCGAACCTCGTCGGCCAGCCGCTCAAGCCCGGCTCGATGGGCAAGCCCATCCCCGGCTACGGCATCGACCTTGTCAATCAGGACGGCACCCCGACTGCCGACGGCGACACGGGCGAGATCGTCATCCATACCGCGGGACGAGAGCACTTCTGCGGGCTGTTCCTCGGCTATTATCAGGACAAGGAGCGCACTGAGGCCGTCTGGCACGACGGACTCTACCACACCGGCGACCTCGCGTGGCGCGATGAGGACGGCTTCTACTGGTACGTTGGCCGCGCGGACGACGTCATCAAGTCCTCCGGCTACCGCATCGGGCCGTTCGAGATCGAAAACGTCATCATGGAGCTGCCGTATGTGCTCGAGTGCGGCGTGTCCGCTGCGCCGGACGAGGTGCGCGGGCAGGTCGTCAAGGCCAGCATCGTGCTCGTCAAGGGCACCGAGGGCACGGAGGAGCTGAAGAAGGAAATCCAGAACTACGTCAAGCAGCATACCGCGCCGTATAAGTATCCGAGAATTGTGGAGTTCAAAGAAGAGCTCCCGAAGACCATCAGCGGCAAGATCATCCGAAGCAAGCTCTGATGACCGGGATTTTTCGACGATGCGGCGATTGAACCGGACCGGCATACGCTCAATATGTGTTCTCTGGGTTGCGCTGGTTTGCCCCCCATATGCAGCTCCGGCAGACAGGGATGATGACAACAGAAAACCACCGAAAATTTTTCTTGACAATTGCATACTTTTTCGTTATGATTCTTAACAACAATAAAGGCTACGACGGAGAGGGTTCCGCGCAAGTCCTGTTTCAGAGAGCCGGTGGATGGTGTGAACCGGTAACAGACGCGCAGAATTTGTAGCTCCCGAGCCGGAGAGAAGAACGCCCGTAATGGCAAGTAGACCTCTCCCGCGTCAGCTGCGTCAGTGCTTAGACTTTGCTGGAAGTCGATGAGTGGTATCTGCCGTGAGGCAGGTGCAATTTGAGTGGTACCGCGGGTATGCTGTATGCAGCCCGTCTCAAAGAATCATTTCTTTGAGACGGGCTTTTTGCATCCACGGAGGTAACACCATGAAAAAAACACTCACAGGGCTGGACTTCAAAATTCAGGAAATGGCGGGACGCATCCGAGAGCTGCGCGAGATCTCCGGCTTTTCGGCGCAGACGATGGCGTTGAAAACAGGCACGAGCGAAGAAGAATATCTTCGCTGTGAGGCCGGGCAGAGCGACCTCAACTTCGCTTTTCTCTACCGCTGCGCGCTGGTTTTTGGCGTTGACGTTACAGATCTCATTGAGGGCAGCAGTCCAAAGCTTCGATCCTATACGCTGACACGCGCGGGTAATGGACAGAAGATCGAGCAGGCCCATGAGATGATCTATTACAACATGGCCTCCGGCTTTCAGAACCGCATTGCAGACCCGCTGTTCGTTGAAAACAAATACTCTGATGAAGCATTCTATTCGGACATTGAGCTGACCAGCCACGTCGGGCAGGAATGTGATCTTGTCATTCGCGGCAGTATGAAAGTTCAGGTCGGCGGACATACCGAGCTTCTGCATGAAGGCGACTGCATCTACTATGACAGCTCCATTCCGCACGGCATGGTTGCTGCGGACGGTCAGGATTGCCTGTTCTATGCGATCGTGCTCCGCCCACAGGAGCCGAGCCTCCCGGAGGCCGGCGGCGACCGCGCTGCCATGATCGAGACGGCGCAGAGTCCGGATCCGGAGGCGCGCATTTACACCCGCTTCGTCGATGCGCCCGAGGATGCAAACGGGAAACTGCAGTCCATCGCCTTCAAAAATGAGCAATCCTTCAATTTCGCATTTGACATTGTGGATGCGCTGGGCCGTGAAAAGCCTGAAAAGCTCGCCATGCTGCATGTGGCTCTGGATGGAACGGAGCGGCGGTTCACATTCAAGGACATGAAAGATGCTTCCAGCCAGGCCGCCAATTACTTTACCTCGCTCGGCATCCGACGCGGCGACCGCGTGATGCTCGTGCTCAAGCGGCATTACCAGTTCTGGTTTGCCATTCTGGGTCTGCACAAGATCGGCGCCATTGCGATTCCGGCTACCAATCAGCTTGTGGAGCATGATTTCTCTTACCGCTTCCAGGCAGCGGGTGTCAGTGCAGTTCTCTGCACGGCAGACGGCGATACTGCGTACCATGTCGACATTGCAGAGGCCGACACCGGGATGAAGTTGACAAAGATCATGGTTGGCGGCAGCCGGGACGGCTGGCACGATTTCAATGCGGAATACGGCCTGTTTTCCCGCCGCTATACGCGCAGGGACGACGCGCCCTGCGGCGACGAGCCAATGCTCATGTTCTTTACCTCCGGTACGTCCGGATACCCGAAAATTGCAGCACACAACTATAAATATCCGCTTGGACATTTTATCACTGCAAAATACTGGCATCAGGTCAACCCGGACGGGCTGCACCTGACCATCTCCGACACCGGCTGGGCCAAGAGCCTCTGGGGAAAGCTCTACGGTCAGTGGCTGTGTGAGGCGGCTGTGTTTGTTTATGATTTCGACCGCTTTGATGCAGAAAAAATTCTGCCGATGTTTGCGAAGTATCAGATCACGACATTCTGTGCGCCGCCCACGATGTACCGCATGCTGATCAAGCAGGACCTGTCCCGATTTGATCTTTCTTCTATTCAGCATGCGTCTATCGCCGGTGAAGCGCTCAATCCTGAGGTCTTCCGCCAATTTGAAAAGGCGACTGGCATGCGCATCATGGAGGGCTTTGGGCAGTCTGAATCGACGCTCATCATCGGCAATCTGGCTGGCGACAGCCATAAGATCGGCTCTATGGGCAAGCCTGTCCCACTCTACGATGTGCATCTGCTGGACAGCAGCGGGCATGAAGCGGAGGCCGGCGACACGGGGGAGATCTGCATCAACATTCAAAACGGCATTCCCTGCGGACTTGCCTACGAATACTACAACAGCCCGGAGGTCACGGCAAAAACGTGGCACGATGGCTTCTACCACACGGGCGACCTCGCCTGGCGTGACGAGGACGGCTTCTACTGGTATGTCGGCCGTGCGGATGACGTCATTAAATCGTCTGGCTACCGCATTGGACCGTTTGAAATCGAAAATGTCATCATGGAGCTGCCGTATGTGCTCGAATGCGGTGTGTCTGCCGCCCCGGATGAGATCCGCGGGCAGGTCGTCAAGGCCAGCATCGTACTGGTCAAGGGCACCGAGGGCACGGACGCGCTGAAAAAAGAAATTCAGACCTATGTCAAGACGCATACTGCGCCGTACAAATATCCCCGTATTGTGGAATTCCGCGAAGCGCTTCCAAAGACCACCAGCGGAAAAATCATCAGAAGCAAGCTCTGAAGGAGGAGTCGGCCATGACACACAAACGCCTGACGCTTTTTGCCGGACATTACGGCAGTGGAAAGACGAATATCGCGCTGAATTATGCGCGGTGGCTCCGGCGAAAAGGCGAAGCCGTGACTGTGGCCGATCTTGACATTGTAAATCCCTATTTCCGGACGAAGGATTCAGAAGAAGATCTGAAAAAAGAGGGGATCGGACTGATCGTCTCACCGTTTGCAAATTCGAATCTCGATGTTCCGGCCATGCCGAAGGAGACCTACGCGCTGATTGCGGAGCGGGGAGAATGCGGCGTGCTGGACATCGGCGGAGACGACCGCGGAGCGCTGGCACTGGGGCGCTATGTTCCGGAGATCCGGGCGGAGGGTGATTATGAGATGCTGTTCGTCATCAACCGGGCCCGGCCGCTGACAAGGACGGTAGCGGATACGATCCTTGTGCTGCGGGAAATCGAGGCCGCCTGTGGGCTGCCGTTCACGGCAGTCGTCAACAATACGAATCTCGGGCAGGCGACGGCGGCGGCGGATGTGCTGTCAAGCATGCCCTATGCGGAAGCGGTCGCCGCGCGGGCAGGGCTGCCGCTCAAGATGACCTGCTGCGAATTACGATAAATGGAGGAACAAGATGGCAAAACTGATATTTCAGGAAGAACTCTGCAAGGGCTGCGGCCTGTGTGTGAACGCCTGTCCGAAGGGGCTGCTGGCGCTGTCGAAGACGCGGCTGAATCAAAAGGGACATGCGCCCGTGGAGCTGACGGAGCCGGACAAGTGCGTCGGCTGTGCGTTCTGCGCGACGATGTGTCCCGACTGTGTCATTACGGTAGAAAAGTAAGGAGGGCAGGAAGATGCAGGAAAAAGTATTGATGAAGGGCAACGAGGCCATCGCGGAGGCCGCGATCCTCGCCGGGTGCCGCCACTATCTGGGCTATCCCATCACGCCGCAGACCGAGGTCGCGGCCTATATGGCGAAGAAAATGCCGAAGATCGGCGGGACGTTTTTGCAGGCCGAGAGCGAGATCGCGGCCATCAACATGGTTTACGGCGTGGCCGCGACGGGCAAGCGGGCGATGACCTCGTCCTCCAGCCCCGGTATCGCGCTCAAATGCGAGGGCATTTCGTACCTGGCGGGCGCAGATCTGCCCGCAGTCATTGTCAATGTGCAGCGCGGCGGGCCCGGCCTCGGCGGCATTCAGCCATCGCAGTCCGACTACTTCCTCGCGACGCGCGGACCCGGCCACGGCGACTTCCATGTGCTGGTACTGGCTCCGGCGTCGGTTCAGGAGATGGCCGACCTGACCGGAAAGGCGTTTGACCTTGCGGAAAAATACCGGATGCCGGCAATGCTGCTGGCTGACGGCACGATGGGCCAGATGATGGAGCCCGTGCAGCTGCCGGAGGCGCGTGACCCGGACACAACTGAAAAGGATTGGGCCGTCACTGGAACGAAGTGCCAGCGGAAGCATCACGTTGTCAACTCCCTCTACCTCAGCCCGGCAGAGCTCGAGCGGCTGAACATCGAGCGCTTCGAACGATACGCCGAGATCGAGAAGAATGAGTGCATGTGGGAAGCGTTCATGATGGAGGACGCCGAGGTCTGCATCGTGTCCTGCGGTATTACCGCGCGCGTGTCGCGCAACGCGATCGTCGAAGCGCGCAAGCAGGGCATCAAGGCCGGCATGATCCGGCCGATCACGCTCTGGCCGTTCCCGAAGGCACCGCTGCGCAAGGCCGCTGATCAGGTGAAGCGGTTCGTTTGCGTGGAGCTCAACATGGGCCAGATGCGCGAGGATGTGCAGCTGGCGGTAGCGTGCAAAAAGCCGGTCGACCTTTGCTTCCGCGTGGGTGGCATGATCCCGTCGCCGGATGAGGTGCTGGACGCGATCCGCAAGGCAAACGAAGGAGGGAACGACTGATGGCTGTTGTATTTGAAAAACCGAAGGCGCTGACCGACGCCGTATTCCACTACTGCCCCGGCTGCACGCATGGCATCATCCATCGGCTCGTCGCCGAGGCGATCGACACGCTCGGCATCGAGGGCCGGACGATCGGCATTGCGCCGGTCGGCTGTTCCGTACTGGCCTATGACTACTTTACCTGTGACATGGTCGAGGCGTCGCATGGACGTGCGCCCGCAGTCGCGACGGGTGTGAAGCGGTCGCTGCCGGACAACATCGTCTTCACCTATCAGGGCGACGGCGACCTCGCGTCCATCGGCCTCTGCGAGACCGTCTCCGCCGCGGCGCGCGGCGAAAATATCACGGTCATCTTTGTCAACAACGCGATTTATGGCATGACGGGCGGCCAGATGGCCCCGACCTCTCTGCCCGGCCAGATCACACAGACGTCGCCCTATGGACGCGACGTCAACACCTGCGGCTGGCCGATCCGGATCTGCGAGATGCTCGCGACGCTGGAGGCCCCGGCGTATCTCGAGCGCGTGACCGTGAACAATGTGAAAAACGTGAAAAACGCAAAAAAAGCGATCGAAAAGGCGTTCCGTTATCAGGTGGAGGGCAAGGGCTTCTCACTGATCGAGGTGCTGTCGGCCTGTCCGACGAACTGGGGCCTGACGCCGCAGAAGGCGCTGGAGTGGATCGACGAGAAGATGATCCCGTACTATCCGCTGGGTGTCTACCGAGACAAGGAGGGCTGAGAGATGGCAGATCATCAAATCGTGATTGCGGGCTTCGGCGGACAGGGATTGCTGTTCTCCGGAAAGGTTCTGGCCTACGCGGGCCTCATCGAAGGGCGGGAGCTCAGCTGGCTGCCGTCCTATGGCCCGGAGATGCGCGGCGGCACGGCGAACTGCAACGTCATTCTGTCGGACGCCCCGGTCGGCTCGCCGATCGTAAACACGCCGAACGTGCTCATGGTTATGAACAACCCTTCGCTCGATAAATATGAAAACGCCGTGCAGCCGGGCGGGAAAATTTTCCTCGACTCCACGCTCATCGCCCGCAAGGTTACGCGCACGGATGTGGAGGCTTATTACGTCCCGGCCACGAAGATGGCAATGGACATGGGAATGCCGACGCTTGCCAACATGATCCTGCTCGGCGCGCTGATCGCGAAGACCGGGTGTGTCCGGGAGGAGAGCCTCGCGGACGCGCTGCACAAGGTCATCCCGGCGCGCAAGGCCGACCTTTTCGACCTCAACATGCAGGCGCTTCAGGCTGGGAAGGAGTTCGCCGGATGAAGACCGCCTGCATCCAGATGGACATGCTCTTCGCGCAGCCGGAGGAGAACTTCGCGAAAGCGAAGCGGCTCATCCGCGAAGCGATGGCGAGCGGACCGGACGTGGTTGTCCTGCCGGAAACATGGAACACCGGGTTTTTCCCGAAAGAGCGTCTTTCCGAGCTGGCCGAGCGGGACTGCGCGCGGGTGAAACGCGAACTCGGCGGGCTGGCTGCGGAGCTTGGCGTGAATCTTGTGGCGGGCAGCGTCGCGAATGTGCGCGGCGGAAAGGTCTATAACACGGCGTGCGTCTTTGACCGCGCGGGGAACTGCGTCGCAGAGTATGATAAGACGCACCTGTTTACGCCGATGGGCGAGCATGCGTATTTCACGCCCGGCGATCATCTCTGCCGCTTCCGGCTCGACGGACACGACTGCGGCCTTGTGATCTGCTATGACATCCGCTTCCCGGAGCTGACGCGGACACTCGCCGTGCAGGGGATGGACATGCTCTTCGTCGTGAGCCAGTGGCCAGCGGCGCGCATCGGACATCTGCGGGCGCTGACGGTCGCGCGGGCGATTGAGAATCAGGCGTTCGTCATCTGCTGCAATTCCTGCGGCGACGCGGGTGAGACACATTACGGCGGCGCGTCCGCAATCATTGATCCGTGGGGGGAGCTGCTCGCCGCCGGCGGGCAGGACGAGCAGATTTTGGCCGCGGATTGTGAACTGGAGATGCTGGATGGAATCCGGAGTTCCATCAATGTCTTTCGCGACCGGAGGGCGGAGCTCTATCGGGTCTGATCGATGCTCCACCCCTACAAACAGCTTTTATATGTACTATGAACATCAGGAGGAATGAAAAATGGAATACAACTTCCCTGTGATAAGGACTACGCACCCCAAGCCCCGTCCTGCCGACGAGACGAAGCTGGGCTTTGCGAAATACTTCACCGACCACATGTTCGTCATGGACTATGACGAAGGACAGGGCTGGCACGACGGGCGCGTTGTGCCGCACGAGCCGTTCCTCATCGAGCCGGCGTCCTGCGTGCTGCACTACGCACAGATGATGTTTGAGGGCATGAAGGCCTACCGCACGCCGGACGGCGGCGTCCAGATTTTCCGGCCGGACATGAACATCAAGCGTATGGCCCGCACGAATGAGCGCATGTGCATCCCGGAGCTGCCGGGAGACCTGTTCCTCGCGGCGGTCAAGGCTGTGATTGAGGCGGATCGCGACTGGATTCCCTCCGCGCCGGGCACTGCGATGTATATCCGGCCGTTCATCTTCGGCGATGAGGTCTCGTTCTCGGTTCTGCCGGCCAAGCACTACAAATTTATGATCATCCTCAGCCCGACGGGCTCCTACTACGCGGCAAACGACGGCGGCCTGGCCACGACGCGCATCTATGTGCAGGACAAATACATCCGCGCGGCGCACGGTGGCACGGGCTATGCCAAGGTCGGCGGCAACTACGGCGGCGGCATGCGCGCCAGTCAGGACGCGATGAAATATAACTGCAAGGATGTGCTGTGGCTCGACGCGGCGGAGCATAAGTATGTCGAGGAGATCGGCACGTCGAACGCCTTCTTCCGCATCGCGGACGAAGTTATCACCGCGCCGCTCGATTCCGGCACGATCCTGCCCGGCATCACGCGCGATTCTGTCATCCAGCTGCTGAAAAAGTGGGGCGTGAAGGTCTCGGAGCGGAAGCTCTCGATCGACGAGGTCGTTGCCGCGTCGAAGGACGGCAGCCTGCAGGAGATCTTCGCCAGCGGCACCGCAGCGGTCATCTCGCCGATCGGCTGGCTAAATGTGATGGGCACGGATGTTCAGGTCGCGGATGGGACGGTCGGTCCTGTGGCGCAGAAGCTCTATGATACGCTCTACGGCATGCAAACCGGGACGGTTGCCGATGATATGGGCTGGACGTATCGGCTCCTGTAAGCGCTTTTCTCGACAAGTCCTGCAGAATACGTTACAATATCCCCAAGGAATTCAGACGAAAGGACGGTGCGCAGCATGAATATCGGTATGGTTATGATGATGTGCAAGACCGTCTTTGATTTGTTCTGAGAGCTGCTCGAACAAATTTCCAAAGGCGGTCATGGGTGCGTTGTCCATGACCGCCTTTCTTTGTCTGACTGTGAAAAAATGAGGAGGAACCCCGATACCGATCAAAATACCGAACGGATTGCCGGCGAAAACATCTCCGTGAAGGAGGAGACGCGCACCGTGACACAGGACATCCGACCGCTGCAGATTCTGGTTTTGAGCCCTGATGCCGGCGAAGATCGAAACGAAGACGTACGTCTATTCCACGTTTCACATCTGCTGGGGCGCACAGGCGGGACTCTATCCTGAACCATTCCCAGCTATACGCCAATGGAAAACCCGGCTGGTGCCTGAAGCACCAGCCGGGTACCCCCAACGTTGTTACCCCTGTCAGGGGGCAGCAAAAACCGGCGGGCGTTTTTTCTGTCATGCACCGGCGCGTCAAAACAGCCGTACAAGCAGCTGCGAGACGAGAACGACGGCGATCAGGGCGATGGGGTAGGTCGCGGCGTAGGCGGAGGCGACGTTGCTCGTGCCTGCGACATGGATGAGCGTGCCGAGGGCGGGCGTGGAGGTCATGCCGCCGGTGATGGAGCCGAGAATGTTCAGCAGGTTCATCTTCAGCACGTGCTTTGCCACGATATAGCCCACGACCATCGGCAGAAGCGTCATGAAAATGCCGTAGACGAAATAGATGGGCTTGAAATACCGCACGAAGCTCATGCCGCCGGAAACGCCTGCGCCGATGAGGAAGACCATGAGGCCAAGCTCCCGGAACGTTTCGAGCACCTTCTTGCTCGGCATGAGATCGGCGCGGCCGATGTGGCCGAAGTGGCCGAACACCAGCGAGACGAGCAGCGCGCCGCCCGTTGTGGTGAGCGAGAAGAAGTTGAAGAACTTCACCGAGCCAAGCAGAATGCCAAACACGGCGGCGACGGCGAAGGGCGTGAAGCCGAAATCGTCAAATTCCAGAAGCTTGCCCTTGAATTTAGCGACATCGCCTGTCTCTACGTGTGTAATTTTTCTGCGCTCCTCGTCCAGATCCGCGTGGACGACGCGCGGCATCAGCTGCACGAACAGCACAACGCCGATGACGCCGAACAGATACGCAATGCCGTAGCCGACCGTGACTGCGTCCTGATACTGGGCTGCAACAGCCTCTTTGGTTGCCGAGAAGGCCGGGGTCGAGGTCAGGCTGCCCGCGAGCAGGCCGGAGATCATAGCCGTAAGCTGGTTCGGGTCGTAGCCCGGCTGCCCGGCTTCAATCGCACGGCCGACGAGCAGACACAAAACTGCCGTAATGCCGCCGGAAAGAATGATCACGACGCCGAGCAGCACATAGGACTTGAAGTTGTGCTTCATGTTCTTGAAGAAGTTCGGGCCCGCGATAAAGCCGACCGAGGTCACGAAGAACACAAGGCCCAGATTTTCGATGATCTTCAGCGCCTGCGAGGCGTAGTTGATCTCTTCAATGACAAATTTGGAATTGAAGTGCGTTCCGGAGAACGCGCCGTAAATCAGCGCGATCACGAAAACGCCTGCCGTGCCGAGGCTGATGCCCTTGATGGTGATGCGCCCGAGCAGATACCCGACTGCCGCGATTCCGAATACGGAAAGCATCAGAAAATTCGCGGCATTGATGGTTGCACTCATCTCTGTTCTCCTCTATTTCTCCTTATTTTTCTGCGGGATGGATTTTTCTGGCGTAGTCCGGCAGCAGCTGCGGGGAGAGGCGGTGATCCGTTACACCGGCCTGCTGCTTTTCGGATTCAAACGCAGCAATATGGTCAAGCGTCAGTGCACCGACAGTCACGGATTTTGCCTTTTCTGCGGCATGCTGGCCCGCGTTGCGGCCAAAGACGATGACGTCAAGCAGGCTGTTGCCCATTAGGCGGTTGCGCCCGTGGATGCCGCCCACGACCTCGCCAGCAGCAAACAGGTTTTCCACATCCGTCTGGCCGTCTGCCGTGATGTGCAGACCGCCGTTCTGATAGTGCAGCGTCGGATAGACCAGGATCGGCTCCTTGCGGATATCGATGCCGTGCTTTGCAAACATCCGCATCATGGCCGGGATGCGCTTTTCAATCGTGCCCGCGCCGTTTTTCAGCTCGATCATCGGCGTGTCGAGCCAGACGGCCTGCCCGGCGGGCGTCTTGACGCCCTTACCGCGCTCGGTGCATTCACGGATGATGGAGGCCGCGGCCACGTCGCGCGTTTCGAGCGGGTTCATGAAGACCTCGCCGTCCGCGTTCACAAGCATTGCGCCGACAGAGCGCACCTTTTCCGTAACCAGCGCGCCGTAGATCTGCGCGGGATAGGCCGCGCCTGTGGGGTGGTACTGAAGTGTATCGGGATAAAGCAGCTTCGCGCCCGCGCGGTAGCCGAGCACAAGGCCGTCGGCGGTCGCGCCGTAGTGGTTCGAGGTGGGGAAGCCCTGATAGTGGAGCCGCCCTGCGCCGCCGGTGGCAAGAATGACGGTTTTCGCCTTCGCAACCAGCAGTTCCTTCGTCTCCATGTTCAAAAGCACCGCGCCTGCGCAATGGCCGTTTTCATCCTTGATAAGCTCCACGGCGGAGGTAAAGTCAACGACGGGGAATGCCGCGATTGAGGACTTCGTCGCGCAGCGTGCGCATGATCTCGGCGCCGGAATAGTCCTTGGCTGCGTGCATGCGCTTGCGGGACGTGCCGCCGCCGTGGGTGGTGATCATGGTGCCGTCGGGCGCCTTGTCAAACTCCACGCCAAGCCCGGACAGCCACTGAATAGCCTCCGGCGCGTCCATGACGAGCTTGTACAGAAGATCCTTCTGCGCAGCAAAATGGCCGCCGCCGTAGGCGTCGAGGAAGTGCTGGGCGGGGGAATCGTTCGGCTTGTCGGCAGCCTGAATGCCGCCCTCGGCCATCATGGTGTTCGCGTCGCCCATGCGAAGCTTCGTGACGACCATGACCTTCGCGCCCGCATTATCGGCCTCAATGGCTGCGGAGCAGCCTGCGCCGCCGCCGCCGATGATGAGAACGTCCGTCTCATAGTCGGGCTTCGTCAGATCAAATGTCTCGTGCAGGATACGCGATTCGCCCTCCAGCAGCTCCGCCAGCTCCAGCGGGACCTTCTGGCCCTGATTGGGGCCGAAGCGCAGCTCGGTGAACTGCTCGGCGCGGTAGTCGGGATGGAATTTCTTCAGCAGCGTTTCCTTTTCCTCCGCCGTCATGCGGCGGGGGTCCAGCTTCGCGTTTTCTTCGCGGGCCGCTTCCACCTTGCGGATGGAGGCCAGCATGTTAGAGTCCTGATACATGATATGCGTCCTCCTTACTTTTCAATCTCGCGGTGGTTGTAGAGTTCCTTGATCTCATCCAGCGGCTTTTCCATGAGGCTTTCGATGAGCGCTTCGAATTTGCCGTCCTTGACCTCCTGCACGCGCGTGTCCAGATGCTCACAGTGCGGGGCAATGTACTTGCCGTTCAGACGGCGGGCCAGCATGGCGACCTGCGGGTGGGAGATGCCGGCCGGACAGCGGGACGAACATACGCCGCACATGACGCAGTCGAAAGATTCCTCGGCGCACTTGTCAAATTCGCCGCGCTGGGCATAGGCAATGTACTGCATGACGTTCAGACCCTGCGTGCACGCCTTTGTGCAGGCGTTGCAGCCGACGCAGACGTAGATCTCGGGGTACAGCTGCATCATGACCGTCTGTGTGGGCTTCAGCTTTTCCATGTCGTAGACTTCCTTGACCAGTGGGAAGAACGGAAGCGTCGCGACATACATATTGTTCTCCACGCGCGTCGAGCAGGCCAGACAGGCCTTTAATTCGCGGTCGCCCGCGATGCGGTAGATCGTCGCGCACGCACCGCAGAAGCCGTTGCGGCAGCCGCAGCCGCGCACGAGCTGATAGCCGGAATATTCCATCGCTTCCATGATGGTCAGACTGCCCGGCACCTCATATTTCTTGCCGAACAGGAAAACCGTCACCATATTTTCCATACCTGTTCTCCTTTAATACTCATTCGGCAGCTCGTCGAGCTGGTCGAAGCGGAACACCGGGCCGTCCTTGCAGACGTATTTGTCGCCGATGTTGCAGCGGCCGCATTTGCCGAGGCCGCATTTCATCTTGAGCTCCATCGTGGTATAGACCTGTTCGCGGGCAAAGCCGAGCTCCATCAGGCCCGCAAGCGTAAACTTGATCATGATGGGGGGGCCGCACATCACGACGGTCTTGTCGGTCGTGAAGCCGAGCTCCTTGACGTAGTTCGGCACGAAGCCGACGTGGCCGTCCCAGTCCGGCTGCTCGCGGTCGATGGTCAGATGGACGTTGATGCCGTCCTCCCTGCACCAGACGTTCTCGATCTCCGGATAGTCTACCAGGTCGTCCTTCGAGCGGGAGCCGTAGACGATGTCGATCTTGCCGTAGCGGTCACGGTAGTGACGGCAGTAGTTGATAACGGAATGCAGCGGGGCCAGACCGATGCCGCCCGCGATGAACAGCAGATCCTTACCCGCGAACGCGGTGTCGACCGGGAAGCCGTTGCCGTAGGGGCCGCGGACGGTGATCTGCTGGCCGGGCTCCATGGCGTGGAGCCATTCGGTCACGCAGCCGCATTTTTTAATGGAAAACTCCACATATTCCTCCAGCGTGGGACTGGACGTGATGGAGAACAGCGCCTCGCCGACGCCCGGCACGGAGAGCATGGCGCACTGGCCGGGGATATGGACGAAGGGCTTTTTGCCGTCAAGGCCGACGACACGGAACGTCTTGACGTCCGGCGTGTCGACGCGGATATCCGTGACGACGGCGATATTGGGGATCAGCGGATCGTTTCTCATGCGTGTTCCTCCCCAAGTGTTTTGATGACTTTGACGATATTCATATGGATGGGGCACTTTGCAAGACACCGTCCGCAGCCGACGCAGCCGAAGCACCCGTCGTTATTATCCGGGAAATAGACCAGCTTGTGCATGAAGCGCTGCCGGAAGCGCTCGAGCTGCGTCGGGCGCGGCTGACCGGCGGACATTTTCGTGAAATCCGAGTACATACAGCTGTCCCAGCAGCGGAAGCGGCGGACGAGCCTGCCGGAGTCGAATTCCTTGATATCATAGCACTGGCATGTTGGGCAGACGAAGGTGCACGTGCCGCAGCCGAGGCAGCTTTCGGACAGCTGCTTCCATTCCGGGCGGTCGAAGAGTTCCTTCGTTTTGCCTGCGCCCACGGCGGACAGATCGAGCCCGGCCAGCGGGAGCTTTTTGAGAAGCGCACGCGTTTTTTCCTGCTGGGCCGCGACTGCCGCACCGTCCGTATCCTCCAGCATGGGAAGGTTCGCGGTCAGCGCTTCGCCCTTTTCCGTGTTGGCCTGCCAGAAGAGCGTTTCGTCCTCGATCCAGCAGCTGATATCGCCCTGCGGAGCCGCAGGATCGATGCCGAAGGCCGGACAGAAGCACGTTTCCTCGGGGCGGGTGCAGGCCAGCGTCACGACGGTGCCGTGTGCGCGGCGGGCGGCGTAATAGGTGTCCTGCGGTTCGGAAAGGAAGACGCGGTCGAGAATTTCAAAGCTTCTTGCGTCGCACGCGCGCACGCCGAACAGGACGAACGGCTCCGCCGGGTCGCGCGTTTCCACAAGGTCAAGCTGTTTGCCCGTCACACGGAAGCCGACAAGGTTTTCCACCTGCGGGAAAAACAGATCCTTGGCCGAGCGGACGGTGTTGAGCTTTTTTGTAAGCGTCATACCCTCCTGCCAGACGGTGAAGCTGGCCTGACCGGCGGCGTCGTCCGCCGGAATATAGAGCTTCTGTGCTGCCGACACGGCGGCAAACAGGCTCTGAAGCTTAGAGAGGGGAAGCTGTTTCATTGCGCACCTCCTCTTTCATAGACGACGGACGGCTCACAGTCGTCCTTACGGAAATCCATGAGCGGCGGGCGGGAGTCAAAATCGGCTCCGGCCTGATAGTCGCCGTAAAGCTCGTTGATGTCCTTGATGAACTTGCGGTTGAGCAAATGCAGCGGAATATGCTGCGGACAGACGCGGGAGCATTCGCCGCAGTCGGTACACCGGGAGACGACGTGGAAAGCCCGGATGATGTGGAACATATTTTCCTCAAACGAATCGGCGATGGCCTTGTTTTCAAACCCCGAATCGTGGTTGTCAAACACGCACTTTTCGCACGAGCACGCGGGACACACATTCCGGCACGCGTTGCAGCGGATGCAGCGCGACAGCTCGCCGCGCCAGAACGCGTAGCGCTCGTCGGGGGTCATGGCTTCGAGCTTTTGAACCTCGGCAAAGCGGCCGCAGTCTGCGTGTTCCTCGCCCTGCTCGCCGAGCAGCTCGTCATAGCAGACGATCTTTTTACTCTTGCAGGTCTTGCACTTGAGCAGCAGCGCGTCGGCCTTTTTGATCGTTTCCTCGCCGTAGATCGTGGAAACGCAAAGAGCTTCGCCATCCTCCGTCACTGCTGTGACACCGGCAAGGCCCTGCTCCTTGATGGCTTCCATGTCGCACATGCCGCCGCACTGTACGCCGACGGCGTAGACTGTCTCGCGCAGGATGCGGTGCTCCTTTAGAAGCTGGACAAACGAATAGCTGTCGCAGGGCTTCAGGAACACGGCGGCCTTGCCGCCCTTACGGGATTCCGCGATGAGATATTTGGACAGATTCGCGCCGGAGAAGACGCTCCAGACGAAATTTTTCTCGATATCTTCCACGCTCGTGAATACGGACGGCGTCAGATCATAGAAGAATTCGCCCGCGCGCCAGCCGATGACGCGGTCAACAATCTGATCTTGCAGCAGCTGGATCGCTTTTTCCTTTACTCTTTGCATCTCAGATCCTCCAGTCTGCGGTTCTCGCCGAGTTTTGTGATCGTCTCGGCGAATTCGTTCATGGTTTTGGCGAACTTCGCGCCCTCCGCCGCCGAGACCCATTCCACGCGCGTGCGCTCACGCTCGATGCCGAGGAAGTCCAGCATGGAGAACAGGAGCGTCATGCGCCGCCGGGCATAATAGTTGCCGGTCGTGTAATGGCAGTCGCCGGGATGGCAGCCGCAGAGGATCACGCCGTCGGCCCCGCGCTGGAACGCGCGGAGAATAAACATCGGGTTTAACCGGCAGGAGCACGGAATGCGGATGATCTTCACATTGGCCGGGTAGCTCAGCCGGTTCGTGCCGGAAAGATCGGCGCCCGCGTAGGAGCACCAGTTGCAGCAGAACGCCACGATCGTGGGCGTCCAGGAGCCGTTTACCTGCATATCGCATCCACCTCCGCAATGATTTGCCGGTTGGAGAAGCCCTTGAGATCCATCGCGCCGGACATACACGCGACGGTGCACGCGCCGCAGCCCTGACAGACTGCCGGGTTGACCTGCGCGACGCGCCGCACGAGCGTCGTGCGGTTCGGGCCTCTGAATTCCTTGTCAATGTACGTGATCGCGCCATACGGGCAGACCTTTTCGCAGTTCGAGCAGCCGTTGCACATCATCTCATCCGGCTGCGCCACGCACGGGTTGCACGTCAGCGAGTCCTTGCACAGAAGCCCGATGACCTTCGCCGCAGCGGCGGACGCCTGTGCGACCGTCTCCGGGATATCCTTCGGCCCCTGGCACATACCGGACAGGAACACGCCTGCCGTCGGGCTTTCGACCGGGCGGAGCTTCGGGTGGGCTTCGGTGAAGAAGTCGTTCGTGTCCATGGAGGCGGTCAGCATCGTGGCCAGCGGCCGCGCGGACTTATCCGGCTCGATGGCGGCAGCCAGCACGACCATGTCAGCGTCGATATGCAGCTGCCGGTTGTCCAGCAGATCGGATGCCTGCACCTTCAGCTTGCCGTTTTCGGGCGTGACCTTGCCGACCATGCCCTTGATGTAATGCACGCCGTACTGCTCGACGGCTCTGCGGTAGAACTCGTCAAAGTTCTTGCCGGGGGTGCGCACGTCGATGTAGAACACATACACATCCGTATCCGGGTATTTTTCGCGGCAGAGCATGGCGTGCTTCGCCGTGTACATACAGCAGATCTTGGAGCAGTAGGGCTTGCCCTTCTCCGCACCGTCGCAGCGGGAGCCGACGCACTGCACAAAGACAATGGTCTTCGGGTGCGTCCCGTCGGACGGGCGCAGGAGCGTGCCGCTCGTGGGACCGGCAGCGTTCATCAAGCGCTCAAACTCAAGGCTGGATACCACGTCCGGGCTCTGGCTGTAGGCAAATTCGTCGAATTTGGAAAGATCGATGGGGTTGAAGCCCGTCGCGGCGACGATCGCGCCGTATTCCTGCTCAATGAACGTGTCGGTCTGCTTGTAATCGATTGCCCCGGCGGAACAGACCTTCGCGCACACGCCGCACTTGCCGTTTTTGAGCATATTGCAGTAGTTGGGGTCGATCGTCGCGACCTTCGGCACGGCCTGCGCAAACGGGATATAGATCGCGCGGCGATTGTCCATGCCGAGGTTAAACTCGTTCGGGACCTTCTTCTGCGGACACTTTTCCGTACACAGTCCGCAGCCGGTGCAGACGTCCTCCTTGACGAAGCGCGCCTTGCGGCGGATCTTTACATGGAAATTGCCGACGAAGCCGCCGACGGATTCGACCTCGGAATAGGAATAGATATGGATCTTTTCGTTCTGCGCACAGTCGACCATTTTCGGCGTCAGGATACACGCCGCGCAGTCGAGCGTCGGGAACGTCTTGTCGATCTGGGTCATCTTGCCGCCGATGGTCGGCTGCTTTTCGACGATATCGACCTCAAAGCCAGCCTCGGCAATGTCCAGTGCCGTCTGGATGCCCGCGATGCCGCCGCCGATGACCAGCGCGCGCTTGGTGACCGGGCTGCTGCCCGCGGTCAGCGGCGCGTTCAGATGTACCTTGGCGATGGCGGCGCGGCCCAAAATGATCGCCTTTTCCGTGCCGGCTTCCTTGTCCTTGTGAATCCAGGAGCACTGCTCACGGATGTTCGCAATCTCGACCATATAGGGGTTCAGCCCCGCCTTTTCGCAGGTCTTGCGGAACGTCTGCTCGTGCATTCTGGGCGAGCAGGAACAGATGACCACGCCGGTCAGACCGTATTCATGGATCTTGTCCTGAATCATCTGCTGCCCGGTCTGGGAACACATATACTGATAATTTGTGGAGAAAACAACGCCGGGTTCCTTTGAAAGAGCCTGCGAGACGCGTTCCACGTCGACGGTCGCGGCAATGTTGCTGCCGCACCAGCATACGAATACGCCGATTCTCTGCATTGCGTTCCCTCCTTACTTTTTATATTTGCGGAACGCCGCGGCAATCGCCTGCTGCGGCAGCTCCTCGTCAAGAATCTCCGGGATGCGTTCGGGCTTCAGGTGATCCATGCCCTGCTGGCGCTGCACGGCATTGCGCACAGCCTCGATGAGCTTCGCCGGCTCGACGTTTCGGGGACAGCGCTCGACACAGGCAAAGCAGCTCAGGCAGGTGTAGATGCCCTTCGAGGAAAGCAGCTCCTCGATCCGGCCGTTTTCGACCATGGAGACAAACTGATGCGGATGGTATTCCATCTCGTCATACGCCGGACAGCTCGCCGAGCATTTGCCGCAGCGCATACACTTTCTGGGGTTTACGCCGGAAATGCGGGTGACGGTTTCGATCATGTTCTGGTTGTTCATGCGTCCTCCTCCCCGCAGCCAAGCGCTTCGGCCAGAAGCTCCGTGAAATAAACGACAGGCAGCGCGCCGTCCGTGTTGTGCAGCAGATTGTAGCTGCACAGGGGACAGGCCGTGATCAGAAGCTCCGCGCCCTGCGCCTTTGCGTTGTCCATGATCTTCTGTGCCTGCTTTGCGGCGTAGGACCCGTTCTCGACCGCCATATAGCCGCCGCAGCATTCGTTGCGCTGCGCGTAAATCACAGGCTCCGCGCCGATGGCCCGGATGAAGTCCTCCAGCATTTTCGGGTTCTCCGGGTCGTCAAACTGCATCTCGCGGCTGGGCCGCAGGAGCATACAGCCGTAATACGCGCCGATCTTTCTGCCTGTAAGCGGCTTTACGACAGCTGCCTTGACTGCATCCCAGCCGATCTCGTCGCGCAGGACTTCGAGATAGTGCAGAACCTTTGTCTCACCCTCGTAGGGCGTTTCCGGCTTTAAGTAATTGTTGACCTTGACGCGGATGTCCTCATTGTGCTGCATATCGCCGTTCACGCGCTTCAAAACGTGATGACAGGCAGAACAGAGGGACACCAGCGGCTGACCCGCGTCACGCGCGGCCATGAGCGCCCGGACGGAGGAAAGCCGTGTGGCAATTTCATCGTTTGCCTGCGGATACACCGCGCCGCAGCACTGCCACTCCGGGATCTCGCACAGCGAAAAGCCGAGCTTCTCCGCTGCGCGCCGTCCGGCTCTGTCCAGCTGCGCGCCCTTTGTCCTGAGCGTGCAGCCGGGGAAATAGCTGTAATTCATTGCGTGTCCTCCCGTCAGATCATGTTCTCCGGGTGGAACACCTCGTCGAAGCGCTCCGCCGTCAAAAAGCCGAGGCTCACGCAGGCTTCCTTGAGGGAGATGTTTTCCTTGTAGGCTTTTTTAGCCGTCTTCGCCGCGTTTTCATAGCCAATGTACGGGTTCAGCGCCGTGACGAGCATGAGGGAGTTGTGCAGATTGTGCTCCATCTTCTCTCGGTTGGCGCGGATGCCGCAGGCGCAGCGGTCGTTGAACGACACGATGGACTCGGCCAGCAGACGTGCCGACTGCAGGAAATTATAGATGCAGACCGGCATGAACACGTTCAGCTCGAAATTGCCCTGCGACGCGGCCATGGACACGGCCACATCGTTGCCCATGACCTGCACGGCGACCATCGTAACGGCTTCGCACTGGGTAGGGTTGACCTTGCCGGGCATGATGGACGAGCCAGGCTCGTTTTCGGGAATGAAGATCTCGCCGAGGCCGTCCCGCGGGCCGGAGGCCAGCCAGCGCACGTCGTTCGCAATTTTCATCATATCGGCGGCCAGCGCCTTGAGTGCGCCGTGCGCGAAGACGATCTCGTCCTTGCTGGTCAGCGCATGGAATTTGTTCTCTGCCGTTTTGAAGTCCTTGCCCGTCAGCTTCGCAATTTCAGCGGCGACCGCTGTATCAAAGCCCTTTGGCGTGTTGAGGCCCGTGCCGACGGCGGTGCCGCCGAGCGCCAGTTCCTTCAGGGGCTTCACGGCCAGAAGCAGCAGTTCCTTATCCCGTTCCAGGCTCGATCTCCAGCCGGAAATTTCCTGCGGGAAGGAGATGGGGGTGGCGTCCTGCAGATGCGTCCGACCGGATTTGACGACGCCCTCGTTTTCCGCCTCCAGACGGCGGAACGTCGATACCAGCGTGTCGATGGCGGGGATGACCTTGTCCTCAAGCGCGCAGACCGCCGCGATGTGCATGGCCGTCGGGAATGTGTCGTTGGACGACTGCGACATATTGATATCGTCGTTCGGGTGCAGCAGCTTTTTGCCCGCAATCTCATTGCCGCGGTTGGCAATGACCTCGTTGCTGTTCATGTTCGACTGCGTGCCGGAGCCGGTCTGCCAGACGACGAGCGGGAAATTGTCCAGAAGCTGGCCGGAAATGACCTCGTCCGCCGCCTGCTCGATGGCGGCAAGCTTTTCTTCGGTCATTTTCTCAGGACGCAGCGCGCGGTTGGCGCGGGCAGCGGCCTTTTTCAGAATGCCGAAGGCATGGATGATCTCGGCGGGCATCGTCTCAATGCCGACGCCGATCGGGAAGTTGTTGTGGCTGCGCTCGGTCTGTGCGCCCCAGTATTTGTCCGCCGGGACGCGGACCTCACCCATGGAATCGTGTTCGACGCGATATTCCATCGTTTTTTCTCCTTTTTTATATCAAATCTCGACCTGACGGATGACTTCCTTCAGCTTTTCCGCGCTGGCGCGGAGCTTGTCGATCTCGCCGTCGGTCAGCTGGTTGAGGATCTTGCCGCGCACGCCCTGATTGTCGACCAGCGCGAGCGTGGACAGGCAGACATCGGACACGCCGTATTCGCCGTGCATCATGGTAGAGACGGTCACAGCCGTTCCGGCCGTGCTCTGCACGCACTTGCACAGGTGGCAGACCGACATGGCGACGGCATAGAACGTTGCGCCCTTGTTCTTGATGACCTGCGCGCCGGAGGTCTTGACGAACTGCTCGATCTCCTCGTAATCCTGGTTCCACTTGATGCGGTCACAGTCGGGGGAATGCTCCTTATAGGAATCAATATGGTTGTTCGCGATGTGCACAAGGCTCCAGGGCACGAAGGAGGAATCGCCGTGCTCGCCGTAGACGTGCGCGTGGACATTCTTCGGGCTGATGCAGAAGCGCTTTGCAAGCGTCGACTGCAGGCGGCTGGTGTCGAGGATGGTGCCGGAGCCGATGATGTGGCTCTCGGGAACGCCGGAAATTTTGTGGAACACATACGTCAGCACGTCGACCGGGTTCGATACGATAATATAGATGGCGTCCGGCGCGGCAGCTGTGATCTGCGGGGCAATGTCCTTGATGATGTTGACGTTGGCCTGCGCCAGCTCCAGCCGGCTCTGTCCGGCCTTGCGGGGAAGACCCGAGGTAATAATGACAATGTCGGAGCCGGAGGCCGCGTCATAGTCGCCGGAGCGGACGATCGTCGGAGAACAGAACGGCGCGCCCTGATAGATATCCATGGCCTCGCCAAAGGCCTTCTGCTTATTGACGTCGATCAGGACGATCTCGGATGAAATGCCCTGGATCATCAGGTCGTTTGCAATCGTGGAGCCGAC
>VOFF01000663.1_pt1 | contig 54000 bp, 79 predicted proteins | sample 5384061 | NCBI WGS metagenome assembly VOFF01 (sample SAMN12384725, study PRJNA508395) | human gut metagenome | isolation source: healthy gut E | host: Homo sapiens | reverse complement strand
TATCCCATTTGCTCAGTGGAGATATTCAGAAGTGTTGCCAACTTTGCTCTGTCCGGCTCTGCCTGATTAAGCATCACGATATACTCACTCTTGGAAATCATCGTACTTGCAAGAACAGAATCTAACAGATATTCCACGTTCTGTGTGATTGCTGTCGGGAATGCATTACGCTTACGAAATCTTCGCCATGCAGAGTTAAAAAATGCTCCGGAATACTCATTTTCAAATACTACATGAAACTCGTCTAAAAAAATATGAGTTCGCTTTCCCTGTTTCCAGTTCTCTGTTACCCGGTTCAGCATTGCATCAGTGATAACCAGAAGTCCCATGGTCTTTAACTGTTTTCCTAAATCAGAATGTCGTATACCATGATACGGTTATTCACATCAACATTACTTTCATGTGCAAATGCGTCCAGACTTCCATTGGTAAATAATTCTGATACCAGTGCCAAATCCTGTGCTTCCGGTTCTTCCTGTTCCAGAAACTTTTCACGCAACACCCGTAAAGTCGGCACTGCTCCGCCATGCTGATATTCCTCATAAACTTCCCAGTCGGAACCGGAATCACATCAATGCTCAACATCAGATTTCGATTCATGTCGGTCAGTTCTGCTATCATATCGTCTTTGATGTAAGAAGCATACTCACGAAGAAAAAAAGTACTCTTCCATAACGATCTCCCATGCGGAAATAATCTTTTTTTCAAATTCAAAGGTATCCGGACAGATATAATCTTTGAAGCTGTGTCCTTTTCTCATATTCTCCTGAATATCAAAATGGAAACCAGATTCTTCTCCTGTACGGTAAAAAATCGTGCAGAATCCGTAACTTATCTTCTCCATTTATCTCTACACATTTGGAACCCAATCTTGCAAAATGACTGTTCAGCTCTGTTGTCACTCGTGCAAAATACGTTCTGGCTTCTTCGATTGTTTTCTTATAGCAGGATACTGTCACATATTTTTCCTGCACCATGCTGTTGGAACTGGTTGCCTTATCTAAAAGCATATTGTTGTACTCTTTCCGATATAAATCCAGTCCGTCCTCCTGCATCGGAATCAGGATTGCTTTTTCAAAATCCACCTTATTCAGGCGGCGATTATTGATCGTTATTTTTGTTGTTCCACCGCAATCGAAAGAATTTAATAAATCCATATATTCCAGGAACATGGTTTCCTTATCTACTTTGCTTGCCACCGCGTAGTTGATATCTGTAAATTTATAAGTACGTGCAAATTTATTTCTCCCGATTTTAAAAATCCCGTCTGACCAGATGGTCTCGATGGGAATTACCTGCTGTACGCTTCTTGAATTACAAATTTTTTCTTTATCCTGCTTGAAAATATTACTCAGCGTTTTTATCATTCTTCTTGCGTCCCTCCTTCTTCAGACTTTCTTTCTCATATTTTTTTAATGATTGGTTCTACCGCATCAAAATAAAGATTTTCTGACCGGAACACCAGTTTTTTCGGCATCAGGATTTCTGATTTTATCCATGCCCAGATAAACTGCTCCGCTGTCATTCCATGATATTTTACAAACCCGAACACTACACACGGGGCAGCTCCCAGTACACAAATCAACTCACTGTTTCCATACTCATGTATGGGTGAAGAAAAAATAAAGCCCAACGGCAATCCCGCAGGCTAATATTGAAAAGATAAACTGTCTCAGGGACAATCCGAAAAAGATTGCCTCTGTGTAATCCCTGATTTCCTTGTTAATTTTACTTCCAAAACGATACACCTCCAAATCGCACATTTGTTATATTTTTCCTGTTCTGTTACACTTTGGGTAAATGAAAGGGGGACTGACCTATGCCAATCACTGTTATGATTTCTCTTGCTGTTACCGTTGCTCTATTCTTGATTTCTCTGCTGTTTCGGATTGCTGCCAGATTAAATCTGACCTTACCACTGTTATACTTCCTTGCTGTTTCCACGATTCTGAATCCATGGGCAGCAAGCCATGAAAAACTAGCATTTTCAATCCTTTATCTGCTGACTGCCTTTTCTGTTCTTAGCTGGATTTCTGCTCTGCGACGCAAGTGGCAGGAACATCAATACTACAAAGCTATGAAAGATGATATATCCTTCCAGATTTCTCGTGCCAGACAAAGAGGGATTCCTTTAGATTCTGTTCATTTTGATTCTCAGGGGAATATGCGGTATAACAATAGCAACAACATTGTAGAATAAATTTTAAGGATGCTTTCGGGCGTCCTTTTTACAATCCCATCATTTCCCGTACTACCCTGTCTGACATTCACTGCTCCGACTAGTACAAGCATATTGAAAATAAGTTCTCCAATATAGCTCCACACCATAGTCACTGCAGCTGCGTCCGGATCAACTACTGGCGGTGATGATGCAAATAATGAAAAAATAATGCAGGCAAGCACCACGATTGCTCCCTCAGACACACTGCTGCGTATGATTTCAAAAAACTTCTTCCGATATTCTGGCTCGGCTCTCCTGCAAATGAAGATAATGGAATCGGTGCAATCGCTGTGTAAAGATATAATCGAAAAAAATCTTCCATATACACTCATAATCATAATAAAGCTCAATACTGTAATGAACAGTCCACCAATTAGCGTCACCGCCCATAGTGGAATACTTTCAAAAAATCCACAATCTTCTACTGTTTCTATGATTTCGTCCGGTAAAACAGTATCTTCCGTTCTTCCAAATCCTGCGGTCTGCATAATCGTACTGATCACTCCTTGTATAATATTGAATAATGCCATCATCAGCTCCAGTCCATACGTGACTACGCCTTTTGCAATCGCAAAACGGATAAAAATTTTCAATGCATGTTCCGGTCTTTTTTACCTCTGTAAAACTTCCACAAGTCTTGACCACTCCGACTACAAAGAAAAGCACTAACAAAGCATAGCCGATTGCCTGCAATGCTCCATGGATCTGCACAATCACCTGCCAGATACCGCCACCCTTAAAGGTTTCCGGTGACTGTGTGAGTATCTGCCAGATTTCCGCAAGTTTACTGTTCCAGGTATCCAAAGCATTTTGCAAGTTCTGTACTACCCAGTTATCTGACACGTTCTAAACACCTCCTGTCTTAGTCGGGACGGTGCGACTCCATGTTGGCCTGCACCGTCCCATTTTTTTTTATTTTTCTATTCTTCTCTTAACCCGTAATCAAATTCAAGATTTCTTTCGCAAATGTAATGATTACACCACCTGCTAATGTTAAAAATCCATTCGCTCTCTGGCTTGGATCATGAGATTTCAGTGATAAACCGACCTGCACAATTCCAAATCCCAACAAAATCATTCCGATGGCACGAATCAGTCCAAAGATAAACGTGGACAGATTATTGATAACGGTCAGTGGATCGTCTGCCGCAAATACGGTACTTGCTCCTGCTGTCATAATCAGTACCATTGCAATATACACTGCCATGGCACGTTTCATTTTTTGCTGTCATTGGCAGCTTCTTCGTTGATTTTGTTGTTTCTTTCTTCTCCTGCTTCTTTCGCATATCTAACTTCATTTTTTGATAGCCTCCTATATATTTTTCTTGGATTTACTGATATTTCTGAATGATTTCTTCCAGATCTTCATCGGATAATAATTCATAATCTTCCACTTTCAGAGAATCATCTGTGAACTCGCCTTCCAAGCTGTCTCCCAGTGAAATACTTGCCACTGCCCGGTCAACTGCTCCATGCAGATATGGTTTTCCGTTTCCGTCAGTTGTAAGTCCCACATTGGGGTGTTTTAAAAATATCGAATTTCTCGTCTAAAATTGGTCTTTCTCCACGAATAAAAAGAATCGCATATCGGTTATCCAACATGCGAACTTCATCGGGTGTCATCAGCTCCCGCCCTGTATTCTGATAATTGGTGGAATAATTTCCGGAATGTCCCGTTGACTTTCCATAGGTGTTCGTGTCAATCGTTGCCTTTCCCAGAAGTTCGCTGACATATTTATGCGTCCCCTGCTCGTTTCCACCTAAATATAAAAATTCGTCACAGTTTCCCATAATGCTTTCCCATTGCTTTTCAAACAGTGCTTTTAACTGTGCTAGATTCTGCAAAATAATACTGACTGACACTTCTCTGGAACGCATAACGGACAGAATCTTATCGAAGTCATCCGGCAGTGAAACATTTGCAAATTCGTCCATGAGGAAATGCACATGAACCGGAAGTCTCCCTCCATATTTATGGTCTGCCAGATAGAACAACTGCTGAAATAACTGGGTATACAAAATCGACACCAAAAAGTTATAACTGGTATCGTTGTCCGGGATTAACGCAAATAAAGCCACTTTTCGCTCTCCCAGTGATGGCAGGTCTAAATCGTCCGTTGCGGTCAGTGCTGCCAGACTGGATAAGTTGAATTTCTCAAGTCTTGCGGCTAATGTGATTTGAATGGATTTTAATGTCTTGGCACTACCAGAGTGATAATCTTTGTAATACTTCACTGCGATGTGTTCCGGGTTCTTCATTTCCAACCGCTCGAATAGTTCATCAAGTGGTGACTGGTACTGGTCATCATCCTCTCTGACTTCTCCGGCACGTAACATTTCCATTACCATCGGGAAATTCTGTTCTTCCTCTGGTGCTTCATACCGTAAATAGAAAATCAGTGCCAGCAACAGCATGGAAGCTGCAGTATCCCAAAACGGATCGTTCGACTGACTTCCCTTTGGTGTAGTCGCTTTGAACAGGTTCGTTACCAATCTCTGCACATCGTTATCGTCCTTCAGATATACAAACGGGTTATAGCAATGGCCCTTTTCCATATTTATCAGGTCAAGCACTCTTACTTCATAATCCTTTTTTCTTCCAGAAGATACCCGGTATCTCTCAGATTTTCCCCTTTTGGATCAAGCACCACAAAGAGAGGTATTCGCCTGCATCAGATTCGGCTTTGCAAAAAAATCTGGTCTTTCCTGAACCGGAACCACCAATCACAACCGTCAATACATTTCGCAAATGTTTCCGCATATTGTAGCTGATTCGTACATGCATGGTCAGCAACTTATTTTTTTGTAAACCGCTTCTCCTTGTATCTGCGATTTATTTTCTTCACATTTCCCCATTTAGCAGAACCATGTTCTTCACCTCGTCGGTAATGTTTCTTGGCAGAAATATAAATCCGATTCCCATGCCGTAAGACAGCAAAAAAAAGGACAGTTTTTTACACTGTCCCCACATAACCGAATGGAAAACGGATGGTTCATTGCTTCCGGGACTCCATCCAGAATCCCCATAAGACCAGACGAAAGATAAGGTGCGACAAGTAACGCAAACCAGATAACCGGGATAATTCCAATTACCGCCAACATCAGACTGCTCTGCTCATCATCGTTCTTCATGGCTTCTGCGTCCTCGCTTTTCCTTCTCCGACGGTACTTCGATTTTCTCAATAACTTTCATTAAAACGTCATCGACAAGCTCCGTATCTTTTCCCTCTTTCAGCATCTGATTCCGCTTGTCCTTTAGGGAATGGAACACTACGCCACTCTCATATTTATCCAGTTCTAACGTAATCGTATCACTGCTCATTTTGCATTCTCCTTTCCCGAATTTTCTCTAGCGTGCTTCACCTCTATCATGCTCTTGAGTTTTCTGTTCACCTGTTTTATCTTCAGATTCCTTCTGTTCAACCTCGCTCTTTTTTCCTGCTGACGCCGATTCAGATTTTTTTGTCCTGCTCTAACACTCTCGTCATTCTTCCTGATATTGTATTAGCTGCATCTCTTGCTTTAGAAAGCTCTCCTCTTACCTCCTGTGGTTCCATATTTTCAAAAAACTCTGGTGCATGAGTAAAATCAAATTGGCTAATATCCATTCCATACTTTTTTTTAGACAACATATACGTCGCACAATATGCGTGGAATGCATCTTCACTCCTGTCATAGTCAGGATTATCTTCTGCATATCCTGCAAATACCAGTTCCGGTACAAGACTTTGAAAAATTTCCTGTGCGTCCATACCTTTTCTCACATAAATGCAATTTTCTTCCGGTTCAAAATATGCCCCTTTGTTATCAGGCATCTGATCTGGCTCTGCTACGACAATATTTGCCGGGGATTGCTCACCAACGCCCGAATCAGACTTCTTTCATCATACGAAACTTCTTCTATACTTTTATCGTTCATTGTTGTCTGAGAAATATCATATAGCTTTTTTGGCATTGTAATACGTTCCTATCGAACCGTCCTCTCGCTCATACGTCTTTCCCGGCTCCAGAATCAAAACCGGGTTCTGGCGTTCCATACGTTTCACATAGGTTCCATGATCTCTCCAGTATCCATAGTCACCTAATTTCTGAGAGTCTGGTCTCTGTGCCAGAATAAGAAGTGCATTATTGACTGCATAGCGGTCAAAAGTACTCTGTACATCCAGATAATTCTGAAGCATCTGACCATCTGTCGCTACCTGTGCGGTTACCTGTTCCGATAACTCATAGCAGCGATTCCTATTATTTTTGCTTTCTGCAATAAATGCCTGCACCTTATCGTCCTGTGGTACGGCAGATACATTTAATAATGAATCAAAACTGTTATCCATAAAATTTACCTCTCTTTCCCTTTTCTACTTGGTTTTCGTTTCTGTTGTGGCTGTTGGTGGCGAATCTGCTCCCGGTCTTTATTGCCATGATTTCTCACCGGATCATTTCTGTGCTCATGCTGTTCCGCTTCTTTCTTCCTTGCATTCTGTATCTCCCGAAGTTCCTTTCTGACCGATAGTTTCTCTGGTTTTTCCGGGGTATATAGCTTAGAAGTACCCTCTGCGGTTTTCTCTTGCTTCTTTGAGGTAGGCTCGGACAGACGGGATTTGGTCGTCTTTGCCAAAGAGGGGTTTTGCTCCTTCCCCTCTTTCTTTACCGGCTCTCCAAAAAGCTTATCCATAAGCTGATCCTCCTTGGATTTCTGCGGATAATCTTTCTCTGGTTCTGCCTGTCCCTGTTTTTCCTGCTGAACCTGTACTTTTTTCCGGCTTCTTTTCCTGCTTCTCTGATTTTCCGGCTTTTGCTTTTTCTGCACGTGTCCGCTCAATTTCCGTCTTAATCTTCGCTGCTTCTGTTACAGATGCAAACTGGAATCTATCTACGATACGGTTGATTCTTGGTGCATCTTCTTCCTTTACAATCACATCTATCAATCCGTCACTGCTTCCTCTTGGATTTCGGACTGCACAGTACAACACGCCATATCGTTTTGCTTCCTGAACAAATTGTTTCAAATCACTTTCTTTCACTGAAAATACCGTCAGTGGTCTACCTGATTTGACCAGTGTTTCAAGTCTTACTCTGCCTTTTGTCTTTTTCTTCTCTTTTAAGACCGCATACAGCATCACTGCCAGATGCTTCGCTCCTGTGCCACTGATCTTCAATGCTGCTTCACCGACTTCCAACGACATTCGTACCACCTGATCAGCGGCTTCGCCTGATGTGTTCATGGCTTTGTTCCTCCTTCTTCTCTTTTTCTTCCCGCACCATCTTAAATTTTTCTTCGATTACCTTGGAACGTGCGGCGATTCCATCACAAAGTGCTGTCTTCTTTCTAAGCATTCCGATTTTCTCTGTCAGAACTTTTATCTGCTCCTTCATTTCCTGTATTTCTTCTTCCGGTCTGTCTGCCCGAATCTTATAACGCAGATGCTTCCGTTCCTTCACACACTGCTCCATTTGTTTCTGCAAACGTTCTTTCAACAAAAAAAGCTGCTCCGCAGTATCAATGTGATAATGGCAGAGCAGCTTCGTCTCTTTGAAATGGTATTCAGTTTTAACAAATCCTCCCGAACAATACATGCACCTGTTTGTTAGACATTGATAGATGGTTTTTCGGCAGGATTCCTAAAAGATAACAGTAATGCAGATACAATCCCCGAAGTCCTCCGATTTTTCTCGTCTGCTTGAAGTTGCCGGATATCTGAATCCGGTAATACTTCCCAACTGAAATTTTTTTCTCGGCGGGTAATTCATTTTCTTCCAGAATTCGAACCCGGATTGCTTCCAGCGAATAATTCTCTCCAAAGTTCCGCTTTAGCTTCAGACCTCGCTCTCGCCCTTCCGGGCGAATGGTGATGTCTTTTCCAAACTTAAACAAGTATCCTTTTTCCCGCAAATAAAAAAGAACTGTTTTTCAGTCCTCGCTTTTCGGATTGCCTCGTCAACATCTGCTTTTACCATGCTGTGATAACTCGGCTTCCCTTGCTGTTCCGCCTGCCACTCGGCATAATGTTTTCCTTTTCCCTGTTCTGGCTGTTGCACAACCGATAGCTGATATTCTTTACATAAACGGTCCGACACCATTCGCATATCACGATAATCCTGATTTGTCCTGTGGTATCTTTTTCCGTCAAGGAATGAAACTGAGTTCACCACAAAATGATTGTGCAGATGATTTGCCTTATCCAAATGGGTTGCAATCAATACCTGATACTGACTGCCCCACAATTCTTCTGCCAGCTTCTTTCCGATCTCATGTGCCATTTCCGGATTACATTCTCCCCCGGTGCAAAAGACTGGTATCCATGAAATGCAACAATTCCGTCCTCTTTTCCAAAACGCTTTTTGACTGCGATCATTTCTTCTCTGGCGGTTGTCGGTGCACAATTAACTCCAGATACATACTGTTCCATCAGTTCTTCCGATTCTCCGACAAGTTTCCTTTCCATAGATTCAGATTGTCCCCCGTCTGGTCTTTTCAGTATTCACCGCATAGGTAATCACATCCTCTAATCCCTGTGTGGATTGTGATTGATTCTCAGATATCTGCCCTTCATTGTTCTCTTTCGTCTTGTCCGGGTTCTCCGCATACTTAATTACTTTTCCTATCCAACCTTTGATACTCCAGATTGATGTCACTGCCATGATTCGTTTTTCTCCGGAAGTATCACTGCTTCTGTAATCTTACGGACTGCTTCATTGAACTTCCGCACTTCCTTATCGTAACGCTGCACATCTACCACATTTAACACATGTGCTTTCTGTGCGATCTGATTTAAGTTATTTCCAATTTTGTGAAGCTCTCGCATCATAGAATAATAATCTGGCGGCGGTGCATCTTTTGGAACAACACCGGAGATTAACTGTCTCAGGTACGCTTCTCGGTTCAGTCCGCTTTTCTTTACTTTCTTATCCAATGCTTCGGCTTCCTTTTTGTTCAACCGAAAAAGAATTGCTACATTACGTTTTCTCAACGCTCCATCTCCTTTGCTTTCTGTATAGGATCTGGTTCCTGGCGAATCTGGTGTTTTTCTTTATCGTAGCTGTAAACTCTGTCTGAGAGAACCTCCTCACGCTTAACCTCTGCCCAGTTTACTGCCCGCACCATTTCGCCCAATCTTCTTGGTTCAACTTCACCATTATCCGGTACAATCAAAACTTCATGGCCTGATGACGGAAGAACATAAAACCCTTCTGGAAAAAGCTGCTCTAGTTTATTCAAAACCTCTGGTTGAGTAATCATAGATGCTCCATACTGCTTTTCCATATTTGTAAGTGCATACAGCATATCATGTGAACGAAGTCCAAATTCAACACTTTCATTTAAAAGGTTTGTTGAGTGTCCTTCTTCATTAAAAATACTCAACATCATTTCGTCCATTGACTGGAGAATCGGGGGTATTTACAGGCTGTGTATTTGATCTTGCCTGTTGAAATATTTTTTTCGCATCAATATTCCAAATGCTGAGATGTTGATTTCTTACCTCCAAGGTTGCTTTTCCTTCTCCTGAATCTACTGGAAAATCCACATAGCAGATAGCAGATAAATCTTCAATATTTTCATGAGGCATTTCCTGCAGCATCTTTCGATTTGCCTGTGTGTTCACAAGTTTAATTGCCAGATGCTCTTTTAACGAATCATAGTTTGTCAGATCAATCCCGCTATTCATAAATGGAGCCCGGCTCGATTTCTCTATATAACTTGCAATCCTGTTCATTACACACTCAACAGGTTCCCCTTGTCGGATTTCATCAAAGAATTGTTCCATATAAATAATCGGACTTGCATTTCTTTCCGGAAGATTTACCTGTACTCCTATTAACTGAATTCCATTATTTTTATTTTTCTGCACGACCTGAAAATCTGCATCTTCATACTCTGGTGGAAGATAATTACGAATATCCTTTGCAACACCTTCCGCAAATACTTTCTCTGCTATCATTTCTTCTGTTCCCCTTTCTTTTTTGCCCAATTTCTTTAAATACGCTTCGTAACGTTTTTTGCTTCTTTTTTTCTTGTTTCTGATTGTCAAATCAACACTTACCATTTTCTTTCTCCTCCACTTACTTTCTATTCACCTGTAAAATGCACATTGCGATTACACCGACTACACTTCCGATAAATATTCCTGCAATAAATAAAATCATTTTCTTCATGTCTCCTGTTTCTCCATATTTTAACTATTGTGTAAGGGTTTCAGGGATTCTCCCTGACAAAGCTGCTGTAGGACTGACAGACAGGAAACCTGTGTGGCAATCCAAAGGCGTTGCTTGCTGGTATTGTGTATTCTTCTGTACCCGTCTCACTGTTCCGGGTATCAGAAGATTTACTTGCCGAAAAGCAAATGCTTTTTTATTCTTTCAGTTCACAAATCCCGCAAGCTTCACACAAGTATTCACACTTTGTGCATCGTACATTTTCCTCAGTTGCCATGCATTCTTCACTAGCCGGACAATACTTTTGACAACTTTCACACTGCTCCGTACAGCCTTCTTCTGACACTTTTTCAGCAATAATTCCAAGCAATTCATTCTGTTCTTTTTCTTCTTTCAACTGTGTTTCCAGAAAAATCTTCAACAGATCTTCACTGTCCACATCCTCTTCCATAGTCAAAGCCAACTCTTTTTTTATGGATCACCGACAATTCATACTTCACTATTTTCATAAAATTTCGTCTCCTTTCTTCGTCTTCAGCGTTCCCATGGGCGGTTGCTTTTCTGATTTTTTTTGACTTCTCCCGCCTTGTTAATCCAAGGTTTAATCTCAGGCACAACATATCATTACAATCCTTTCCTTTCACTGGTGGCTGGTCTTGCACATGATATTTTTCCGGAATAACCGTCTGGATTGCTTTCGTTGCAAGTCTTCCGATCCGATCATTATCCAGATGCAATACAATCTCTTTCACGTCCGGATGCTCCTTCAAAAATCGTGCCAACGCTGCCGGAACCTTACTTTTTTCAATCTCTTTCGCAGGTTGATACACTCCTGCTAACGACAATAAATGCTCTGTCTGCCATTCCTTCCCGTCCAATCTCTGCATCGTTGCATAAGATAACAGGTCAATAGCCGATTCAAACACATGGACTTTATCGCTCATTTCTTTTGCCGGAATTGAAAAAGAATAGTTCTTATCACTTCCGTTTGCTTCCCCGATAAAGTTTGTATCGATTCCTCGAAGTGCTGCATATTGTGGTTTCCTTTGCTGATCCATACCGACAAATACCGCATTATGATGGTACGCACTTTCATAAATCCGTCCAGTTTCTATACAGAATCGAACAATATCATCGTCAATTCCCCGCCCGGTAAGGTAACTGAACACATTTGTGTGATACCGATTTGCTTTTGGTAACAGCAGATGTTTTTCTAATGGAATCTGTTCGTGCTCGGCTACAGAAAGAGGCGGTTGAATATTTGCCCGTCCAGCAAGCAATTCAACCGCCTCTAAAAAGCTGTAATCTTTTACTTTAATCAGATAATCCAGTGCTGATCTGCCGCCAATCCCTCTGCTCCACCCATCCATTTACCATTAGAAATCTTTAAGCTGTCGTGCGTTCTGGTGGTGTAAGTGTTACCGGAAAAGTGAACCAATTCATATGGTTCATAATTTTTTCAGGTACGTGAGCAGATCCATCTGCTTCACCTCCTGCACAACCTGAGGTGGTATATATGGCATAATTTTCCCTCCCTTCCTGCCCTAAATTGATATTGTTAACGCAATATCTGGGCACAAAAATAACCAGGGAATCCCTAAATTGAAATCTCCTGGCTATGTAAATACGCAATAATATATTTTTTTACTTTTTATTATCTCATTTACCAACACCTCTATCCGATGTCTGGACATATTATCACATTCTTTTTTTTTTTTATTTTATCACAATAGTTTTGGAACTTATCAGCATTTGAACGATACAAAATATACATTATATTATAACAAGTATGATATCTATCCTCATCCACCTCATCTACCGGAAAGGAAATTCTATTATACAAAGTTTCTGTTTCCGACATGATAAGTTCATGATAATAGCTGCTATCGAAATATTTTCTGAGTTTATATGAATAATCATAAGCCTTTTTTCCATGAGTAGTATTTTTCAAACACTCCACATATGTTTCGATTATGAATTTCATCACTGCTTCATTTTCTTCTTGATATATCTCTTTTAATTTTCCAGACGACATATGAAACAAATCATATGTGTACATTAAATTTTCTTCTTGTCCATTCAGTGCCATTTCTTTCAGCATTTTATTTAACAGTTCCCTGTATTCAGATAAAATCCGTCATTATCTTCTCCTAAAATATCGCTCCAAACAATATAGGAATCTGCAAACTGATTTAATTCTGCAAGATTTTTAGCTCCAAGCATTTCTTCTCTCTCAAAGTAGGTAAAACGATTCTTATCCCTGCATCAGATTTATAATAGTTAGCTTTATCTCCCGCCTTAAGAAACAAACTATACTCAGCTTCTAACTGTTCTTCATTTAATATTCCTTCTTCATAATATTTCAATATCATTTCTACCAAATTTCTACTGCACTTTATTCCATAAAGATATCTTCCAATTCTATGCTGCAGAATATTTTCAATCGTATTTGCCATTTCCTCTGTATGATCAGTACTATCCGGATTAATTTCCTTATAATACAAATTTTCTATACTCTCAACAACAACAGCAAAACATATTAATCTTAATTCCTCTATAAATTGCTCACTTTTATCACCTTTACAAAACAATTTTACATCTTCGAAAAAACGTTGAGCTTTTTTTCGAGTGTCCGCAAATTTTTAACTTTATGATTTATCAAAAATTTTCAATAAACGCTTCGCTGATATTCATCTTATTCCATTCAACCTGCTCAGCACGCTCTGTTATATGATAAATTCTTTCAATCACCTTTTCATTATATTTATCAAATATTTCTTTTTTTTATCCTCTTGCATTTCTTCTGTATTTGCGACTAAAATAACTTTTACACAATTACATTGCTTGAGTTCTTCTACAACTCCAAATATATCCTCTAAATTTATATCATCACTCATTCTTTCCAAATCATCTATAACAATAATATGAAGTGTATTAAATTCTTTTTTTGATAATAATAAAAATAATTCTCTTTCACTAGCAATACTTTGCAATACCTCTTTTGCCTGTCCTGCTTTTCCCCAAACTTTTGATACCGCTTCTAAAACATTACCCGCAATCTCACCTACCTTTCCACCAATATTATTCTTTAAAGCCAGCTGAAAGAATGCTTCATGATATATTTGTTTAGTATCTTTCAACCCAAACATTGATATTTTACAAACGTCTGGATTCTCTGTTAATGCCTCATTTATTGCATAAGACTTTCCAATCCCCCATGTTCCATCAAATAAAATTGCTCTATATGGAAGCTTATCCATATCCTGAATTATGCTTTTTATATTGTCCGCTTTCATACTTTATCTATACTCCAATAATTCACAATCTGCCAAAATTTTGTATTCCATATCATTGCTACAGTATATTTCAATATAGTATAACCTCATACTGTTTTCTCCACATATAAATTATAAAAAAATAACTGGAGATTTCCGCATGAAAATCATCCAGTTATTTAACATTTTCCCTTAAGCAAGCACTTTTTCATCCAGAGCTTTGACTTCATCTGTGGTCATTTTCGCAATTTTTGCAATTTCTTCATAGGACAACTTACCTAATTCCAATAATTGCCGCGCCACTTCTACACGCTCTTCTTTCACTGCTTCATTACGCATATCTTCCATCGCTTTACACATTACTGCCACCCCCTTCTCATCTTCTTTAAAATACCGAACCCGATCTGCCAAAATTTTATACTTCATATCATCAGCATCTGTACAGTAAAAATCATACATCAGTTTTCCTAACGCGGATTCATCGTGTATCTGTGAGTTCACATATATGATATGCGCTTCATCACCAAATAATTTACCTGTTTCTTTTACTATTCTGTCGATATGATAGATTGGTAACCCTTCTTTCATTATATCATTTTCCGTAATAAAAATAATATAGGATTCACACAAATTTTTCATATTGTTCACCAGGTTCTGTGACATTTGCATCGATAAGACTGCTTGTTATACCTCGCTCGTTTTACTCCTGCTCCCTTTATCACTTCTCTGGATTTCAATATTGTATACTTTGTTATCTGTATCAACAGCCAGTATATCCAGAGTTACCGAACGCCCCTGCAGATTCTTGATATCCTGCTGTCCATTCACGCGCAATACTTTTAAATCTGTTCGATTCAAAATAATCTGAAGCAAAAGTTCTGTACATGTCTTGTCTTCAGATACCTTTTGCATGAAATCATCATCCAGCAATCTCAGTCCCCGAAGACGTTGTAAATCTTCTTCATGTTTCCGGTCAAAATCTAATTCTTTTTATATTATTCTCTGCCATAGTATCACCTCTTTCTCGTTCCGCATTTTCCTTACTCTCTGTCTGTTTATAAAGCTTATCATAGTTTTATGTCCTTTACAAGTTCTATCCGGCTTCCAGAATTTCAACAACATTTATCTTATTTTAGTCAAAATATTATAAAAATCCATTATGCCTTTTACCGCTCATGCTCTCTTTTCTTTTGTTCCGGTTCTATCTCCACTCCTTCCCCATCATCCAAAAGCACCTGGTCTTTCTTATCCATATCCAAAAGCACATTTAATTCTCCAAGCCTTGCTACTTTTTTCTGCCAGTTCTGCTTCCTGTGGAAACTCTTTCTGTGCTTCCTCTTTGGCATTCTCCAACTGCACCTTGAGGTTTTCCAACTTATCCTGACACCGTAACATTTTGTCTGGAATCTCCTGAATCTTATTATCTAGACGTGTGATATTACCATGAATATCTGTTCCAAGCGGTACATGGTACACTTGTTTTCCATACATGGAGATTACAAACACCTTCTGAAAAGAATCATAAGACAACTTCATTGGAAAACCACGATACCTTCCAATCAGCACTGCATCTGCCGATTTCATTGCTTTACACGCTTCGATGATTGCCTGTCCTGCTTCTTTTTCTTCTCTGTATATACCACATCATGGATCTGCATTTCTGGAAATGCCTCTCGGTCTGGCGGCGTATTTTCCTTTGCCAGTGCAATATCAGATTCATAATCCGCAATCCGTTGTTCACACTGCCTGATCTCATTTGGGAAATATCGCACTGCTTTATCTTCCATTTCATACTTCTGACTAAGAAAGCTCTGCTTCAATAGTTGAAGCTTTGATACCTGAATATCCAGATCCATCTTCTCTTTTTTATATACGGATTTCCAACCGCTAAGGCTTTGATTTCCGCATACGACAGTGCCACTTCATCAATATCCTCTACTGATCTTGCCGGACTTTTTACTGGTCATGATCTGAGAGATAAATTTCTGTTTATTCTCAATGATCTGATATAGATACGCATCGAACGTCCCTTCTGTAACATAACGGACAATATCGACTTTCGGATTTTGGTTTCCCTGCCGAACGGTCCGCCCTGCTCTCTGCTCCAGATCTCTCGGACGCCATGGACAGTCCAGGTCATGACTTGCAATAATCAAATCCTGCACGTTCATACCTGCACCCATTTTAAAAGTGCTGCCCATCAAAATACGGACAGCACCTCTCCTTACTTTTGAAAATAATTCTTTTTTTTCCGAACCTCAGTATTAGCATCATGAATAAATGCAATCTCCTCCGGCGGAACACCTTTGGCAATCAGCTTATCCCTTACATCGTTATAAACACTGAAACTTCCATCTGTTTTTGGGGTAGATAAATCACAAAATAACAACTGTGTCAGTCTTTTTTCCCTCCCCTGCTCCCAGAACTGATAGACTTCCTCTACACACGCATTGACTTTACTGTCTGGGTAATCCGGTAACAATTCATTCATCATTCGCTGATCCAGTGCCAGTTTTCTTCCGTCATTGGTAATCAGAAGCATATTATCTTCGGTGGCATTGACTAGTCCTTCTCTCACACGCTCCGCACGTTCTCCCAGTTCTGCAACCATTTCTCTCTGCATTTCGCTTGGTTTTACAGATACCACCCGGTATTCTGCTTTCGGCACTGGAAGATTCAGCATATCGGCAGTCTGAATGTCTGCCACCTCCCGGAACATCTGCATAAGCTCCGGAAGATTATAAAATTTTACAAACCTTGTTTTCAAACGATAGCCTGTCCCTTCCGGGGCAAGCTCGATCGCTGTCATTGTTTCTCCGAAAGTGGATGCCCATGCGTCAAAATGCTGTAAGTTATGTTCCACCAATGTGTGATGCTGCAAATATCTCTGCATGGTATATAGTTCCACCATACTGTTACTGACTGGTGTTCCTGTGGCGAATACTACACCTTTCCCTCCAGTCAGTTCATCAAGGTACTGGCATTTCATAAACATATCAGAGGACTTCAACGCTTCTGTCTGAGCAATCCCTGCCACATTTCTCATTTTCGTGTACAGGTACAGGTTCTTATACCCATCCGCTTCATCAACAAAAGACGGTCAATTCCCAGTTCTTCAAAGTTGATCACCTGGTCTTTTTTGCTCTGGTCATTCAGTTTTTCCAGTCGCACAAGCAATGACTTCTTCGTCTTTTCCAACTGTTTGATTGTAAATTTGTTTCCGTTCCTTGCTTTTTCCTCTGTAATTCCCTGCACCAGTTCCTCAATCTGACTGCGGATTGTCTTTTGCTGACGCTCAATGCTTAGCGGAATTTTCTCGAATTGACTATGCCCGATGATCACCGCATCTACATCACTGGTAGCAATTCTGGCACAGAATCTTTTTCGGTTTTTGGTTTCAAAGTCTTTCTTGGTTGCCACCAGTAAATTTGCTGCCGGATAAAGCTGTAACCACTCGGCTGCAAACTGTTCAATGATGTGGTTCGGTACAACAACCATGGACTTGTGACAAAGTCCCAGTCGTTTACTCTCCATTGCAGCCGCAACCATCGTATACGTCTTTCCTGCTCCAACTACATAGGCAAGCAGCGTGTTCCCGCCGTACAGGATTCTTGCAACACCATTTTTCTGATGTTCCCGTAGCCGGATTTCCGGATTCATTCCATAAAAGTTCAGATGACTTCCATCATATTCCCTTGGTCGGATTGCATTGAAATTTTCATTGTAATAATCAGTAAGTCTCTGCCTGCGCTCCGGTTCTTTCCAAATCCAATCCTGAAATGCCTGCTTGATCAGATCTTGTTTTCCCTGTGCTATGGCAGTTTCTTTCTTATTTAGAACAGCTTTTTTCTTTCTGTCATCGTCCTCCACATAATCGTAAATCCGAACGTCTCTTAGATTCAAGGTATCTTCAATAATTCGATACGCACTGACTCTTGTTGTTCCATAGGTATTGTTTGCCTTTACATTCCCCTTATCCAGACTTCTTCCCTCTACCTGCCATTCTCCCGTATATTTAGAAAAATGTACTTTTATTTTCCACTGCATATAATTGGGCGTATTCAATAACTGGAACATAAAATCTTCAACATCACTCTCCGGAAGCCACGTTGTCCCCAGTCGGATATTGATTTCTGAAGCACTTAAATCCTTTGGCTGTACTTTTTTGCAAAGCAGTTACATTGACCTGATACCTTACATCTGCCTGTGCCGCAAGTTCTGCCACTTTCAACTTCTCTCTTACATTCCCTGACAAATATTCGTCTTCGGAAACATACTTTGGATTCTCTGTATCACTTTCCGGTAAACGAAAAACAACGCCGGACAACTCCTGTTCCAGTTCTTCTTCTGTTTTCCCGGTCAGTTTCGCCATGAAAGGCATATCCACTTTTGCTTTTTCTGCAAGAGAAATTGACAATGCTTCACTGGCAGTATCCACACTGTTCACTACCTTATGTGCTTTGATTGTCCGCTTAGAAAACATATCCGCTTTCCGTTCCAGTGTTCCGTCTTCTGCAAGAATCTCCAGTGAACTCAGCAATGGATAACTATTATCGTCTGCAAATACACGCATATTGGCACGATCATTTAACAGTCCGTATTTACTGCGGAAGAGATCATACAGACGGTTTAATTCCTTCTGTTGTCCTTCGATTACTGCATCAGAATATCCTTCTGTCTGATACCGGATCAGTTCTCTTGCACAATCCCGGATTGCAATCATACCTTTCACACGATTTACTCCAGTCACCGGAAGTGTTACCGGCTTCATACGACTGTTTTCCCGATAGTAAATCTTTCCATCTACCAATGTGTAAGAATAAGTGCTCACCGATGGATCTGCAGGAATCGTATGGTCTTCTTCCTCCACCAGTTCTTCCATTTCTACTTCTTCAATCGTACCCTTTAACGCTTCAACTGCAACTGAAAGAAGTTCTGACAGTTCTCTGCCCTCATACGGTCTGCAAGTACTTCTCATGCCATACGGACCGGATTCCATAACCATTTCTCCCAGTATCATTTCCGGGTGCTGTACATAATAGCGGTTCTGTTCAATGCCGTTGTCATCATAATCCAGATATACCCAGTCCGGTTCCTCCAGTGTCATATGGTCACGCTTCTGAAGGAATAAAATATCCGATGTTACTTTCGTTCCTGCGTTTTTGGTAAAGGTATCATTCGGCAGACGGATTGCACCGATCAGCTCTGCTCTCTGTGCCAGGTATCTTCTGACATATGGATTCTTCTTATCCATGGTTCCTGATGAAGTAATAAATGCAATCACACCGCCCGGTCTTACCTTGTCCAATGTTTTCGCAAAGAAATAATCGTGAATGAAGAAATTGTACCTGTCATATCTGCTGTCAAATACTTTAAACTCCCCAAACGGTACATTGCCGATTGCAACATCGAAAAAAACTGTCTGGAAGATTTACTTTCTCATAACCCTCAACCGCTATCTTGGATTTCTGATAAAGTTGTGCAGCAATTCTTCCTGAAACAGAATCCAATTCCGCACCATACATCTTACAGTCCGAAAGAGATTCTGGTTTCATACCGATAAAGTTACCGACACCACAACTTGGTTCCAGAATATTTCCACTCTTTAGTCCCATGTTTTCCAGTGCCTGATACATACTCTTGATTACAATCGGCGGAGTATAGAACGCTGTCAGCGTTGATTCTCTTGCAGATTCGTATTCTTCTTCACTTAATACAGTCTGCAATTCCAGATACTCGGCTGCCCATGCGGATTTCTTTGGATCAAATGCATCTGAAAGACCGCCCCAACCAACATATTTTGCCAGTATTTCCTGTTCTTCCGGTGTTGCATAACGATGTTCGTTTTCACATTTCTTCAGAAGTTGAATCGCTGCAATATTTGCCCTGAACTTTTCTTTGGCTGAGCCATACTCCGGCACTTCCTCCATAATCTGATACTGATGTCTGTTCTGCCCGGAAACTTCCGGATACAAATCGTAGCTCTGCGCTTTCTTTGCAGGTTCGCCCTGTTCCCAGGAAGGGGCTAATTCCAAAGTATTTTCTTCTTCGGCTGGTAATTCGCCTGCTTCCAATTCCGCTGCTTCCTGTACCGGAACATATCCTTGTTTCTCGATTGTCTGGAACCACTCATGTGCAAATAGATTCAGTTCTTCTTCCAGCTCCTCATTATATCCGTCATCGCCATAAACTTCATCGTATCTTTGTAATGCGTCCTGCTGATAAGTTCTTGCCTGAAGCGTTTTCCTGTCATTATCATAAGCAAATTCCATATCCGGATCTGCCATGGCATCTCCATTCTGCTCATAGTAATGAGAGATTACAATAAAGTTGTCACCAACCTGCTCAATCGTAAGGGGCATGAAGCCTGCTCCTGCCTCAAAGGTTTTGGAATCCACTTCTCCCCGTAAAACTTCGCCTGCCATCTTCATCACAAACTGATAATTCTGCTCCGGAATACTCAGCTCTGTCTCTGTTTCTTCTGATGGAACATCTGTCGGCTGTGCCTCTTTTTCTTCTTCGGCTGGTAATTCCGGCAATGGCCGTTTGATTTTCAAATGGTCATTTGCCGGATTCTCACATATCTTACGGTCAAATTCTTCTCTGGATAGTTCTTCGCTAAAAATCGGATATTGCTGATCCCGAAGTACCACTCTCTCTGCTGACAGGAACTCAACTTCATAATCTTTCATTCCTATCGTAACAACAGTATCCTCAGAAATGTCATAATCTGCCGATTCGTTTTCCGATTCTGTTACAGCTCTGTCTGATATTAATTGTTGCTCAGATTCTTCCTGCAAAGGTCTTCCTCTGGCAATTTTTTTTTTTTTTTCATACTCTGGAAATTCTTTCTGTTCCTGCTCTGAAAGATACCTTCCAACAGCAATAAGTTCTCCAACTCTTTTTTACGACTACGTTCCATTTCAGTAAAATTTCTGGTGAATCTACTTCATATCCTTTCCGTAGTTTTATTCCTTTACTGTCATAGTTTTCATCAAGTTTTATTCCATTTATATTTAATGTTCTTCCACCTATGCCATATGCACCCTGCAAGAATTTCACATTTTCTGATGTGCTATGTTCCTGTTTAAGATAAGAATAGATATCGTATTTTCCATCTGCAAAATGCGGACCGTCTTGAAGAACCTCATCAATCAGTTCCTGTGAAAAAAGAAAAAGCAGGGGATTTTTCCTCTGCCTTCTCTTCTAATATTTGAAGTTGTTCTTCCTCACTTGGAAGTATGTCACTACTCCTATTATTTTCTTCTAATTCTCCAGGATTTCGTTCCTCACGATTTCCTGCGCTCTCTGCCGGATATTGTTCATTCTCCCGATCCACTCCATCTGATCTCTGGCTTTCAGTTCTTCTGTCACGCCCTCGTTCTCTGCCATCTGCTGAATAAGTGTCTCCATTCTGTTCTGTGCTTCTTCCTCCGTCTGAATCAGATGCTGGTTCAATGTTCCCGCTGTCAGAAGATTCAGATACATTCCGTACCGATTCTTCATCAGATATTGTTTTCGGAGATATGCGTACTTCCCAAGGTGAACTTCCTCGCCCTCTGGAATTGTAAGATTCGGCAGGAGATAATCTCCCTGTCTGCTGTATGTGATTGCTGCCATTGTCCTGTCCCCTTTCTGTTGCGATTTCCTGTTTGTTATCCACATTATAATCTGTTGTTTTCTGTTCAACAAATGTGCGTTGCTTCCGTTCCTGTATCTTTAACTTTCGTATTGTGTCCGCAACTTCTCCTAATGCCATTTCTGACATATCACTCGCAGTCACGCCAAAGAGATTGACTAACTCCTTTGTATGAAAGTCCCGAATATTTTGAAAGTCCCTTGTCTCCAGATAAATGTCCGGTTCAATTCCACAACGCAAAAAAAAGCATATAAGAAATGCTGTTTGCAAGCAGTTGTTTCATTTTCAACCGGATATTAAACTCATCAATTTCTTCTAACGGACTATCCTTTGTTGCAAGTAGGATATCCGGAAGATAATCTCAATGTTATCCTCTGCAATATTCAGAGACGCTTCCAGAATCACCATCGCAAACTCTTTTCTGTCTCCGTCCGTCACGCCAAATGTATTTACCAAGGCTTCTTTTTACTGGTTCCTGTTGTTCTTCTGCCACACTCCACAAAGAGACCGGACGCACCAGACGCTTATACTTTCCTTCTCTGGTATCGGATACATCAAAATAATATTTTAACTTTAATCTATCGGAACTCTTATCAAATACAGCAATGCCTTTAGAATCCCGTTTTACCCACCGTCCAAACTTTTCATTCCATTTTTTCCATAGGAAGTACTGCGGTTGCTTCTGGACGTTGCACATGAATCAAAAGCTGTTCATCAAATGGCAATCGGTAATTTTACTGGCTGACTGAAGAAAGGCTATCCACTTTTCCGGTGACTCTGTCACTTCCTGCGTTGCTTCCTCATACAGTTTTGTAATGACATCAAATTTCTTTACCACGTACCTTCCTCCTATCGTTCTCTTTCTTTTTTTTGTCTGATTGGATATTTTTTTTCTAAAAACTCCTGCACTGTCCGGCACCCCTTATCTTTATATTTCCAGTCCGTTTTCGCTTCCAGGTCAAGATAACCATTCGCTGGTATTTTTAACCGTTCGCGTGTAAGAACCGAACCCAAATGATTCGCTAAAATGCCTTTTGCAATCTGGACTGGTTCCCACGTTTCATCATCATATCTGACTTCATATAAATATAACCCTTTCGGAACTGTCTCCTGATCCAAACGCATATCGTTAAATAATGCAGGTTTTCCAAACAAACGGATTTCCGTATAATACTCATTCATAACGTCATATCTCATACTGCTCCACCTCCCAAAAAAGTAATCACTTTATTGGCTTTGATTGCTTTCTGCAAATCATTGATTATTCCAATCTCTGCAACCGTAATCCCTTGAATTTCCAAAATCTCGTCCAAGGTCATTGCAGAAATATCTTTTTCCTCTGTAATTCCTGCTTCAAATATCTTATTGATAACTTTTACCGCTTTCTGGTTCACTACCATTCTTTTGTCCTCCTTGCCTGTTTCGCTATGTAAGAGGGTGGTATTTCCACCACTGTAATCCTTATTCGTCCTCGCTTTCTTCTTTCTTTTCTTCAATCGCCAGTGGTGCTTTCTTCTTTTTTTTTTGCATGGATAGCCACCCCACCAACGCCCATTGCAGACAATGCAGCAATGGCTAGCCACAATCCTGCTTTTGCGGTGTCTCCTGTTTTTGGAGGATTGCTTGTCTTTGTAGTAGTACCCGGTGTCTCTGGGGTTGGTGTTTCCGGTACTTCTTTGATGGTTACGGTCTGTCCTTCATCGTTGATATCCTTATGCTCTGTTACCTTTTTCGGTTCTTCCGGATTTGTCATATCATACAGTTCTTCAAAAGTTACAAGCTGCTTTCCTCCAAGAGTGCTGCCGTCGAAAGTAAACTCAACCTGCACTTCCATGTTTTCCTTATCAGCAATAAATTCATAATCATTGGTAACTTCTTTGCCATCAATAATCAGCTTTGCATTTTCTGCCTTAACCATCTGCCAACCAGACAATTTATACTTTTGTACCGATTTCCAATCCATCTAAAGTAACTGTATCTACAATCGTCAGATCTTTTTTCGGCTTCGATTTCTTTCTTACCGTTCTTATCAGTTGCTGTGGTATGAATCGAAATCTTTCGCTCTGTAATCAGGACCGTCTGTCCTTCATCGTCAATGTCCTTATGCTCTGCAACTTTTACAGGTTCTTCCGGATTCTTCAGGTCATATAATTCTTCAAATGTAACCAGATTCTGTCCGCCAAGTTCTGATGCATCGAACGTATAAGAAATCTCTACTTTCATTTTTCTCGCTGTCAGCAACAAAAAGTATAATCACTTTCCACACGCTTTCCATCAATGAGCAGTTCAGCATTTTCCTCTTTCAGCATCTGCCAGCCTTTAACTGGTACTTTCTTCCTTCTTCCAGACCGTCCAGAGTAACTGTATCCACAATCGTTACTTTCTTTCCTGCAACAATTATCTTTTCGCCCGTTTTTTCTTGTCTGTTGCGGTTGTATGAATGCTAATCTCTTTCTCATACTCATCGGTCAGTGTTCCAAGGTCGATTTTCACTTTATTTCTGCTGACAACAACTTCAAATGCAGGGATCAGCTTCATGCCTTTATTGGATTCACAAGATAATTCCTCAATCTCATAAGTATCATAAAGCAATGCACCTTTGCTATCGTCCGGCTCAGAAGTTCCGAACCAGATACCGTCCTCACTGGATTTTCCTGCATTTGTATTTTTTTCTTATGAGACGCCCAATCGGAAGCGGTTGAAAACTGACCATTTTTTATCTGTCACTACGATATGGCTCTCTCCGGTTGTTTTTACTCGTAATCTTAAAAGGAACATTCGCAAGTCTCTTATGTGTACCTGCTCCAATCTTTACGCCTTCCAGATCTCCACGTTTAATCTGGTTGTAAATGGAATGACTTTCGTCTGTTAAATCCACGATTTTTCCATTTTCTGTAATCGAAAATTCAATCGCTTTTTGCCCCGTCAGTCAGATAACCTTCCGGTGCTTTGGTTTCTTCCATTTTGTATTTACCATACGGAAGTAAATCTGCCGTCGTTGTTGCAATTCCGTCAATTCCTGTCTGAATCATCTTAACTGTCTCATTCTTCTTGTACAGCTTTCCTTCTACTAGAACTGGATTCTCGTTCAGTGAAATAATTTCAAATGCTGCATCTTTTAATGTGGCACTTCCCTGTGCTTTGGTTTCTTTTGTCTCCAAATCACGTTTCTGAATCTTCACACCACCTCGGATTACCTGATCAGATACGGAATACTGGTTGCTTCCGGAAAGAACTGCAAATTCTCCGTCCTCTGTGATCTGTGTCAGATACATTCCTTTTATCTGTTCTGTACTGTCTCCTGCCTGCATATAAGCTCCGTCCAGTAAATATCCGTCTGGTGCTTTTGTCTCCTCAACAGTCAGTGTTCCAAGTGGTAATACGCTTTTTTCATTCTGGGTGTAAAATGCATCTCCGGATACTTTGTAAGCATCTGCCAGTTTTGTCACATAATGAATATTTCCATTATTGTCTTTTTTCAACTACCGTCTTTGTAACCCAGGTACGTGTTGCTTTCTCTGGTAAATTGTCTTTTGTATAAAGTCCGTCATAATAATGCCAGGTAAACTCTGCTCCTGCCAGTGCTGCATCCCCCCCCCTGTGCGGTTGCTTTTCCCCGTCTCCATATCAATCTTGAACAGGTCTACCAATGTCTCTGTCACTTTCGGAACATCGGAAACATTTAATACGGCTGTCTTTCCGGCTTCAACTTTCAGACTGTGCACTGTCGTATCCAGCTTATATCCCTTCGGTGCAGAAAGTTCTTTGATATAAACAGTCCCTGCAGTCACTTCAACTTCATTTGTCTCACCATTCTCATTTGTTGTAAGTGTTCCAATCTGATTACTGCAATTCTGGTCTGAGAATATGCCAAAAATCGCTCCGGCAATGGAATACATCGCATTTCCATTTGTGACAATCTCATTGGTGGTTGTCTTTTTACCTTCGCATTTCCGACATTCAGTTCTGCCCAAAACTGTCCGATGTCCTGTCCTTCTCCGGTGTAAATGTAACCGCCGCATTTATATCGTCCCTTATTTGCCTTCACAAATGATTTTGCTCCGGCATACACCTCATTCTGAATATCCTGTGAAATCTCGGAATAGACTACCCGGACATTATCACACTGCCAACCCAAATGCTCACTTAAACGCTGCCACACAAGACACTGTTCTAAGAGATATGCCTGATTTGCACTCAGGTTACTGTGACTGCCTGCATACTGTTTCATATACTCAATCGACAATGCCACATCTTCAATCTGATCTGCACTCATGCTGGCACTTGCATTATGTCTGGTTTTATAGCCATTCTTAAATTTCATGTTAATATTTACACAGTAGGCAGTTTCTCCTCTACTTTCATATGTCCTTCGTTGAAGGTACTCTTTAATTGTTCCGTCATTCATTAAATGTTCCACATGTCCAACTCTCTCTGCGGATTCTGTCCAATACTGTGTTTCCGCTGCCTGAACCGATGTGATCGGTAATGCGGTTAAAATCGTGGTCAGGGCAAGAATCCCTGTACACACTCGTTTCCATATATTGTTCATTTTCTACAATTCCTTTCTTTTCAATCAATAAAAAGACGTCCGTCTGGAACGTCTGCTGTTGTTTTATGCGGTTTACTTCCTGCTGTCATGCAGAGGAATGGGAATATCTAACCTGCCGAAATAAAAGAGGTCCCCGGCTCCTTATTGTCTTTTCGGCTGGTAATCTGCTGGTAAACCAAAGGGGTAGGGGTGTGGGGAGGGGAAAACAGAAAAAGGCTGATTTCTCATTGACCACCAACAGATAGACTTCTCCCTTGGTGTCAAAATACCTATCGTTCCCTGCTTTGTTCCCGTTTCCGGTATAATTCCAGTGCTTTGATAATGGTTTCTTCCATTTTCTGCTGTGTAGTTCCCGATGGAAAGTATTTTTTCAGTCGCTTCTTCGGGATTTTCCACTGCTCTACCTGATTTGGCTTCTCTTCTGCCATAATCGACAGTAACACATCTTCATTCAATCTACCTTCTGCTGAAAATTTGCGTATTTTGATTGCCTGTGCATGACTTGGAGTGCAATCTTCCGATTCCATGGTATCGTACAATATCTCCTGTTCTTCTTTTTGGCAAATAAGACAGCTCCACCGCCGGACGCATGGCAATTTTCTTTGTTATCGACCATATCAAGAATTTCCGGTATCAAGTAGGTTAATCGAATATATCTTCTTATTTGGTCTTTACTTTCTCCAACCTCCTCACCCAATAATTCATCAGAACGTTTCCCTTTCAACTTTGTCGCCAATGGCGACGAAGTTAAATCAGTTCTTTGTCCCTGTCTTTTCATGACATCTAACTTCATTTTGTAAGCAAATGCTTTTTTCTGATGGTAATATTTCTTCCCTTTGAAGATTGCTGTCAACCATGACAATAACTGCTTCGTCATCACTGAGATTTCTTACAATACAAGGGATATTTTCTAACCCTGCCAGTTCACTTGCCATTTTCTACGGTGTCCAGAAATCATTTCATACCCACCTGTTGGCTTCTCTCTGACAAGAGCAGGAACCAATACACCATGTTCACGAACACTTTCGATAGTCTCCACCATCTTAGCATCCATTCTTACCTTAAATGGGTGATTAGGAAAATCAGTAATCTCAAAAAGAGAAATATTTTTTACATATTCCTGATTCTTATGGTCCCTTTCTTCCTGAGTGGTAAAAAGGTCATCGGCTGAGGGAAGATTCATGTTTATTTCTCTGCTTTTCGCCACATTGAATCACCTCCCTCGTAAATTCTGCATATGCCTTTGCAACAGTTCCATTCTTGTCATACTCATAAATGCTCTGTCCTGCTGCACTGCTTTCTGCTGCTGTGATAGCCACTGGAATAATCGTTTTGAAAATCCGAATATGCTTTCCATAATTCTCTCTAAGGCTATCCTCTGTTGTCTTTGCAAGTTTTGTCCGCATATCTGCAAGTGTCAGCAATACTCCATCAATCTTCAGATTAGATTTAGCTGTCTTTGTACCTTACCAATTGTTTTCATTAACTGTGTCATGCCCTTTAGTGGAAGATAATGAGCCTGCACTGGAACAATTACACTGTCTGCGGCAGCTAATGCATTGATTGTCAGCATACCAAGACTAGGCATACAATCAATCAGGATATAATCATAATCTTTTTTTCAAATTTGCCAGATACAGCTTTAATGTCTGCTCTCTGCTCATGGCATTTACCAGTGATATTTCCATACCCGATAACTCAATGTTGGTCGGAACAATATCTACTCCTTCTTTATGATGCAAAATGCCTTCATTATACACAAATAGTTCGTCTTGTAATATCTTCTTCATTTGCGTTTCCAGTGTAATCGGAAGACTGTCTGCATTCGTCCAACCCAATGCAGTTGTTAAATCTCCTGTGGATCAGCATCAACCAATAATACTTTTCGCCCCTGTGCAAGACCAATTCCAAGATTTAATGTAGTTGTAGTCTTTGCGGTTCCTCCCTTCTGATTTGCAAGGGCGATTACTTTACACTTGGTCATATGGTTTCCTCCTTCCTCGAAAAATTTAATAGCCAATCCTTTTTTACGGGACTGGCTATGTATAAAAGTGGGCATAGAAAAACCGACTGATTCTTAGTGAACCAATCGGCTATGTACATTTAATATGGATTACACATTTTATTTATAAAAAGCTCCTATAAATGCCGTTAATGAATATACTCTCTTATCCGTTTCTTTTTCATATATATAACATAATTTTGCTTTTTCCTTCAGATGTAAATTGAAGATATGGATTTATTTCATTTAATACGTTTTGTAATTCTGGTTCTAATGCTTTTAAAAGTTCTTTATGCATAGATGTAAATATTTTTTTTTCAAATCCCCACATTAATTCATATAAATCAATTTTTTTCATTATCATCACGCATTTTCTGCAACTCTGTAATAATCTTTTTTTTGCAATCTGCTCGAATTTTGTAACAAATTTTCTGGTTCAATATATATATACATTTCCAATTTTCCAGGCCAAAACTCTATTTTTTGTAATCGCCATTTCACAATGAGTCATATAAATCCGAAGATTATACATCATTCGATACTCAAAATATTTATCATAATATTTTTTTTTTTAATGGGTTCAAAAATTTTTTTTATAATGGCTTTCATAATATTCAATCCATGCATAAAAAGTGCCTAATACATTGTATGTATATCGATTAATTGTATCAATTGAATACTTATCTTGCATCTTTATTGTAGGCAAAAACGCAAGTAACTCTTTTATATTATCTCTAACTACAACATAATAATCTTTACTCAACATAGATATTTGAAGTTGTTTTATATTAGACATAATAGTTTCATATTCTTCCTCCGATATTTCAGCTACAATTGTTTTAATTGTTGTATCATTATTAACAGCAATAATTTTATATTTCATTTTTTTCTCCTTATTTTATTCTTCATCCCCAAAAGTTGGGGAACTACGCTATCCCCCTTTTAAAACCAATTCCATTTCATAAATGAGCGATAATTTACGATAAGTCAAAATTTATTCCCCAACTTTTACCCAAATGCAAAATAGCGATAATTTACGATCCCAAAATTTTCCCCATAGGAAAAAAACAAATTATTTTTCATAGGAAATTGATTTTTTCGTTGATTTACATGATAATCATACGGTTCAAATTCTTATGCGAACTGTAAGATTATGCGTTCATCTGTGCTGCAACTTCTGCTGCAAAGTCTTCCTGCTTCTTCTCAAGTCCTTCACCAGTCTCGAAACGAACGAATCTCTTAAGCTCTACAGGTGTTCCAACTTCTTTGGATACCATCTCAAGATACTTAGCAACTGTCTCTTTGTTCTCAGCTTTTTACATACTCCTGCTCTAACAGACAGATTTCTTTCATCTCTTTTTGCAAGACGTCCAGTAATCATCTTCTCGATGATGTTCTCTGGCTTGTTCGCATTCTTAGGATCATTCTTAGCCTGAGCGATAAGAATCTCTTTCTTCGTGCTCTTTGTACTCTTCCGGTACATCATCAGTAGATACATACTTCGGATTCAGAGCTGCTACCTGCATAGCAACATTCTTAAGAGCCTCTTTAACTCTCTCGTCATTGTTCTCTGTCTTAGCTTCTACTAAAACACCAATCTTTCCTGCTGCGTGGATGTAAGATACAACGATTCCATCCTCAGATACGATTTTCTCAAATCTTCTGATGTTCATGTTCTCGCCGATCTTAGCGATCATAGCTGCAAGTTTCTCATCTACTGTCATAGATGTATCAAGTGCCCATTTTTTCAGCCATGAATGCATCGATATCAGCTGCATCTGTGTTTGCTGCCTGCTCAACAACTTCTTTAACAAATGTCTGGAATACTTCATTCTTTGCAACGAAGTCTGTCTCAGCATTAACTTCTACGATTGCTGCAACTTTATCACCATCTTTGATAGTTGTTGCTACAAGTCCTTCAGCGGCAATTCTTCCTGCTTTCTTCTCAGCAGTAGCAAGTCCCTTCTCACGAAGGAATTCAATAGCTTTGTCAAAATCACCATCTGTTGCAGAAAGTGCCTTTTTTGCAGTCCATCATTCCTGCACCGGTCATTTCTCTTAACTCTTTTTACCATACTTAGCTGTGATTGCCATCTTTTTTGTCCTCCAATTAATTAATGTAATTAATCAATATTATCTGGTTCTTACTTTCTGTTGCCTCTGCTACTTCTTCAGCTTCTTCAACTTCCTCGTATACGTCAGCGCCAGCCTCCCCTGCTTAGCTTCAATAACAGCGTCAGCCATTTTGGAAACGATTAATTTTACAGCACGAATAGCATCATCGTTACCAGGAATTACATAGTCAAGTTCTTCCGGATCGCAGTTTGTATCAGCGATACCGATAAGTGGAATTCCAAGTGTGTGTGCTTCCTGAACACAGATTCTCTCTTTTTAGGATCTACGATGAAAATAGCGTCTGGAAGTGTCTTCATGTCTTTGATTCCGCCAAGGTTCTTCTCAAGTTTTGCCCACTCTTTCTTCAGCTGGATAACTTCTTTCTTCGGAAGTACATCGAATGTTCCGTCTTCTGACATTCTCTCGATGTTTATCAGACGAGCGATTCTGCTCTTGATTGTCTTGAAGTTTGTAAGCATTCCTCCAAGCCATCTCTCGTTTACATAGTACATTCCACAGCGCTCAGCTTCTGTTTTGATAGCATCCTGAGCCTGCTTCTTAGTACCTACAAAAAGGATTGTTCCACCCTTCTGCAGCAATATCAGCTACTGCCTGGTAAGCTTCATCTACTTTACCTACAGATTTCTGAAGGTCAATGATATAGATACCATTTCTCTCTGTGTAGATATAAGGAGCCATCTTAGGGTTCCATCTTCTTGTCTGATGTCCAAAGTGAACACCTGCTTCTAAAAGTTGCTTCATTGAAGTTTTACTTCCGCACCGGTAGTCCTTGAAACCAGTCTCTTTCTTTTGATTCGTGCTTTTTGCGACCTTAAAATGATATCATAAAACCCTTGCGAATGCAAGGGTTTTTCAAAAACATCATTTTTTGCATGTTTTATATTTTATATTTTTTACAATATCCGTAATTTTTACTACCAGTAACGTCTTACAGCAACAATCGTTCTGTAATATGCATTCGTTTTTATTCCACCTGCCGGATAAGGTTTACTGTTGGAAGCATGTACAATCTGTCCTCCACCAATATAAATTGCGACATGCCCCTCATAACAGACCACATCTCCCGGCATCATATCTGTATTCAGCTTTTCCGCCATAACGAAGTTGTTTTCTCGGTGTAGATATTCCAAATTTTGCATGAATCTGTCCAAACCCAGAACAGTCAATTCCATTCGTCAGACTGTTTCCTCCCATATACATACGGTTCCCTATGTATTCACAGCCTTTGTTGGCAATCTTCTGTCCATTGCATTGTCCGGCTTGCTTGTAAAGAATTTCCTGTTGACGGCTTTGTCGTTGTCCCTGTATTTCCGGTCGTTGGTGTGGCCGTACCTGTATTTCCGGTTGACGGTGTTGTCGTACTTACATTTCCAGTCGATGGCGTCGTTGTATTCCCCGTTGACGGTGTTGTATTTCCTCCGGTTGGCTTTGTCGTGCCTGTATTGGCTGCTGGACCCACCTGATTAGCCGATGAAACATTTCCCGTCTGATTTTCACTCTTACTCTGAGCTATTTGCTGCTCTTCCTGCATTCTTGCTACTTTTGCATCTGCCTCTGCCTGCGCACTTGCAAGCTGGCTGTCAAAATCTGCGATCTGGGCACGCATCTGGGTTAAAGTTGATTCTAAATTTGCCTGTTGTGAACTCATCTCCTGCGCCATGACTTCCATATCTGCCTGTTCACCTTCAAGTTCTGTTTTCAAATTCGCAACTTCTTCTTTTGTCTGCACATATTCCATTAGTTTGTTTCGGTCATAACCATGAACTTTCTCGACATACTCAGACTTATTGACTAAATCCGAATAGGATGTTGCAGTCAGAATAGCCTCTGCAAATGATGCATCACCATTTTTCATACATATATTTTATACGAAGCTTCATATCTTCATATTGCTTTTTGCTCATTCTCTTGCGCAACTGCAAGGTCTTGTCCAACCTCACCAATTCTCACCTGCTGATTCTCAATGTCTTGTTGCAGCGCCTTATAGCTGACCAACAATGAAACCAACTGGGAATTGATACTATCTGCCTGTGCCTCAACCTCACTTTTCTGATTTTCCAGTGTTTCCACCTGATTCTCCGGTTCCGCAAATACTGGTGTTACAAACACTGTCGTAACAAATAAAGTGCTCACTGCAGCAGAGGCAATAAGCGCCCGAGCAACTCGTACTTTCATTTTCTCACCCTTCCTTATTAATTACCCTTTTTACATTCAGGTTTCTCCCCCCGCCCGAATGTTATACTCCTCATTTGCCTTATACGTTCAGAATACAATAATTTTACTGAATTATCAATAATGAAATTGTTTTTTTCAGACATTTTCAAATGTGACTCACCTATGGTTCAAATATGACTCAATTCAAGAATGCCTCGGAGTTTTTATATCATGGAAATTGTAATTTTCTAAAGATGTTGGGGGCAAAAGCCCCAACTATGATGCCTACGGATTGTTTCGTGCTTTGCACTCCCACTGGCATCATGATATTAAAAATGCCAGGATTCAAAAAGAAATCCTGGCAAATAAATTCAATATTCTTTTATTAAGGACGTACGATTCTCATATTAGAAGGGACACTTGCTACTTTTACTACATCACCTGTATGTGGTGCATGGATCATCTGACCATTTCCAATGTAAATTCCACAGTGTCCGGATCTTACACACATCTCCAGGCTGTGGGTTACTCACTGTCGGAAGGGCATTCAATGACGCTGATGTGCAGGAACGTGAATATCTACCTGTCAGGCAGAAACCTACAAGACCTGAACAGTCAAAGGAATTCGGTCCTGTCGCTCCCCCATACATACGGTTTTCCAAGTGCAGATTTTGCACGGGACACTGCGTCTCCTGATACATAACTTGGAGCATTGTTGCTTGTTCCTTTATTGGAACTATTTCCCTTATTGCTATTACTTGAGCTATTGCTTGATGAGCTGGAAGAATTATTCCTGTTCGATGCAGCCTGCTGTCTTGCTGCTTCTGCTGCCTGTCTTGCTGCTTCTTCCTGCTGTCTCTTCAGCTCTTCTTCCGCCGCCTTACGCTCAGCTTCTTCGATCTGCTGATCCAGATCAGACACCTCTGCCTGCTTAGATGCGATCAGGTTATCAAGTTTCGACTCCTGTGACTCATACTCTGTCTGCATACTTTCAAGCTGTGACTGTTCTTTTTCCAATTGATCTTTCAGATCAGAAATCTTCTGCTTTGTCTCTACGTACTCCTGTAATTTCTGTCTGTCGTAATTATGTACATTACTTACATATTCCGCTTTGTTGACCATATCAGAGAAATCCTCTGAACCAACTAAGCTTTCTACAGCACTCTGATCACCAGCTTCGTACATATACTTAATACGAACCTTCATATCTGCATACTGTTTCTGTTCTGCTGCTTCGGCATCTTCCAGATCTGACTGTGCCTGAATAATCTCTTCACCTTTACTGCTAAGTTGAGACTCCAGCTCCGTAATCTTTCCCACTACTGTATTAAGCTGGGTCTGGAGTGAACTTACTTCATTCTGTGCGGACTCTTTGCTCTTTTTCAAATCGTCAACAGATGGATCTGCAAAAACCGGTGTCACAAGTACAGAACTGGCAACTGCCGCCGCCAGAATTCTCTTACCTATTTTGTTCATATTCATCTTCCCTCTTTTTAATTATTTTTCTTTTTCGAAAACGTCCCATCGTTATTATACACATTTTTTCATAGTTTACGCAACCCGCTACAAATTTGACGCAATCTTTATCATTTTGTGTCCATTTTTTTACCATTTCAGATACAATTCCATCAAAGATGTCTAGATATGCTCTTGTATATGACAAATGCCAGTCCTTTCAAAAAAAGAACTGGCATTAAATTATTCATTTTCTTATATACTTTATGGACGAACGTACCACATATTAGATGGTACTGCAGATATTTTCACTACATCTCCTGTGTGTGGTGCATGAATCATCTGACCTCCACCTATATAAACACCTACATGCCCAACTCTTACACAAATATCTCCTGGCTGTGGATTACTTACCTTAGTCAATCCAACGAAATCACTGGAGCTATATGTATGTGAATATCTTCCTGTCAAACAGAAACTTACAAGTCCGGAACAATCGAAAAGAATTCGGTCCTGCCGCTCCCCCACACATACGGTTTTCCAAGTGCTGAATATGCACGGGATACTGTACTTCCGGATACGTAACTACCAGAACTGCTGCTTGATGATGAACTGCTGTTTCCTTTATTACTGGAACTGCTTGAATTCGAGCTGCTGTTGCCTTTATTACTATTGGAGCTGCTTGAACTATTGGAGTTGCCAGAATTACTATTCGTTGTTGTACTATTCTGAGATGCTGCCTGAAGTTGTTTCTGTCTTTCCTCTTCTGCTTTCTTCTGACGCTCTTCCTCTTCTTTCGCTGCCTTCTCTGCCGCTTCCTGAATCTGTGAATCAAGATCTGCTACTTCTGCCTGTTTTGAATCAATCAGAGTTGTCAGATTAGACTCTTCTGTCTCATATTCTGTCTGCATGCTCTCAAGCTGTGACTGCTCTGTCTCAAGCTGATCCTTCAGATCAGCAATCTTCTGCTTAGTTGCAACATATTCTTCCAGCTTGTCGCGATCATATCCATGTACACTTTGAACATACTCAGCTTTACTTAACAGATCCGAAAAATCTTCTGAGCTTACCAGTGATTCAAGCGCTGTTGCATCACCAGCCTCATACATATACTTGATACGAAGCTTCATAGCCGCATACTGTGTCTTCTCGTCTTCCTGCGCCTGTTCCAGATCTGCCTGCGCCTGAATAATCTCTTCACCCTTTGTTGTAAGATCAGCTTCCAATTGAGTAATCTTACTTACAATACTCTGAAGCTGTGACTGAAGTGAGTTTACTTCACTTTGCGCTGATGCCTTACTCTTCTGAAGATCATCTACTGAAGGTGCTGCCAAAACCGGTGTAACTACTAAACTACTCGTAATTAATGCTGCCAGTATTCTTCTTCCAAATTTATTCATATAAAAACTTCCTCACTCAAATGTATACAATTTTATATAGTTTTGCTACTACATCTAGATGTTATTATACATGAGTCAGTACATATTTGCAATATTTTTTAACATTTTTGTAACATTTGGACCAGTCAAGCCATGCAGAAAAAATAAATATGGGGAGAGAAAATCAAGCTTGTTTGAAGTTCTCACCCGATACTTATTTTGTTACTGTACATTCATATTCGTATATCCCATCAGGCTGACATCGATTTCCTGTGCGGCTTCTCTTCCTTCACGGATTGCCCATACAACCAGGGACTGACCTCTGTGCATATCTCCTGCTGTGAACACCCGCTCCACATTTGTATGATACTCACCTGCCGGTGTTGCCACATTTGTACGCGCATTGACTTCCACGCCAAATGCTTTTGTCACATATTCTTCACTTCCAAGAAATCCTGCTGCAATAAGTACAAGATCTGCCTGTACTGTATACTCAGTTCCCGGTATCTCAGTCATCATCATGCGTCCGGTTTTCTCGTCTTTCTTCGGCTCCAGCTTCACAAGTGTGACCTTGCAGAGATTTCCTTCCTTATCTTTGATGAACTCTTTGACCGTTGTCTGATATACACGCGGATCATGGCCAAACACTGCAATTGCCTCTTCCTGGCCATAGTCCGTTTTGCAGACTTTTTTGGCCACCCGGCCACGGGTTGTTATCTGCACGAGTATCTGGTGCTTTGGGCATCATTTCTACTTGAAGAACAGATTTTGCGCCATGTCTCATAGAAGTTCCGATACAGTCATTTCCCGTATCACCTCCGCCAATAACGATAACGTGTTTTCCCTTTGCAGAAATGTATGTGCCATCCACCAGTTTCATATCATTTGCCCACAATGCTTTTGTCGTGGACTTCAGGAAATCTACTGCGAAATAGATTCCTTTTGCATCCGTCCCGGTACTTTGATATCTCTTGGATGAGAAGCTCCACAGCAGAGAACTACACGGTCAAACTCTTTTAATATAGAAGAAGCTTTTTGTCTTTACCGATATTGCAATTTGTTACAAATGTAATTCCTTCTTCTTCCATAATATTTACCTTACGGTCAATATACTGTTTTTCCAGTTTCATGTTTGAATTCCATAGCGAAGAAGTCCTCCGACTTTGTCTTCCCGTTCAAACACTGTCACGCTATGTCCTCTGCGGTTCAGCATATCTGCCACAGCAAGTCCGGACGGTCCTGATCCCACAACAGCTACTTTCTTTCCGGTTCTGACTTTCACCGGTCTTGCCGCAGCGTATCCTTTTTCGTAAGCATTTTCAATAATACTGTACTCATTCGCTTTTGATGATACTGCATTTCCGTTGAGTCCACATGTACATGCTGCCTCACAAAGTGCAGGACATACCCTGGAAGTGAATTCCGGAAAATTATTCGTCTTTTTTTTTTTTAACCTATAATAAGCCTCTTCCCAGTTGCCGTGGTAAATCAGATCATTCCACTCCGGCACCAAGTTATGGAGAGGGCAGCCACTTGCCATCCCCATAATCATCTGTCCTGCCTGGCAGAACGGAACGCCACACGCCATACATCTTGCACCTTGGCGCTCCTGTTCTTCTTTTGACAAAGGTGTGTGGAATTCGCGGAAATGCTTGATTCGCTCCTTCGGTGACTCTGCCGGCTTATCCTGTCTTTCATATTCCATAAATCCTGTTGGTTTTCCCACGTTGTCCGCCCCCTATCTTCTTCCTTCTTTAATTGCGTAAAATGCTTCAATTCTAGCCTGCTCACTGCTCATGCCCTGTTCTTCCATCTGAACGATAGTAGAAAGCATTTTCTCGTAATCAATCGGAATGATTTTCTTAAATTTCGGCAGATAATCGGTAAAGTGGTCCAGAATTTCTTTTCCGCTCTCAGAATTCGTATAAGCCACATGCTCTTCGATCATTTCTTTCAACTCATTGATTTCAAACTTCGAAGTTACTCGTTCAATATTTACCATCTGCTTATTAATATTCTTATAAAGATCACTGTTCAGATCCAGTACATAAGCGACACCGCCGCTCATTCCGGCTGCGAAGTTCTTTCCAGTCTTGCCAAGAACAACAACACATCCGCCGGTCATGTACTCACATCCATGATCACCAACACCTTCTACAACTGCTTTTGCGCCAGAGTTTCGGACTGCAAAACGCTCACCTGCCACACCATTGATAAAAGCTTTTACCACTGGTTGCTCCGTAAAGTGCAACATTTCCTATTATAATATTCTCTTCGTGTTTAAATGTAACACCCTTCGGTGGATACACGATCAGTTTCCCGCCTGAGAGACCTTTACCAAAATAATCATTGCCGTCTCCTACAAGTTCCAGTGTCAGACCCTTTGGAATAAATGCACCAAATGATTGACCGCCTGCTCCGGTACATTTGATCACATAACTGTCTTCCCTCTACGCCTTCCGGATATCTTCTTGTAATTTCTGATCCGAAAATTGTTCCAAATGTACGGTTGGTGTTCGTGACATCGACTTCCAGGCTTCTCTTCTGATGCTTTTCAAGTGCCGGAAGCAGTTCTTTTACAAGGACTCTTTCGTCCAGCGTCTTCTCCAGTTCGAAATCATAAATCTTCTTTGGATTATAAGTCATTGGTGTCTTTGTTCCCTCATAAGGGTTTTGCAGGATCTGGCTTAAATCCAGTGTTGCTGCACGATCAGATGTCGGCACTTCTTTGACTTTCAGAAGGTCAGTCCTTCCAACCAGTTCATCAATCGTACGAACACCTAATTTTGCCATATATTCGCGCAGATTCTGTGCGATGAATCTCATAAAGTTGATGACGTATTCCGGTTTTCCGCGGAAGTTCTTGCGAAGTTCAGGATTCTGTGTTGCAACACCAACAGGGCATGTATCAAGGTTACATACTCTCATCATTACGCATCCCATAGTTACAAGTGGAGCTGTTGCAAATCCGAATTCCTCTGCACCAAGCATTGCTGCAATTGCCACGTCACGACCACTCATCAATTTTCCATCTGTCTCAATACGGACACGTTCACGCAGTCCATTTTGGATCAATGTCTGATGTGTTTCCGCAAGTCCAAGCTCCCAAGGAAGTCCTGCATTATGGATAGAACTCTTAGCCGCCGCTCCGGTTCCTCCATCATATCCAGAGATCAGGATCAGTCCGGCTCCTGCTTTTGCAACACCTGCAGCTACTGTGCCAACACCTGCTTCAGATACAAGTTTTACAGAAATTCTTGCATCTCTGTTTGCATTCTTACAATCATAAATTAACTGTGCCAAGTCCTCGATTGAATAAATATCATGGTGCGGCGGTGGGGAGATCAGGCTGACACCTGGCGTAGAATGTCTTGTCTTGGCAATCCACGGATAGACCTTTCCTCCTGGAAGATGTCCGCCTTCTCCTGGTTTTGCACCCTGTGCCATTTTAATCTGAATCTCTTTTGCGCTGACAAGATATCTGCTTGTTACACCAAATCGTCCGGAAGCGACCTGCTTAATTGCAGAACATTTTTCTGTATCCAGACGCTCGATTTCCTCACCACCTTCACCACTGTTGGATTTACCATGCAGACGATTCATGGCGATTGCAAGCGTCTCATGTGCCTCCTTGGAAATGGATCCGTAGGACATAGCACCTGTCTTGAATCGCTGAACGATTTCATCCACACTCTCTACTTCTTCAATCGGAATCCCTTTCTTCGGATAATTAAAATCAAGCTGACCTCGCAGATTAATGTGGGCACCTTCTTCATTTACCATATCTGTGTACTGCTTAAACATTTCATAATTGCCAAGTCTTGTAGACTGTTGAAGCATATGGATCGTACGTGGATTGTACAGATGTTCCTCGCCACAGCTTCTGGATTTGTGTTGTCCGAGACTGTCCAGTGTCAGATCTACTTCCAGTCCAAGTGGATCAAATGCCTGAGAATGTCTTGCAAGATAATCCTGTGCAATCTCCTCAATACCGATGCCGCCAACACGGCTGACTGTATCTGTAAAATATCTGTTAATAAATTCTTCTTTTAATCCAATGGCCTCGAAAATCTTTGCTCCCCTGATAGGACTGCAGTGTGGAAATACCCATTTTAGAAGCAATTTTTTACAATGCCGCTTAAGATTCCGTGATTGTAATCATCAACTGCAGCGTAATAATCTTTCTGCAGCATGCCTGTATCAATAAGCTGACGGATTGTCTCATGTGCAAGATATGGATTAACTGCACATGCTCCATATCCAAGTAATGTCGCAAAATGATGTACTTCTCTTGGCTCTCCGGTCTCAAGAATGATTGCAACGGAAGTTCTCTTCTTCGTGCGCACCAGATGCTGTTGCAGTCCGGACAATGCCAGAAGTGACGGCATAGCCACATGATACTCGTCTACACCACGGTCAGAAAGGATCAAAATATTCGCTCCGTCACGGATTGCACGATCTACTTCGATAAACAGGTAATCCATTGCTTTTTCCAGACTGGAATTTTTTATAATAAATAGTCGGAATCTCTGCAATTTTGAATCCATCCTGTTTCATGTTCTTAATCTTCAGAAGGTCAACATTTGTAAGGATTGGATTATTGACCTTGAGCATCTTGCAGTTTTCTGCTTTTTCTTCCAGAAGATTTCCGTCTGCTCCGATGTATACAGTCGTGGATGTTACCACTTCCTCACGGATTGCGTCAATCGGTGGATTCGTAACTTGTGCAAATAACTGTTTAAAATAATTGAACAGGTTCTGATGCTTATCCGAAAGTACTGCAAGCGGTGTGTCAATACCCATGGCAGCAGTTCCTTCTCCACCGTTGAGTGCCATATTTTTGATAGAAGTTTCTACTTCCTCATAAGAATAACCAAATGCTTTCTGAAGTCTCTTAAGATCCTCTGGTTTGTAGGTCGGTACTAACTGGTTCGGAATTTTCAGATTCTTAAGCTCAATCAGATTGCTGTCCAGCCACTCACCATACGGCTGTTTTTTCGCATATTTTTCTTTGAGCTCATTGTCATCAATGACACGACCCTGAACGGTATCGACCAGAAGCATTTTACCTGGACGAAGTCTTTCTTTTTTACTACGATTTTCTCTGGTGCAATATCCATAACTCCGACCTCAGATGATAAAATCAACTGATCATCATCTGTAATGTAATATCTGGACGGACGAAGTCCGTTTCTATCAAGAACTGCTCCCATACAATCACCATCTGAGAACAGAATGGACGCAGGACCGTCCCATGGCTCCATCATAGTTGCATAGTACTGATAGAAATCTTTCTTCTTCTGGGACATGCTCTTATTATTTGCCCACGGCTCCGGAATAGAAATCATAACTGCCAGCGGAAGTTCCATGCCACTCATGACCATAAATTCAATGGCATTGTCAAGCATAGCGGAGTCAGAACCTGTGGCATTGATTGCCGGAAGGACTTTGTGAAGTTCTCCTTTTAAATCTTCAGATTCCATATTTTCCTCTTTGCCTGCATCTTATCCCGGTTACCACGGATTGTATTAATCTCACCGTTGTGTACAATAAAACGGTTCGGATGTGCTCTCTCCCAGCTTGGATTCGTGTTGGTACTGAAACGGGAGTGTACCATAGCAATGGCAGATTCATAATCCTTATCCTGAAGATCCGCAAAAAAGAGACGTAACTGATCTACCAGAAACATTCCCTTATAAGCAATCGTTCTGCTTGACAGTGAAGCTACATAAGTATCATCGCTGCTCTGCTCAAAGACACGGCGTACCACATACAGACGTCTGTCGAAGTCAATTCCTTTTTCAACCTTTTCCGGCCGCTTGATAAATCCCTGCATGATGCATGGCATACACTCTACTGCACGACTTCCAAGCACATCCGGATGTACCGGTACTTCTCGCCAGCCCAGGAATTCCATTCCTTCTTTTTCCACAATCACTTCAAAGATATTCTTTGCCTGATTTCTTTTCAGTTCGTCCTGAGGGAAGAAAAACATACCTACGCCGTAATCTCTCTCAGAACCTAAAAAGATGCCGAAAGGTTTACAGACTTTGGAGAAAAACTTGTGAGAAATCTGTAACAGAATTCCTACTCCATCACCTGTCTTACCTTCGGCATCTTTGCCCGCTCTATGTTCTAATTGTTCTACAATCTTTAATGCATTCGCCACGGTATCGTGACTTTTCTGGCCCTTGATATTGACGATTGCTCCAATACCACAGTTATCGTGTTCAAACGAAGGACGATACAAGCCAGCATTTTTCTGTCGCTGTTGCCCGTTCATAATATCTGAGTCCTTTCTTACATTTTTTTTTTTTTTCCTACTATACACCCATTTTTCAAATTTGTAAATAAAAACTTCTTTTTAAATCGTCAGATAATTAGACATTTTGTAATTACAAAAGGAGTAGTCTGATAACTACCCCTCATTTTGGCTATTATTTTTTTAGTTGTATCTGTGTTCAATCTCTGAATCATAACATAAATACTTGATGCAATAAATGCACATAACACTGTTGAAATTCCGACACGCATCGGATCTTCGAACAACCAGTCGAACCATTGGAACTGCGTTCCAACCACTGACAGGATATTCGCTGTAATATGCGCAAATATCGGTGCTTTCACAGAACCATATTTTTCATACACATAACAGAACATCATGCCCATGATAAAACCATAAAGTCCCTGGACAAGATTGCCATGGGTAAATGCAAATACGAGTGATGAATACAAAGCCGCTGCCCAAAACGGTGAAGTATAACGTAATCTTTTATAGACAAGTCCTCTGTACACCAGTTCTTCACATGTCGGCATCAAAATTCCAAGCACGAGAATCTGCACTGCAAATCCCTGTCCGTATAAAGTCTGCATTGTATCGGAATAAGTTTCACTCGCTGCTGACAGATCACTTAAAAATATCAGATTATTAAGCCCAAGTGCCATAACTGCAAACATCACTATAATTGCAATATATTTCCAAATTGACGCTTTTTCCGTTACAATCCCAAGCTCTTTTTCTTTTCTGCTGTCTCTGTGAAATAAAAAATAACATGACTGGAATCGTAATCAGCGCTGCCACGCCCTCAATATAAACAGCCCAGTTCATTAGCTCATTTGTGATCTGATCATATAATTTGCCGGACTGTGCTGTACTCTGCGCAATCTGCATCATCGCATCTGCATCTCCACCTGTCATCTGCATCAGATGTACGCCTGCAAGAAGTGATACCGCCGCCATATATACAAGATATGCAATTCCCAGTTTGATAAGCACAGATCCCCAGATATACCAGAAGCCTCTCCGCCTCTTGTTTTCTGTTCCATCTATTTACTTCCTTTCCTTTTTGCTGCTGATCCACTTTTCATTGTACCTTCACCGAAAACTCCTCTATTCGGCACGATGTTAATTGTACTTCTTTTCTACAGCATATGCAATTAAAAAAGTATGAAATCTTCCAACGCTTCCCGGCTGGCACTGTCGTAATCTGCCATACTCTGAGATTTCCGGATCCTTTTCAGCGCCTTCTTCGCTTCCGGAGCGTTCTGTCCCATATATGCCCACAGCTCTTTTAACTTAAATAACGTATTTTTCTCACCCATTCCCACTTCCAGATAATCACATTTAATCTGTTCAAGAAATGCATGGATTTCCTTTTTTATATCTGTCTGCACTCTGCATTTTTTCGTGACGTTTCTTCTTTTTTTCCACTCAGTCACATCTATATCAGTTGTCTTTTTCACATCTGTTTTTCTCTCATACGGATAAGATCAAGCAGAGCTGGATTCATTAAAATCCCTCTTCCAAGCATAAAGGTATCTACCTGCGGAAATTCCCGTTTCATCTCTTCATAACTTTCTGGCGTAAAAATATCTCCGTTATAGCAAAGCGGAATCTTACTTTCCTCCACCGCATCATGAAACGCACCAAGATTCGGTTGATTTTTATAAAAATCCTTCTGTACCCGCGGATGAATAATCAGTTCCTCTACCGGATACTGATTGTAAATATCAAGAAGCCGCGCAAATTCTTCCGGATCATCTTTTCCAATTCTTGTCTTAATAGAAATTTTCACATCACATTTTTTTTAAAAAATCTCATCCAAAAACCGGTCCAATCCGTCAAGAAATCCAGAACCACGCCCTTTAGACACAACTGTCTTTGAAGGGCAGCCCAGGTTCAGATTCACCTCTTCATAGCCATAGACCTTCAGTTTCTCAACCGTATGTAAAAAATGACTCCGCCTGATTACTCATAATCAGTCGGTCATTTTTGCGGACAGTTCATACATGCTATCCTTTTCTGTTCTCTGCTCCTGCGTTTGCTCTCGTTTGATTTCTCCCTCCGTATCTTCTTGGCACAAGCAGGACAATACCTTGATGCACCAGAGCCCGGGACATATTCAACGCCGCACACCGTACAATTTTTAGCGGGCATTGCTGCCCACCGTTTTGTAGGTATGATATGTAATTCATCGACAAAGCCGATGAATTTATAGTAAATCTTGATTTCCTGTCTTACTGTCCCGTCTGCAAGTTTCTCACGTTCCGAAACAAGTATCTTGTCTATGAGTGCGTTTATAACTGTTGCATCCAGTTCTTTTAAGCCTTGATAATTTCGGATAAGGGCGAGGAAGTCACGGATTCCCCGTGATTTCTCGTAGCTTTCATTAAGAGTTTCCGTCACCTCTTTCAGCCTTGCTTCAATTTCAAGCTGCTCTTTCTGGTATTTCCCCGACATCATCTCAAAATTCCGCTCGGTAATACGCTCCATGACCTTATCCTCGTAGAGAGAGGAAAACAGCCTGTCCAGTTCCGCAAGGCGTTTGTTCAGCTTCTTACGTTCTTTCTCTAATGCTTTCGCCCTGCTCTGGTCTGTTTCCGTGAGCCGCTTTTCTATGGCCCTGACCGCCTTTTCATCATTCACTGCCATATCCGCAAAACAGTTGATGTCGGCAAGAACGGCATTGAATAAATCCCTTTGCTTCTATATTGTGGGCACTACACTCGCTTCTTCCGTTTCTTGCATAATTATTACATGAATACTGTACACAGTCGATAATCTCTGGGCGTTTCCTCCTGTGTACGTTCATTGCCCGCAGAGCACATCCGCAGTCCACACACTTGATAACGCCTGCAAAAATATTTACAAATCCTCCCTTGTTCTGTGGAAGCCTACGACTTGTAATAAGCTGTTGGACAATATCAAATTCCTCCTGCGTGACTATTCCCTCATGGGTATTGGGTATCACTTCCCATTCTTCGGGCAGCTTAGAGGGGCGTTTCTTGCTTTTCATATTGGCGGCAATCCGTTTGTAGCCTACAAGATTTCCCGCATATATCGGGCTTCTTAAAATGCTCCTCACGCTGTTCCCACTCCAAATATAGCGTTTGTCCTCGTTCCCCTCAAAATGACGTTCAAAGCCTGTTTCGCCACGCTCCGCCGCATAAGCGGCAGGGCGTAGGATATGCTGTTTATTAAGATGTCTGCAAATTTTGGCAACTCCATTCCCTTTTAATGCAAGGTCGAATATCTCTTTTACAACATGTGCCACTTTATCATCTATCAGCAGATGGTTGTGGTCGGCAGGGTCTTTGATATAGCCATAAGGGGCGGTAGTTCCCATGAATTTCCCCTGTTGAAACCTCGCCCGATATGCCGATTTTATCTTAACAGATATGTCAGCGGCATACATTTCGTTTAAAATGTTGCGGAAAGGCGTGATGTCCATAGCAGATTTATTCAAGGTATCTACGCCGTCATTGACCGCTATATACCTCACGTTATGCTCTGGGAAGAAAACTTCCAGATATAACCCACAATCAAGATAGTTTCTCCCCAGACGAGATAAATCTTTCGTGATAACGCAGTTTATCAGACCGCTTTCAATGTCTTTTATCATGTTCTGGAAACTTGGTCTTTGGAAATTTGTACCAGAGTAACCATCGTCCACATACGTTTTTGCTAAGTGCCATCCCTGCTTTTTCACATAATCCGTGAGGATGGATTTCTGTGTCGCAATGCTCGCACTCTCGTTATCCGTACCATCGTCTTTAGATAAGCGGCAATAAATGCCGACTAAATAGATTTTCTTTTCTTCTTTGATTCCTGCCATACTGTAAAACCTCCGTATCTGTCCTATCTGTTTTCATGTCCCATTGCGTACATTCTAAGCGGACAGCCCCTCATTGTCGAAGGTGTCGCCCTCGGCAATCTTCTTCCGAATATCCTCGGAAATAATCGGGATAAACGCTTCTGTAACGGTCTGTGTGCCGACATATTCACGGCTGATTATCATCTGCACTGGTGCTTTTGGCACGATACGCTTTCTCTTTTTATCTGCTTTCTTATCCTCGCCCATACTTAAATCTTCCTTTCCAGACAGGGCAGGGAAGAGTTTGGAAATGTCCCCGCCCTGCCAATCAGATACCATTAATCCTCGCTGTTTAATTCTTTCTGTAATGCTTTAAGGAGTGCCGCCGCTTCATCAGCGTTCAGCGTGATTCCCTTGCCGCACTTTTCACGGTTCGGGGAAAAGCTGCGGATGTCATACTTCGGCTCTTTCCCATTCCATGAAATGAGATTGATTTCCTTTGTGTAACCACTGTCGCCCGTAGACAATACTGCGATTTCCTTTACGATTTCATACTGGATTTCTCTCATTCTCCATACCTCAACTCTCTGTATTTACTTCCCGAAAAAAGAAGATTAGCGGCTGTCACGGTTGCGTTTCCTCTGCAACTCACGCTCCAAAAGTTTGATGATGGTTTCCTCCATCTGCTTCGGCGTTGTGTTCTTCGGAAAGTATTTTTTCAGCTTGCTTGTGTTGATTTTCAAGGTTTCTTTCTGGTTGCCCTTTTCCTCCGTCATAATCGCAAATATCGTATCCATGTCAAGCCGCCCGCTCTGGCTTAACTGTTTCATCCGCTGTGCCTGTGAGAGTGAGGGCGTTGCTTCTTCGCTCTCCATCGTGGCAAATAGGTTTTCCTGCTCGTCTTTCTTCAAGAAGGACAGTTCCACCGCAGGCGTGAGGGCGATTTTCCCCTCGTCCACCATCTGCAAAATCGGCGGTATCAGTTCCGTCAGGCGGATAAAACGCTGCACGGTCATCCTGCCCACGCCGAAGCCCTGTGCCACCTTGTCGTCCGTCCGCAACTTCGTCACAACTTGTGACGAGGTTAAGTCTGTGCGGAAACCCTGCCGCTTCATGGCTTCGGATTTCATCTTGTAAGCAAACGCCCGCTCCGATGGCAGGATATTCTCACGCTGTAAATTGCTGTCTACAAGGGTGATGATGGCTCGGTCACGGTCTAAGGGCAGGACAAACGCAGGCACGGTATTTATCCCTGCAAGTTCAGACGCACGGACACGCCGCTGCCCTGCAATCACTTCATAGCCGTTCCCGTCCTCTTTCGGGCGTGTGATTATCGGCGTGACAATGCCAAATTCCTTGATGCTTTCCGCTAACTCTGACAGTGCTTCATCTTCTGCCACATGAAACGGATTGTCAGGGAACGGGTACAAGTCTTTGGTCTTTAACACCTTAAAATCCTGTTTCTTCATTCACATATCTACCTTTCTTTCGCTCTGCTTTTATGGTTTTTCTTGCAATTCTTCCAACACTTCGGGCGGTATTTTTGACAGCAGCCGCCCCATCTGCTCGTTGGTTCTCTGCAATTCAAATATCTTCTGATTCGCTTTCTGCACCTTTAATTCCTGCTCATACTTTTCATCACGCATACGCCCCGCATAGTCTGATTCCTGCCCAATTCTCTCTTTCAAACTGTCGATATACGCCTGCTGTTTCCCGATTTCCTTAGAGAATTTCTCCACGTCTGGCAGCCATGCAGAGAGTAAATCTAACGCTTTATCCCTTTTCTTCCCTGCGTTAAAGGCGTTGATGTCGGATAGGGCAGACACGATTTCTTCATACTGTTTATCAAGCCTGCCGCCTAATTTATAGAGCCATGTGGGGACGTGTTTCCGCTTGGTTTCCATTGAGGACTGCCCCCGTTCAAGCTGATTCCACCGTGAGGACATCCGCTCATGGTAGGCGGTCTGCCACTCGGATAATGATTTCTGGTTGCCTAAGATAGCTTTCGCTGACAGCTTATTGTCTGGCGTAATCGGCACAAAGCAGAGGTGCATATGGGGGCGTTCTCTCGTCCATATGGACGACAGCGGAGAGGATATTCTGCTTTCCAACACGCTCCGAAATGAAGTCAAGAGCCGTCTGGAAATACGCTTTTTGTTCTTCGGGCGGTAACTGGTTCATAAATTCTGGTGAAGCTGTGATGAGCGTTTCCACCATCATCACGCTGTCTTTCCTTGTCCTGCACCCCGCTTCGGCTACCATGCGGTTAATCTCTTTCTTGTAGGTGTACTTTGGTGGTGCTATGAGATGGTAATTGTTTTTAGAGCGTTCCATATCTATATCTGGGTTGCTTTTGTAGGCTTCTTTCTTCCGCTCGTTGTGGCGTTCACAAGCCGCAACGCCGCCCGCTTTTCGTTTCTGGAAACGCAGGATTGCATAAGGCATAGGCGGATTCCTCCTTTCTTTCGGCGGGTGACCGTCCTTTGGGGTGACAGCGGTGACGGTGGTGACAGCAGTTTTGGGATACCCCCTGCCGACTGCCGCAACTGTCACCCTCACCCCCTGCATGACGGTCATGTCGATGATGACGGTGTTTTTGGGATACCCCCCTCGCAAGAGCCGTCACCGTCATGCCGCCATTCTTTTATCCGAAGCCGTAAGGCGTAGGATAGCAGGGCACAGCCCTGCCTTAAGGGAGTCCAGAGGGAACGTCTGGCACACGACTTTGCAGGGCAAAGTGTAGTGTGTTACACCCTGTAAACGCAGTCGGAAAAATCGGAATGATTTTTCTGACCGCAGGGGTGGTTTTACACGACCGAAAAGGGCGAGTAAATCTCACGCCTGCATTTTGCGTTTACGGGGTGTTCTCCCGTAGGGATGACAGCGGCAGGGTATCCTAAAATCACTGTCACCGCCGTCACCGCTGTCACCCGCAGGGCAGAGCCGCCAGCTTTACATGGCTTTAAGCGTCAATGACAGTAACAGGGGGGTATCCCAATATCGCTGTCACCACCGTCACCGCTGTCACCCGCCCGCCTTGCAAGGGCAATCTGCCTGCCGTCTTTTTTGCGGCTGTACTGGTAGCAGATACGGTTCTCACTTAAAAATGTGGTGCGGTATTCATTCAGCCATTTCGTAATCACCGTGGGTATGGTTTCCGTTTCCCCCATAGCGGCTAACAGCTCCGTTGCCGTGCCTATCCATTCTTCCTTATCCCTCATAAAATCCACCAACCGAAAAAGGACATCTGGTATCGTTTCTTTCGCAAGCTGCTCCTGCGTTTTCCGCTCCACAAGCTCCCAACGGCAATCACGGAAACGCAGCGTGTATTCCTGATAAGGCGTGTCCCTGCCCGTCACATACAGCTTGGCGGTGTCAGACGCACGTTTCTCCTTTTCCAGAACAAAGGTAGCGTCCGCACTCCCCGTTAATCCTGTCGTCCCAGACACCTTGTTGAACACGTCGCTGTCATTCTGCTTTCGGATGTGGTGTACGACAATGACCGCCAGAGAGTGCCTGTCGGCAAAGTCTTTGATGAGGGAGATGTCCCCATAGTCGCTTGCATAGGCATTGTCTTTTGAAGCTGTACGGACTTTCTGCAAGGTATCAATGACAATGAGCCTGCTGTCTGGGTAATCTTTCAGATAATCTTCAAGCTGCACGATAAGACCGTCTGACAGCTTGCAGCTTGCCACGGCAAAGTGGAGCCGCCCGCTTGCTTCGTCCGTCAAACGAAATAACCTGTCCTGTATGCGGCAGAACGTGTCCTCAAGGCAGAGGTAAAGCACATCGCCCTCCATTGTCGGCATATCCCATAAAGGGATTCCCTGCGACACGCATAAGCATAGCTTCAGCATGAGCCAGCTTTTGCCTATCTTCTGTGAGCCGCAGAACAGCGATAAGCCTGTCGGGATAAGGCTGTCCACCACAAAGGATGGTTTCTCAAGCGGTTCATAAAGGAGCGTTTCGGCGTTGACTGTCTGTAACTTCTGCATGGCTTTCCTCCTTTCGGGCGGTGTCTTTGTTTTCGTTGCACATAGGCGTTGACCTCCTTAAAAATAGATTTACTCCCACGAAGAAAAAAGTGAGAGTATGTAATGCCGCCAATCCCACACAAATAAAAAACAGATTTCTTTTTCGGGCGGTGTCGGTCACGGTTGGAGATACTTCTTCATTCCGCCTTTACTTTCTCCTTTGCAATCGCAACAGATTTCTGTATTGCCGAAGCGGTGCAATGCTCCATAGCGGCGATTTGGTAAAAATTGAACTCATACTCGTAGTAGAGCAGGAAACGCCGCCTTTGTATCTCTGGCAGGCTCCCAACCGCCTTATAGAGCGTTTCATTCCGTTCTTCCTCAACCATGCGTTCATCAAGGCTCTTAGGCACACGCAACGCCCGTCTGTAAAGGGTTTCGTCCCATACCTCGTTAAACTCCCTGTGCCGCTCGTCCCATTAGAAAAGATTCCTGTTCCTGCGCTCCATCTGCCGAAACTCCATAAAGAACTGTTCCGACACTTCCAACTCGTGGGATTTGCCCTGCCCGTCCTTAAAGCTGATAAAATACCTTGTGCCGCTTTCCGTGGATTCCTCCCGAAGCGTGTATGCCTTAACCCTGTATGCCATCCTGTTGTCCTCCTGCAAAAAATGAGTGAGGGGATTTCCATCCCTCACCCAGTAGCCCGCAGGACGGCAGGCTGTTTTAGACGCTATAAAATTTTCGTAGCTTCTTCCGCAGATGGTCTAACCTCGCATAGATGGCACCAGTCGTCAAATGCACAAGCGGGGCAATCTCCTTTGTGGAATACCCCTGCATTTTCAGCAGGACGATTTTCAAGGTACGCCCGTCCACCGCGACTAATACTTGATAGAGATTTTCGCTCTCAATCTCGTCCAGTAACTCCGCAACCGTACCCACTTCCGCCTGCCGCTCCCTGTCTGCCATGTCCTCAAGGTATTCCGCAACGTCATTCGTCCATCGGTAAAACCGCCTGTTGGAATTGAAGTCTGCCCTGTCCGCTATGCGTATCTGCTCAATGGTCGCTTCATCAACGCCGCACTCACGCAGCAGCTTTTCCTCCGCTTCTTTCCAGATACGCCATTTCCTGTCCTCCCGTCCGTGGTTATATGCCATTCTTACTTCCTCCAATCAGAATTGATTGAGAGGGCAGAGAAAAGCCCCCTCATTTTCCCAAAGGAAAAAACAAGGGGGCTGAACGCCTTAAATTTTAATTTTCTATTATCTTTCTTAGTTTTCTTAGGATTCTGGCTTTGCGTTTGTTTACAACGCTCTGGGTTATGCCCAACCTCGCCCCGACTTCACGCTCGGAAAGTCCGTCAAAAAAGATTGCCTGTATCAATTCCTGTTCACTATCCGACAGCAAAGGCAGGGCGGCTTTCAGCCTGTCCACCATAACCGCATTGACAACGGTTTCCGCAATGTCTGCCGCTTCATCAGCGATAAAGTCTAAAGGATTCCCCTCGCTGTCCGTAAATCCGTCGAGAGATAGCAGTCTATTCTTTGTATCTAATTTTTGCAGATAACGCCACCGTTCCTTATCTCGGTAGAAGTCCGTGTATTGCTCCCTCACGACTTCAAGCAGACAGCCTTGAATGGGGATAAACAGCTTGTCCATATAGGTCTGGTCGGATTCCCTGCAACGGCAGAACTCCGTGTAGGATAATTCCACATAGCCGCCACTTTCTCTGATATATACCTTTCTTGGTGCATATTTCACCATAAATACCTCCCATCTGAATTTTTGAAATGTAAAAAATCCAGATGGAGAGGCGGAGAACGACACCGCATATCAGAAACAGCCCTACGGCACTTTCCAACAAAAATCGACAAAAGAAAAACCGCAAAGGCTCTGTGACCTTTACGGTTATAGGAAATAGTAATTCTATTGTATGGAGATTGTACTTCTACTTTCAAGGTGAGAAGTACCGTTGCACTGGCAGAGATTTTTTTAACTGGTTTCCTGCCATTCTCTGATATGCTATGTATTGATAAATTTTACTTCGTATGAGCAGATAGATAACTGCCCGAAAAAAGGACATAAAAAAATCCCTCCAAATTTAAAAACAAATTCAGAGGGTAATTTAGGGTATAACAAAATAACCCACCCGAATATCGTTTTTTTTATTTGGTGAGTTTGTTCTTTCAAATACGAAACAAAAAGAGCCGATGATTCGTGAATTGTTCCACAATTTCATCGGCTCTGCGTCTTAAGCGTCTGGCTCTTTGATGACAGTTATCTTCAAGTTGTCAACTTTAATCAATCTTTCTTGTCTGCATTTTGGACAATAAAGGGGATAATTCTCCAAAACAGTGTCCTTCCTAATTTTATTACGGGTTTTGCTCCCACAAACAGGACACAATATCCATTCGCATTTCATCATAATTAGTCTCTAATCCTTTCAAATCTCATTTTATACGACTTTTGCAAGCTGTTAAGCTAACTTGTGGAACATATGCCGAACCTTATCTATACGGCTATTCGGGCGGCGGGGTTGGCAAATAAATTTACCAATAGCTGGCTGGTATCCTTTTAACTCTGTCAAGCAGACTCCCTGCCCATTTGTGAAATAAGTTAAATCGTTCCTGTATTCTTGAATACATCTGGCAGGGATTTCTCCTTTCAGAATGACCTCGTCATTCTTTATCTGAGTACTTACAATATCTGCACAATACCTTGGAGCATCATGATACGCCCGTGAGAGATATTCCTGCGGTGCATAAATTTCAAAGTGGAGATATGGCTCTAATAGTTCTGTCCCTGCTTTTTTTAAAGCCTGCTCCAATACGATAGGGGAAAGCAGCCGAAAGTCTGCGGGGGTACTTACAGGACTATAATACAATCCATATTCAAAACAGATTTTACAGTCTGTCACTTTCCATCCATACAGCCCCTGCTCGCAGCCATAAAGAACCCCCTCCATAACCGCATTTTGGAACGATTGGTTTAAATATCCAAGTGAAACTCTGCTTTCATACTGCACTCCGCTTCCAATAGGGAGCGGCTCTATGGACAACCCGACAGAAGCCCAGAAAGGATTTGGCGGGACTTCTATGTGGATGGTATATTCTGCTTTTCTAAGCGGTCTTTCCATATATATAACAGTAGGCTCTTTTATTTCTGCCTCCACATGATATTTTTCCTCAAGGATGGCACAAATGACTTCCATCTGCACTTTCCCCAAAAAAGAAAGTATAATCTCATGCGTTGTAGTATCCACATAATATTTTAAAAGAGGGTCGCCATCTGAAATTTCTGTAAGTGCCCCAAGCAATATTTCCCGCTGTTCAGATTTCTTTGCTGCAATCGTTGTTTGGAGCATAGGGAGAGGATTTTCAATAAATGTTCTCTGCGGCAACAGCATTTCGTTCCCCAAAATACTGTTTAGCTGCAAAACATCATTTGGTAAAATTACAATATCACCAGAGCAGGCTGTATCGGATGAACATAATTCACCGTTTGTCGGAACACACATCTCTGTGATTTTTATTTTCTCTTTTTCAGATATTTTAATAACATCCCTCAAATGCAATGTTCCGCTATATATACGCACATAAACAAAACGCCGCCTTTTCTCTGAATATTCAATCTTAAAAACCTGCCCGCATAGTTCAGATTGACCTTCAGGCGTTGATGAATAAAACTTACTGGCAATTACTTCTATAAGCTGCCGAATCCCCAGATTGTTTTTAGCGCTTCCGTGATAAACGGGAAATAACGTTCCGTTTTGGAATCTCCTGTTTTCTTCCTGTTCCAGTTCTGACATTTTAAACGGTTTCCCTGACATATATTTCTCTAATAGTTCATCGTTTCCCATAATTACCGCATCCCACTGTTCCATATCGTCATTGTCCGTTACATTTATATGGGGATGCTGCCCAACCTTTTGCTTCACTATAATTTCCGAAGAAAGCTTTGCTTTCATTTCTCGATATACCATTGGCAAATCAATCCCCTCTTGGTCAATTTTATTGATGAAAAAAATTGTCGGAATCTTCATTATCTGTAGTGCATGAAACAGTATACGGGTCTGTGCCTGTATGCCATCCTTTGCAGAAACTAATAATACTGCTCCGTCTAATACGGATAAAGAACGGTATACTTCCGCCAAAAAATCCATATGGCCTGGCGTATCTATAATGTTGACTTTTACATCCTCCCACTGAAAAGATGTCACTGCTGTCTGGATAGTGATTCCCCTTTGACGCTCCAAATTCATTGTATCTGTCCTTGTTGTGCCTTTATCTACGCTCCCTGGTTCTGCAATTGCACCACTGGTATACAATAAACTCTCCGTTAATGTTGTCTTTCCTGCGTCAACGTGAGCCAGAATGCCTAAGTTAATTATTTTCATGTGATTTTCCTCCTATCAACACCCAAAAAAGGGCATAAAAATACCCAGTGATAAATACTCCTATCACTGGGTAAATAACTCCAATAGCCCCAAAACACTTATATGTTTTCGGGCATATAAAATTACATGATAAAAGTATTCTTAAACTGGGTACAAAAAACTAAGCCCCATATTAAAAGTGAAACGGGACTGCTACTTTTTGTTCCCACTATCAAATTGACAGTTTATTTAAGAATACCTTGCCGCATATTTATTAACTCCTTGTATAATACTGAATCTAATTATATTCCTTAACCCTTTATTTGTCAAGCTGACAAACTAAAGCAGAAAAAGCGGCAGGATTTCCCCCTGCCACTAATCATCTGTTTATGCAAAAATAATTTCCTTTTCCACAATCTCCCTCGCACAAGCCCTTATGTTATTGAGGCATCCTGTCCATTCTAAGGCGTTTTCTGCCTTTAGCTGTTCCGTTATGCCCTGTGCCTGTTTCATACCCTCTATGAGCCTTTCAAAGCGTTCCTGTGCCTGTCTGTTGATGTCGGCAAGGTAGGCGTTTAGCCTGCCGCTTGTA
>VOFF01000329.1_pt1 | contig 54000 bp, 84 predicted proteins | sample 5384061 | NCBI WGS metagenome assembly VOFF01 (sample SAMN12384725, study PRJNA508395) | human gut metagenome | isolation source: healthy gut E | host: Homo sapiens | reverse complement strand
GGTCCCTGCACACAGATACAGTCTCCCCTGCCCGATATCCGGCATTGTCACCTCCATTCCTCTTCTTAGCAGCGGTCCTGATATCAGTATCAGCCATGCAGTAATATAAAGTGCCAGACTAGCCATGTACTTATTTTCTGATTTTTACCGGCTGTCTGTCCATATATTTCCATATCAGAATGACTCCTGACAACATAAGATAATAGACTATGCACCGCCATCTTTCCGGTCTTCCTGCTATCCATCTTGCCACAGGAAATTTCAGGAGCAACACACAACATCCGTCATAAATTTTAATATCCGGCTGCACACCATCAATATCCATGTCCCAAATGTTCCCCCTGCCATCCGCACAAGTGAGCCGGCCATTCCGCAGGATAATATTACCGGCATCAACGGTATCACCAGAAGATTCAGTATCACACTATATAACGGCACTTCGAATACAGAATCACCGGCCACAACACACAATTCATGGCAATTCCCGGCCCCAATATACGTACCAGTATCGGCTGCTGTGATTCTTTCTTCACCAGTGGTATCACTGTGCAGATCGCAAGTAATGCACCAAATGAAAGCAAAAAACCGCCATCATAAAGATACAGCGGATTACTTCCGACTGCGATTACTGCTGCTACAGAAAGTGCCGTCGGCATATCGTATTTTCTCCCTGTAACATCCGCACCGACCCGGAACAGGAACATTACCCATGCCCTTAGTACCGAGACTGTCATCCCGATCATTGAAACATACAGAAATAACAGCATTCCTCCTGCCAGTCCTCCTGCTTTGTACGAACCTGTCAACCGCCGGAATAAACGGTAGGCACCCAGTCCGGCAAACGACAGATGCAATCCTGATATAGCCAGGATATGCCCAATCCCATTCACCTGGTAAAGTTCCTTCATCTCCGGATCCATATCACTCTTTTTTCCCCAAGAAGTATCGCAGCAAGGATTCCCCCCTTCCCGTTCACCCATTTCCCGCACCAGCAGTTCCTTCCACCCGGCACGGAACACTGCCAGCTTTTCCCGGAAAACGTCCACACTTTTTATCGGTGATCTGCATCTGACTGCCGTAGATTTTCCCATGGATCCCCTGTTTCTGATAATAAAAAACTTCTGATCAAAATTACCCGGGTTTCTTGCATTTTCATAAATGATACTGTCCCCCGGACTTTTATCCTGTTTCCTATATGTAGTTTTTTCTGGAATTGATATAAACGATTATTTTTGACTCTTGAAATTTTTGTTTGTTAGAAATAGAATAAACAGAATTATGTTTCAGATAAATCATCTGACCATTTTTTTTTTGCTCCTGCCTGTAAATCACACCACAGACGATGACAGATTCATCTTCCGTGGTGCAGATTTCAATCGGCGATGGGCGAAGTTCTTTTTTTATAAACCGTTCCTTTCCACCAGCGTACAGGAAGCCAGAACACACAGAATGATCAGACAGACACTAAGAAGCGGCCTGTTCCTCACTCACTACTCCCCTTCCACAATATTCAGGTTTCGGGAAAGCGGCTTTTCCAGACTTATCTTCCCCCATATAATTTACATTTGTTTTTCCATCGATCAGGATCTGTACCCTGCCGATCGAGCTTCCTTCTATAATTGTATTCACGATCGCATAGACCGGAAGCTCCGGATTCATCACATTCGTTGTATCCAGGAACCCCTTATCCAGGTTCACATAACAGATATGATCCTTTACAGATACACTCAGCACCTTTGTCTCTGCCGGGATCACTGCCGTCTCGTTGTCCGATGAAGGACCCTTTGATCAGCTGTTCTACCAGCACTTTTTCTTTTGATATGCTGCTGTTATACCGAATACTGACCTTTTCTTTTACCAGACGGTCTCCTGCTTATTACCATAATACAACAAAAATGTCTCTTTCTGATAGGAATGGAGACTCACACCTGTATTTTTTTACAAAATCCGATGGCTGCATATAACCAACCACCTGTCCATTCATATCTTGCAATGATTCTCCGTCGATCATGAATAACACAGCATCCACTCCAGAAATCTGTCCGACAGACTGAACAACCGCAGCGCGCAGCAGAATCTCTTCCGTCGCACTCAGTTTCTGGTAATTCCTGTTAAAATCTACTATAAGTTTTCCATCCTTCACTGACCATTCTTTCACCTTTACCTCTTTTACAAAAGGACTGCGGTAATCAACGTCATCCGTATTCTTCTGTATCTTATCCAGGATTTCATCAATCTGTTCTTTCTGTGTTTTGCCTTCTGGCTTTATGTCTTTTTTTCAACCAGCGACACACCCTCGGAATCTGTATAATAGATATGGAAGTCTGCTGTTTTTTTCTTTTTTTTTGCATCCCGTCACCGCCAGAATACAGATGGCAGTAAGCATCAGGATCCAGTAACTCTTTTTCTTTATCATCGCATTCTCCTTCTACCTAAGACACATAGTTTAACGGAATTCTGACTGTAAATGTTGTTCCCTCAGATGGCTGACTAAATACTTTGATCGCCCCGCGATGCATAACCACTGCACTTCGTGCGATTGCAAGTCCAAGCCCTGTCCCGCCGATTTCCCTGGAATGTGACTTATCCACACGATAGAATCTTTCAAATATATGTTCCTGCGCCTCTGCCGGAATACCGATCCCTGAATCTGCCACTTCAATATAACAGTTCTTATGATCCGCATTCAAAGTCACATGAACCCAGCCATTGTCCTTATTATATTTGATCGCATTTTCTACCAGATTTGAAATTGCAAGCGAAATCTTCATCTCGTCGACTTCAGCTGTGACCGGACGAATACTTTCGTAAACCAGTTCAATATTTCTTGTTGCTGCGATCGGACGCAGTCTCTTTAAGATTTTTTCTACCAGCTCATTCATATTTTCGGATTTTATGTTCATGGTATTGGCGTTATTCGCTGTTTTGTCCATCTTCACCAGCGATAACAGAGCATTAATGATCTTATTCTCACGTTCGATCTCTTCTGACATGTCTCCCATAAATTCTTTATAAAGTTCTACCGGCGCATCCTCCTGCAGAAGCAGCGAATCCGCCAGAACCTTCATGGATGTCAAAGGTGTCTTCAATTCATGTGATACATTGGATACAAATTCATTTTTCGAATCGTCCAGCGTCTTCATACGTCCCGACATCTTATTAAATGCCTCTGACAATTCCATTGTTTCGGTATATGTGTTCTCATGCAGGTAGTTATCATCATATCCTTCTGTTACCGCTGAGATCGACTCTGTAATACGTCTGAATGGTTTCAGCATCGCTATCCCCGCCAGAACTGCAATCATCATTATAACCAGAATCGTCGCAAGTGCCACTACATCTGCTTTGTTTCTTAAAATCTCAGACTGTCCAGGACAGAATCTGTCGGTGCACTGACCAGCAGCACACCTTACACTGCATCATCTTTTCCTAAAATCGGCGCTGTCACTTCTATATATCTGTTTTTCCTTTATTATACTCGCTGGTTCCTTTTTCTTTGAAACAACGGATCACATTGCCCGATACGATAGTTTTTCCCTTCATCCATTTCATATGTATCTTCCTGGATCTTAAATGCTCCATCGATCACCATCACCCGGCCGCTATAGATATTCGATAACTGAACCAGTTCTGTTCTGATCGTCTTCTGATATATCTCCCGTAAGATAGTCCGAACTGCTCAACTGGTTACTGAGAATGGTACATTGATTCTGTATCTCAGCAGTTCGTACCTCCACTGCTCTTTTCTCATAGCTGGTCAGGAACACCCCTCTCATAATCAATACCGGAACAATCCCTGACGCCAGTGCCAGCAGCAGGATGATCCGAATTTCATGCTCCTGAATATATTCTTTTTTTTAATATTTTTTTAACCCCTGAAATAATAACCCACTCCCCACTTCGTGTATACATACTTCGGATCACTTGGATTGGTTTCAATCTTTTCACGAAGTCTTCGAATATGTACATCCACGGTTCTTGCATCTCCCGGATACTCGTATCCCCATACAATATTCAGAAGATTCTCTCTGCTGTATACTTTTCCCGGATTCATGGCAAGAAGCTCCAAAAGATCGAATTCTTTTGCTGTCAGATTGATTTCCTTTTCTCCGATGATCACGCGTCTGCTTTCGCAGTCAATCTTCATCTCGCCTTTTTACGATCACTTTTCATTTTCCTGATTTTTATCGCGCTTGCTGACACGGCGCATAATGGCTTTTTTATCCTTGCCTTCACTTCCAGAATATTGAACGGCTTTGTGATATAGTCATCTGCGCCGTACTCCAGTCCGAGGATCTTATCCATATCGTCGCCCTTTTGCTGTAAGCATAATGATCGGAACATCCGAATATTCCCGGATCTGCTGACACACTTCAAAACCGTCATATTTCGGAAGCATGACATCCAGAAGAATGATATCATATGTATGCATTCTCCTTTGCCAGTTTCAGTGCCTCTTCCCCGTCATAAGCAGTCCACATCATATCCATCCTGCTCCAGACTAAACCGGATTCCTTTTACTATCAGTTTTCATCATCCACAACCAATACTCGTCTGCTCATGTTCCTACTCCCTTGTCAAATCTTAATTTGATCTTTTTACTTTCTGAAATACACCTTCTTTAATCCCTTCCACTTCCATCAGATCTTCAATCTTCTGAAATGCTCCATGCTCTTCCCGGTAACGCACGATCGCATCTGCCTTCGCCTCTCCGATTCCGGATAGTGTCATCAATTCGTTTTTGCCGCCGTATTGATATCAATCTTTCCATCCGATGTACTTCCGGCTTTTTCTGCATTGTCCTCATTCTGCACCAAAGTACCGCCATTATCCATTCCAGCTTTTACTTCTTCTTTCGTCGGAACGTATATTTTGGAACCATCTTCAATCACTTCTGCCTGATTGAGGTATCATTTCTATTCAACGGAACCAGTTCCGTCTGTCCTTGTGATTTCCGGCTCTGCAGCCCGTCAGGCTACCTGTACACATGACACTTAACAATACCAGAAAAAGCAGTGGTATCCGGCATATTTCTTTCTGTATGTTTCTCTTTTTCTGTTATTTTGTTTTGTCGTTTTTTTTTCTACGCATAACTTCTCCTTTACAGTCTGTCGAAAACTGTAAATCCCCGCATATGCCTAGTGAAATAATTGTACTATTTCCACTGAAAAATTGCAACACCAATCAGGGCAATGGACATTCCAATAATTTTACGGATTTCCAGTGGTTCTTTGTCTACTCCAAACAACCCGAGAAGTTCGATCACATATGCTACAATCAATTGCGAGATTACAATCAGAAGTGCTGCCTTCGCCGGTCCCAGTGCCTCCATACTCTTGATCACGGTCCATGTGATCCCTGCACCGATCACTCCTCCAAGTAATACATATCTGGGTTCCACTTTCCACAATGCGCCAACAGAATCTCTTCCGGCGATCAGCCATGCCGCTGCACACAGCAGAAATGCACTAAACTGCACCCATCCATTACTCACCCACATCCCCGTTGTCTTCGTCACCTGCGTATTAAATACTCCCTGTACACTCATAAGCGCTCCCCGACAAAAGCGCAATCAAAAAAAACCAGTCATCTCCATACCTCCTGCTTATGCAGATAATATGTCCCATGACCGGCTTTTATATTCCATTTCTTTACTTTTTACAATGCTTTCTTTAATATCCGGATCATCTCATCCACCTGTTCAAGTTCAATAATAAGAGGTGGTACAAAACGGATCACATCGTTTCCGGCTCCGATGATCAGAAGTCCTTCTTTTAAGGCTGCTCTTGTAATCTCGGATAATGGCTTTGTCACCTGTATTCCCTGCATCAGTCCTTTTCCTTTGACCGCTTTTACAGTATCATATTCTTCCACAAGTTCTTCCAGTTTTTTTGTCAGATATGCGCCGACTTTCTGCACATGTTCTACCAGATGCTTCTTTTCAAATATCTCAATAGTCTTACTTACTGCCGTACAAGCCAGTGGATTCCCCCCGTAAGTTGTACCGTGATCCCCAGGCTCCAGTGAATATTTTGCAACTTCCTCTGTCATTGCAAATGCACCGACCGGAATTCCACTTCCGATAGCTTTTGCCATAGACATGATATCCGGTTTGATGTCATAAGCCTGCCATGCAAACATAGCGCCTGTTCTTCCCATACCACACTGCACTTCGTCACAAATCATCAGAATTCCTTCTTCATCGCAAAGTTTACGGATCCCTTTCATAAATTCCTCTGTGGCTGCATTGATTCCACCCTCACCCTGTAACGGTTCCAGAATGATCGCACAAGTCTTATCTGTCACCAGTGCTTTCACACTGTCCAGATCATTGTATTGTGCAAATGATACCCCCGGAACAAGCGGTTCGAATGGTTCACGATACGCATCATGTCCTGTCACAGATACGGCTCCAAAACTTCTTCCATGGAAAGATTCCTTCATCGCAATGAATTCATAACGTCCGGTTCCTTTTTTATGCATATTTTCTTGCCGCTTTTAAAGTTCCTTCTACCGCTTCCCCCCACTGTTGGTAAAGAAAATCCGATCCATCCCTGTAATACGTTTCAGATCTTCTGCTGCCTTTCCGCAAGCCGTATTATAGTACAGATTAGAAGTATGAAAAATCTTATCGATCTGTTCCTTTAACGCATCATTCAATTCTTTATCAGCATATCCCAGCGAAGACACTGCATATCCGGCCGCAAAGTCCAGATATTTTTTTCCTTCTGTATCATACAGATAAGCACCTTCTCCACGCTCTAATACGACCGGAAACTGGTTATAAGTATGTAACAAAGCTTCGTTTGTTTCTTTCATATATTCATTCATTCATAGCTTATTCTCCGTGATAATATCTTTCTTCTACATCATTTTTGAATTGCTGTTCCGATTCCCTTATTCGTAAAGATTTCAAGAAGCAGGCAGTGTGGAATTCTTCCATCCAGAATATGTACTCTGGATACTCCGTTCTCAATCGCATCGATACAGTTCTGTATCTTCGGCAGCATACCTCCACCGATATAGCCTTCTTCCATCAGTTTCTTTCCGTCTGATACATTCAGTTCAGAAATCAATGTAGACGGGTCATTCGGATCTTTGTATACACCTTCAATATCTGTTAAGAACGCAAGTTTCTCTGCATTGATCGCTTTTTGCTATCGCACATGCAGCATCATCCGCATTGATATTATACGTATTATAGTCATCGTCCAGGCCGATCGGTGCGATAATCGGGAGAAATCTTTTTCCAGAAGATCATAGATGATATCCGCATTCACTTCTTTGACATCGCCGACAAATCCGATATCTTCACCGTCTGCCAGTTTCTTATCCACTTTCAGAAGGCCGCCGTCTTTTCCACTGATACCAATGGCTCTTACACCGAGCTGCTCCACCAGCTGAACAAGGCTTTTTGTTCACTTTCCCAAGTACCATCTCTGCCAAGTTCCATCGTCTCTGCATCTGTCACCCGCAGCCCATTGATAAAATGTGGTTCCATGCCGACTTTTCCAACCCATTTGCTGATCTCCTTGCCACCGCCATGAACGATGATCGGTTTGAATCCAACTAATTTGAGAAGGGTTACATCCTGAATGACTCTTGCTTTCAGTTCTTCGTCTACCATAGCGCTTCCACCGTATTTTACTACAATAATCTTACGGTTAAATCTCTGGATATATGGAAGGGCTTCAATCAGTACTTCTGCTTTGTCCAGGTATTTCTGTCATTTGCTTTTTCCATCTTTCAATCTCCTAACTTCTGTAATCTGCATTAATTTCGATATATTCATGAGTCAAATCACATCCCCATGCTGTTGCTGTCTTGTCACCCATCTTCACATCTGCAATAGCTGTAACTTCCGGTCTCAGACAGAATTTTAGTTGCCTCTGCTTCGCTGTAATCTACAGCCGTACCATTTTCAATGATCTGGATTTTTCCGGCTTTACTCTCAAAGTACAGATCTACCTTTTCCAGGATCAAACTGTGCGCCGGAGTATCCCATCGCACACAGGATCCGTCCCCAGTTCGCATCATGTCCTGCAATCGCTGTCTTTGTAAGATTAGAGCATACGATAGATTTTTTGCAAGTGTCTTTGCCTGTTCTACGCTCTCACAGCCAACTGCCTTGACTTCGAATAATGCGGCTGCACCCTCTCCGTCTCCTGCAATCTTCTTTGCAAGATATTCGTTGATCGTATGTAATGCTTCTGCAAAATTTTATAATCTTCTGTTCCATATGTGATCTCCGGATTCTCTGCCATTCCATTTGCCAGCAATACAACTGAATCATTCGTAGAAGTATCTCCATCTACAGAAATCATGTTGTAGGTATCTCCGACATCTTCGCTTAATGCTTTCTGAAGTGCATCCTTTGTGATCACTGCATCTGTCGTAAGAAAGGCCAGCATGGTACACATATTCGGATGTATCATACCAGACCCTTTGGCCATACCACCGATCGTTACTGTCTTTCCGCCGACTTCAATTGCAACGGCCAGTTCCTTTGGAAATGTATCGGTTGTCATAATTGCTTTGGCTGCTTCTGTTCCATTTTCCAGTGTATCATTCTTCTTACCTGCCAGTACTTTGATTCCGGCTGTCAGTTTGTCGATCGGAATCTGCTTTCCGATCACTCCGGTTGAACCGATGAGGACACCATCTGCAGAAATATTCAGTGCTTTCGCTGCTGCATCTGCTGTATCTTTACAGTATCCAAATCCTTCTGCTCCGGTGCAGGCATTGGCGATTCCTGAGTTTACAACGACTGCCTGTGCTTTTGCACCCGCTTTTTTACAACCTGCTGATCCCATTTGACCGGTGCTGCTTTTACAACATTTGTTGTAAATGTTCCTGCTGCCACGCATGGAACCTGGCTGTATACCAGTGCCATATCTGTTCTGTCTTTATACTTAATTCCTGCTGCTGTACTTGCTGCTTCAAATCCTTTTGCTGCGGTTACTCCGCCTTTTACCTGTTTCATCTGTTCTTCCACCTTTCTTAATTCTCTTTTTAGTCTATTTTTTGATAAATTCCTTTACTGGATAAACGCCGTGATATTTGCTTCATTCAGTGTAAAAATCGTAATAATTCAGATCTTCTCTTTTTGTCCATCCGATTTCTTTCCAGAATGCATTGCCGATATCGTTCTGTGTAAATGCGATCAGAGATACTTTGTTAATACCTTCTTTTTTCAGTGCTTCCATCGTAAATACTACCATGGCTTTTCCGATGCCTCTCATTCTGTGATTTACATCTACACACACATGATACAGACAGCCTCGTCTTCCATCATGCCCGCAGAGAATCGCTCCGACGATTTTTCCGTCTTCTTCGGCAACTACGCTTGTCGTAGGATTTCTTTTTAAAAACGTTCTACGCCCTCTTTCGAATCATCCACACTTCGTATTCCGAATCCCTTGATGCTCATCCACAGTGCGTGCACCTGGTCGAAATCTTCAATTGTCATTACTCTTATATTCATATGTATTATTTTTCTCCTCTGCCTGTATTTTCCGGTAAATCTACGGGAACATCGGTACCAGTTCCAGTCCTTCTGTCTCCGGAAGTCCGAACATCAGGTTCATGTTCTGTACTGCCTGTCCTGCCGCGCCTTTTACCAGGTTGTCGATTGCTCCCATCATGATAATGCGGTTCGTTCTTGAATCGATCTTGAAGTTGATGTCCACATAGTTACTTCCTTCTACCCATTTTGTCTCCGGGCATACATCCTTTTCCAGAACACGGACGAATTTCTCATCTTTATAATATTTATCATAGATTGCTTTGACTTCTTCGTAGGTCACATCTTTTTTGAGTGTTGCATATTCCGTCGCCAGAATTCCTCTGTTCATCGGAACCAGATGTGGCGTGAAGTTGATCAGCACTTTCTCTCCTGATGCATATCCGAGTTGTTCCTCGATCTCAGGTGTATGTCTGTGGCTTGCAACACCGTACGCTTTCATATTCTCATTCACTTCACAGAAAAGGTTCGGCACTTTTTGCACCACGTCCTGCTCCGGAAGTTCCGGACTTGGCATCCACGATCAGGGTATTCATATCAATGATTCCTTCTTTTGCCAGTGGATAAGCAGTCAGGATCGAACAGGTTGTATAGCATCCCGGATTGGCTACCAGTCTTGCATTCTTTACATCTTCTCTGTTGATCTCACAAAGCCCGTACACTGCTTCTTCAATATATTGTGGACTCTTATGCTCGATTCCATACCACTTTTCATATATAGCTACATCTTTGACGATAGTCTGCACTTAAGTCGATAATCTTTGTCTCACTTAAAATCTTATCATTCATCATCGATGCACAGAAACCTTGCGGCGTTGCTGTGAAGATTACATCTGCCTGTTTTGCAAGTTCTTCCATATTATCATCCAGACATTTGCATCCACGATCTGGAACATATTCTGATATACATCTGCGTATTTTTTATCTATATAACTTCTGGAGCCGTACCATACGATCTCTGCGTCTTTTGTGTCCGGTAAGGATTCTTACCAGTTCTCCCCCGGCATATCCGGTCGCTCCAATAATTCCAACTTTAATCATCTATATAACACAGAACGCCTTTCCAAGTTTTATTCCGTGTGTATCAAATGCCTTACGAATGAAATGACAAATACGTAACCGTAGTGGTCTCCACCGGGTTACACTTCCGGGCATTTTATTTATTAACATTCGCTGCCAGTCACGACTTGAAGGAAACAATAGATAAGGATTATTGTGAATGTGGAATACCATTAGAAACATTTAGAGAGTCAGAAGCACTGTTAAAGGAACGAAGCGAACGTGTTTGAGGCGAACGCCGAGTTTGAGCGTAGTTCTTTTTGCTTTTAGGTGATTCTGACTCTCTTAGTGTTTCTTATGGTATGGAACCTGAACAAGAAGCCTTATCTATTGTTTCCTTCAAGGACTGAGAGGCCGTTTCCCCGTTAATAAATTAAATCCCAATTTTTCTTCTTTACTTCCGTCTCAACCAGCACATTCTGATACCTATATATACTAAGCAATATTCCAAACATTATATAACTTATCATAATTCCGCTTCCTCCTGCAGTCAGGAAAGGGCAGTAATTATTCGAAAGCGGAAAACAGCCCAGATTCTCCACTACATATCCGATGAACTGAGTAAACAGAACCACTACGCATCCGGTTCCCATGATCATGCCAAGTTGGTTTTTCTGGTGTCCGGTCTTTTGCAGAAACCAGATCAGGACAGCACCTATGACAGCAATCGCCAACACTGCCGCCAGTATTCCATAATAATGTATGATAAATGTCAGCATATAATCACTGTTAAAAAACCCTATCTTTTCACAATCTCCACGTCCTGTAAAATGTGCTCCTGAGATCATATTTCTTATTGTGCCCCATAAGCTTCCTGCATCATTGCCGTCCGGATGAATGAATGCCGACAGGCTTGCCGACTGGTAAGCTCTTACATATCCCATTTTAACCATTAATGTCTTCGCTGCTGCCGTAAGCAGGATTACCAGACTCCACATGGTAATCAGCGTTCTTTTTTCTATTCACTTCAAACCAGTCTTTCCAGACTGCAATTGATAACAAGATCAGAAATGTAAATTCTACACTAACTGCCATCGGCAGATTCGGAATGCGTAAAATGAGCCATATCGGAAACACCTGCCACAATATGGCCTTTGCGATACCGACACATCCTGTTTTTTTTTGCTTCGCATGCTATATAATATTGCTGCATATAGCGGTACGATCAGATATAACAGCGGCCGTAACGGTAATGCCATACCGAATAAAACGGAATTCCGTATACCGATCCGTTGATATACACCGCTCCCATGAATATACCCAGTCCCATTACTACGATCCATATGCCTGCCAGCCGCTTTGCATATTTTCCGATCCAGCTGTAATCAACATAACAGATTCCGATCATACAAGCCAGCCCTGCAAATGTCCACGCAATATTTTTCAGATAATCAATATTGCCGCCAATCCCCGAAGTAATCCCTTCTACCTCTCCCGGATTATTTCCCACATCTGCAAGGGGCACTTGTTCTCAGACAGTACATCAGAAGAATTCCTGCCAGATTCAGGACTGCAATAAGACCGATCATTTTCCATGCCATTTTCGGTCTGTGAATCCGATCCATCTTGATTCCTACTTCTACCGGATCGCCCATCTCCAGAACCGCTGTCTCTTCCGCCTCTGAAGGTTCCATTCCTTCTGTCATATAATCGCACTTCTGGTCTTCGATATGATCTTCCAGTTCTTTGGTCACTAGTGGAAGTGCGCGTTTACAGCGAATCTGGTCTGTTACCGTCTGTATATATCTTCTCTATCCAAAGCACACACCACCCATCACATCCAGAACTGCCTGTGAATATTCTTTCCACTCTTCTGATTTTCTCTTTAATTCCTTTTTGCCTGCTCTTGTAATGTGGTAATACTTCCGGATCTTTCCGACTGCTTCTTTTTCATATGCTTCCACGAATCCTTTCTCCTCCAGTCCATGCAGGAGAGGGTACAGGGTTCCCGCCTTTAATTCAAATACATTCTTTGACTTGCCGCGCAGAGTATCAATCATTTCATACCCATACATATCCTTTTCTTCTAATAATTTTAATACCAGCATCGTTGTACTTCCCGAAACCAGGCTTTTATCTACTGCCATCTTTTTTCTTCTCCTTTCCATGCATAACATATAGATCATCTACATAATATATCGATTACCTATATATGTCAATATGATTCCTGTTATTTTATTTCAGAATCTTTTTATATTCTTTTTTTCTGTCAGCCTCTTTCGAAGATATAATAAAAAGGAACGTCAGTTCCGGCTTGCTTTTACCGAAACTGACATTTCTTTTTATTTCTCCGTTTTCACTGGTCAGAGCCACTTTCCCCGTCCCCATTGGCTATCCAATGATGTGTCTTGCTACATAAATACCACTTGCAGATGCGTGTGACAGAGAATGTGTCACACCACTTCCGTCGCCGATCACATACAGACCTTTATGACAGCTTTCAAGATTGTCATCAATTTCAACTTCCATGTTATAGAACTTGACTTCCACACCGTAAAGAAGCGTGTCATCGTTCGCCGTTCCAGGTGCTACTTTATCCAGCGCATAGATCATCTCCACGATACCATCCAGGATTCGTTTTGAAGTACAAGGCTTAAGTCTCCGGGTGTTGCAGATAAGGTTGGTGTTACAAGGCCTTCTTCAATACGCTTCTCTGTACTTCTTCTTCCACGTACCAGATCACCAAACCGCTCTACAATAACACCACCGCCAAGCATATTGGAAAGTCTTGCGATACTTTCCCCATAACCGTTGCTGTCTTTGAACGGTTCTGAGAAATGTTTTGCAACCAGCAATGCAACGTTGGTATTGTCTGTTTTCTTCTCATCTCCCTCATAGCTGTGGCCGTTTACGGTAATGATTCCGTTGGTATTCTCATTTACGACAATTCCATTTGATTCATGCAGAATGTGCGGACATTATCTTCAAATTTCTCTGTACGGTAGACGATCTTGCTCTCGTACAGTTCATCTGTCAGATGTGAGAAGATAACTGCCGGAAGTTCCACACGAACACCGATATCCACACGATTGGATTTGGTTGGGATCTTCAGCTCTTTACAGACAGTTTCCATCCATTTACTTCCGCTTCTTCCTACAGAGACGATGCATTTTTCACATTCATAGTTTCCTTTTTCACACACCACTTTGTAACCGTTTTCAATTATTTCGATCGTCTCTACCGGTGTATCAAAATAGAAATCTATGTGATCTTTCATCTGGTCATACAGATTCTGAAGCACCACATAGTTAATATCTGTTCCCAGATGACGAACAGATGCATCCAGAAGATTCAGTTTGTTCTGCAGGCACAGCTTCTTGAATTTGGTTCCGGCTGTCGAATAGAGTTTTGTTCCTTCCCCACCGTTTTCCATGTTGATTTCATCTACATACTTCATCAGTTCTACTGCCTGTTTCTTCCCGATATATTCGAACAATGTCCCCCCTGAAATCATTGGTAATATTATATTTCCCATCAGAAAATGCTCCTGCTCCCCGAAGCCGCACATGATCGAACATCGTTTACAATTGATACAGCTCTTAATTTTTTTCCCCGTCAATCGGACATTTTCTCTTTTCAAGGGAATATCCCTCTTCAAACACGGCAATCTTACATTCCGGCTTCTTTTCATCAGCTCATACGCCGCAAAAATCCCTCCCGGACCTGCTCCAATAATGATCACATCATAATTCATAAGTATCTTCTCCTTCTCATGACATATATATAAACCTTTCTTCCGGTTTTATATTTATTTTTCTTTTCTAATTATACTATTTGCAAGTAAAGTGCCGGCTATATTCTACGTTGACATTCACATTTCGTCAAGCTTTTTCCATAGATTTTTAAAGATTGTTCACAGTATATATCTCTGCATTTTTGTAATGTTTCCCAACAGACAAATTCTCCTTTCCGCATCTATTCTTCTTCGCTTATTTTATGCATCATTTTGTTGTTTTATGCATTAATTTGCATATTTTCCAACTTTTTTTTTTTTCTTGCATATTTATGAAATCAGGTGTATAGTATTCCTTGCAGCCGCAAACGCACACTGCCAAAAAAGAAAGACTTGACTTTTCCGGCTGTATACGAGAAGATTATTTTAAAGCGATTGATAAAACTATATTTCATGTAGGAGGATATATAAGATGAAAGAAAAAGTTGTATTAGCATACTCAGGTGGTCTTGATACCACAGCAATTATCCCATGGCTGAAAGAGACATTTAACTATGATGTTATCTGCTGCTGTATCGACTGTGGTCAGGGGAAGAACTGGATGGACTGGAAGAAAGAGCAAAGCTTTCCGGCGCTTCCAAATTATATATCGAAGATATCGTAGATGATTTTGCTGATAACTACATTGTACCTTGCGTTCAGGCACATGCCGTATACGAAGATGAATATCTTCTCGGAACTTCCATGGCCCGTCCTGCAATCGCAAAACGTCTCGTGGAGATTGCACGGAAAGAAAATGCTGTTGCCATCTGCCACGGTGCTACAGGTAAAGGTAATGACCAGATTCGTTTCGAACTGGGCATCAAGGCTCTTGCTCCTGATATCAAAATCATCGCTCCATGGCGTATGACAGACGAATGGACCATGCAGTCACGTGAAGATGAGATCGCATTCTGTAAAGCTCACGGAATCGACCTTCCATTCGACGCAAAAAGCACAGCTACAGCCGTGACCGTAACTTATGGCACATCAGCCATGAAGGTCTGGAACTGGAAGATCCTTCCAATGAACCTAACTACGATGACCTTCTGGTAATGTCTACCACACCGGAAAAAGCTCCTGACAAAGCAGAATATGTTACTATGACTTTTGAAAAAGGTGTGCCTAAGAGTATCAATGGCGAAGAAATGAAAGTATCTGATATCATCCGCAAGCTGAATGAACTTGGCGGAAAACACGGTATCGGAATCATCGACATTGTTGAGAACCGTGTTGTAGGTATGAAGTCCCGCGGCGTATACGAGACACCTGGCGGAACAATCCTGTATGCCGCTCACCAGCAGTTAGAGGAACTTATTCTTGACCGTGCTACAGCAGAAGTGAAGAAAGAAATGGCTGACAAGCTTGCCCAGATTGTATACGAAGGAAAATGGTTCACACCGCTGCGTGAGGCAATCCAGGCTTTCGTTGAAAGCACACAGGAATATGTAACAGGTGAAGTGAAGTTCAAACTGTATAAAGGAACGATCACAAAAGCCGGAACCACTTCTCCGTACTCTCTGTACAGCGAGTCTCTTGCAAGCTTTACAACCGGTGATCTGTATGATCATCATGATGCTAGTGGATTCATCACCCTGTTCGGACTTCCGCTGAAAGTTCGTGCAATGAAGCTGCAGAACGTAAATAAGAATCAGAAATAATTTTTTACAAAAAAGCAACGAAACCTGGTATGCATGAGCAGATATGTGCTTCTTTTTTCATGCCACATTTCGTTGCTTTATTTTTTATTTGTATATTTTTATATATTTTTGTATATTTATGATATAATTTAATTACTTTAAAACATTCATCTTAAACAGGTAAAAGGCTGTCAGGTAGCAGTTTTTTTACACACTTTCATTTTTCTTTAAAAAGAATCCGGATCTTCCCGTTCTGATTTTTATTCGTTTATTTCATGCAATGGATATTGACCATATATTTCCTTGCATAGTAACATACGCTTTTTTGCCCTCTAAACGTTATGAATGCAGAACGATCCGGATTATTTCCGGCATGTTTCCGTGCATATTCAAAAAGGCGTTGTCAGATTTTCTTCTGACAGCGCCTTTATTTCTCTTTTAGGATTCCGTAATCTTTAACGCAATGATCCTGTTTTTTTTATGCACTTCTTTGAAACTGCGAATTATACAGTTCAGCATAGAATCCATTCTGTGCAAGAAGTTCTTCATGATTTCCCTGTTCGATAATATCTCCATCTTTCATCACAAGAATCACATCTGCATCACGTATTGTTGACAGTCTATGTGCGATCACAAAGCTAGTTCTTCCTTTCATCAACTGATCCATTGCCTTCTGGATCTGAATTTCGGTTCTTGTATCTACCGAACTTGTCGCCTCATCCAGAATCAGGATCTTCGGATCTGCCAGAATTGCCCTCGCGATCGTCAACAGCTGTTTCTGTCCCTGAGATACGTTGCTTGCTTCTTCATTTAACTCCATCTGATAACCACCCGGAAGCGTCTTTATAAAGCGGTGTGCACGTGCTGCCTTTGCGGCCTCCACAACCTCTTCATGCGTTGCATCCAGTCGTCCATAACGGATATTATCTTCGATACTTCCATTGAACAGCCAGGTGTCCTGTAAGACCATTCCGAACATTTTTCTTAAGTCATCACGGTTAAAGTCGCGGACATCATGTCCATCTACTTTGATCGAACCACTTCCAACATCATAGAAACGCATTAATAATTTGATCATCGTCGTCTTTCCGGCACCGGTCGGCCCTACGATTGCAACCTTCTGTCCTGGCTTTTACATCCACACTGAAGTCATTGATGATTGTGTGATCCGGATTATATCCGAAATGAACATGTTCGAAGCTTACGCTTCCTTCCATTTCATCAATACATGCCGGATGTTCCACTGTCTGGTCTTCTTCCGCCTCCTCAAAGGAATTCGAAGACACGCTCAGATGCTGCAGCTGTGGACTGTAACATATTGGCCACCTGTGCAACCTGCTGGATCGGCATCGTAAAACTTCTTACATACTGAATAAATGACTGGATATCTCCAACCTGGATCGTACCTTTCATCGCAAGGTAACCGCCGAGGATAACTTCTCCGACATAACCAAGATTTCCGACAAACTGCATGATTGGCATCATCATTCCGGAAAGAAACTGCGATTTCCATGCCGATGTATACAGAATATCATTGTCACGCTTGAATGTTGCAATTACATCCTCTTCTTTATTAAATGCTTTGATGATATTATGACCGCCATAGATTTCTTCCACTTGTCCGTTTACATGACCCAGATATTCCTGCTGACTCATGAAATATTTCTGTGAACGTTTCACGATCACTGAGATCAGTCCCATTGAAACCGGAAGGATCAGGAGTGCTACCACGGTCATCAGCGGGCTGATACTGAGCATCATGATCAATACACCGATGATCGTTGTCGTCGATGTGATCACCTGCGTTGCACTCTGGTTCAGGCTCTGACTTAAGGTATCTACATCGTTGGTAATACGCGATAATACTTCACCATGTGTCTGCTTATCAAAATAGTTCATCGGCAGACGGTTGATCTTCTCAGAGATTTCTTTTCTCAGACGGTACGTCAGCTTCTGTGATACTCCTGTCATGATATACCCCTGTACGAATGAAAACACTGCACTTGTCAGATACAGGCATAACAGAGTCAGTACGATATGCGCGATCTTGTCAAAATCTATTCCGGATCCTCCAGATACTTTTCTGACCAGTCCTTTAAATATCTCAGTCGTTGCCTTTCCAAGAATCTTCGGTCCTACAATATTGAATATCGTACTTCCGATAGCAAATACGATTACAAAGAATATTCCAATCTTATATGCGCTCAAATATGCCATCAGCTTTTTCATTGTGCCTTTAAAATCTTTTGCCTTTTCATTTGACATCTGTGGTCCACGTCCTCTACCTCTTGGCATATGATTCCACCTCCTTAAGATCTTCTTCTAATTCTTTCTCTGATAATTGTGAAGATGCGATCTGATAATATGCTTCACAGTTCTTCAGCAGTTCTTTATGTGTACCCTTTCCGACGATCTGACCATCTTCCAGTACAATGATCTGATCTGCATGAAAGATCGTACTGATCCTCTGCGCAACGATCATAACAGTACTTTCTGATGTTTTTCTCTTTCAGCTTTGCACGAAGTGTTGCATCTGTCTTATAATCCAATGCGGAGAAACTGTCATCAAATATATATACATCCGGATGTTTTGCTATCGCTCTTGCAATCGAAAGTCTCTGTTTCTGACCTCCGGATACATTCGATCCTCCCCTGGGAAATGGTACTTTATACTTTTTCTTCTTCTGATCAATAAATTCTGTTGCCTGTGCGATTGTTGCTGCTTCAATCATCTCAGCTTCACTTCCATCCGGATTGCCATATAAGATATTTGAAGCAATATCGCCTGAGAATAATACAGCTTTCTGCGGTACATATCCCAGTTTCTCCCGGAGTTCGTGTTGTGATACATTTCGGATATCTTTTCCGTCAATCGTAATCTTACCGTCTGTAACATCATAGAATCTCGGGATCAGGTTTACCAGCGTAGACTTACCACATCCGGTACTTCCGATAAATGCCGTGGTCTTTCCCGGCTCTGCCGTAAAGCTGAAATATCATGCAGTACATCTTCTTCTGCTCCCCGGATAACGGAACGATACATGGTCGAATACAATCTTTCCTTTTCCTTCTTCCGGAATGTGTGACGGGTTCTTGGGATCATGGATCATAGTCTCACTTGTCAGTACTTCATCAATACGGCCTGCAGATACAGCTGCTCTTGGAAGCATAACCGAAATCATACAGATCATCAAGAATGACATGATGATCTGCATTGCATATTGGATAAACGCCATCATATCACCCACCTGCATTACACCGTCGTTGATACTGTGACCGCCTACCCATACGATCAGCAGCGTAATACTGTTCATAACGAACATCATAAGCGGCATCATAAATGTCATCGCACGGTTTACAAATAAGTTCGTCTTTGTCAGTGCTTTGTTCGCATCATCAAACCGCTCTTACTCATGCTTTTGTGTGCCGAATGCACGGATAACCGAAAGTCCTGTTAAGATTTCACGACTGACAAGATTCAGTCTGTCGACCTGATTCTGGATTAGCTTAAACTTCGGCATTACCACCAGGAATAAGAATCCTACGATAACTATAATAACAGCAACCGCAAGTCCGATGATCCACGACATGCCGACATTCGTATGAAAGACTTTCCAGATTCCTCCGATTGCCATAATCGGTGCATACAGAACCATCCGAAGGATCATAACAAGTAATAATTGGATCTGCTGAATGTCATTCGTACTTCTTGTAATCAGTGATGCCGTAGAGAATTTATCAAGTTCCGCATTGGAGAAACCAACCAGTTTACGGAATACATTTTCACGAAGTCTGCGTCCGCCACCGGCACCGACACGTGATGCCAGCAGTCCGACCAGAATACTTGCTGCCATTCCGAGAAATGCAAGTGCCAGCATCTTGGCTCCTGTATGTAAAATATAGGTAGTTTCGATCTGATCTGTATCAATTCCTATATGGGTGTAAGCGTCTTTAATGTATCCCGCTGCTGCCTGGGCAATAATTGAATCCTGCATGGAATCCATCTGCTGATCCATCTGTCCGATCAGCGCATTCCTTCCTTCAGCTCCCATAAACTCCAACATATCATAGATATCCATCTTATCAACATTCGGAATTCCAGACATCTGTGTCCGCATCTGCTCTTCGATCTTCTGTTCATATCACTGCCGGAATCAAATCCTGCTGCCATGAGCATCGGCTTTCCAAGAATCTCTGAAAGCCTGTCCACTTTCTTTTTATCTTCTTTCACAGAAGCTTTTAATTCCATTACAGTACCATTATAGTCGTATTTTTCCACCGACTCTGTATACGCGTTTTTTACAATTTTCTGTCTGTCCGACGGAACCAGCAGTAACAGATGGTTCAGATCTTTTTTGAAATTGTATCAGGTAGAGCTTCATCGATGCCGCCCTGCTGGATACCTACATTCACAATATCCGATGTGTAAGTCGGCAAAGACAGATCACAATAAGCCTGGACAACCAGTATGCAGATAATCGCTGCCACAGCAGCTGCATATGGTTTCAGAAACTTAAATAATTTTCCCCATTTTCTTATGTCTTTTTCCTTTCTGCATTCATATCTATATACAACGGATCTGTCCTATCCAGTTCCGTCTGTATATTCTATTACTAAAAACTCCCATGTGCCGATGGACATGTCTTTTTCTATGATCGTATCCATATCCACACCTTTGAAATCCTTTGAGTTCAACAGATTGTTTTTCATTTCTGTCAGAAGGCGCTTCATCAGAAGTATCTCTTCTCTTGATATTCCCTGATAAACTATTTCTTCCATTTCACAAATTACTCTTTGAATTCCTTCTATACATTCTTCTCCTTTTTTGGCGCGAGATGAATTTTCACCACTCTTTGATCCTTTTCATCCTGTCTTCGTGTCACATATCCTTTTTCTTCCATCTTCCGTAACGCAACAGTCATGGATGGCGGTGTAATGCCGACACGTTCTGCCAGTTGTTTCTGCGACTGTTCACCCCAATGTTTCAACGAAAACAAGACTCCCGCCTGACTTGGTTTCAAGTCCATTTTTTCCATACGCTTCATTGACTGATATTGCATAAATTTCATTAATTGAAATACGGAAAAAAAAATGTTGACGTTTCCATATCTTTTTCCAAATCCTCCACCTCCTTTTTATTAATTAGAATTCTAACGATTATATTAGTCATTTCCACCAATATTGTCAATGTTTTTATATTTTTTTTATATATTTTTATTGTTTGTTTTATATTTTTATTTATTTAGAATACTAACTAATATACAGTCAAAAAAATCCCCCGGAAGTCCACACTTTTGCGCAGATTTCCGGAGAGTTTTCACACTCGCACAGCTTATATCTTCAAAATCTGATTCTGATCTGTCGTTTAATTTTTCCCCAAGGTATTCCAAAAATTCGTCTTCCGGAAGCGGCTTGGAATAATAATATCCCTGTATACAATCACAATCGTTTTCCCTCAGGAATACAACCTGTTCTTCCGTCTCTGCTCCTTCTGCCACCAGCTGCATCCCCAGTTCATGAGCCATCGCAATGATAGATTTTAAGATGCTTCTCGACTTCGGATTTGTCTCAATCTGACGTACCAGACTCATATCGATCTTTAAAATGTCGAAATTATAGTCCTGAAGTACACCATAAGAAGAATATCCGCTTCCAAAATCATCCAGCAGTGTCACCGCACCTTTTTTCTGCAATGATTCCAGGATATTATTGCGGTTCTGCTTCATCGCCTCAAACGATGTCTCTGTAATCTCAAATCTTGATTTGATTCCAAGCTTCTGAGACGACTCTACATTTTCCTCGATCCATTTCATCATCTTTTCATCATAAAAATCCATCCATGACAAATTGATTGATATCGGAATATTTTTTCTTACCGTCTTCGCATCGCTTCCGCATGAATTCAAATACTTTTTTGTCACATAAAAATCCAGTTCTGAGATATGACCACTCTCTTCTAATGCCGGAATAAATATGGCAGGTGATACGAACCCTCTCTTTGGATGCACCCAGCGGATCAGGGCTTCTGAAGACCGGATCTCTCCGGTCTTCGCATCTACAACCGGCTGAAAATATACTTTGAACTGTTCCTGTGCCAGTCCGTTTCTGAGTTCTCCTGCAAGTTCCGCACGATCAATGTAATATGATTTCATCGATGCATCATAGATATTATATGGTTTTACATATTCATCTGTAATATATTTTTTTGCAAGCTTCGCGCGGTCGATCATACCATTGATGCTCATTTCTTTATTTTCAACAAAGAAAATTCCGCAACCGCAGAAGATGTGCATCGTCTTTCCCTTCTTTGTGAAATTCCACTCGCAAAGTCCGGAAAGCGCATCAAAATCCAGATTCTTTTTCTCTACCAGACAGGTGAACTGATCAGCCTCCACTCTCGCCACTACGCATGGCTTCAAGCTGGATGATCGCATATTCTTATAAATTGTGCGCAGTACATTATCACCAGTATCAATTCCAAAAAGCTCATTTACTGCTTTGAAATTGCGGACGTTAAAGTACAACACTGCATAATCGGTCCTGTCGGCACAGTGCCGGAATATGTTTTCCGATTATGGATGAATCCCCGTCTGTTGTACCCGCCGGTCAGCATATCTGTACCGGAAAGCTCTGTGATATCTTCTGTCACAGCCAGAATGATTCCCAGTTCTTTGAACAGATACATGAAAATAAATTCTTTCAGGCGTATCTCTCCATCCTCACTGATCTGATGGACTGTAAAGGAATAACGGCCATTTTGATTCAATTCCCTGCATATCGTTTCTATGTCTGTATTTTTCTTCAGATGCTCTTTTTCCTGCTCCGGAACCATCGTACCCAGGATCTCCCGGCAATACGTATTATAATCTATCTTCGTATGAAGATATCTGTATGCATTAAGATGTTCTGTCGATTCTATATTGATCAAATTTCTGCGAGCATCGATCAATGCAACCTTTTCAAAATTCTTCTGGTAAAGAAGCTGTGGGATTTTTTCTGCCAGATAACTTTCGGTTATGTCCTGAAAATAAAGCAACCCTTCAATGTCATCTGTCACAGAGTTCCGGATCATCTCTATCGTAATGCGGAACATACGGATCTTCTCATCCTGATTTCCCTGAGCAACTGTTTCGAGCGAAATAATTGTTCTCCCAGCTGCAAATTCTTTCAGTAGATTTTCCTGTACAAACAACGGGTTTGCTTTTACTCTGTCTTCACAGCCGATCGCATACATCGATATTCTTCTTACGTAATCGTCCAGGTTTTCCTTTTCTCCCCTGATTCCGATATTCTTATTCTTTACTGCACAGGAGATACACATTCCCTTACTTACATTTACGGTCACCGTTCCCAGTGAATCCGTCGTCTTTCTCATGACTTCATCCAGCTGTTTCAGATAGTCATCATTAATATCCCTTACATATAGCATCACGATCTGATTATCATCTTCGTATTCCTCACTGCATATCATTGTAAGTGATACCCACTTGAATTCATCCTTCACTTTCCGACGGTAACGGATCATCTCTTTTTCTGTTTCCTCCTGCGAACGCTTTTCTCAGACGTTTTATATTACAAAACTCAAGATATTCTTTTTTATCATCTTCATAAATGCAATCCATGTCCGCAAAGCCGCGTAGTCTCGCTGAAAAGGAGGTCAAACTGTCGAAATATTTTTTTCTGATCATCAAATCCGTCTTTCAATATCAGATAACTGTCTGTTGTCAGGTTGACTTTCAATATTACATAATAGAAATCTGACAGCATTCCCAATGTATCCTGAAAATTTCCCATGGATTTATCATGCAGTGCAATCGTGTTATGCACTCTTCTCAAAACAACAGCCGCATCAAATGGACGCGAGAAATAATCGTTTACACCAAGCTTATATGCGCGTCCGATATTATCATCAGAGGAATCTGCCGAGATACTGATAACCGGTATACGATCCAGCCATAGTCTTTCTTTCATAACCTGCAGCACTTCATATCCATTCATTACAGGCATATTCATATCCAATAACAGCAGGGATAATTCCATATGGTGTTCTGACATAATATAAACCGCCTGCTGTCCGTCCTCTGCCTGTATCAAATCATATTCGTCCTCGAGCATACTCACCAGAATCTCACGGTTCATTTCTGAATCATCGACGATTAATATCTTCTTCCTCTGTTCTTCCATACGTTTTACCCCCCCAAACATTTGTTCGTCTTTTACTTCCCTTATCATAATATATATTTTATCACTATAATCTGTCTGAATCCAGTACAATTGTAAATGGTCCGTCATTTACCAGGCTCACCTTCATATCCGCTCCAAACATTCCCCGTTCTACTACCGGTATCTGTTCTTTGCACTTACTGATAATATATTCGTAAAGTTCTTCTGCCATGTCCGGTTTCCCTGCTTCGACAAAACTTGGCCGGTTTCCCTTTTTGCAGTTCGCATATAAAGTAAACTGCGAGATCAGAAGGAGTTCCTCCCACCGCATCCAGTGAAAGATTCGTCTTTCCTTCTTCATCCTCAAAAATACGTAATCCAGTCATTTTTCTTAACCATCTTATCAGCAATCTCTTTTGTATCCGAATCAGCCACACCTATCAGGACCATAAATCCTTTTCCTATCTGTCCGATTACTTTTCCATCCACTTTTACGTTGCTTTCTGTAACTCTCTGAATCACAAACCGCATTTTCTCTCCTCCTGTTACCCATTATTTTTATCCGGAAGCTGTGCCAGTATAATTGCCAGAAACATCAGTATACACCCTAACGATTCTCTGAATGACAAACGTTCTCCAAGTATGATCCAGCCCGCAAGTACCGAAAAACAGGATTCCAGGCTTAAAATCAGCGATGCTACCGCCGGATTCACATTCTTCTGTCCAAGTATCTGTAATGTATATGCAACACCACAGGATAATACACCTGCATACAGAAGCGGCATCCATGCAGCCGCCACAGCTACAAGTCTTGGTGTCTCCAGCACAAACATAAATGGTAATGACAGAATTCCACTCACGAAAAACTGGATGCAGGACATCTTCACACCATCCACTTTCGGAGAAAAATGATCAATCACCAGAATATGCACAGAAAAAACAAGTGCACACAAAAAATACCAGAATATCTCCCTTTCCAATAGAAAAAGACTCCGTAATACACAAAAAGTACAATCCGACAAGTGCCAGTAACACTGCCATCCATACCTTCCATTTGATTTTTTATGAAGAAAAATTCCAAGAACCGGAACGATCACGATATAAAAAGCAGTAATAAATCCTGCTTTTCCCGCTGTGGTATACTGAATCCCAGCCTGTTGGAGACTGCCCGCTGTGAATAATAATACTCCGCATGCAATACTGCTCCTGTTATCAGATCTTTCCCTGATTTTTTCTTTTTCCGAACAGTCCGTTTCAGTATCTTTATTCATTCTGTTCAAAAACCAGATACACGGTAAAAAGTGCCACCGCTCCTATCAGACAGCGGATTCCATTAAAAAAAAAAAAGGTCCCAGATAATCCATTCCTACACTCTGGGCAACAAATGCTGTTCCCCATATAAATGCTGTCAGTAACAGCATGCTCCCATTTTTCAGTTTCATTCTACTTTCCACCTATACTACACATTACGTATATAATTTTCTTTTGCCAACATCTTATCATACTATAACCTATAATACGACATATTTCGAGCATTTTCAAATTATATATTTTTTTTTCAGACAAATCTGACTTGACATTTCTGTCACTTCACCGGATACTAAAAACAGAAAAAGTAAAGTCCTCTTAAACGGACTTCATCAATGTAAGGAGGCTTCTGTCATGTTATCAGAGCGATTATTAAAGCTTCCGGGATTCCTTTATCAGATTGGAAGTAATTATTATTATCTTGGAAAATGGATCTGTAAAAAAAATGTACAGATCAGGATGCCACAGACTGTGTCACCATGTATCAGATGTGCCGGACCGGCGGTGAAGAACCTGAAACCCGCACTTATTTCCAGAAGATTCGCGCTTTCAGTGATTTTGCATTGGAAGTTCCTTATAATCCCGCAAAAATTGCGGATGATATGAACATGATTATGGAAAGTCTTTCCGAGAAAGAAACTACCGGGCTTTTGGAACAGATTGCACATCTTGAAGAAGATGTAACAAAATACTAGATACAATTGGCATTAAACAGGTGTAACGACTTCCATTTCTGTCCAAAAAAGATACAGCAGTATAGAATTGTTCTATACTGCTGTATCCATATACCGGACGTTCAATATAGTTATTACATTAAATTGCTACTTTTCCAGTTGTTTCTTCATTGATTACGTAATAAGCTGCTGCTTCTTCCGGTTTCAAATATACATTCAGCGTTTTGATCTCATCTACATTTTTCCCCCAAAGTTTTCCATGCTTCGTGTACTTTCTGTGTAATCTCCTCTGTGCTGATTTCTTTTCCCATATACTGAAGATAAAAAGCTTGTCTTTGCCTCTTTCTTCACATCTTCTGCTTCTTTCAATACGCCTGCTCTTGTCTCGATTGCCTTTGTTGTATCTTTTGCAGTTGTGATTGCTGCAGGTCTTGAATTGTTTCTTCTATTTTTTCTCATATTGATAACCTCCTCAATCTACAAATAGAACATTACGTTTTCTATTATATCGGATTTACAGAAAATGTCAAAAGATATCCCACATTATTCCGTTCCCCGTCCATACCGATTGATGGTCAGGTCTTTTACCACTTCTCCGGCAAGGATCAGGCCTGCTACGGATGGAACGAATGCAATACTTCCCGGAATATCTCTTCTCTGGGTACATTTTCTTGCTGTCCCCGGCGGGCATACACAATGCTGTCTGCAGCTGATGCTCATATCTTCTAATGGACGTACCGGTTTTTCTTCCGAATATACAACTTTTAGTTTTTTTATCCCACGTGCTTTTAATTCCTCCGCATAACTTTTGCAAGCGGACACATCTTTGTCTTATAGATATCTGCCACCTGAAATGCAGATGCGTCCAGTTTATTGCCGGCTCCCATACAACTGATAACAGGAACATCTGCGGCCTTCGCACGCATGATGATCTCGATCTTTGCCGTTACCGTATCTACCGCATCTACCACATAAGAATATTCTTCAAACGGAAATTCATGCGCATTCTCCGGAAGATAAAAACATTTTTCTTATCTCTACATCTGCATCCGGATTAATTTCCAGAATTCGATCTTTCATCACGTCTACTTTATATTTTCCAACGCTGCTTCTTGTCGCAATAATCTGACGGTTGATATTGGTCAGGCAGACTTTATCGTCGTCCACCAGCACAAATGATCCTACTCCGCTTCTCGCAAGTGCTTCTACCACGTATCCGCCTACTCCGCCGATCCCAAAGACCGCTACCTTTGCATCTGCAAGTCTGTCCATATTGTCAGACCCTAACAGAAGCTGTGTTCTTGAAAACTGATTTAACATATTTGTTCCTCCACTCATATTTCATAATATTCCCTATTATAATAGTAGGATATCTGACAAGTCAACCCTATCTTTCATCTCTGCTGTTTCCTTTTTCTATGTATTCTTCCGGCCACAGTCTCTTTGGATGCACATATCTTATCGGCGAGGCATACCAGCCATGCCTCCTCCTTACCATCGGAGGTACGACATTCAACGGAAACATATGACGTAATATGATATTCTCCTCCCGTATGGTCAGTTTAAAATCTTTCCTGGCATTCTGCAGCGCTCTGCCGGCATGGATAAATCCATGAAATCTGTGCCCTGCATTCTTTTCATGCCAGTCATATAGAAAATAATCGTGCAGAAGCGCACCTCTGATCAGTTCTCTGCGGTTGACATTCCACGCCAAGCGATCCGCCAGTTCTACGCTTGTATATGCCACACTAATGCAATGCTTATATACCGAAATATCACTATGCTGCATGTATTTCTGCGTATACTTCATTCTTCCCTGCTCATCCAGTTCTTTTAATACATCTTTGATTTCCTTCAGGATTCTCTCTTCATCATTCATACAGCCTGCCTGTTTTATCCCTCGAAAACCTGTCGGATACTTTCATAGTGAAGAAATATCCCCTGATCCGCATATCTTTTTTTGATTTCTTTGATATCTGCGATTGCAAATCCCGACACCTCTTCCTCCTGTGTCTTCACATCAGATTCATCAAAATCCAGAATAAATTTGTAGATATCCACAAAGTAATTGTTTTTTTCCTCCGGATTTACTCTCTTATATGAAAATGCATAGCCTCCTTCTGCTTCCGTCACATCGACTCCTGTCTCTTCCTTGATTTCCCGAATCACTGCATCCAACGAATCTTCCCCGGCACGTACTCCGCCTCCCGGTACTTCCCACCAGCCGGCACCCCATTCTTTATCCATTCTTCTTCTGGTGATCAGATATTTCCCATCCGGACGCATCAGCACACCAAGAACAGTCAGGTGAAATTCTCCCGGTTTCATATTCCAGTCATTATGTTTCATTGTAGCTCCTGTACGCTCTTTATTTTCATCATAAATATCCCATAATTCCATACTCTTTATCTCCTTTTTACATCAAAAAGTGGAGAATCATTCTGACTGACTCCCCACTTTTTTCTTCTTAATATTCCCCCGTTTACAATCATCTTCTCAAATTCTTTCTTAATAAAATCGCACGTCGGTTTTGTCCACTGCGTTCCTCCAGTCCCTTTTCGGATTTAATAAGCTGCAACGAGAACAGCAATGCCTCCAAAATCTCTTTATGCTCCAGATTCTGAAGATTAGCGGCCACATAGTCTTTTGCTTCTTTTGGCTGTATTCCCGCCTTTTTACTCAACATCCTGCTGAACTGTTCAAATGTTATGATTTTCTTTCCATATTCCCAGAAATGATTCTCGTACTTTTTTATATTTCTGTACATATTCCTGAATGATCTCCAATGATTCGGAATCCAGTGTGTATCCATATTTTTTTTAGCAATCGCTTCCAGTTCTTTCCACCACGAAACATCTACAGCAGAATAATCCATGCTGATTCGGAAACAGCCGCCTGTACTGTTGATTGCTTTTTTTTTTGAAATTCATCTTCCCAGGTCGGACATACCAGCATCTTCTCGCCATTCACGATCCCACCCTGTATTATTTTTTCTTTTTCATCCTCATGTCCTCCTTACGGTAAAGCTTTCGTATCTTCAGATCAAATCAGTATGAATATTATACCATTATCTTGTTATGATTGCAAAGCCGATATTACACCTTCGTCACACCAGCTAGGATCATCTCCAGACATGAAATTTTCTTATAATGCTTCTAATGCTTTATTAGATCTCACCAGGATCAGAACCATATCTTAACGCAATACTTCTGAAGGATCCGGATTCACTTCTACGTGCGCCCCACTTTTAATTCCCACGACATTCACTTCATAATTCCGGCGCACATCCAGTTCTTTGCAACGTTTTTCCACTCCATTTTACGGGCATCGGTGTCTCAACTATACTATAATCCGGTGATAAAGCGATCCAATCTGTGAAGCTGGCAGACATAAGATTCTTTGCCATCCGGATCCCATTTCTTTTTCCGGGAAAATAATGGAGTCTGCACCGATTTTTTTTTCAATACGGTTGCATGACGCTCATTTTTTTGCTTTTGCAATCACATTCGGTACACCAATTTCTTTACACACCAGCGTTGCCATAATACTTGCTTCCAGACTTTCTGCTTCTGCGATCACAACGCCATCCAGATTCCTCGTGCCGAGAGATCTGACAAAATCCGGATCACCGATATCTGCCTGCATCGCATACGATACCGAGTCGGCGATTCCTTTTACGCGCTCCATATCTTTATCTACTGCTACGACCTCGCATCCGAGTTTTTTTGCAATTCTAACGCAATACTTTCCCCAAAACTGCCCAGACCAAATACTGCAAATTGTTTCTTCATAGTTACTCCTCCTCATTAACCAATCATAATCTTTTCCGTCGGAAGTGTCCGCATCTTTTCCTGCAAATTTACCTTTCCGGCAAATAATAACGCAATGGTCATCGGTCCGACTCGTCCTGCATACATCAGTATCATCAACACGATCTTGCTTCCTACCCTCAGATGAGTTGTCAAATCTTGTGTCAGGCCAACTGTTGCCATCGCAGATGCGGTCTCATACATAATTTTCTGAAGCGAGATTGTATCCGGCTCTATCACAGCAATAACCGTGGTTCCTGTTACATATATGCCCAATGCCAGCATAAATGTCACGAACGCTACACGCAAGCTATCTTCAGCCACTTTTCTCTGGAAGCATTCAATATCATGACCTCCCCTGAGCATCGTGTGAAAAGCGAGAAATAAAAGCGCAAATGTCGTTGTCTTCAGACCACCCGCAGTTCCTCCAGGAGATCCTCCGATAAACATTAAAATAATATTCAGGAATCCGGTCTCTTCATGCATTCCCGACTGCTGAAATGTACTAAATCCGGCCGTTCTGGTCGTCACAGCCTGAAATGCCGAAGCCATTATCTTCTGTCCGGTATTCAGATTCCCAATCGTTTCCGGATTCCGGTACTCCAGTACAAAATTCAAAAGTGTCCCTGCTATCAGCAGAATCAATGTCGTAACAATTGCTATCTTTGAATGTAACTTAAGTCTGGTAAAACACCATTTCTTCGGAATTTCACGATGCCAGATCTTCTTTCCGTTATCAATCACGTCATACCACACCGTAAATCCAATTCCGCCAAGAATGATCAGCATCATCGTTGTAATATTGATCAATGGATTGGTTACGTATCTTGCCAGGCTGTCCTCTCCGAGAATATCAATTCCCGCATTGCAAAATGCAGAAACCGAGTGAAAAACTCCATACCAAATTCCTTTTACAAGTCCATAATCCCGACTGAATTGTATTGCATAAAAAACGGCGCCGATTCCTTCTACCACTACCGTCCCGAACAAAATTCTGCGGACCATGCCTACCAGACCACCAAGAGAATTCATATTATAAGCTTCTTGAATGACAATTCTCTCTTTTTACCGTAATCTTTCTTTTTAAGAAGCATAAAGAATGCTGTGATACATGCAATTATGCCCAGACCTCCGATCTGAATCAGAATCAATAAAATTATCTTTCCCATTATCGTGAACTGATATTTCGGAACAACCGTAACCAGTCCCATCACACATACCGATGTTGTTGATGTAAATAATGCATCCAGGAAGCTGATTGGTTTTTCATTCGATACCGGAAGCCATAAAAGTACCGCTCCCAGAACAATCACACTCAGAAAACCAATTACCAGAATTTTCATGGTATTCCATCTGATATTTTGCTTTCTCTTCATTTTTTATTTTGCCTTTCTTATCTGTATTTTTTCTTCTATAACGACTAGCCTTTAATTTACGCTTGCACCTTAAAGAAGTCAATAGTTATTTTCCAGAAAAAACAAAAAAAAAAGCCAGAAAAGCTTATAAACAAAGCATTTCTGACTCTTTCAGGAGCAGGGGATGAGAGAATCGAACCCCTGTCTCTTCATTCCTGAAAAATCCTTATAAATCACCACGAGATTTTAAGTCCTGTGCGTCTGCCAGTTCCTCATGGAATTATTAGGTTTACACCGGATTTCATCTCCCATATTATCAGGGAAATTTGTTTAATTATTGCACAAATTATCACAATTCTTTTAAAAATAAGCTTCACTGTTACCTTCAATCGGTTCATCATATTGTATTTTTTATTCTCATTATGATAAAATCAATACAAAAATTTTTAATATTCATAATTTGATATAACTTACTAAGTATACTATAACAAAGGAGCTAAATCAATATGTGTTCTGTATTAGAAGATTTCAAAAAAAGAAGGTATTAAAGAAGGTGTTCTTATCGGTACAATCCGAACGTGTAAAAAGCTTAATATTAATTCAGATACAACTATCGAATATATTATAGATGAATTTTCATTCTCACGAGAAGAAGCTCAACTATACATTAACCTATATTGGTAGCGCTAATCAGGGGACAACTGTCCCCTGCCGATTATCCTATCTTTTTGAATTTCAACCCTAAAGATATCCTTTTAATATCTGATCTATATTAATCTGAGAATTTTTATTTAACAATGATTTTTGCATCATTATATAATTCATTCTAAAGTAACTGTATAATTCTTCTAATGTAGCTTTTTTTTTTCGATCTGTTGATACATACCCTAATTCTCTAATCGCCTCCCACAAATAAACCTGTATATGTTTGCATAAAGCATCAATATTTTTTTATCAACTATGGAATGATGCACAAAACGGTTTCTGCTTCTATACATTCTTTGAAGTTGATAACTAACTACCACTCTATGTCTTTCTATTTTCTGTTTTATACTTTGGGCATTTCTAAGAATATTTTTCAATTCCAACCCTCTAAAATAAAGTAATTCATACTTTTTCCTACATTCTTGCAGAAACAGTTCATTGGCACTCTCATCTCGGAGCAAATCATACAACAATTTTATCTTTTCATCATTAAGCTGATCCACTATAAGTTCTGTTCCTCGATAACTGTATTCTAAATGTATGTTCTTGCAATCTTTTAAAAAATCAAATAAACGATAATAAATATATCTATATGATAAAATATTAGGAACAATATCTTTAATTGCAGAGATTGCTGTTGTATATTGATTAGATCTAAATAACGACTCTAAAGATGACCATAAAAGTAAAAATTCGTATTCTTTTCCTTCTTTTTTTTTCAAAATTACAACAATTCACAATCGCATTAATAAGTCTATTTTTATCAAACTCATTATTAATATTCTCTAATAAATTACGAACAACACGATCAATATTTTTATGATACTGATTATACGGTTTATAATACACTTCTCTTTGATTTTCTGATTTTTTAACTAAACGAAGAGTTTTAAAAAAAATTTATCATACACAAGCATATCATTTTCTAGACTGTCTATAGCTCCCATTGCAAACTCCACAATTCCCATTTCTTTTCTGTATTCAGCAAATGCCTTCTCAACAATAATATACATATCGTTTGCAGGAGTGCTAATTTCAACTTTGAAATAAACCTCTCCATCAATTAATTCAATATCTTCTGATAGTTGCTGAGTCAAGTCCAAAACTTTTATTTCCTGCGCAGTTATCTTATTCTCTATTTTATCGGCGCATTTTTGTTCTGGAATTTTAAAAAAACACATATATTCCGCTTCAATACGCACCAAACTGCCTACCCACTGTACCCAACATTCATCAAATGTTTTTTGTTCTCTTATTTTCAAAAAAATCTTGTAAATGTCTTATAACTGCTATCAATAGAATGACCTGTTTCAATAATAGAACTAACTACACATTCTGTAAGTTGTAATATTTCAGTTCCCTTATTATCTAAAATTGCCTGCTTTAAGCAATCCAATGTATCTTTTAAATATTCCATGATATCATATTCTTTTTCCATGTTATTAAGAATCATTTGAATACTATGAACTCTTGCCATTTCTCCCCCAGAAATAGACTGACTATTTTTATCAATACAAAATCCCTGTCTTATTTCACTGGAAATCGTATCATACAGCGCTCTTTTATTTTTCATTACTATATCATTTTCTAATATCTCTTTTTTGCTTCTTTTCTTACCTCTTCCAATATAAGCCCATTCGTTCTTTTCAACTGGAGATCTTCTATAACCGCTTTTAGCTCCTTTAAAATACTATACGCATTATGTATTTTATAGCTGTATGAAACACCTGAATTTCTATGTAACAATTCTTTCATTTTTCTGTACAAACAACCATTCTCCCTCATTTTGAAATCCACGTTGTTCCTTTAAATATTTATTCGTAAGGTAACTTAGCACTTTCAATCCTCCATAAAAATTTATTTTTTCTATTGACATTCAACTTATTTTTGCATATAATAACAAACATAAAATAGATGGAAGCGAAAAGCAATGTGCGACTTTAGTGTCGATAAACACATTGCTTTTTTTTTGCTGACTCCTACTTACACAATCTGATTGAATTAATTATATATTAGATTTATCATACAATCAAGTATTTCAACAATCTGATTATAATGCTGTTTATTTTAAAAATACAGAATTGACCTTAGATGATTACTAATCCAAGGTCAAACTGTAAATAAATCAAAAGAATAAAAATACCGGACTGCATAATTAGAACATTATAATTTACAGCATTTTCACTCATATTAACTTATTTTGATTGTTCTTGAATTTCACACAAATTTAAAGAGACTATATGTCTTTCAATTTCCTACTGAATATAAAATCCAAATAATTTTTTTTAGTGTTATTCCTTCTCTTATAAATTCTTGGTGAACAGCTTCTCTCCACTCACTCTCCCCCTACATCCGAGAATGTATTCCATACACTCCGAATGACCGTAAGCGCCTTAACTGCCCAATTAACATACTCTTTTCTATTCACATAATATATATTATCCGCATATATACGAGCATCATCATCAATACCGCTTGAATTAGTAATTAGAATTGTATATATATTAGCACTTTTCGTTATTCTTTTCTCATGTTCAATAATCCATGCTTGATGTCTACCCGCTTCACTAACATCAGATATTGGAACATTTTTCACTTGATCTTTTTCCTCATAAATTTTATCCTCTGAAACAACTAGAGTATTTTCATTAATTATCCAATACGGATCAGGCGCACCTGTACTGGTAGGATTTTCTGAAATAAATCCCATCAATTCGCCTAATGTTTTATGCCCTCTTTCAAATTCTTTTCCATCGGACGAATTTAAATCATTTAAAATATTTTTGATTTTTTTCTCCATTTTTGTGAGGTTGCTATTGATGTAAAAACTTTTTCTATCCGTTCAATACAATCAAAGAAAAAAATCTGTTTCTTTAACATCTTCGCTCGTAACAGAGAACAATTTTTCCGGCAATCCAGACAGCCATCTTATACTTATATTCTCTTTTAATGCATCTGATAAATATTGTATCCCAGATTTCTTATACTCTATTTGTCCGCTTTGAAATAAGTAATATGCCATGCAACCAGTTATATAATTCCAAAAGCTTTTATATCCATTTAACGCAGGTGCATTTAAAGTTCCGACAATACTGCAGGCATAATCGAATGCAGATTTATAATCCTTTTTTCCACAATGAATATTGAAATTTTAATTCCAATATTGCTGAGTTCTGTAACTTTTCATTTATCTGATTCTCTAGCTTATTATCTTCATTCCAATATCCATTTCTCAAATCTACAATATACTCTTCGGCCTCTTGCCATACTTCATTTCTGTTCAAAAAAATCTTCAGCTTGCTCTAACACATCATTTACTGTTGAATAATCCATTGAATTTTCTAAACCAAATTGAATTTCAGCTCGCAACTCAGGAGCAAACTGCTTAATTTTTTCCTGTTTTGTCAAATCATTTTGAATAGTATCTCCTATTACACACACAATTGAATAATCACTCGGATTTCTTGAACATCTACCTACAGCCTGAATTATCCTTGTTCGTATCCTTTCTGCATATAATTTTGAGGCTCCCATTCTAGAGATTAAAAATCTTTCCTGCAAATTAGTTGTTTTAGGTAAATTCAAATAAATAACAACCTACTTTCATCGTCTGAAAAATCTATACCGTCAAAGCGATTTGCCAAAATAACTGTTGCCTCAGAAATATCCACAAATGATTGTTTCGATTTTTCTATATCCTTTGCTTCAAAAACTTTTACCTCTTTTAAATTGTCTTCATAAAATTGTTTAATAGTCTCTGCTGATAGTGAATCCGGGACAAGAAAAACACTTTTCTTACATAAATTCTGAAGTGCCATAATTACATTTCCTTGTTCCTCCTCACCCAATGATAAATCCGGAAAAGTAAAAAATTTTCTTCCCAATCCCTTTTTATCCCAGTCATTTACTATTGGCAAACGAAAAATTTTTTCAATTCCTGTGATTCGTTCTAATTCACCACTTCTTCCTAATGTTGCAGACATCAATACCCTTTGCTTTGCATTTGCAAAAAGCTTTAAAGAACATAGTTGGTGCTTTCCAAGGTCGTATAAGAATTTTCCTATTTGCAATATATATATTGCACTCTTTCAAGTTTTCAGATATTCTTGAATACGCATAATAATTTGAAGTTCCTATTTCTATACCTTGCTGCAGAACTGTCTGAATTTCATCAAGTTTACTTAATATCAAAGGCATAGGCAACATATTACACCATGATGCCACCTCAGGAATATATTCATCCTCTAACAAATATTTATAATCTGTTTCGCTAATAAATGGTCTTAATAATTTTTTTGCCATTTCAATAAAAAGCAGTACTTTCTCGTTCAATCTGAATAGTCCAATTTGATATAATATAATCTTCACAAGAATGGACATCATCCATTATTATAACATCCAGATCCTCAAAAATGAATGAACCGCAAAAAGGAGCTATATGTTGTAACCCCTATTGCTTCTGCCATAAGAAAGTTACTTTTATCTTTTGGTGAATAATCTTTCTGTTTCCCCAAAAAAGCAATTGCTTTTAATCCATATTTTAAATTTGATTGCTCAACTACTTGATGTACCAATTGATTTGTCGGACATAAAAACAAAACTTTTTTCCTTATTTTTGCGCCTTCTATATTCCCCCTATCAGTAATCCCACTATGTTTTTCCACTTCCTGTTGGAAGCTCTAAGGCTACTGATTTTTTATTTATATTTTACATATACAGATCAAGCATGGCTGCTTGATAATCTAATGGACCCATTATTTTCTTCACTTTGTTATCTTGATACATTTCTTGCGGTGAAGAGTATAAAAATTCTTCTTTTTTTCGGGTTTTAAAAAGCCATAAATCCACCTTCCCTTATAATATAGTCACATCACATACCGAATATTTTCTTTTATCCAATTATATCACACAAACTTCTGATATTTAAAACAAGACAGTAAATGCCTCTTCCGAATTCAGGCATGTTTGTAATTTCATCCAGATTCACCACGATTCCTTCTTCATCCGCTCAGTCTTTTTGCGATTTTTCTGTGATAAGCAGATACTAGATCTTCCCAGAGTTTCTCTCCATATCTGACCGATGGACCCTTTGGCTACCTGGAAGCCCTGTAGGAAATTCTGCCCAAATCCATACCAGAACATGGAGTTAAGCTGTCCTTCCATGTTCCAATGTAACCTCTATAATAAATGTATGACATTATATATCTGAACAGTTCAAATATTCTTCACAATAATCATGAAGTTCTATATCTGAATTAATACAACAATTAGTAAGTTTGTTTATAATTTCCCCTCGTAAATAACTGCTCTTATAACCATCCAACAATTCCATCACTGCATAAATAGTTTCATAAGTCACATCATTTAACAAATTTTCCATATCATCATATTGTGATATTTTAGATAATGTAATATTAACTACACAATCTTGTATTTTTTTTTTTTTCCTGCCAAAATAGCTCTTGTTCTTTTGTCATCTAAAACTCTCCTTTACTGATATTTCCCATTATTTAGATATTCATATAATTGTTTAACATCTTTAGCGGTTGGCAATGTTACTCCTCCATTAGATGTTTTTGTTCCTACTGAACCGTAAATATTTCCATTAGGCGCAACATTTCTTTGCGGTTGATGTACATGTGGCGTAACCCCACCATGGGATTCTGCACCTAATCTTTTTGAATACACCACCAACATTACCATTGTTATTATTAAAACCAGCTGATTTCGTAGTTAATGATATTTCTGGATTAGCGTTATTTCTTACATATCCCTCTAACGTTCTTTCACCCGGTTTTGGATTGTAGCCTTTTGAAGAAAAAGTCTGACTTGTCGTACTACCAACCTCACTGGCAGTTCCTGTTGCTGCTCCACCATTCCGTATCGCGCTGACTCCATAGCCGATACCAGCAGTAGCCATTCCTATAACTGCTCCCGAAACTGCTCCTGTCACGGTATCTTTCAATACTGTCTTCGTACTATTTCCTGACAATTTCGATGATACCGATCCATATACTGCACCTCCCGCCGATACAATAGCATGCTGACCTTGATTGTACATTTTTATTTTCCACTAAATGTACATATTTATTTTATCATTTACACTTGGAATAATACACACCGCATTTTCCATCTTCTGTAAGAAATACGATTTTCGTTCTCTCTCTGGCTTCTTCTGGATTTAATTCTTCCCATATATTAGGAAAAACAAATTTTCCATTCAGCATTTCTCTTGTTTTTTCATTCTGGTTCATTATCTCAACGCCTTTCTTTTTCTTTATGTCTCTATCTTACTTCTCTATCTCTAACTTTACATCTCAAGTGAATCTTTTGTCACATCTCTTATTCTCTGCCGTAATTTTCGTACATTACTTTCTTCTATTCCTAATTCCTCTGCAATCTCTTTTGTAATTTTTCCTTGTGTCACAAATTTTTTAACTTTTCATAGTTCCAACTTCTATACACTTTATATGGTGTAATACACATTTTTTACCCGCATACTTACTTACCATTTTTTTTATATTCTGCTTTTTCCAACTGTCTCATACAACAGAATATTCAATAAATAATTTCCTGTTTTTTTCTACATATGGATCTGTATATTTGTCCTCGAATCGTATATATTCCATAAAATAAATATATACTTTTTCTTTTTTTCCAAATTCCAACCACACTTTTTTTTTAAATTTCGCCATTTTTTTTTTTTCCTATTTCTTCTTCCAATTCTTTTTAATTTTAATCGATCCTTTATACATGCATCCGACTCTTTCTGCCAGACATAATTTGCAAAGTTTTTCTTTACGCATCTTGGCGAAAAGAATATGGAAGTTTTTTTTTTTTCGTACAACGATCAGCTTCTGAAATAAAAAAAAAGCCCTAATCAAGGGTAAAAGGCTTCGCCGACGCACTCGCGTCCCCTTGACAAGAACTTTTTCTTATTTCTATGTATAATCAAGCAGACCTAAGGTTAGGTCTGTCACACTACAAAAAGCAGAGATGCATATTTATAGCCATACACCTCTGCTTTTTACACTTTCTAAGTATCCAACTGACAGAAATACAAAGTATTTGTATCCATATCATATATTCCCAAATCATAATTGAATGAAGCTTTATCCAAGATATTTTCTTTTTTTTTGATTGATTATTTTGATTTTGTCGATCAATTAGTAAATAATATCCTCTTTGTATATTCGGAAGTAACCGATCACCACTTTTTTCATCAGTCAAATATGGACCCACCGTGCAATTCTCAATCTCTTCACCATATGCCAGACATTTCACAGTCTCATTCATTGGAAAGCTTTTCCATTTTTTATTACTCTTTATTTCTTTTAAAATTGAATCGTTATTAAATTTGAGTACAATACAAGAAGTACCATCTCCATGTGCACCACCGTGAGTATCATATTCAGAAATTATTTTTCCTTTTTCCACGTCGATATTAAGGGCTTCTGATATAACGTTTTGTTTATCTTTTTTTTTTTCCACAAGCAGTCATTAATCCAACCAAGAATAGCATACAAAAAATATATGATATTTTTTTCTAACTCCAAACATTCCTCCTTTAATTATAAATAGTTATCAAGCATATATGTTTCATTATTTTTAAGATATCATAAAAAAACAGTAAATAAAGAAAATTATAAATAAACTGGATAAGCTATATTTTGCCTTCATATTTTTTTTTAATCCGGAACTAGGTTCCGCTTTATATTTCCTTTATAAAAAAACGGTTAGATACAAAAAAATCTAATCGTTTTTTCTCATTATTTCTTTATTTTTTCGGGTATTGAACGAAATATCCAGAATGATTCACCCCTTTTCAATTCAATTTGATACCTTTTTGATACCCTTTGATTTTCCAGCAAAAAAAAAAGCCAGAAAAGCTTGTAAATAAAGCATTTCTGACTCTTCCAGGAGCAGGGGGATGAGAGAATCGAAATCCCCGCCAAAGGTTTTGGAGACCCCTATCATACCACTTGACCAATCCCTATATTGTAACTCATTGCTGAGTGCTTATTATTTATACCATATTAGTTCCATATATGTCAACAGAATTTTTTCATTTTTTTATTTTTTTGGAAAATTTCTGTTTTTTCTTATATAATCCGTATTCTAAAAAACCTCCGGCTTTTCTTTATCCGAGCCGGAGATTCCATCTTTCATCATACATTTCCGATATTCATTTTTCTAAATACACCGATCAGAACTTTACCGATTGCAAGAACCAGAATTGCCGCTGCAATTGCCTCAGGTATTCCCGATGCCGTAACAGTTCCCATTACCAGTCCCCATACGGCACTGACTGCCACATCTTTTTTGCTTCTGCATACTGTTTTTTGCAAAAAAGAATGTAGATACTTCCCATTACCGTGATCGTGTTCACCATTGCTCCGGCGAATCCTACGACAGGAAGTGCAATGATATTGTTTACTTTCAGTTTTGATAAGAGAATCCAAAGCCATCCTGCTGTCACACCGATCAAAATTCTGCATCCTACTGAAATCCAGACTGCCTTAACCGCTCCGGGTATTCCTGTAGTGCTCATAAACGGAGAGAATGCGAATGATAAAAGCGTCGGTGCCATTGTATTACTGATCAATGAACAAATACCGAATACACCGCCCAGGATTGCTCCTGCTGCAGGTCCTAACAAAATTGCTCCAATAATTACCGGAATGTGTACCGTTGTCGCCTTAATGATCGGAAGCTGTATCATTCCAAGCGGTGTGTTCGCAAGAACGATTACGATTGCTGCCATAAGTGCAACACTGACCATCCAGCTGGTGTTATTTTTTTTGTCTTCATGTTTAATCTTATCTCCTTGTTATCATTCCCGGTATCCGGGATACAATACAATTACGAATCCGATTATAACATCGTTATCTATTACTTGCAAGAATGAATAAAAAAGAGCTATAGTGATTGTATAATTTTAGAAATGAGGATGAATATTTATGTTAAAAAGGAAAACATGTTCTCCTTGGCGTGACCGGGGGAATTGCTTCTTATAAGATTGCAACTCTTGCAAGTCTTCTCGTAAAAGCCCAGGCTGATGTTCATGTCATCATGACAGAGAACGCTGCCAATTTCATTAATCCGATTACGTTTGAGACTCTCACAGGACATAAATGTATCACTGATACATTCGACCGGAACTTTGAATTCAAAGTGGAACATATTGCACTTGCCCAGCTTGCTGATGTCGTTATGGTTGCTCCGCAACTGCAAATGTGATGGCCAAGCTTGCTCATGGTCTTGCCGACGATATGCTGACAACAACCGTACTTGCCAGCCGTGCGCCAAAGATCATTGCTCCTGCTATGAATACAGCAATGTATGAGAATCCTGTCACACAGGATAATATAGAATTACTGAAGCATTATGGCATGGAAGTCATCACACCTTCCACCGGTCATCTGGCCTGTGGCGATAATGGTGCCGGAAAGATGCCGGAACCGGAAACTTTATTCCAATATATCTGCAAATCTGTTGGATACAAAAAAGACATGACCGGTATGAAAGTACTTGTAACTGCAGGACCGACACAGGAAGCCATTGACCCGGTCCGTTATATTACGAACCATTCTTCCGGAAAGATGGGATACAGCATTGCAAAAGCCTGCATGCTCCGCGGCGCAGATGTTACCCTTTGTAACAGGACGTACCTCCCTTGATGCACCGCTTTTTGTCAATACCATTCCAATTGTGTCTCGCCAAAGATATGTACAGGGAAGTCACTTCCAGAAGCCAGGATATGGACATTATCATCAAGGCTGCTGCCGTTGCCGATTACAGACCATGCAATGTCTCTGATGAAAAGATCAAAAGAAAGACGATGATACCATGTCGATTCCACTGGAGCGCACAGATGATATCCTGAAATATCTCGGCGAACACAAAAAGCCGGTCAGTTCTTATGCGGCTTTTCTATGGAGACGCAGAATATGCTTACGAACTCCAAGAAAAAACTGGAAAAGAAGAATCTGGATATGATCGTCGCCAATAATCTGAAAAGAACAAGGTGCCGGATTTGAAACGGATACAAACATCGTTACCATGATCACACCAGATCAGATATTTGAACTTGAACTGATGAGCAAAGAAGAAGTTGCCTTCCATCTGCTTGATAAAATATTAGAGCTTAAGAACGAAATGTAAATACAGTATGGAAATCCGGAAATTTACAGGAGGATATATATGAAAATGGACGCAAATTTATCAATGGAACAGATTCGCAAGGATGTAAAGAATGTAACCGAATTGAATCAGGAGGGTTATGATATGGATGTCATCTCTCACAAACTCGATCTTTCAAAAGACTATGTACAGACAATCCTTACCTGTGCACAGGGATTTACTGAAGACGACACACTGGCTGTAGCTGTACTGGTTGAAGCAAGTTTATAAATTTTATCAGTTGACGATCCGGAATCTGTCTCTGACAGTTTTCAAAACACATAGATATTACATAACACTGTCCAATGATCTTAATATGTTATCGGACAGTGTTTTTCAGTTTATTTATAAAAAGTAAGTGGTGTCATACCATATTTTTTCTTAAATGCACGATGAAAATAAGAAAGATTCCGGAATCCGACTGACATTGAGACTTCAATAATCGATAAATGCCTCTGTTCAAATAATTCCACAGCTTTCTCCAATCTAAAATTATTCATGTATTCCACACAAGTCATATTCATATGCTTTTTGAAAAAACGCATAAAATGATATTCGCTGAAATAGCACAATTCTGCCAGTTCCGCTATTGAAATTGGTTCTGCATAGTGTTCTCCAATATAATCCAGTACACTTTTTAATTTCTCAGAATGTTGCTCTTTTTCTTTCTTTGTAATTTTTTTACTATATTGCAGCAACAAAAAAAAATTGCTCGCAAAAAGTAACGCTTTCAATGCCAGTTCATATCCATCTACATTTTCATCATAAAGCGAAGTAATCTGATCAAAGACTTTTCTAAGTGAAGCATAGACCGAATGTTTCCCTGTAATCAGACAAGGCATTGCGAATTCCTGGTTCATAATTGGAACCAGATAGCGCGTCGAACATATATCTGTTGAATTACCTCCGAGAAAATTCAAATGAAATACATACGTCTCCGAAATAAATTCTTCACATCTTCCTTTTGAAATCGCATGCAAAAATAGGCGGAACAAATAACAGATCTCCTTCTTTCACTTCATAATCAACCAGGTCTACCTGATAATGGCATTTTCCTTTTACGATCAATGTAAGTTCTGCCTCTTCATGCCAGTGTGTTGTTACCGCCGGATATTCTTCAGACAGTCTGGTAATATACTTTTGAACCGGAAAGTACGGCTCTCCGTGCTTTGTCTCTTCTTTTTTTGCTCCGGTGCATGGAAATACTGTTTCTTCATTTTTCTTTTTTCCCTTTCTCTGCTTTTTACAAGGCAGTATTATGTTATACAACAACACTATACTGCAAGATGTCAGGCTTTTTTTTTCATATAATAGCAGTATAATACATTTTCTGTTATGCCTCAATGTGATTTTGGCAAAGCAGCATACAGAAGACTACAATAACAGAAAGGAATTTACGAAATTAATTTCGTATATAAAGGGAAAAATTATGATAAAAAAAATGGTGGCATGATAAAGTCGCATACCAGATCTATCCAAAAGCTTTTGGACACAAACGGAGACGGAATCGGAGATCTTCGTGGAATCATTTCTAAATTAGATTATTTAAAAAAATTGGGGATTGATATCATCTGGCTCTCTCCAATCTACAAATCACCTTTTGTAGATCAGGGCTATGATATTTCTGATTACTACGCAATTGCGGAAGAATTCGGAACGATGGCAGAGTTTGACGAACTGCTTGCCGAAGCGAAGAAAAGGGATATGTATATTATTATGGATCTGGTCATCAATCACTGTTCTGACCAGCACGAATGGTTCCAGAAAGCCCTGGCCGATCCCGACGGAGAATATGCTGATTATTTCTATTTCCGCAAGGGCAGAAACGGTAATCCCCAAGTAACTTGCGTTCTTACTTTGGCGGAAGCTGCTGGGAACCGGTACCGGGTACTGATAAATACTACCTGCACATGTTTGCCAAAGAACAGCCCGATCTTAACTGGGAAAACCCGCTTCTGAGAGAAAAACTTTATGAAATGATCAACTGGTGGCTTGAAAAAGGACTTGCCGGATTCCGTATTGATGCAATCATTAACATCAAGAAGGATCTGGACTTTCCGATTTCAAACCGGATGGTCCGGATGGACTTGCCGGCTGTTGGAAAATGGTAGACGAAGTAGATGGTGTCGGAGAACTTCTTGAAGATCTGAAAAAAACATACATTTCAGAAATACGAAGCATTTACTGTAGGCGAAGTATTTAATATGAAAGAGGGCGAACTTGATGCATTTATCGGTGAAAATGGTCATTTTTCCACAATTTTTGACTTTAGTGCACATATACTCAGTGACGGAGAACATGGATGGTATGATGCACCACCTGTAGACTTCAAAGAATGGCGTAAAGCGATCACCGACTCCCAGCTTAGAGTTCAAAACTGTGGTCTGGAAGCAAAATATCATCGAAAATCATGATGAACCAAGAGGTGTGTCTCGTTTTCTTCCTGACTATGCCCAGAATCCCGCAGGTACTAAGATGCTCGGAACAATCAGTGTTCTTCTCCGTGGAATTCCTTTTATCTATCAGGGGCAGGAAATCGGTATGCAAAATGCAGTCTGGAACACTGTTGACGAATATGATGACATCAGTACCATAGATCAGTATCATACTGCCAGAGATGCCGGGCTCACCGATAAAGAAGCCCTTGAAGCATGCAGCAGACTGAGCCGTGATAACGCCAGAACTCCGATGCAATGGAATACTCAGGAAAATGCCGGATTTACCACGGGAACTCCATGGCTGAAAGTAAATGATAATTATACTGAAATCAACATGGAAACGCAGGACACAGATCCTGATTCTGTATTAAATTATTACCGGAAGCTGATCGCACTGCGCAAATCTCCTGCTTACAAAGAAGTATTTGCTTATGGCGAATTCCTGCCCGTTTATCAGAATACCAGCTCGGTCATGGCTTATTATCGAAAGACTGAAAATCAACGAATCCTTATCACCGCCAACTTCGGAAAAGAAGCAGTTTCTCTTACGCTGGAATATCCCGTAAAGCAGATTCTTCTTTCTAATATGGCCAGTGCTGAGCATTCTCTTCCTGCCAATGATATAATTACACTTAACAGTTGTGAAGTTCTTGTATTCGAATTAGAAACTTTATAATTTCTTTTATATCGTTTTTATATGTCAAAGAAACAAAAAGCACATAGATATCAGATATTATCATCTGATATCTATGTGCTGTTTTTTATCTCTGCAAACTATTCCTCTTCCGGATAAGTAAACTTCCATGACTTTCTGAATTCCGTCATCATATCCATAACATCTTTTGTATACTCAAAATGCATGCATTCCGAATCTCCTGCTATCGCTTTTTCCATATCCGCAAGTTCATAAGCAAGCGCATCGGCATTCTCCCCGGCTCTTACGACTTCTGTATCACCGGTTTCTACGTATGTAATTCTTGCCTCCCATGCTCTTGGATATTCCATAATCTCAATGTATCCCTTTTCGCAGGAGATCATGCCCCTTTGGCTGTTTTGAATGAAGTGATAACATAACGGTTGCCATCTGCTCTTCTTTGTTCATCAACAGAAGTCCCGCCTGTTCATCTACTCCGGTCGGTGCTGCTTTGACCTGAGACAGTAACTGATCCGGCTTGGAATCCATAAACCAACGAATGAATGAAAGCGCATATACCCCGATGTCCAACATTGCTCCACCGGCAAGATCAGGGTTAAAAAAGCGGTTATTCATATCGTATTCTTTGAAACTTCCAAAATTCATTGTAATAAGATTTACTTTTCCCTAATACGCCGGTTTCCAGAATTTCTTTTAACTTTTTTATAGATTGTCATATGATAAATTGTCATTGCTTCTCCGATGATGACATGTTTCTCTTCTGCCAGTGCTGCCATCTCATTCAGTTCATCACTGTTAAGTGTAATCGACTTTTCTACCAGAATATGTTTTCCATTCTCAATTGCCTGTTTCATAAATTTTTTATGTGTATTGTGAGGTGTTGTATATAAATTACATCAACATCCCGATCAGTAAACATCTCATTATAATCCGTATAAACTTTCCCTATGCCATACTTTTCACCAAATGCGACGGCTTTGTTCATAGGTTCTGTTACCAACAGCATAGATATTCTTTCCGTTCTTTTTTAATGCAACGGCCATCTCATTTGCAATAACGCCTGTGCCAAGTACTGCCCAGTTAATGTCTCTCATATTAATTCCTCCTTGTTATCATCTGAGCATATCATAACACAGGCTGTCCGTTTTTGTGAATGTCTAATCTCCGAATCTGCCACCGGGAACTTCTTCCCTGTATAATTCACCTTTTATTTTTTACCGTAATTTCCTGATTGTTCCTTCGGATAGGTACTGTATTTTTCACTTGCATGCTTTATCACATCATATTTTTTTGCATAACTTTTTACAAAAATTTCATTTTACAAGTCTTGAATTGCATATTTTTCTATGATTTCTCATTAATTTGCAAGAGCCCATTGACGAAACGTCAAATTCTGTTAAAATATTATAATATCGAGTGGTATATATGAAATGGAGGATGGTATAGTGGTAGCATATGAAGAATTATCCAAAGAAGAATTATTGCAACTGAAGAGTGAACTGGAAGCCCAGTTTGAAGATGTAAAGGCACAGAATCTACACTTGGATATGTCCAGAGGTAAGCCGTCTACAGAACAGCTGAACCTTTCCATGGATATGATGGATGTATTAAAAAGCGACTCTGATCTGGTATGTGAAGAAGGTGTTGACTGCCGTAACTACGGTGTTCTGGATGGTATTGCAGAAGCAAAACAGTTGCTTGCAGATATGATGGAAGTACCGAAAGACAATATCGTTATCTTCGGTAACTCCAGCCTGAACGTTATGTATGATACAATCGCACGCAGTATGACTCACGGTGTTATGGGAAATACTCCATGGTCTAAGCTTGACAAAGTAAAGTTCTTATGTCCAGTGCCAGGCTATGACAGACATTTTGCAATTACAGAATATTTTGGTATTGAAATGATCAATGTTCCAATGACACCAACCGGCCCGGACATGGACATGGTAGAAGAACTGGTAAGTACAGATCCTGCAATCAAAGGTATCTGGTGTGTTCCTAAATATTCTAATCCGCAGGGTATTACTTATTCGGATGAAACCGTTCATCGTTTTGCAAAACTGAATCCTGCAGCAGAAGATTTCCGTATTTTCTGGGATAATGCCTACGGTATTCATCATTTATATGAAGATAAACAGGATTATCTGATTGAGATTTTAATGGAATGTAAGAAAGAAGGACACCCTGACATGGTATATAAATTCGCTTCTACTTCCAAGATCAGCTTCCCGGTTCCGGTATTGCTGCAATTGCTGCATCTGATGCCAACCTTGCAGATATCAGAAAGCAGATGCGTATTCAGACGATCGGCCACGACAAACTGAACCAGTTAAGACATGCAAGATATTTTGGAAATATTCACGGAATGGTAGAGCATATGAAGAAACATGCAGACATCCTTCGTCCAAAATTCGACATTGTCTTAAAGACACTGGATAAAGAACTCGGCGGACTTGGAATCGGTTCATGGCTGGCTCCGCGTGGCGGATATTTCATCTCTTTTGATTCTATGGATGGATGTGCAAAAGCAATCGTTGCAAAAGCTAAAGAAGCCGGACTTATCATGACTGGTGCAGGTGCAACTTTCCCTTACGGAAAAGATCCAAAAGACAGTAATATCCGTATTGCACCGTCTTATCCAACCGTAGAAGAACTTAAGGTAGCCACCAAAATCTTCGTTTTAAGCGTAAAACTTGTAAGTATTGATAAATTACTGCAAAGCAAATAAAAATAAGCTCAAATCGCCATCTAAGACGCAGCAGGGGCATGATCTTCAATGATCATGCCCCTGCTTTTATTATATTATCTCTTTAGTGGATGAACAGATTAATCCATATATTTTTTTTCTTCAGTTCATCTACTTTCGCTCTGTAAGCTTCTTCCTGTTTCTTCTGAGATAATTCTGCACGAATCTGGTCTTTTTACTTCTTCCAGATTTGATTCACCGGCTTTCTTTCCTCTTATCTTCTACTTTAATCAGATGATATCCAAACTGTGTCTTTACCGGTCCTACAACCGATTAGTATCAGTCAGCTCCATACATTACTGTACTTCCACCTCTGACCTATCTACCTCGTCGTCTTCAAGGGGTCTTACTACTTACGTAGGGATATCTCATCTTGAGGGGGCTTCACGCTTAGATGCCTTCAGCGTTTATCCCGTCCAGACTGGGCTACTCTGCCATGAATTTGGTATACAACAGATCCACCAGCGGCCAGTCCACCCATCCCGGTCCTCTCGTACTAAGGGCAGCTCCTCTCAAATTTCCTACGCCCACGCCGGATAGGGACCGAACTGTCTCACGACGTTCTGAACCCAGCTCGCGTACCGCTTTAATGGGCGAACAGCCCAACCCTTGGGACCTACTTCAGCCCCAGGATGCGATGAGCCGACATCGAGGTGCCAAACCACTCCGTCGATGTGAACTCTTGGGAGTGATAAGCCTGTTATCCCCAGGGTAGCTTTTATCCGTTGAGCGATGGCAATCCCACTTTATACCACCGGATCACTAAGTCCTACTTTCGTACCTGCTCCACCCGTCGGTGTCGCAGTCAAGCTCCCTTCTGCCTTTGCACTCTTCGAATGGTTTCCGTCCATTCTGAGGGAACCTTTGAGCGCCTCCGATACCCTTTCGGAGGCGACCGCCCCAGTCAAACTCCCCACCTGACATTGTCCCCCGACCAGTTCATGGTCGCTGGTTAGAAATCCAATACTACAAGGGTGGTATCCCCCAACAGCGGCTCCGTGACAACTGGCGTTATCACTTCCTAGCCTCCCACCTATCCTGTACATGCAATACCGAATCCCAGTATCAAGCTGGAGTAAAGCTCCATGGGGTCTTTCCGTCCTGGCGCAGGTAACCAGCATCTTCACTGGTATTTCAATTTCACCGGGTGCATTGTTGAGACAGTGCCCAAATCATTACGCCTTTCGTGCGGGTCGGAACTTACCCGACAAGGAATTTCGCTACCTTAGGACCGTTATAGTTACGGCCGCCGTTTACTGGGGCTTAAATTCAAAGCTTCGCGTTACCGCTAACCTCTCCTCTTAACCTTCCAGCACCGGGCAGGCGTCAGCCCATATACTTCACCTTACGGTTTTGCATAGACCTGTGTTTTTGCTAAACAGTTGCTTGGGCCAATTCTCTGCGGCCAGCTCTCGCTGGCACTCCTTCTCCCGAAGTTACGGAGTCATTTTGCCGAGTTCCTTAACAATGCTTCTCCCGTCGGCCTTAGGATTCTCTCCTCATCCACCTGTGTCGGTTTACGGTACGGGCTTAAGTAAAACAATAGCGGCTTTTCTTGACGCATGGCTCACACACTTCCCTACTCTTAATTCGGTCCGCATCACGTCTTCGGATTGTAGAGCGGATTTGCCTACTGACTTCTACCTCGCTTGCACCGGCTTTTCCATTTCCGGCTTGTACTCTCCACACGTGTCCCCACAGTTCTGTTTACTTAAGGTACAGGAATTTCAACCTGTTGTCCATCGGTTACGTCTTTCGACCTGGCCTTAGGCCCCGACTTACCCAGAGCAGATCAGCTTTACTCTGGAAACCTTAGATATTCGGCCGGAAGGATTCTCACCTTCCTCTCGCTACTCATTCCGGCATTCTCTCTTCTATACAGTCCACAGCTCCTTACGGTACTGCTTCGTCCCGTATACAATGCTCCTCTACCAATGTACTAGGTACATTCCTGAGCTTCGGCAGTGTGTTTCAGCCCCGGACATTTTCGGCGCAGGACCTCTCGACTAGTGAGCTATTACGCACTCTTTGAATGTATGGCTGCTTCTAAGCCAACATCCTAGTTGTCTTTGAAATCCCACATCCTTTTCCACTTAACACACATTTTGGGGCCTTAGCTGCAGGTCTGGGCTCTTTCCCTTTTGACTGTCCAACTTATCTCGTACAGTCTGACTCCCATACACCATCTGTCCGGCATTCGGAGTTTGATATTCTTTGGTAGGCTTTGACGCCCCCTAGGAAATTCAGTGCTCTACCTCCGCAAGACTCATATGAGGCTAGCCCTAAAGCTATTTCGAGGAGAACCAGCTATCTCCGGGTTCGATTGGAATTTCTCCCCTATCCACACCTCATCCCCACCCTTTTCAACGGATGTGGGTTCGGTCCTCCATTGCCTTTTACGGCAACTTCAACCTGGACATGGATAGATCACCCGGTTTCGGGTCTGCTCTGACTGACTCTGGCCCTATTAAGACTTGGTTTCCCTTCGGCTCCGCACCTGAAGTGCTTAACCTTGCCAGCCAGCGCAACTCGCCGGACCGTTCTACAAAAAGTACGCGGTTGAGCATATAAAGCTCTTCCACAGCTTGTAAACATATGGTTTCAGGTTCTGTTTCACTCCCCTCCCGGGGTCCTTTTCACCGTTCCTTCACAGTACTATGCGCTATCGGTCACTAAGGAGTATTTAGCCTTACGGGGTGGTCCCCGCATGTTCAGTCAAGGTTCCACGTGTCTCGACCTACTCTGGATACCGCCATGTCAATCATCTTTTCGCTTACGGGGCTTTCACCCTCTCTGGCCAGCTTTCCCAAAACTGTTCTGCTAAATTTGTTGAATCAATTCCGCGGTCCGAACCCCGGGATGCACGCACCCCGGTTTGGGCTCTTCCGTTTTCGCTCGCCGCTACTCACAGAATCACATGTTGTTTTCTCTTCCTCCGGCTACTTAGATGTTTCAGTTCACCGGGTTCCCTTCCATACGTTATGGATTGGCGTATGGATACTTGAGGTTTGCTCAAGTGGGTTTCCCCATTCGGAGATCTCCGGATCAATGGATATTTGCTCCTCCCCGAAGCTTTTCGCAGCTTATCACGTCCTTCATCGGCTCTCAGTGCCAAGGCATCCACCCTACGCTCTTTCTAGCATGACCAACTTGTTTCATCCACGGAATGAATGATCGCTACACCGATATAGCGTTATCGGCGTTGGCTCAAGGTCAATTTCTTTTAAGTCTGTTTTCTTCAGACAGTAATTATTACTCTGTTTATAACAATTACCTCGGATGTCTTGATTAAGATATTTAAAAATCTTATCATTTCTATTTCGTATATGCAGTTTTCAAGGTACATGGTGATGTATCACTCTTTCAAGCTTTACATCTATTCATTTTTGACTGAAGTTTATCAGTCATTAGAAACCTGAAGTCTTTTCTTCAACTCTCTAATCACTGGTAAAACCAGCTATCATAACAGCACTTCCTTGCTGATAAGGTTGGCACCGATAAGTTGTTGCTCATCTCTTGCCTGTATCTATATGAATCTCCCGAACATTTGCAGCGGATCTGCTTCGTGTTCTTCAATTTTTTTAGCCTGGCGGCCACCTACTCTCCCACACCGTCTCCAGTGCAGTACCATCGGCCGCTTAGGTCTTAACCATCGTGTTCGGTATGGGAACGGGTGTTTCCCCTAAGCGCATCGCCACCAAAATTCATTATTAAGCTTTTGACAGCCTTAATAACTAAACAATAGATAACAACCCTTACTTTATCCGTTTTAGTTGGATTGATTCAGCCGTTTCCACGACTTACTTCCTTAGAAAGGAGGTGATCCAGCCGCACCTTCCGATACGGCTACCTTGTTACGACTTCACCCCAGTTACCGGCCCCGCCTTCGGCAGCTCCCTCCTTACGGTTGGGTCACTGACTTCGGGCATTTCCAACTCCCATGGTGTGACGGGCGGTGTGTACAAGACCCGGGAACGTATTCACCGCAGTATGCTGACCTGCGATTACTAGCGATTCCAGCTTCATGTAGTCGAGTTGCAGACTACAATCCGAACTGAGACGTTATTTTTGAGATTTGCTCACACTCGCGTGATCGCTTCCCTTTGTTTACGCCATTGTAGCACGTGTGTCGCCCAGATCATAAGGGGCATGATGATTTGACGTCGTCCCCACCTTCCTCCAGGTTATCCCTGGCAGTCTCCTCAGAGTGCCCAGCTTGACCTGCTGGCTACTGAGGATAGGGGTTGCGCTCGTTGCGGGACTTAACCCAACATCTCACGACACGAGCTGACGACAACCATGCACCACCTGTCTCCAATGCTCCGAAGAGAAGGCCTCCGTTACGGACCGGTCATCGGGATGTCAAGACCTGGTAAGGTTCTTCGCGTTGCTTCGAATTAAACCACATGCTCCACCGCTTGTGCGGGTCCCCGTCAATTCCTTTGAGTTTCATTCTTGCGAACGTACTCCCCAGGTGGATTACTTATTGCGTTTGCTGCGGCACCGAATGGCTTTGCCACCCGACACCTAGCAGTCATCGTTTACGGCGTGGACTACCAGGGTATCTAATCCTGTTTGCTCCCCCACGCTTTCGAGCCTCAACGTCAGTCATCGTCCAGAAAGCCGCCTTCGCCACTGGTGTTCCTCCTAATATCTACGCATTTCACCGCTACACTAGGAATTCCGCTTTCCTCTCCTGCACTCCAGCTCGACAGTTCCAAATGCAGTCCCGGGGTTGAGCCCCGGGCTTTCACATCTGACTTGCCATGCCGTCTACGCTCCCTTTACACCCAGTAAATCCGGATAACGCTTGCCCCCTACGTATTACCGCGGCTGCTGGCACGTAGTTAGCCGGGGCTTCTTAGTCAGGTACCGTCATTTTCTTCCCTGCTGATAGAAGTTTACATACCGAAATACTTCATCCTTCACGCGGCGTCGCTGCATCAGAGTTTCCTCCATTGTGCAATATTCCCCACTGCTGCCTCCCGTAGGAGTTTGGGCCGTGTCTCAGTCCCAATGTGGCCGGTCACCCTCTCAGGTCGGCTACTGATCGTCGGCTTGGTAGGCCGTTACCCCACCAACTACCTAATCAGACGCGGGTCCATCTCATACCACCGGAGTTTTTACCACTGTACCATGCGGTACCGTGGTCTTATGCGGTATTAGCAGTCATTTCTAACTGTTATCCCCCTGTATGAGGCAGGTTACCCACGCGTTACTCACCCGTCCGCCACTAAGTCACAAAAGTCTTCATCCGAAGAATCAAACTTAAAAGTGCTTCGCTCGACTTGCATGTGTTAAGCACGCCGCCAGCGTTCATCCTGAGCCAGGATCAAACTCTCGTTAAAATATCTCAAACCTGCTTTTAACACAGATTCAAAAATCAAGTTCGTTCCAGTTCAAGAAAACTACTAGCTAACAAAGGAAACACCGGACAACCTGATTCCAGTTCCGTCTGTACTTTGCCGGCCCTGACATTAAAGCAGATTTTTCAGATTCCAGGAGCCAGGGAAATTCTCTTTTTGCTTTCTTCTGTTACTCTGCAGTTGAGCAGACATCCTCTCTGGGCCAGCAGTTACCTCGTACTGCACCTTGGATATTCTTCCGAGAAAGCGGCCGGATTTGCCAGTCTCTTCTTTATTGGAATTACTGTGGGCAGAGGCATCAGCGGCTTCATTACGTTTAAATTAAATGATTCGCAGATGATCCATCTTGGTGAAGGGATCATACTTATCGGTGTCCTCGCCATGATTTTTCCTTTTGGAAAACAGTCGCTTTAGCCGGACTTATCCTCATCGGATTGGGATGTGCACCGATTTATCCATCCATTATCCACTCAACTCCCGCACATTTTGGTGCGGACAAATCTCAGTCGATTATTGGAGTACAGATGGCGTTTGCCTATATTGGAACTTGTCTGATGCCTCCATTTTTTTGGCATTATTGCAAGATCCATAGGTATTACACTCTTTCCAATTTATCTGGGAGTCTTTTTATGCATCATGTTCTTTATGTATGAAACAGTTAT
>VOFF01000311.1_pt1 | contig 54000 bp, 58 predicted proteins | sample 5384061 | NCBI WGS metagenome assembly VOFF01 (sample SAMN12384725, study PRJNA508395) | human gut metagenome | isolation source: healthy gut E | host: Homo sapiens | reverse complement strand
AACACCTGCTCCACACCATATCCTTCACCAGGCAAAGCATCCGTACCAATAAAACGCATTTCTTCCGCCCTGCCCTGTTGTTTAGCAACGGCATAAGCACCTGCAGCCATACGGTCATTCTGGGCATACACCACATCTATTTCCGGAAAACGCTTCAAAAGAGTGTCCATCCTTTCTCCCGCTTCCGAACGTAACCAACCGGCATCTTCACGAGCCAGAAGTTGAATACCGGGATAAGGAGATATCGCAGAAACAAATCCTTGATGGCGATCCATGGCAGACGTAGAGCCGGTCAACCCAGCAATCTCTACAATATTACCCCGCCCATGAAGCATATTGGCTACATAATTACCTATAGCTTTTTCCCAACTCATAATTATCCGCACCTATATAAGCAGTATATTTATCAGAAAGTATCTTCCGGTCGAAGACTATGACAGGAATCCCACGATCAAATGCTTCCTCTACCACCGGAGTAATGGGCGCAGCTTCATTGGGGGGGCAACAACAAGCAAGTCTACCCCTTCCTGAATGAAATGGCGAATATCTTCTATCTGTTGTGCATTATCGTCTTTCACGGTGCGGATATCCACTTCCACTCCATCATAAAAAAGTGCCTCGCGCAGCATTTCATTGTTCATCTGATGCCGCCATTCATCGTCACTGCATTGGGAAACGCCGATACGGAAATGCACGTCGCGATGCGTACACGAAGCAGTCAGCCAAAAGAGGGAGAGCATTGGAATAAGTAACAATTGGAAAGTATATCTTCTCATCTTTTCTGGTATTAGTAACGCAAATATAAAAATATTATCATAGGAATCTTTACCTGTTTCTTAAAAAAGCTCCACTCTACTAAATTATAACATGAATGCCTGTTGCGGAATTAAAGAGTAAATAAGCTTGTGTTCATACTATTAAATACCTTCAAGACATAAAGCAAGGATACCTTAATAGGGCAATAGGAGAAATTAGTATCTCTGCCTATGGAGGCTAATGCGCTCCACCATGGAGAACATTACGTCCCCTTATAAGGGGACAAATTAACCTTCGTTATCTTAGTCTTTAACCCTTACAGAAAATCTCCTTAGCTTTCACTAATGGTTCATGAATCTATCATAAAGATTAATTTCCAAGTCTAACAATCCCTTCTTAGCTTCCAATCCGCCGGCATATCCGACCAGCTTATGGTTGCTGCCAATGACACGATGACAAGGAACAAATATTGAAATAGCATTCGCTCCATTGGCAGTTGCCACTGCGCGAACTGCCTTTGAATTTCCCAGTTTTTGTGACAACTCACCATAAGATACGGTTTTACCGTAAGGGATATTCAGCAATTCCTGCCATACTGATTTCTGAAAATCCGTTCCTATAAAGAGTAATGGGATGTCGAATGCCTTCCTTTTGCGGGCGAAATACTCCTCCAACTGAAGAATTGCTTTTGCTATTACTTCAGAACCTTGCGTGCAGTAATCGGCATGCAGTGCCTTTTGCAGTCGTTTGTCGATTACCTCCCGGCGTTTTTCATTCACCCAGTCACACATACAAAGTTTACCCTCGAAGGAACCAAGTATCAACTCACCATAGGGAGATTGATAATACTGAACCTGAATCATTTCCATATACTCACCATTTATATATTACTATTGAATCAACCTCTCTATCATATGTTTACAAAAGTAAGTATTTACCTCAAATGCGACAACTATCTCTACTACAATTTCCGTATTCATCACTTCGGGCTTATTCACCTTTATCTTAACGCTGCCAGTAAAGAGAAACAGACCGTTGGCATCGGCACGCGAAGGGCCAAAGTCCCATAAAAACTTATTGAGCAGTAAGCTCAATCACGTGACTCTGAGTCGTAGCCAAACCGAATACATTCAAACCGACTTTCATCAGATAATCACCGGAAAAAACTTTTCCGTTAGACCCTAACTTTGAAGTAACCGAAGGCATCAGATTGATTTCTTCTACTTTATACTGCTTATTCGGATCCAGACCTTGTAATTTCACTGCCATCAGTTTCTCCTGAAAGCGGGGATGGATATCGTAAGCAAACAGTACTGCTTTGTTGGTATCTTTACTCACATAGTTCAATGCCATATGATTTCCCTCATAAGGAGAAACTAAACGATACTGGTCACCATCCATAATAGCATTCTGCAGGCGTTTCCAATTGGCAACGGCTGTCTGGGAATAAGCCAGTTCGTCAGCAGTAAGTTCTTTCAGACCGATATCGAAACCAAGTTTACACATAGAGGCCACATCGGTACGAAATTTCACGGAAGTCGCCTTGTTCCAACTGGTCACATGAGCATCCATAGCTTTTGCCGGGAAGAATTGAGAGAAGCCCCACTGGATATAGATACGTTCTACAGGATCCGTATTATCGCTGCACCAGAACTCGGTAAAATATTTCAGTGCTTCATAATCGCAACGGGCACCACCACCGGAGCAAAGCATCATCGGGACATCAGGATAATTCTCCTTCACACGTTTCAGAACATTATAAATACCACGGACATGGTCAATATACAACTGCCCCTGTTTATTCTTCAGATACGGGGAATAGATATTGGTAATAGGGCTGTTGCAATCCCATTTGAAAAAAGCAACTTCCGGGTTCTCTTTCATTATATTCTCTACAACACTATACACATAGTCCTGCACTTTCGGATTGCTAAGGTCAAGCACCAACTGGTTACGATAATAATACGTATCGCGATTAGGCAGCATGATCGCCCAATCCGGATGTTTCTCGAAGAGTTCACTCTTGGGATTCACCATTTCAGGCTCAATCCAGATACCGAACTTCACATCTGCATCTTTGGCAGCTTTCACCAGAGCCGGAATACCGCCGGGCAATTTATTATGATTCACATCCCAGTCTCCCAAACCCGCATGATCATTTTTACGGGGATATTTGTTCGCAAACCACCCGTCGTCCAATAAGAACATATCTACACCCAGATGTTTGGCTTCCTTCATTAATTCAGCCAGTATCTCCTGATTAAAGTTAAAGCCTGTATTTTCCCAGTTATTCAGAAGAGTCAGACGACTGCCTTTACCATCTTTCAAACTATAGTTACGTGCCCACTCATGGAGATTCCGGCTACCTTTCCCAGCGCCGTCATTGCTTAAAGTGAAGATAAATTCAGGGGTAGTAAACACTTCATTCGGTTTCAACTCATAGTTCGAAGCATAAGGATTGATGCCAGGGATTACGCGAAGGTTTCCTACATTGTCTACCTCAAAAATGAAACGGAAATTACCGATCCAGCCCAATGTACCCATCAATACGCTTCCCTGATCTTCTCTGACCGGTTGATCCAGTCCTACTTCAAAGAAAGGATGTGTATGCATGGCGGCACGACTCCCCAACTTCGTATCGATCACTTTCTTACCGAACTGTAGCTGTTGGCTGCTCATTTGTGCTTCCTTCGCCCAGTCACTACTAAACTCAGTCAGGTAATAAGCTGAATTATTGAAATAAAGCATGGTAGAGGCATAGGTCGAAAGCATTACAGGCTTCTTCTCCTGATGTATGATTTCGCTCCAAGTCTTGATAACGTTTTCCTTCGGATAAGCCACATAATGCAGAGTGACATCTACCGGATACTTGTCGTCACGCAGATTAATCACAGTCTCCATACCGCCTTCAACCGCCTTAGAGGAAGAAGAAACATAATACAGGATAGTGGACGGATTGCCATCGTTATGAGTAATAGCAATGGCCGGTTCAAAGTAATCTTCATTACCCGAACCACTATATACTTCCCAACCACGCCGGCTTACACTACCATCAGCACCTGCATGGATACTCCAGCTGAAATTATTCAAATCCTGTTCATGCAGTAGTCTCTCACCTAAATAAGTTTGATACAGACGACCATTATCGCCTACCTGAAGCACCAGGTCAGTGTTGTCCGTAGAAATGCGGATCGTTTTGTTTTCCGCTGCATGAGTATACGATAAAGTAGCGCATGCAAAAAGGGTTACAAGTAAATTTTTCATGGTATACAATCAATTTAGTTACAAAAATATATTAATTTAAATTAGAATGAAAGACTTGCACTGAATTCCAGCGTAAACGGACGCAAACAGTTGCCACTCATATAATGGTCTTTAAATTTGCCTGCTTCTTCCTTACCCAACAGTTCTGCACCATTAATCGTGCCGCTGGCACCTTTCTGATTCAGGAAGTTCACTACCGTTGCACCCAGTGAGAGATGTTTATTCACTTTCCAGTTAATTCCACCGAAAGTTTCCCAGCGGCCATTGAAATAGAGGGCATTGATCAGATTGGCATATGTCTTACCAAAGTAACGGAAGCTAAGCCACAGACGTAAATCGGGCGTTATGTTATAACTGGGATCTATTTCAGCCAATACCTGGGGAATTTCCTTCACAATATTACCGTTGGCATTCAGATCGGACACTCCTTCAAATGGAGATTTAATGAAGTAGTTATTATAAGTGGGCTTCTGGTAAGTGAACAGGGCATGCAAATGAAAACCTTTGAAGGGATTGATTTCAGCAGAAGTAGTCCAGCCCAATGTCTTGATATCGTAAATCAACAAAGTGGTCTTGGATTGCGTTGTTCCCGGCTTGGTTACATTCTGCTGGTCTATGTTATTCGACTTAGAGATATAGGTAATCATAGAAGTCAGGTTTATCCAGTCATTCTGATAGAATAATCCACCACGCAACAAGGGGATGGTCACACGCTTATACTGTTCCTCAGTTGGGCCGTTTCCTGCATATTCATTAATGCGCGGAAAACGGGTAGCAATAGTTCCATCAGCAGTAAGCCCGAAGTTCCTGGTCAGTTTGTAAGTAAATTGTGCCGTTGCAGCATAATTCAACTTATCTTTTACCACTTTATGCGGCTGTATCTTTTCAGTAGAAAGCACATTCCCTTCATTGTCCGTATATTCATGGGTATCACCAATATGGAAACCAGAATAACGGCTGTAAGGAATCTGGTCGGCAGACATACGATAATATTCTAGGCGAGCCCCGTAGTAGACTGTGAATTTCGGGCTTACCTGCCAATTGTCCGTAAAGTAAGCAGCCAGTTTATTCTCAGTCCCTTTCGTGTACTCAGGGCTCAGTTCATTGAATCCTCTGAATTTACTGGTACTTCCGTCAGCTTCCACCCGGTTCAGTATCTGCGGATATTCGGTGACAGTTCCCGTCCATTGAAAAGAAGAAGATTGATAATTCAAGTGATAAAACCATTCATTCAACCCCAGACGTACATCATGGTTACCGACTTTCTTTTTCAACTCAGAGGTTAGCAATACATTCTTCACCTTTCCAAAAGTGCAACCAGGTACGTCTACCTTCCACCAATCCGGTATAGGCATCTTTCGAACCATCCAGAAAAAGACCATCTTCCTCAGTTGCTTCACTGATATTACTACCGCCGAAATCTACATAATTTGCTTCAGGAGCATTCATAAACTTGGCATTGAATATCCAATTCAGATTATTATGGAAAGTATAATCAAACAGCATAGCTACTTCATGCGCTCTATTCCCCGTGAAGTCACCGAAGCGCCCGCTCTTCATCTTTCCATCCATTACGTCCATATATTGAAAGCGTCCACCTTCGGGGAGCATATGAAGAAGTCCCCAACTTGAACCCCGAAATTTCTTTTACGCTGCCATCTCCCACATAAATGAACGGAGCAGCATTAATCATCGAACCGAGTGCATTACTTTTCGAGAATTTATAAATAACGGAGAATTTTCCACGATTGTTATTGAAAAGGCGGGGCAGCCCGGCATGATACAATTGGGTGCAGTCACTGAAGTTTTCAAACTTAGGGGCGAAACTACCCGGATCGAAATTCTGATAAATGCTCGCTGTATACAGCCAACGATCTCCGATGCCACCGGACACATTCATGTCCACATTCTGCCATCCGAAGTGATTGGTATGATAATTCAAGACTCCTTAAACTCCTTCTGTCCCAATTTAGAGAAAGAATTTACGGAATAAGCAATATTTCCGGTAGCAATAGCAGATTCGGACGGTGTCATTAATCCGACTTCACCCAGGCTGGCATCGCTGCGCCAGTGAGTAGCCAACTTGTGCACAGCCGAAGAATATACGGCGGGCAATCCGTTCTCATACACATTCACATCTTCACTGGGAAGTCCGATCTGGATTTCACGAGGCTTGTTAGCATCCGAAGCATTCAGCATCACATTGCGTTCGCTTCCTTCCGTCTTCTTACTACTGATGGTGTCATTCTCCACCGGACTATTTGCTATCGCAGTAGTAGCGAATAACAAAGCTGCCAATACAACATAAGAAAAGAGACTTACTTTCATAATATTAATAGGATTTAAAATTAAACTCTTTGCCAAAGGATCGGATGGAAATACATCCTTTATCTTTCAACGAGGGCAAAGTTAGAAGGTATTATTATGCACTGTTGCCACAAGTAGTCGTCAGGTAGATTGAAGTGAAGTAGCACACGTCATTATCACACTGATTATAAACATATTACAGGTATTCATTTTATAAAAGCAGGTAGATGTATCCGTTTGCTAAAAACTTTTAATATCTTTGTATTTGTCTACTTTAAATGAATATACCCTATGAAAAGATACTTGTTATCAGGATTATTTCTACTATTTATGCTTGTACCTTTTCGTGCAGCGAATAAAACGGACTTATCCAATGAATTGGAATCAGCTTTAAAACAGCGCAACCAATACTCGCTCCAAAAGGAAACCCGGATTGACAGCCTAAAACATTTGCTATATCCGGCAATGGATAAAAATGAACGCTTCCGATTATACAATGCCATTTATGAAGAGTACTATACATATCGTTTCGATTCGCATGCTCTATGTAGACAGGGAAGAACAAGTGGCCATGCAACTTTCAAATCCCACTTATCGCAATCTGAGCATCATTCACCGTTCAGTACTTCTTTCCACTTCAGGCTATTTCAGCGAATCCATTCAGAATCTGGCACAAATAGACTCACGCACTTTAGATGCTCCGTCAAAGATAGAATACTATGTCGCCTGTGAATGGGCTTACAGTATGTGGGCCGAATACTCCAATGATAAAGTATATGCCCCCCGCTATTATGAAAAAGAGATGCTCTATCAGGATTCTCTAATCAGCGTACTGCCCGTCGGTTCGTCATTACACGACTACTGGAAAGGAGAAAATCTCTATCGTCACCAAAGATATCCCGAAGCGAAAGAATACTACCAAAAAGCACTGGAAGGAGTTCCCGTAAATGTTCGTCTTTATGCTATGGTTACTTACGGTCTGGCATTAGTACATTCTAAATTAGGGAATTGGGACGAATACGAGCATTATCTGATCAAAGCTGCTATTTCGGATCAGGTATGCCCGCTTAAGGAAAACCTGGCTCTGCAGGAACTTGCCTTATATATCTTTAAAAATAAAAGTGGAGAAGTATCGCGTGCTAACCGCTACCTGAATTATTCCATGGAAGACGCACAGTTTTATAACAATCGTCTCCGCATGCTCGAGATAGCGAAGAAATTCCCTTCTATCGTACTGTCTTATCAGGAACAGAACCTTATTAAAAGTAAACGACTACAATGGTCACTGATATGTATCAGTATATTATCTATCGGACTAGTTATTTCCCTGATCTATATTTATCGGCAAATGCACCAACTTCATAAACGCAGAGAGATACTGGCGGATATGAATCAGGCATTACAGCATCTGAATAAAGCACTAGTAGAGACCAATCATACACGTGAAGAATATGTAAGCCTGTTCATGGATCTGTGTGCTGCCTATATAGATAAACTGAATAAATACCAGGATTTGGTAAAACGCAAAGTGAAAGCAAAACAAACGGATGATCTTTTTGAAGTTAGTCAATACCACTAAACTATCAGACACCGATGCGAAAGAATTCTTTGTAAACTTCGATACTGCATTTCTGAACTTATACCCCAAATTTATAGAAGAATTTAATGCATTATTACGAGAAGGTGAAGAAATCATTCCTAAAAGAGGAGAGATATTGAATACGGAGCTCCGTATATTTGCATTGATACGTATGGGGATTAAAGATAGCTCTAAGATAGCCACCCTCCTGTTCTATTCGCCACAAACTATTTACAATCATCGGAGCGTAGTAAAAAATAAGGCTAAGATGAGAGATAGTTTTGAAAAGCAGGTGGAGGAACTTTGTGCAGTAATGTAAAATCGTCGATAATATAAAACAAGACACTTTTTCTGTAAAAAAGGACGTGTACACATTGCCCCTTCAAATACTTCTGTTACTTTTGCCTACAAATACAATATAACTACTAGAAAACTATTATTTTATGAAAAAGCTATTCTATTTTGTCATTCTGGCATGTATTTCATATGCATGTTCCTCAGATTCAGATTTCACCCCGGAAGATGAAACTCCTTCTGATGTCTATGAACTCAAAGCTATTCCTGACAAGGAAGTCATTTTCAAAACCTACCCGGCAAATATGAAGCAAATTCTTGGTGCGGGCTACGATGTTACCGCTGATTACTTAAGTCCCGAAGCCATAAAAGCTCCCATAATAGATTTGGAGAAGTTAGAAAACAACGATGAAGATAATATCTATCGTATGCGGGCAAATGCTTCCGAACCCAGAGACTACGCTGGAGAAAATGCAACAACGTTCCTGACCGACATGACCAATAACCTAATACTGGGAGACATAAATTCCAGGAATGCTCTATCGATCGGTACCATTCTCAAGCACAAAGAGTTCGAATCTGACTACAACCATTCTTCACAATATTCTTTTTGCTTCCAGTGAACAGCTATTTACGGCGGAACGCTGGTACTTTTCGTTCTTCTATAACTCAGAGAAATATAAATACAGATACCTTACGCAGGAGTTTGAAAATGATGTTGCCAGTCTGACAGCAGAAGATATCATAAATAAATATGGCACACACCTTTTAGTGGACGTCGGCATAGGGGCACGATTCAGAGGACTTTTCCGGACAGCAGTGCCTACAGCGACATCGGCTGCCAGCAGTGCAAGAATCACCTTACTCAGCGCTTTGACAAAAATAGGCCAACAAGGTCTCTTTACCGGAAGCGGTGTCGGCGGGTGGGAAGAAGAAGTGGCACAAAGCATAGGAGGCCAGCTTATACTGGAATTCTATGGAGGAAATACAAGCCTATTGACTTCACAGCCGATAACCGATGGCTTCAATGCCTGGTGGAAGTCCTTCAATGAAGAAAATTATACCTTGACTAAAATCACTCAAGACAAAGTTCTTCCTATTTATGAACTGATAGCGGATGCCACCAAAAGAAAACAAGTGAAAGATGCCATAGAAAAATATATTTCCAACCAAAAGTTATCATCTGTTTCCACAACCCCGTTACTTCAGGCTTGGAATGGCAAAAATCACACATACGATACATCTTATTTAGATATTGCAGTGCACTCCAACAGAAAATATGAAGGAGCCGTTTGTTCCATCTACAAACAGCAAAGAACACATACCGTGCCTCTGTATTTATATAGCAACGGACAAAAACAACGTTTATCCGTAGAGCCATTACAAGCAGACGCCGGATGGCAACTGGAAAAAGAACTGGGATATGTATATACTTCACCTGTAGACGGAGCCATTCCTCTATACGAAGCAGCAAATGAAAATGATTATTGTTACACTACAGAAGACAAACAGGAATATGGAATAGCAGGAAGTTGGAAGAAAACAGGTATTGTATGCTACACAATGCCCTTATAATACCAAATTAGTTGCCATATAAATGAATCTCCTTTATCATTACCATATCAGAATAGTAATGATAAAGGAGAAAAACAATCTAATTGTAACCTTTCAGGTAGTTACTCCAACCGACTCTTAAAAGCATAAGGTAATTCCGGCATAGCCCCACTCTGTGTACAAACATAAGCAGAAACTTCTACGGCCAGTTTATGTGCTTCAGGAACAGGTTTTCCACTAAGTATGGCAGATGTGAAAGCAGCAGTAAATGAATCACCCGCTCCCACAGTATCGGCAACAGGAACTGTCGGTGTGTCCTGATAAGATACTACACCAGGAGTAAATACATAGCTGCCATTGGTTCCACAAGTCAGAATCAGCATCTTCAGATTGTATTTAGCCAGAAGTATCCAGCATTTATCCTGTAAATCGATACCCGGATAACCAAAGATGCGACTGATTGTCACCAATTCCTCATCATTGATTTTAAGGATATTGCAACGACGCATAGATTCGCAAAGAATCTCCTTCGTATAAAATCCCTGGCGAAGATTAATATCGAAAATCTTAATCTGATCTTCTCCGTCAGGCATTGTATCCAAAAAGCGCTGGATAGTAGCCCGACTCACAGGACTGCGTTGAGCCAGAGAACCGAAACAAACAGCACGGGTAGAAAGAGCCAGCCGTTTCAAATCGTCCGTAAAAGGAATATTATCCCAAGCTACCCCCTCTTTAATTTCATAACAAGGTACACCGACAGCATCAAGAGTAACCTGTACCGTACCCGTAGGGTAATCCACCTGTTCTATCTGGCAAGTCAGCTTCTTTTGAGCAAAAACATCCAATATTTCCCGTCCATCAGCATCACGCCCTACAGCACTTACGACACGACTGTCAAAACCAAACTGTGATACATGATAAGCAAAGTTTGCAGGAGCACCACCTATTTTCTTTCCTTCGGGCAGCACATCCCAAAGTGCTTCACCCATTCCAACGATTGTATTCATATATAAATAAGTTGTTACTCTCCGAAAAGAGATTGATTTAAACCATTAATAAATTATTTGTCCCATATTGATTTACCCCCAAATACTTGTAGATCCTTAATATCAATATTATTCCCCCAGAAATGAAATCCTTCCTTATTATTCTTATCCGGCTTTCTAACCATTGAAAATGAATATGCTCCGTTATCGACAAACACTTCAATAGAAGTTCTGTCTATATATATATCGGCAGTTATTTCCATACTTGTCATATCATCAGGAGAGTAGAACACGCCATTTATTGTATTCGGATTAAGATCGTAAGTAAGCATTTGCTGGCCAAACAAATTAAATCCGGCACTAGTTGCATGAGACAACTTGAATGTGGTTTTAATTCTAAGGTAATCTGCATTTTCAAATTCTTTCAGCAACTCATTGGCTTCATTTGCCTTGAGAGAATTCCATTGACGGAGAGGCGTAAACAACTGCTCGGATTCCTTAATCGGGACATTAAATAATCTTGGTCCATCTTTAGTAGTCCGAAGGGTAAGCTCCGTTGGCAAACACATCATACCATTAAAAGGCATTCCCGGATGACTGATTCGCCCCCACCCTATTTGAATACGTCGTCCGTCGGGCATATTGGTAAATGTCTGCGCAGCATATATAGAGCCTGTTGTATATTGATATTTTCCCATTTCCGGTTTAAAAACTTTCCCATTGAACGAACCAAGCATATAGGTACCTGTGGCACCATACATCACCCACTTCGTATTATTCGGATCTCCATCAATAGGCAATTCAAACAACTCAGGACATTCCCAAAATCCGGTTATATGGCTTTGATAAGTCCACTCTTTCAAATTGGAAGAAATGTAAATAGAGTGTCCATCACGTTCATTCAGCACCATAACCCAGTGCTTACCGGGTTTATACCAGAATACTTTCGGATCACGCGTATCTATACTATTCCAGATATGCTTCGAATCAATCACAGGATTCTCCGGATATTTGGTAAAAGTACGCCCATTGTCAAGACTATATGCTATACATTGCACTTGCTTATCCGGGCTGGCAGCTGTATAAGCCACTATCATGACAGGAACATTATCTCTATTATACCCTGCAGTATTTTCATAATCTGTCACTGCTGATCCTGAATACATTGTACCTAAATGATCTGGATAAAGAGCATCCGGTAGTTCTTCCCAATGAATTAAGTCTTTGCTTACAGCATGTCCCCAGTGCATATTTTCCCAGTCGCGTTCATAGGGATTATGCTGATAAAACCAAATGATACTCTCCATCATGGTATATCAGCCCGTTAGGGTCATTTATCCAGCCACGGCGAGTAGTAAAATGGAATTGCGGACGGTTCGTTTCCCGATAAAGGCTGTCATGTCCGGCTATAAAATCATCCTGGTATATTTTACTTAACCCCTTTTCATCTCCCTCATAACTTATCCTGATTGTTTTACCTTTAAGATCGGAAACATCTTTAAACACCCAATAATCAGCTTCGCCGGATGCCAGACGGATCACTACCGACAAATCGGGCTTACCTTCCGATTTAAAAGTCATTTTCGCCCTTTCCTGTTTATGAGAAACAGGAAAATTCAGATACTTTTTGTTGATTTTCAATTCAATGTCACCAGAAAACGCCCAATTACACGAAAGTAAAAATGCGCCGGTCAATAATAGTCTTAAGATTAACTTCATACTGCAATTTTCCTTTAAAGTTATTTCTTTATCTTCAGAGTATAATACAGCAGGTAAAGCACACCGACTGTCATTACCGCTACTGCACCGCTTTGTCCTACCGCATCACTAGCCAATCCCATTGCCAACGGAAACACCGTTCCACCAAAAAGGCCCATAATCATCAGACCGGAAACTTCGTTCTTCTTGCCCGGCATATACAGCAATGCCTGCGAAAAGACAATCGAGAATATATTTGAGTTACCATAACCTATCAATGCAATGCAAATATAAATAGATGTTTTTGAATGAAAAACAAAAAGCCCTATCATTGCCAATAACATCATAAAAAACTACTGATAGCCAAGAACGATTTGGCATTCATCTTTCTCAAAATGAAAGACCCTGTAAAGCAACCTGCCGTACGGAATATAAAATAAAGGCTGGTAGCAAACGCAGCATCATCCAATCCCATACCCAAGCGTTCCATTAAAATCTTAGGTGCGGTAGTATTCGTGCCCACATCAATTCCTACATGACACATAATGCCGATAAAAAGATAGCAGAATAAACGGTTTGCCCAATAGAGCTAAACACTGACCAAATGTAGAAGGTTTGCCTTCTTCTTTTTCTTCAGCGATCTGTGTCTGCCCTAATAGTAAAACAGCGATTACAGCAATGACCATATAAATAGGGAATAGCACCCGCCAGCCCAGACCAAAGGATGGAGTAGCTTGCGTAGCTCCCCACATGGCAATGTAAGGTGCAAGAAACGAGGCTATCGCTTTCACAAACTGTCCAAAGGTTAGACTACTTGCCAGACGATCACCTCTGACAATATTGGAAAGTAACGGATTCAGTGAAGTCTGCATAAGCGCGTTGCCGATACCTAATAAAGAGAAAGAAATCAGCATAAGCGTATAACTATCACCGAAAACCGGTAATAATAAAGAAGCAAAGGTCACCAGCAAACTAAGCAGTACCGTCTTTTTCTGTCCGATACGACTCATCAACATACCTGTCGGCACGGAAAAGATCAAAAACCAGAAGAAAACCAGCGAGGGAAAGATGTTAGCCTGAGAATCCGTCAGACCTAAATCAGCTTTTTACATAATTGAGGCAATGCCTACCAGATCAACAAATCCCATGGCGAAGAAACAAAGCATCACCGGGAAGAGCTTGGATAACGAAGAATTTGATTTCATGGTTGTATGGTATTAATTTAAGTATTTCTTGCTCGGGAAAGCACGTTGCAAAGGAAGCGAATACCACGACAACGGGATAACAATTTTGTTACAAAGAATATCAATTATGATACAGGACTGTTTTTTAGCCGTATTTGAGCCCTATTATCATCCATTTTAGCTACTTTTGTATAAGTATATACAGCAAACTCATAAATAAATCATTATGGAAATACTCTTTAACGGAAAACTTAGTATCGAGGTCTCTGCACATGGAGCCGAATTGTGCAGTATTTTCTCTAATGGAAAAGAATATCTGTGGCAAGCAGACCCCGCATTTTGGAAACGTCATTCACCGGTGCTCTTTCCTATCGTAGGAAGTGTGTGGGAAAATGAATATCGCAATGAAGGTACAACCTATGCCCTTACACAGCATGGATTTGCCCGCGACATGGAATTTACGCTCATATTAGAGCATGACGACGAAGTGCGTTATCAACTTGTCAGCAACGAAAAAACACTCAAGAAATATCCCTTTCCATTTTGTCTTGAAATTGGTTATCGCATCTATGGCAAGAAAATCGACGTAACATGGGAAGTAAAGAATACCGGAGAAAAAGAAATGCATTTCCAAATTGGGGCACACCCGGCATTCTGTTATCCGGATTTCGATGCAGCTAAAGAAGAGCGGGGTTTCTTTGGCTTTGGAAAAAAGAACAGCCTGAAATATATCCTCATTTCCGAAAAAGGCTGCGCTGATCCGGACACCAAATATCCGTTGAAATTAACTGATGGACTGTTACCTTTAGATATACATACCTTTGATAAAGATGCACTGATATTGGAAAACAGTCAGGTACGGCAGGTTACTCTATATAATAAGGATAAACAACCCTACCTCAGCCTGCATTTCAATGCACCTGTAGTCGGTTTGTGGTCACCTCCTTCCAAGAATGCTCCATTCGTCTGTATAGAACCGTGGTATGGTCGTTGTGACAGAGCACACTATACAGGAGAATATAAAGAAAAGGATTGGATGCAGCATCTGCAGCCCGAAGAAATATTCAGAGGAAAATACACTATTGAAATAGAGGAATAAAAGAGAAATAGACCAATCGGCCTATCATATCCATACCAACTCCGTATCAAAGCCGTACCAACCCCGTGTCTGGTCCAAACGCTTAGGTACGGAGCAAATACGGAGTTGGTACGGCTTTGGTGTAGGTTAGGGATGGTAAAAGAGGTAAAACAGACTAATTTTACTTCAATTTATAAACCTTGAACGAACTTACCGTATAGCTTCCACCTTTAGCATAGAAACTGATGCGGTTATAAGGTTCCGATGGAAATACCAGGTTTGTCATTGCAAAACGTCCGTCATCTCCAAATGCTTCAATACTCGATTTATCAATAAAAAGACGTAATGTCATTTCCGAATTATCCTCTATTGGAGCAAAAGTCACTATCGGAAAATCCGGACTGAATGATACGATTCCACTCTTACTACGGTCCATCGCAAATTTCTTCTCAACCAGATTATAATAGATATCCACTTCTTCTCCTTTTGAATTGAATAGTTGGAAACCTACAATCTCAGCATTCCGGTTCTTAATTGTCATTTCAATTTCATATGTACCCGTATTATCGGAAAGCAACTTATCCAGATTATAGGTGCGGTCCACTTTGAAGGAACATTTCTTTTCTTCTTTTCCACGCAGTTCCAGCAATTCTCTGGAAGGAGATGACTTCAGATATGTTTCACCGGCCGAGGTATAGAGACTCAAATCACGGGGAACAGAGTTGCCACTGCGATATTGAGTCGTAGGTACATTGTTGGCATATTGCCAGTTGCTCATCCACGCCAATGCAATATGGCGTCCTTCGGGTGTATTGTTCCAGGTCACGGTAGCATAATGATCCTTTCCCCAGTCCATCCATTTAGTAGCTTCGGGTGATTCATTTACAAACCTCTTTCCATCAAAAGTACCTACAAAATATTGAGTAGCACTACCACCAAAAGGTCCGCCAGGATTAATATTACAGATTAATATCCATTTCTTCAATTCGGTACCTTCAATAGGCAATTCAATCAGATCAGGACATTCCCATACGCCGCCATGAGCACCCTGACCTTCACCGAAACTACTTTCATAAGACCAGTCTTTCAGATTAGCAGAAGAATAGATTTGCATTTCCTGCCCCACAGCAAGAATCATAATCCATTTATCGGTAGCATCGTGCCAGAATACTTTCGGATCGCGGAAGTCACGCTGGGTGGAGGTCAAGATCGGATTACGTGCATACTTCTTGAATGTCCTACCATGATCCAGACTATAAGCCATGCTCTGCACCTGACGATCGCTGGCCGAAGTATAGAAAAGCTACGATTGCACCGGCACCAAAGCCTGCCGTATTATCTTTATCAACCACACATGAGCCACTGAATATGGTTCCCAATGCATCAGGTGCAATGGCTACCGGCTGATGTTCCCAACTTACAAGGTCTGTACTAGTGGCATGTCCCCAATGCATATTTCCCCACATTGAACCATAAGGATTGTATTGATAGAACAGATGGTAAACACCATCTTTATACACCATGCCATTCGGATCATTCATCCAGCCATATTGGGGAGTAAAGTGATAAAGCGGACGGAAGTTCTCACGGTTTGTCGTATCAAACTCATCAGAAAGCTTCATTTCATCCCAGCAAATAGCCGTATCAGGAATCAACTGGAAGTTAAAGGAAAGTGATTTATTATCAAATCCGGAGAGATCTACTGGAACAAAGTAGTCTACCTTATTTATAGCCAGACGAACATTCATGTTGCGTACTACATCATTGTCTGCTATCATATACAGTTTTGCTTCCGGAGAAGCCTCCTCTACGGGAAGCAACAGGAATTTCTTTTGATTTTCAATCTGGACAATGCTCTGTCCGTCACCTAAATGTTTAATCACGAAAGGAGGGTTAATAGCTTGGCACGAAAAGACCGACCAAATTGTACCTATTATAAAGGTAAGGGTCCATCGCACGGTCAACAAATTGTTTTTTAAATTCATGATGTTTTTGGGTATTACATTTAATTAATAATGGGTTACTCGGGAAAGCACTTTGCAAAGGAAGCCAATAAAAAAGAAACAGCCTGCTATTTATGTTTCATAAGCTGGTAATTTTGATACCTACCTTTTTATTTTGTTACAAATATGTCAGCATATGAAACATAAATTACAGCCTCTTATCATAGAATTCCTTTTATTTGCAACATCAAAACATCACTCGGGAAAGCATGTTTTGAGAGGTAATCCACAGCGATTACAAAATGAAAAGCATATTAATTAAAATCTAAAAACATGGAAGGCATAAAAAAGATCGCTTCTATTTGCACTCTTTCTTATTATATGTACAATGGTTCAGGCCCAACGCCTGACTGTACAAGGAAAAGTGGTTTCCAAGACTGACGGAGAGCCTATTATTGGCGCAACCGTCATAGAGACTAACCAGACAGGCAACGGTACCATAACTAATATTGACGGTGACTTTACACTATCTGTACCACAAGGTGCAGAACTGACTATTTCGTATATCGGCTTCAAAACAGTGAATGTGGAAGCACAAGCTACACTAAACATTACCCTGGAAGAAGAATCCGAATTACTACAGGAAATTGTAGTCACAGGCTATACCACTCAACGCAAAGCTGACCTGACCGGAGCGATATCCGTAGTTAGCATGGATGAAATTGCCAAGCAAAATGAAAATAATCCAATTAAAGCATTGCAAGGACGTGTACCGGGTATGAACATCACAGCCGACGGTAATCCCAGTGGAAATGCCACAGTACGTATCCGCGGTATTGGAACTCTGAACAACAATGACCCTCTTTATATTATTGATGGTGTCCCTACCAAATCGGGTATGCACGAACTGAACGGTAATGACATTGAATCCATTCAGGTATTGAAGGACGCAGCTTCTGCTTCTATCTATGGTTCGCGTGCTGCAAACGGTGTTATCATCATCACTACGAAGAAAGGTAAAGAAGGGCAGATAAAGATTAACTTCGATGCTTCTATCGCCGCTTCCATGTATACCAATAAGATGGAAGTACTAAATGCAGAAGAATATGGTCGTGCCATGTGGCAGGCTTACGTAAACGAAGGGCAGGACCCCAATACCAATGCACTGGGTTATAAGTATAGTTGGGGTTACGATGCAAACGGTTATCCTCAACTGAACAACATCAGCATGTCCAAATATCTGGATTCCGCCAACACTGTGCCGGCTGCCGATACTGACTGGTTTGACGAAACCACCCGTACAGGTATTATCCAGCAGTACAATGTATCAGTAAGCAACGGTTCGGAAAAGGGATCTTCTTTCTTCTCACTGGGTTATTATAAGAATATAGGTATCATTAAAGACAGCGACTTTGAACGTTTCTCTGCCCGTATGAACTCTGATTACAACCTGATTGGTAAATTCCTGACCATAGGAGAACATTTCACCCTGAACCGTACTTCGGAAGTACAGGCACCGGGCGGATTCCTGCAGAATGTATTGCAATTCAATCCTTCACTGCCGGTTTATGATATCAATGGAGAATATGCCGGTCCGGTAGGTGGATACCCTGACCGCGAAAACCCGGTGGCAAGACTGGATCGTAACTCCGATAATCGCTATACTTACTGGCGTATGTTTGGTGATGCCTACATTAACCTCAATCCCTTCAAAGGATTCAATGTACGCTCTACCTTCGGGTTGGATTATGCACAAAAATCACAACGCATCTTCACCTACCCTATCACCGAAGGTAATGTGACAAATGATAAGAATGCCGTAGAAGCCAAGCAAGAACACTGGACGAAATGGATGTGGAATGCCATCGCTACCTACAATCTGGAAATTGGCAAACACCGTGGTGACGCCATGGTCGGTATGGAGTTGAACCGCGAAGACGATATCAATTTTTCGGGTTATAAAGAAGACTATTCCATCCTGACGCCCGACTATATGTGGCCGAATGCCGGTTCCGGTACGGCTCAGGCTTATGGCTCGGGTGAAGGTTATTCACTGGTTTCTTTCTTCGGAAAACTGAATTATACGTATGATGATAAATATCTGCTCTCTATGACAGTACGCCGTGACGGTTCTTCACGTTTCGGTAAGAATAACCGCTATGCCACATTCCCTTCCTTCTCACTGGGATGGCGCCTGAACCGTGAAAAGTTCATGCAGAATCTCAGTTGGATTGACGACCTGAAAGTCCGCGGTTCATGGGGACAGACCGGTAACCAGGAAATCTCGAACATTGCCCGCTATACTATTTACGTTCCCAACTACGGTGTGACGGAATCAGGCGGTCAAAGCTACGGTACTTCCTATGACATTGCCGGAACCAATGGCGGAAGTATCCTTCAGTCCGGATTCAAGCGTAACCAAATCGGTAACGATAACATCAAATGGGAAACAACCACACAGGTCAATCTGGGCCTCGATTTCTCAATTCTCAAACAATCTCTTTACGGCTCATTCGACTGGTTCTACAAAAAGACAACGGATATCCTGGTACAGATGGCTGGTATCGCCGCTATGGGCGAAGGAAGCAGCCAATGGATCAATGCTGGAGAAATGAAGAACGTGGGCGTTGAACTGAATCTCGGTTATCGTAATCAAACTGCATTCGGATTGAAGTATGACCTGAATGCCAACATAGCCACTTACCGGAATGAAATTACAAAACTGCCTACTACAGTAGCAGCCAATGGTACTTTCGGAGGTAACGGTGTACAAAGCGTAATCGGACATGCCAATGGTTCACAAGTTGGTTATGTAGCCGACGGCATCTTCAAATCACAGGAAGAGATTGATAACCACGCCACTCAGGAAGGTGCCGGAATAGGCCGTATCCGCTGGCGCGACCTGGATCACAACGGCATCATCAACGAGAAAGACCAACAATGGATTTATGATCCGACACCAGACTTCAGCTATGGTCTGAACATCTACCTTGAATACAAAATTTCGACCTCACCATGTTCTGGCAAGGGAGTTCAGGGAGTAGACGTTATCAGCGACCTGAAGAAAGAGACAGACCTTTGGAGTGGACTCAACATTGGTTTCCTGAACAAAGGTAAGCGAGTACTCAATGCATGGTCGCCCACCAACCCGAACTCTACCATTCCTGCATTGTCGCGCAGCGATACAAACAATGAGAAGCGTGTTTCCACTTATTTCGTTGAGAATGGTTCATTCTTGAAGTTACGCAATATACAGTTGGGCTACAACGTTCCGAAAACCTTTGCCCAGAAGATGAAGATGGAGCGCCTGCGCTTCTACCTGAGTGCACAGAACGTATTCACCATCAAGAGTAAGGAATTCACCGGAGTAGATCCTGAAAATGCCAACTATGGCTACCCCATCCCGATGAATATAACTTTCGGTATTAATGTAGGCTTTTAACAATAAAATCAGTTACTTATGAAAAAGTTAATATATACAGCAATCTTAGGTCTTTCACTGATGTGCGGCAGTTGTACCGACTTTCTGGAAGATCAGCTCCCCCAGGGAACCATCAGCGACGAACAGCTGAAGAACCCGGCATACATCGACAACCTGGTGATCTCTGCTTATGCAGTATGGATTACCGCCGAAGATATCAACTCTTCCTTCTCCATGTGGAATTATGACGTACGTTCGGATGACGCTTATAAAGGCGGAAACGGTACGGAAGACGGTGATGTATTCCACTCACTGGACATCTCGCAAGGTATCATGACTACGGCATGGAACATCAGCGATATGTGGCAGCGTCTCTACAACTGTATCTCACGTGTCAATACAGCTTTGCAACTGTTGGAACAAGTGGATGAACACACCTATTCACTGAAGCAGCAACGCATTGCCGAAATGAGATTCCTCCGTGCACATGGTCATTTCTTGCTGAAACGCCTGTACAAGAAGATCCCGTTTGCCAACGATGCCAACTTGTCACCGGAAGAATACAACTATCTCTCCAACACTACTTACAACAATGACGAAGGCTGGCAACAAATTGCAGACGATTTCCTGTTTGCTTATGATAACCTTCCCGTGAAGCAGGCAGACAAAGGTCGTCCCGCCAAAGCCGCAGCAGCTGCCTATCTGGCAAAGACTTATCTGTACAAAGCTTATCATCAGGATAATGCAGACAGCCACGAAGTGACAAGCCTCAGCACAGAAGACTTGGTGAAAGTAGTGCAATACACGGACAATGCCATCATGTCGGCAGGCGGCTACGGGCTGGAATCGGATTTCCACAACAACTTCCGCCCGGAACCTCAATATGAAAATGGTATAGAATCCCTGTGGGCCATGCAATACTCCATGAACGACGGTACTAATAACGGTAATTGTAACTGGTCTTACGGTCTGATTGTTCCCAACATTCCGGGAGTTACCGATGGTGGTTGCGACTTCTACAAACCGAGCCAGAATCTGGTGAACGCATTCAGGACAGATACCAACGGACACCCCCTGCTGGATTCCTTTAACAATACTGATTACAATTCACAATCCGATTATGCTGACCCACGCCTCTTCCTGACAGTAGGTATGCCGGGATTCCCTTATGAATTCAATAAGAACTATATGATGGATCAGTCGACTACCTGGAGTCGTAGCAACGGACTTTACGGATACTACATAACCCTGAAACACAATGTAGACCCGGATGGCGATTACCTGATAAAGGGTGCCTGGTGGGGTTCTCCAATGAACCGTATCGTACTGCGCTACTCGGATGTATTGTTGATGCGTGCCGAAGCACTGATCCAACTGAACGATGGACGTATCGCCGAAGCTATCAGCCTGATTAACGAAGTACGCAACCGTGCCAAACAAAGTACAGCCATAATTGCCGACTACGAAATGGAATATGGCGTACGTTTCAACGTTCAGCCCTATACGGGGAGCTACTCACAAGCAGATGCCTTGAAATTGCTGAAGTTTGAACGTCGTGTAGAACTGGCTCTGGAATCAGAACGCTTCTTTGACCTGGTAAGATGGGGTGAAGCCGCCGAGGTACTGAATAAGTTTTATGCCGAGGAAGCTGCCGACTGCACCATCTACACGAATGCCTCGTTCACTAAAAATAAAAACGAATATCTTCCTATTCCGTTTGCACAGATGAGTGCCAGCAACGGAAATTATACGCAGAATTGTGGTAACTGGTAACCTTATAAAAAAAGAAGAACATTATGAAATCAATACAGAATAAACTAAATCTGCTTGTACTGGGAATCGTCCTGCTGTTAGCATTCCCGGGATGCAGCGATGATAATACATCCGACTTAAAACTGGACGGAGACACATGGCTTACCACCTTTGAACTGAATAACGCCTATATGGGAGTGATAGACCGGACCAATAAGACCGTGACCGTTGCAGTGCCCGAAATATACGATACTGATGCAATGAAAGTCACCGATATCGAAGTATCCGAAGGTGCCGAGGCTTCTGTTAAAGCAGGCGATGTGCTGAACTTCTCATTCCCCCAAGTGATAAAAGTGACTAATGGAAACGTATTCCTGGATTATACAGTCAATATCAAGCATGATGAAGCGCGGATACTCTCCTTCAAACTGAATGACGCTTATGCCGGAGTTATCGACCAGTCTAAACGTACCATCACCGTACGTGTGCCAAGCTCAGTCAATATCAAAAATATGGTTCCGGTCATTACAACTTCGGCAGGAGCCATCGTAATGCCGGCATCCGGCCAGGCTATTGACTTCAGTAATCCTGTAGAATTCACTGTTTCATACAACACCGCATCCGCCGTTTATACGGTAACGGTTATCCCGACCGATGCACCGAGCGCCGTATATGTAGGTCTGGCAGCTACATTAAATGAACTAAATCCGGAAGAAAAAGAAGCGGCAACCTGGATGCTGAACAATGTTGCCAATTCTCAGTATATCTCATTCGAAGATGTGCAGGCAGGAAGAGTAGACCTGAGCGAGTGCGAAATCATGTGGTGGCATCTGCATATAGACGGCGGCATCGACAACATGGATAAGTTCGAAAAGGCAGCGCCTGCAGCAATCAGTGCATTGGTGAAGATGAAAGACCTTTATAACAATGGCATGAACCTGTTGCTTACCCGCTATGCCACTTACTATGCTGCCAAGCTGGGGGCTACCTTGACGGCAACAACCCAAACAACTGTTGGGGACAATCAGAAGAATCCGGTGAAATAGTAGGCGGTGCATGGAACTTCTTTTTATCCAAGGACACGAGTCGCACGCTCTCTACCAGAATTTGGCGATGAACAACGGTGAAACGAACAAGGTCTATACCTTCGATACCGGCTACCGGACCACCAACAGTACGGCACAATGGCACATCGGTTCCGACTGGGGTGGCTATGCCACAAATGAAGTATGGCGTACCAATCATGGTGGCGTTGATCTGGGTTATGGTGGCGATGGTGCTATCGTGGCATGGGAATATCTGTCCGAAGGTTCTCGCGGAAGCATCGTATGTATCGGCTCAGGATGCTACGACTGGTATGCCTACGGCATAGATGCTTCGGCGGACAAATACCACGGCAATGTGGCTAAACTGACAAAGAATGCAATTGACTATTTAACGGGTAAATAAAACTAATATATGAAAACAATGATATATTCACTCACACTGGCTGCTCTGATGATTACTTCTTTCAGCAGCTGTAGCGATGACAATGATCCGGTTTTAACTCAGAAGGACTGGGACGGAACCACCACTTATTTTGCTTCGGCAGATGCCATGAAGTTTGATACTTACTATAAGCCATCTGTTGGTTATGTAGGCGATCCGATGCCTTTCTATGATCCGCAGGCAAAAGATTTCAAGATTATGTATCTACAGGAGTACCGTCCGAACCAGGCAGGCACTTACCACCCGATATGGGCAGTAAGTACTCAGGACGCTGCTTCATACAGATCTATGGGTGAACTGATCTCTTGCGGAGGATTGTCGGAGCAGGATGCTGCTATCGGAACGGGTAGTACTATTTATAATCCTTCGGATAAATTGTACTATACCTTCTACACAGGTAACAAATATCAGCCTACTTCTTCCGAGAACGGTCAGGTAGTGATGTATGCTACTTCACCCGACTTCAAGACCTGGACCAAGAATCGCACTTTCTATCTGAAAGGTGACACTGACGGATACAGCAAGAATGATTTCCGCGATCCCTTCGTTTTTGAAGGTGAAGATGGAAAATACCACATGCTTGTTTCCACTACCAAAAGCGGTAAAGGTGTGCTGGCCGAATATACTTCTACGGATATGAAAAGCTGGGAACATGCAGGTGTATTCATGACCATGATGTGGGATCGCTTTTACGAATGTCCCGATGTCTTCAAGATGGGAAACTGGTGGTATCTGGTCTACTCGGAGATGCATGCAGCCATACGCAAAGTTCAATATTTCAAGGGGCGTACATTGGAAGAGCTGAAAGCAACTACCGCCAATGATGCCGGCATCTGGCCCGACAGCCACGAAGGTTTCCTTGACTCCCGCGGTTTCTATGCAGGCAAGACGGCTTCGGACGGAACCAACCGCTACATTTGGGGATGGTGCCCTACTCGCTCGGGCAATGACAATACTGCCGTAGGAGCCTCTCCGAACGAACCGGAATGGGCAGGAAGCCTGGTTGCTCACAAAGTCATCCAGCATGCGGATGGTATTTTGACTTTAGGCTTAATAGAAGGTATCAGCCAGAAATATACCCACTGCCGCTGCCGTAAAAGTGATGGAAAAAAAAGTAACGGAGTATCAGAAAGCAACGGTAACTATACTCTGACGGATAATGCTTATATCCTATTCAATCGCTTAAATGTAAACAACAAGATTTCATTCACCGTAAAGACGGCAGGTAATGCAGATAGATTCGGTATCTCTCTGGTACGCGGCACGGACTCCAAGAAGTACTATACCATCGTCGTAAACCCGGAAGACAACAACAATAAACGGAAGATAAACTTCGAAGAAGAAGGTGAAGATGGTAAAGGATTCATCGACGGAATAGACGGTTATCTGTTCGACAGACCTGCTGATAATACTTATAATGTAACTATCTGTACGGACAACTCTGTCTGCGTGGTTTATATCAATGACAATGTGGCTTATACGAACCGCATTTACGGGATACAGAAGAATCCGTGGTCTGTTAACAGCTACTCGGGAAGTGTGGAAGTCAGCAACGTGAAGGTCAGCTATTACTAAACGGAGAAACGTAGCCAATTTTTACCTTCATTATATATTTCCCCGAAGACCGTCTGGAATATATTCTGAGAGGGGGTATAATCAGTATACGACTGAATAGGGATGAGTATACGACTGAATAGGGTTCAGTCGTATACTGAATCCCATTCAATCCGGCACTGAACTAACGAATGCCGGAGAAGTTTTATGTTTTGTGTAATTTTCGTACGCTTATCAATTAATGGCACCGGAAACTACATTGCGTGCCTGTCCTTCCCGATTGATGGCAATCAGCACCTGTTTCTGTTTTTCGGGCAGTTGATATAGTAATTTGGCATAAGTTTCTACCGTGAAGTTAACAATGTAGTTGATGGCATCTTCTATCATTTCCATACCACATGTAGCTCCAGGAGTTTTCAGAAAAAAGGATATTCATTATTTTCTACAAATGATATCAGACCTCCTAAAGTTTGTAGTCCGACAAAGATTAAGAATAAAGAGGATTAATCACTGAAAATCATACTTCGCCGCGCACGCATAGCCTTCCTCATACAAATCAGTCAGCTTCCGTATATCCCGTTCGATGCGGTCTACCATTACAGGTTTCTGCGGACGGATTACAGTAATTTCTCCCGCTTCTTCCATGCGTTCTACCATCTCCAACTGCTCGTTGTACACACGACAACGGCGGCTCAATGCCTCACGCATCTTCGGATATTTCCGGTAGAGAAAAGACGGGATGTGTATATCCTTTGCTTCCTTGCGATACCCATGATTGCGGGTAAGCACCACTACATTATGCGTGAAACCCTCATTCCGGGCACGCATCAGGGGGATGCTGTCCACAATGCCCCCGTCGAGCATCGGCACATCGTCCACATAAGCAATGGGGCATACAAACGGAAGGCTGCTTGAAGCACGCACAATGTCAATCACCCGGCCTTTATCCTGCTTTTCCTCAAAATAGTTCGCCTCGCCCGTCACACAGTTCGTAGTGACCATTTCATAACGTTCCGGAGAACTGAAATAGGACTCGTAGTCATAAGGCAGAATATGCTCGGGAAACTCCTGAAACAGCAGGTCGAAGTCCATGATATTACGTCTCTTCAACAAATATTTCAGACCGATATACTGGTACTTCTCCAGCAAATCAATATTACTGTACTTGGCGCGGCCGCGCTGACCGGACATGTAAGAAAGTCCGTTACAGGCTCCGGCGCTTACTCCGATAGTATAGGGAAGCGGATGCCACGGTCCATAAAGCTGTCCAGCACGCCACAAGTAAAGACGCCGCGCATGCCACCGCCTTCAAGAACCAATCCTGTTTGGGGTTTGATATGTATCTTTTTCTCCATAATTATCTGAATTAACGCTCCAAAGATAGCTTTTTGTTTCCGAAATCTCCCTATCTTTGTGGCAGTAACAATCATTTAATATCAATTTAATTATGATGAAAAAGTCAATACTTATTGCCACTTTGGGCTTATTGAGTTTCAATGTGTCAGCACAAGACACTCCGAAATCAGACGAAGGTTTCATCTTCACAACCGTTAAAGAGAATCCTATTACTTCTGTTAAAAATCAAAATCGTTCAAGTACATGCTGGAGTTTTTCGGCTTTGGGTTTCCTTGAAAGTGAGTTGCTGCGTATGGGCAAAGGAGAGTATGATTTATCCGAAATGTTTGTAGTACACCACACAATGGTAGACCGTGGCGTGAATTATGCACGTTACCACGGCGACAGTTCTTTCTCACCGGGCGGAAGCTTTTATGACATTATGTATTGCCTGAAAAACTACGGTCTCGTTCCGCAAGAAGCTATGCCGGGAATTATGTATGGCGATACACTGCCTGTACACAATGAATTGGATGCCGTAGCCGGTGCTTACATGAATGCAATAGCTAAAGGCAAACTGACGAAACTGACTCCGGTTTGGAAACAGGGATTATCTGCTATTTACGATACTTACCTGGGTAAATGTCCCGAAACGTTCACTTATCAAGGAAAAGAATATACTCCGAAGACATTTGCAGAATCTCTCGGCATCAATCCGGATGATTATGTATCACTGACTTCATTCACTCACCATCCGTTCTATACTCAGATGAACATTGAAATCCAAGATAACTGGCGTAATGGACTTTCTTACAACTTGCCTTTGATGGAATTCATGTCTGTTATTGACAATGCTGTTAATAACGGTTATACTGTAGCCTGGGGTAGCGACGTAAGCGAAACAGGTTTTACTCGTGACGGTATTGCAGTGATGCCCGACGCAGATCGTGGTGCTGAACTCACCGGTTCGGATATGGCACGCTGGACAGGTCTTACTGCTGCCGACAAACGTAAAAGAACGACTTCACGTCCATTGCCGGAAATCACTGTAACTCAGGAAATGCGTCAAACAGCATTCGACAATTGGGAAACAACCGACGACCATGGCATGCTTATCTATGGTATCGCTAAAGATCAAAATGGCAAGGAATACTATATGGTGAAGAATTCATGGGGTACAAACAACAAATACAAAGGTACCTGGTATGCTTCTAAACCTTTCGTAGCTTACAAGACTATCAATATACTGGTACACAAAGATGCAGTGCCTAAGGCGCTGTTGAAAAAGCTGGGGATTAAATAAAGTTATTAGTGGTGAGTGATCACTTATCACTCACCACTATTTCATCATCCACTATTTATATATTCCGTAAACAGATCTTTATAATTCTCTCCTGTACGATTATAAATTAGTTATGAGTTACAGGCTACAAGTTGCTGCGCTATATTCTGAAAAGGCACTTGTAGCTTGTAGCCTGTAACTCATAACTAATTCCCTTTCTAAAGCCCCTATATTGCTCAAAAACCTTTTCAATGTGCATTTTTTGCCCGCATTTCTTGTCAGAACGAACAGTTTGACTAATTTTGCACGCTGATAATTAGTTAACCGGACAATTTCAGTAGCTGGACACACTATGTACCTCCTACTCCTATTCCCGGCACTGACACTTTGAGAAATACTAATACTAATAATTAATAACATGAGTTTGAAAATCGTAGTATTGGCTAAACAAGTTCCCGACACACGTAATGTTGGGAAAGATGCCATGAAAGCCGACGGAACCATTAACCGTGCGGCACTCCCCGCCATCTTCAACCCCGAAGACTTGAACGCTCTTGAGCAAGCCCTCAGACTGAAAGATGCACACCCGGGCTCTACCGTAACCATCCTGACAATGGGACCGGGACGCGCAGCCGAAATTATTCGTGAAGGATTGTTCCGCGGTGCCGACAATGGTTATCTGTTGACTGACCGTGCTTTTGCTGGTGCAGATACCCTTGCCACTTCGTACGCCCTTGCCACTGCCATCAAGAAGATAGGCGAGTATGACATCATCATCGGCGGACGCCAGGCTATTGACGGTGACACAGCTCAAGTGGGTCCGCAAGTTGCTGAAAAGCTCGGTCTGACACAAATTACTTATGCCGAAGAAATTCTGAACGTGGAGAAAACGACCGGACGTGTTGTAGTGAAACGTCATATCGACGGTGGTGTGGAAACAGTAGAAGGTCCTCTACCTATCGTGATCACTGTGAATGGAAGTGCAGCCCCCTGCCGCCCACGCAACGCTAAGTTGGTACAGAAGTACAAACGTGCTCTCGGTGCACAGGAAAAAGCTGCTATCACCAAGGAAGGTGCTATTCTGCCTTATGCCGACCTCTACGAGAAGTACCCTTATCTGAACATCACCGAATGGAGTGTGGCCGATGTCAACGGTGATTTGAAACAATGCGGCCTCAGTGGCTCGCCTACCAAAGTGAAAGCCATTCAGAACATCTCCTTCCAAGCCAAGGAAAGCCGTACGCTGACCGGAAGCGACCAGGATGTAGAAGATCTTATTGTTGAACTACTCGCCAATCATACGATTGGCTAAGCTACGAGCAACAAGCGACAAGCTACAAGTTGCTGCACCATTATCCTAAACAGCACTTGTAACCTGTAGCTAGTAGCTAAAAACTAAAAAATATGAATAACGTATTTGTATATTGTGAGCTTGAAGGCACTGTAGTTGCCGAAGTAAGTCTCGAACTCCTTACCAAAGGACGCAAGTTAGCTAACCAACTGGGCTGCCAACTGGAAGCCGTTGTTGCCGGTACTAACCTTGCAGGAATCGAAAAACAAGTATTGCCCTTCGGTGTCGACCGTCTGCACATCTTCGATGCTCCGGGCTTGTTCCCTTATACTTCACTGCCCCACTCTTCCGTACTCATCAATCTGTTTAAAGAAGAAAAGCCGCAAATCTGCCTGATGGGCGCCACCGTTATCGGTCGTGACCTTGGGCCACGTGTTTCTTCTGCGCTAACCAGCGGACTGACCGCCGACTGTACTTCACTGGAAATCGGCGAGCATGAAGATAAGAAAGAAGGCAAAGTATACGAAAACTTGCTGTACCAGATTCGTCCCGCATTCGGCGGTAACATCGTGGCAACCATCGTCAACCCCGAACACCGCCCGCAGATGGCTACTGTTCGCGAAGGCGTGATGAAGAAGGAAATTCTCGACACCAACTATCAGGGCGAAGTCATCAACCACGACGTTGCCAAATATGTGCCTACTACGGACTATGTAGTGAAGGTTATCGACCGCCATGTAGAGAAAGCAAAGCACAACCTGAAAGGCGCTCCGATTGTCGTAGCCGGTGGTTACGGTATGGGGAGCCGCGAAGGTTTCAATATGCTGTTTGAACTGGCCAAGGAACTGCATGCCGAAGTAGGCGGCAGCCGCGCAGCCGTTGATGCAGGTTTCTGCGATCACGACCGCCAAATTGGACAGACAGGTGTAACAGTTCGCCCCAAACTGTATATCGCTTGCGGTATCTCGGGACAAATCCAGCACATTGCCGGTATGCAAGAAAGTGGTATCATCATCTCTATCAATAATGATGAGAATGCTCCTATTAACACCATTGCCGATTATGTAATTAACGGTACGGTAGAAGAAGTCATTCCGAAGATGATTAAATACTATAAAGAAAACAGTAAATAAATTTATAAACGAAATGAAGGGAGTCATCATTGCTCTATGTCTATTCTGTACGTGCGGAATGCTGAATGCCCAGAACAAACTTCCGAAAAACGGCAAGCATGTCTATTCATATGCCAACGGAAATGACAGCATAGTATGCTTCTATAAAAACGGAAGATTGGTAGGACAACGGACAGAATATTATCCCAATGGGCAAATACGGTTAATATCAACCTACAAGAATGGGCGCAAGCTGAACTTGAAGCAGTATTATGAAAATGGAGCCTTGAAGCGTGAAGAAGTCATGAACGGCGATTCTTCCGAAGGGCATCTGTATGATATTGACGGTAAAGAACTGGACTTCATTCCTTATATAGAGCTGCCTCAGTTTCCAGGAGGCAATGCCGAGCTATCAAAGCTGATAGCCCAATATACCAAGTATCCTCGGCAGGCCATAAAAGACAAAAAGCAAGGATTGGTCCTCATAAAATGCTCGATAGACAAGGAAGGCAATCCTAAGATGGCAGAAGTTGTGAAGAGCGTTTGCCCCGAACTGGACAAGGAAGCGATGAGAGTAGTAGGTTTCCTGACGATGACTTACAAATTCACTCCCGGGAAGATAGAAGGACAACCGGCTAACATGCACTTCACCATTCCCGTCAATTTTCGTTTATAACTAAAAACAATAAAAAGATTATGGCAAATTTTTATACCGAAGTTCCTGAATTGAAGTTCCAGCTGAACAACCCGATGATGGAACGTATCTGCGAACTGAAAGAGCGCGGATACCAAGATAAAGACAAATTTGACTATGCCCCGCAAGATTATGCGGACGCAATGGACTCTTATGATAAGGTTCTTGAAATCACCGGAGAAATCACCGGAGAGATTATCAACCCGAACGCCGAAGGTGTAGATGAAGAAGGTCCTCACTGTGCTAACGGTCGTGTGGAATATGCCAGCGGTACAAGACAGAACCTGGATGCAATGGTGAAAGCCGGACTGAATGGTATGACTATGCCACGCCGTTTCGGTGGTTTGAACTTCCCCATCACTCCGTACACCATGTGTGCCGAGATCGTAGCAGCAGCCGATGCCGGTTTCGGCAATATCTGGTCTCTGCAAGACTGTATCGAAACACTGTATGAATTCGGTAACGAAGATCAGCACAGCCGTTTCATTCCACGTATCTGTGCCGGTGAAACTATGTCTATGGACTTGACAGAACCCGATGCCGGTTCCGATTTGCAGAGTGTAATGTTGAAAGCCACTTTCGACGAAAAAGAAAATTGCTGGCGTCTGAATGGTGTAAAGCGTTTCATCACGAATGGTGATGCAGACTTACACCTCGTACTGGCCCGTTCGGAAGAAGGAACCAGAGATGGTCGTGGATTGTCCATGTTTATCTATGATAAGCGCGAAGGTGGCGTAGATGTACGCCGTATCGAAAATAAATTAGGTATTCACGGTTCTCCAACTTGTGAACTTGTTTATAAGAATGCAAAGGCTGAACTTTGCGGTGATCGTAAACTCGGTTTGATCAAGTATGTAATGGCATTGATGAACGGTGCACGTTTGGGTATTGCCGCACAGTCGGTAGGTCTGTCGCAAGCTGCCTACAACGAAGGCTTAGCTTATGCGAAAGATCGTAAACAGTTCAATAAAGCTATTATTGAATTCCCGGCTGTATATGACATGCTGGCTATCATGAAAGCAAAACTGGATGCCGGACGTGCATTGTTATACCAAACGTCTCGTTACGTAGATGTTTATAAAGCTTTGGATGATATTTCCCGCGAACGTAAGCTGACTCCGGAAGAACGCCAGGAACAGAAGAAATATTCTAAGCTTGCTGATGCTTTCACTCCGCTGGCTAAAGGTATGAACTCAGAATATGCAAATCAGAATGCTTATGATTGTATCCAGATTCACGGCGGTTCCGGTTTCATGTTGGAGTATGCTTGCCAACGCATTTATCGTGATGCACGTATCACCAGCATCTATGAAGGTACTACTCAATTACAGACCGTAGCCGCTATCCGTTACGTAACAAATGGTTCGTATGCTGCTACACTCCGTGATTATGAAACAATTCCTTGCAGTGAAGAAATGCAACCTCTGATGGATCGCCTGAAAGAAATGACAAATAAGTTTGAGGCTGTCACCAATGCAACGAAAGAAGCTGCCAACCAAGAACTGTTGGATTTCGTAGCCCGTCGCCTTTACGAAATGGCGGCTGTATGCGTGATGTCTCATCTTCTCATCCAGGATGCAACCAAAGCTCCTGAGTTGTTCGCGAAATCAGCTGTTGTTTATCTGAACTATGCTGAAGCTGAAGTAGAAAAGCACTTCAATTTCATCCGTAAGTTCAAGGCTGAAGAATTGAAAGCTATCGCAAGTAATTAACCGATTACTATATTTAAAGAAGGCTGCCTCAAATCAATGAGACAGCCTTCTTTTTTAGGAATAAAGCTCCTTACCGGAACAGTCTCAACTGACTGCGTAACTCATGAAGTTCATTCTGCATCTCTTCCATACGCTGCAACAGGTGATGGATGGCATCAATTCCTTCAATGTTGATGGATAAGTCATAATACATACGGCTGTAACGTTCTATGTCCGGTAATTGAGTAAACGTCAGATAGCGTTCCCCACCCTCGGTCATTACTTCTATCAGGCCACCTTCCTGTAACAAATCGATAAACGACGGTTCAATGTGGCATTTGCGACAATACTCGCTGACTATGATTAATTCATTCTGCATAACTCGTTCTCCTTTTAGTTCATACTTTGAAGTTTACGGAACAACTCTTTCTGCTCTTCCGTCAAGTTCGTCGGCAGTTTCACGGAATAAGTCACAATGAGGTCACCGAACTGTCCTTCTTTCTTATATACAGGGAATCCCTTATTCCTTTCAAACGAGCCTTCGTACCGTTCTGCGTTTCGGGTTTTACTTTCAGTTTCACCTGACCTTCCAATGTGTCCACCAATTGGTCACCACCCAAGATAGCGGTATAAAGATCAATAGGCACATCCACATACAAGTCATCCCCTAAACGCTTGAATACCGGATCATCCGCAATCACAAACGTTATGTACAAGTCTCCGGCAGGTCCACCGTTAACACCTTCGCCACCATAACCTTTCAATTTAATTACTTGCCCGTTTGCTACTCCCGCAGGAATAGTAATGCGCACATTCTTACCGTTTACAGTCAGCACTTGTTTATGAGTCTGGGCTGCATCACGAAGCGAGAGGTTTAAATCTGCATGGTAATCCTGTCCACGGAAGCCTGCATTAGCACCTCCACGCCCCCGGTTTCCGAACATAGATTCAAAGAAATCGGAGAAGCCGCCACCATGACCGGAAAATTCCTGTCCATCGGATGAATACCAGTAAGAGCCACCATCCGTACCATATCCTGCACCGCGAGCCGCCGCCAAAGCCTCCAAATCCACCGGCACTCGCCTCCTGACGGGCACGCTTTTGTGCCTCAAATTCATCGGCATGCTTCCAGTGCTCACCATACTCATCGTATTTTTTACGCTTTTCAGGATCACTCAGCACTTCATTTGCTTCATTAATTGCCTGAAATTTATCCTTTGGCAGAAGAATCGTTCGGATTCAGATCAGGATGATATTTGCGTGCCAATTTACGGAATGCTTTTATATCATCCTGGCTTGCTGTCTTATCTACCCCAAGGACTTGATAATAATCTATATAAGCCATAGTCTATAAATTTTATTATTCTTATATACCCTATTACAAATAACGCACCAAGTGGGTGTTTTGAATATTAAAATACATAAACGAAAACTAAAAAGGAGTATTAAAAAAAGCATAAACCATAGATAATCAACAAAATATCCATTTACAGAAAGATTCATTAACGTCTTTTTAATTCTAAAACAATGTAAACGACTCGTAACGTCAATTAATTATTCATGCTAAAACTTCCTAAAATAAACAGAAAACACTTTATTTGTATATAAAATAATGCATTTACAGAAAGCATAATTCCCCCAACCTTAATATATTGACTTATTATGAAAAGTAACCATTGGCTACTTACGGTAGCACTCACTTTCATCGTCCTGCAAACCAAAGCAGATGCATGGATACGTATTAACCAACTTGGCTACTTGCCGCAGTCTGTAAAAGTAGCAGTATTCATGAGTGAAGAACCCACTGACATACAAGAGTATGCACTTGTAGATGCCTTCACCGGACAAACAGTTAGAACTTTCAATTCTATCAAATCAACCGGAAAGATGGGCCTAATGAAGAGTACCTATCGTTTGAATTTTAGCGATTTCAATCAACCGGGAACCTATTACCTGAAAGCAGGTAAAGCTGTCTCTCCCCATTTTCCCATCAATAACCATGTATACAATGGAACTGCAGATTTCTTATTGAACTATATGCGTCAGCAGCGCTGCGGTTATAATCCTTTCCTAAAAAGACAGTTGTCATGTGCACGATGGCTACATCTTGTATCATCCCACTAAGACGGGACAACACATCGATGTGCGCGGCGGCTGGCACGATGCTACCGACTACCTGCAATATACCACGACTTCCGCCAATGCCATATACCAAATGATGTTTGCCTACCAGGAAAACCCGGAATCTTTCGGTGATTTCTATGATGCTGCCGGACTTCCGGTGCTAACGGTATCCCTGACATTGTAGACGAAATAAAATGGGGGCTGGACTGGCTGAACCGCATGAATCCCGCTCCGGGCGAACTGTACAACCAGATTGCCGACGACCGCGACCACGCCGGCATGCGCCTGCCCAATAAAGATAAAGTAGATTACGGATATGGCCCGGGTAACGGACGTCCTGTTTATTTCTGTAGCGGTGAACCTCAGGTACGTGGCCAGTTTATGAACGCAACTACAGGTGTAGCCAGCACGGCAGGCAAATATGCTTCCTGCTTCGCTCTCGGTGCACGTCTCCTGAAGAATTTCTATCCGGAATTTGCAGCCGAAATAGAGGCAAAGGCCGATGCAGCCTATCAGCAAGGTGTAAAGAAGCCAGGGGCTTGCCAGACGGCATCCGTCTTGTCCCCGTATATCTATGAAGAAGATAACTGGGTAGACGATATGGAGTTGGGAGCCATGGAACTGTTTAAAAGTACCGGAGACCTGACATATCTGCAGCAAGCCGTTGAGTATGGACGACGTGAACCTGTTACCCCATGGATGGGTGCTGACAGTGCACGCCACTACCAGTGGTATCCGTTCATGAATATGGGACATTACCACTTAGCAAAAGTAAACAATGACCGCCTCAGCAAAGAGTTCATCCGCAACATGCATACCGGCATTGAGCGCACATACGAGAAAGCAGTCGAAAGCCCATTCCTGCATGGCATTCCCTACACTTGGTGTTCTAACAACTTAACAACTGCCATGTTGACACAGTGCCGCCTGTATCGTGAAGCAACAGGTGATGAAACATACAAAGAAATGGAAGCCGCCATGCTCGACTGGTTGTTCGGTTGTAACCCATGGGGAACCAGTATGGTCGTAGAACTTCCCCTATATGGAGATTATCCTTCACAACCCCACTCTTCATTACTAAATGCAGGAGTAGGCAACACTACAGGCGGATTGGTAGACGGACCAGTTTACCGCACTATTTTTGAAAGTCTGCGTGGAGTAAATATGACTGGTATTCCCGGTACTCCCGGACAAGATTATGAACGCTTTCAGCCGGACTTGATGGTATATCATGATGCCATTCATGACTATTCGACCAATGAACCGACTATGGATGGAACAGCATGTCTCACTTATTACCTCTCTGCCATGCAAAAAGAGGGCATGAAGCAAGCCAATATTCAAGGCGATAAGAATATATATGTAAATGGTGGCATCATTCGCACTGATCCATCAAAAAAACAAATTACACTTGTCTTTACTGCAGCTGATAAGGCAGACGGTGCCGATGCTATCATCAGCACACTGAAAAAGTACGGCATCAAAGGTGGATTTTTCTTCACCGGTGAATTCTACGAACTCTACCCTGAAGTAATCAAACGTCTGCGTACCGAAGGACATCTGGTAGGTAGCCACAGTTATGGACACTTACTGTATATGCCGTGGGAAAATCGCGATTCACTATTAGTAACCCGTGAGCAGTTTGAACAGGATATGTTAAAAAGCTATGCAGGTATGCGCGAGGCAGGTATCGAATACAAAGATGCTCCGGTATATATCCCGCCTTATGAATATTATAACAAGGAGATAGCCGCCTGGGCAAAAAATATGGGAATACAACTCGTCAACTATACTCCCGGAACCATGAGCAATGCAGATTATACCACCCCCGATATGGGACAGAAATACCGGAGCAGCAAGTTCATCTACAACAAAATCATGGAAGTAGAGAAGAAAGAGGGCCTGAACGGACATTTGATGCTGATACACTTCGGAACAGACAACCGCCGTACGGATAAATTTTACAACAGCTATTTGGATAAATTGATAAAAACATTGAAACGTAAAGGTTATACCTTTACCCCCATACTCGAAGCAATAGGAATGTAGTCCATACGATTATCATAAAAAGGGTTAGTTAAAGGTTATCATGCAAAGGTATTTAAGGTAATATTCAATCGGTTTGTTTTTCAGTAGGCTTTTTCCCCACCCCCAAGGGAAAAAGTTTCAAAACCAAAGCTCCATGCCTGAGAAGGTCCGGAGCTTTTTTCTGTCATTTTTATAATATGATGAAGAAGATTTTGATGCAGATAAGTGCATCAGCCTATGCAGATAAGTGCATCGCCCTACACAGATAAGTCTTCAACCCGATGCAAATAAGTGTGTGGGGTGATGCAGATAAGTGCACAATAAGGAAAATTAAAAACTATCTTTTACAGCCTGTAACAAGGTTTGTATATCTTCCTCTGTTGTATCAAAAGAAGTCACAAAACGAATTTCATTTTCAGCTTCGTTCCAGAAATAGAAGAAGTAAGACTTCATCAGCTTATCAATAACCGAACGAGGCATAGTCAGGAATAACTGGTTACTCTCCATCTTCTGTGTAAAATGTACACCCGGCAATACCTTCAAACCATCATACAGTTTTTGTGCCATTGCATTGGCATGCATAGCATTCTTTTTCCACAAATCATCTGTAAGGTAAGCTGTGAACTGACAAGAAAGATAACGTAATTTAGAAGCTAACTGGGCCGATTGCTTCCGCACATAAAGTGCCTCTTTTTTGAGCTCTGGATTAAAAAATGACTACGCTTTCCCCAAGCATCAAACCATTCTTTGTTCCACCAAAACTAAGTATATCAATACCACAATCAACCGTAAGTTCCTTGAAACTAAGATTCAAAGCTACACAAGCATTCGCCAGGCGTGCACCATCCATGTGTACATACATACCATGTTTATGCGCTAAAGCTGTTAATGCCTTCAATTCCTCCGGAGTATAAACAGTACCCAATTCCGAACATTGGGAAATATAAATAGCACCCGGCTGGGAATGATGTTGTTCACCAAAATTCTTTAGATAAGGCTGTACCAACTCTGGGGTGAGTTTACCATCCGGTGTTACAATCGGACGGATCTGGCAACCTGTCATACGTGCAGGAGCACCACATTCATCCACATAAATATGTGCTGTCTCCGCACAAAGAATCAAATTATAAGGACGCGTAGCCAACTGTAAAGCTACTGCATTGCTACCTGTTCCATTAAAAACAAAAAGCGGTTCACAATCAGCTGTAAATGTCTCCTTGATTTTACGGACGGCTTCCTCCGTCCAAGGATCGTCACCGTAACCTACTGCATGATTTTGGTTTGCCCGGTTTAGTGCTTCCATCACCAATGGATGTACACCGGAATTGTTGTCTGAAGCAAAACTTCTCATAGTTATATTCATTTTATCAATAAATTATCTTAGCACCCGAATTATCATTTACTACTAAGAGCATGCAAAGGAACAAAAATATATTCGTTAGCAGAAAGAAGCGTGGATTTTAAAAATCCACGCTTTCGTTTAGGTTTTCAATCGGTTTTTCATTCTTTAGCCGATATAAACATTCACGCCCAAAAAAATGTAGAGCTCTTCGTTCTCTTGGTGCAATACAATCTTGTCTTCACAAGCTAACCATCCCAAGGCGGCTCCCAGTTCTTTGTCCTTCAGCCCGGACTTTCTCTTCAAAGTCCCATAGTCCCATTTGGCGTAATTGCTAAGCAACCTCCAAATCTTGCCTGCGTTCAGGCCGATGTCGCTTTTGTTCATCTCTTCTCGTCATTAAAAAGGTTAAATAATTGATTGGTTTTTGTTTAGGTTATCCTAATTTATCACCCTAAAGGTATCACTTTTTATTTATAAAACATAAAAAAGCGAACAAAAGATATCTTTTTAATCAAAATTGTAACAGTTTCGTAATAATATACAGGTAATATGAGTAGAAAAAGACTAGAAAAGAGAAAAAAAGACCACAGTACCTTCATAGAGATACTGTGGTCATTTATTATAATTATGAGTTCAGGGAAAAACGGGTATTACATCATGCCACCCATGCCGCCCATACCGGGAGCACCCATTGGCATTTCAGGTTTGTCTTCCTTTTTTTCAACGATTACACATTCAGTAGTCAGGAACATACCTGCAATAGAAGCAGCATTTTCCAAAGCTACACGAGCAACCTTTGCAGGATCAACTACACCGGCAGCATGCAAGTTTTCATAAACATCGGTACGTGCATTGTAACCGTAGTCACCTTTACCTTCACGTACTTTCTGTACAACTACAGCACCTTCTTTACCAGCATTGGCAACGATCTGACGCAACGGTTCTTCAATAGCACGCTTGATAATGTCAACACCGGTAGTTTCATCGATGTTATCACCTTTGAAACCTTCCAATGCATCGAGTGCACGGATGTAAGCTACACCACCACCCGGTACAATACCTTCTTCGATAGCAGCACGAGTTGCACGCAAAGCATCGTCTACACGGTCTTTCTTCTCTTTCATTTCCACTTCGGAAGCAGCACCTACGTAGAGAACAGCCACACCGCCTGACAACTTGGCAAGACGTTCCTGCAATTTCTCCTTGTCATAATCAGATTTAGTAGCAGCAATCTGAGCTTTAATCTGTTCGCAACGTTCCTTGATATTTTGTTTGTCACCGGCACCATTTACGATGGTAGTGTTATCTTTAGAAACTGTGATCTTATCAGCAGTACCTAACATCTCGATGGTAGCTTGTTCCAGTTTCAGACCCTTTTCCTCACTGATCACTACACCGCCAGTCAATACGGCGATATCTTCCAACATTTCTTTACGACGATCGCCGAAGCCCGGAGCTTTCACAGCACAGATCTTCAATTGAGAACGCAGACGGTTTACTACCAATGTAGTCAACGCTTCGCTATCTACATCTTCTGCAATTACCAACAGTGGACGACCTGTTTGTACAGCAGGTTCCAAGATAGGCAAGAAATCTTTCAGGTTAGAAATCTTCTTGTCATAGATCAGGATGTAAGGTTTCTCCATCTCACATTCCATTTTTTCTGTATTTGTCACGAAGTAAGCTGACAAATAACCACGATCGAACTGCATACCTTCTACCACACCAATAGTAGTATCAGTTCCCTTGGCTTCTTCGATAGTGATTACACCGTCTTTAGAAACTTTACGCATAGCATCAGCAATCAATTTACCGATAACCGGATCATTGTTTGCAGAAATAGTTGCAACCTGTTCAATCTTATCGTAGTTATCACCAACTGTTTCAGCCTGTGCCTTAATTGAGTCTACCACTTTGGCAACAGCCTTGTCGATACCACGTTTCAAATCCATAGGACTTGCACCGGCAGTAACATTCTTCAAGCCTTCAGCTACAATAGCCTGTGCCAATACAGTAGCAGTTGTAGTACCGTCACCAGCATCGTCACCAGTCTTGGAAGCTACTTCTTTCACCAACTGTGCACCCGTATTTTGGTATGCATCAGACAGTTCCACTTCCTTAGCTACAGTTACGCCGTCTTTCGTGATGTGAGGAGCACCGAATTTCTTTTCGATAATCACATTACGGCCTTTCGGGCCGAGAGTTACTTTCACAGCATTTGCCAGTGTATCGATACCTTTTTTCAATTGATCGCGGGCATCGATATTGAATAATATTTCTTTTGCCATAATGATATTTACAATTTAAATATTTTATAATTACTATATTAACCTAACACAGCGAGTACGTCACTTTGACGCATAATCAGATATTTAGTGCCTTCAACTTCCAGTTCAGTACCGGCATACTTGCCATACAAAACGGTGTCGCCCACCTTCAATACCATTTCTTCGTCTTTCGTACCGTGACCTACTGCCACAACTTCACCCTTCAAAGGTTTTTCTTTTGCTGTATCAGGAATAATGATACCACCAATTGTTTTTTCTTCTGCAGGTGCAGGGAGTATCAGCACTCTTAGTTCTTTTGTTTTTTTTTTATATGTTATACATTTATTATAGTAATGTCTTGCCTCGTTATTGGTGAGACACAAAATAAATTACGAAAAGCGTGCCAAACAGCAAAGCTAAATTTCTGTCAGTATAGAACTGCCAAATTGGCAAAGAATAAGACAATATTCCACTATCTTTAGAGAAGATAAGCGGCATCTCAGCATAACTTTTTTCATGATTTGCATTATCTTTGCCCCCTCAAAAAACGTTTTTTTAGAACATGAATGCAGTCTGGATTGTTTTGCCCATTCTCACATTATTAATGTTTGAGCTGGGATTGACACTTGAAATTAAAGATTTTAAATTATTTCGTCAACGCCCCTATCCTGTAATTGCGGGATTGATAGGACAGATAATTCTTTTTACCTGTATTAGCCTTTGCACTGGGGTGTCTGTTTCATCTGGAACCTCTATTTTTTATTGGATTGGTACTCATAGCCTGTTCTCCGGGAGGAAGTTCTTCCAATATATTCTCGATGATTGCCAAAGGCGATGTGGCACTTTCCGTTTCGTTAACTGCCCTCAGCAGCATTATCACCCTATTCACTATTCCTGTCATTATGGAGTTTGCCACACAAGTTGCAGGAGACAATAGTGGAATAATCATACATTTACCTGTCGGTAGCCTCATCATCCAGAATTTACTACTTATGTTGCTCCCCATTGCAACAGGCATTTTAACAAAACGTTTCTGCCCTGAAGCGGCCGAACGGATACACAAAATATTATCTAAAGTAGCTTTTCCCGCCTTGATATTATTGGCCTCTGTCTTCTTCATACAACATCACGAAACGATAACTGCACAGATCGGACGATTAGGATTGTGCATCACAATGATGATTTTGCTGGCTATGGGTGGAGGATATATAATCTCTTGGCTAATGAAATTGAACAGAAAAGAGCAACGCACACTTATCATTGAAATAGGAATGCAGAATGCAGCTCAAAGTATTGCCATTGCAAGCAGCCCGTTTATATTCAATAATGATGTAATTGCTATACCAGCCATTATTTATGCGCTGATGATGAATATTATCTTATTAGTATATGTGGGAATAGTAAAGAGAAGATAATCAACAGTGAAAATTACACTAAAATTCCCTCTTACAAGAAGCTAAGACCTTGCATGCAAGAAGTTAACTTCTTGTCAACAGGGAGTTAGGTTCTTGTCAACAAGAAATTGGCGACTGAAAAAATGATAAACTAAGCCAGTTTAGTCAATATCCAGATCCGTATCACAACTCAATTCTGTCGAATATCCCTGCCAGAAACTCTTGGTAGAATGTACTAAAGCACTCCCCATCAAGAAAAGGAATATTACGGCTATTAACGTCATCACCATACCGATGGCTGCGTAATACTTCGGTTCTAAAACATCCATAATAGTTATCTTTGTTAGGTTAGTACTACAAAGATAACCAAGATGGACTACAAAGAGTTTACTCTTTTATGAAGTTTTTATTTCTTTAAAGTTTGTATCAATTCTTCGGCCGAAACCAAGTTCTGTTCACCAGTCTCCATATTCTTCAGCGTCACCTTATTCTCATTCATTTCATTCTCTCCCACAATAGCTACAAATGGAATGTTCTTGGCATTAGCATAGCTCATCTGTTTTTTCATCTTTGAAGAATCCGGAAAAATTTCTGCACGAATACCTTCAGTCCGTACCTTAGCAAGTACATTCAGAGAGTAAGCAGCTTCTTTCTCACCAAAGTTAATAAAGAGAAGTTGCGTACCGTTCACAGCTTCCTTCGGATAAAGGTCAAGCTGATTCAATACATCGAAGATACGATCGGCTCCAAAAGAGATACCTACACCGGAAACACCAGCCATACCGAATACACCGGTCAGATTGTCATAGCGACCGCCACCTGTGATACTTCCGATCTGCACATCCAAGGCTTTCACTTCAAAGATAGCGCCAGTATAGTAGTTCAATCCGCGGGCAAGCGTCAGATCCAGTTCCAGTTCATTTTTCAAACCGAAAACAGACAGAGTTTTCAAGATAAACTCGCTTTCTTCCACACCCTTTTGACCGATCTCACTACCCGCAAGCACTTCTTTCAAAGTAGCCAGTTTTTTTCTTCATTCGTACCATTCAGCAGAATAATAGGTTGCAATTTGGCAATAGCTTCATCACTGATACCTTTTTCCTTCAGTTCTGCATTCACATTGTCCAAACCTATTTTATCCAGTTTATCAATGGCTACTGTGATATCCACTATTTTATCAGCCTCACCAATAATCTCAGCGATACCAGTCAGAATCTTACGGTTATTAATCTTAATACAAACCCGGATACCCAAACGGGTAAAGACCGTATCAACAATCTGCATCAACTCTACTTCATTCAGTAAAGAGTCACTACCCACTACATCAGCGTCACATTGATAAAATTCACGATAACGTCCCTTCTGTGGACGATCTGCGCGCCAAACGGGTTGTATCTGATAACGTTTGAAAGGGAAAGTTATTTCATCACGATGCATTACCACGTAGCGGGCAAAGGGTACAGTGAGATCATAACGCAAACCTTTCTCACGACCAACATTTGGAGCTATAATCTTATTTTTTAGGATAGTATTAAGTAAATTTCCAGTCTTATGTTTAATCGCTTTCTTCAATTCTGCCAAAGAATAACCTTCACCTATATCATATCCACTTTGCTTATCACTCAATAATAGTCCTTCAAATAATAACTCTTTTAATATAATTTCCTCAAATAATAAACCAACCTCTGAAGTTGTATCTCTCATTTCTAATAGAAAAGAGACAAGGGTAGTCTTTGATTGATTACTAGAACATTTAGTCCACAGCTGATTTTTCAAAGTCAACAATTCTTCAACTTTCTCTCTTTCGTTCTCATCAAAATCGGTAAGAAAATCCCCTGAGTCCAATATCTTGAACAAGAGTTTATCACCTTCTTCGCCATACTTCCCCATCAGTGTAGAAAGCATTTCCATTGCAGGTGTTTCAATCTGCTGAAAACCATAGAGGTGGTATACATCGCGAATGGTATTGAATATATAGTTACGCTTCGCCATCTCTACTGGCGAAAAGTCACGGGTTCCTTTGGGAATACCTGGTTTTGCTGCCATAATTATTCTATATTATTTAGTTTGGAATGCAAATTTACGGCAAATTATTGAATTAGCTGAAAGAAAGACAGGAGATTTTGAATGAATATGTACATAGCCATGTGTTCGTATATGGAGAACATGTCCGCTTTCGAACAATGCCCAATACATACATTCAATTAGATATCAACACCTTATCCTTTCGGCATATCATTTGCTATTGTGTTACCAAAAACATTAAAAGAAGAATATTATGAAAAAACAAATCAGTTTATTATTCGCAGTGTTCCTATGTTGTTCTACTATCAGCTGGGCACAAAACCCGGAAGAGTCTAAAATGAAAGACGAGTTTTACAAGACACTCAACTCATTGAGGCAAGAGAAAAAACAAGCTTTAGATAAGAAAGATTATGCAAAAGTAGAACAGTGCAACTGGGATATCATCGACAATTACAAGAAACTTCCGGAAGCAGTACAAAAAGGTATAGAATTAAACTATGGATACTATTATTATGATATTGCCTGTTACCAATCTCTACAAAAAAAGACAGAAGATGCTTTGAAACATTTTGATCTGGCTTTTCAGAATGGATATATCAATTACACTCATATACAGAAAGATACAGATTTGGATAACATACGCAACGAAAAGAAATTCCAGGAGACACTGGCTAAAATCAGAGAAGAAGGAGATTATCTTTATATTCTGCAAAAAGCAGCCGAGTATACCAGTACTCCTCCCCATTTCACATATATGGAGCCGAGCGATAGTAATCTGATAGGTGTGAAGGAATATTTTAAATTAGATAGCGTAGCTGGCACAGGGGATGAGTTCTCGAAGATAAAGAACATACTGACCTTTATACACAATAAAATCAAACATGACGGATACCAATGCACGCTTGCTCGCATTGATTTCCACCGGAAGGGTGATGAAGCTGAACAGTGTAGTCATGGCAAACAGGATGATACCTGCCAGCAGCAACTGCGGAAAAGTGTTCAGCATCAGGATACCGCCCAACAGTACCCACGTCATAATGTTGGAAGCAAACGAAACCACAGGCACCAGTTTGCTGCGCATCGTAAGCGGTGCATAGGCGCGTGCATGCTGCACGGCATGTCCGCACTCATGGGCGGCAACGGCCGCTGCCATAATGCTGTTGCTGTTATAAACGCTTTCGCTAAGGTTTACGGTCTTATTGGCAGGGTTGTAATGGTCTGTCAAGTGTCCCGGAGTATGTGTTACGGTTACATCGTAGATGCCGTTATCGTGCAGCATCTTCAAAGCCACATCGGCTCCCGTCATTCCGTTGCCGGTGGGGATTTTAGAATATTTCTTGAATTTACTCTGCAGGTTCATCTGTACCAGCCAACTGACCACAGCCACCCCGATAAAGATAATCCATTGCATGCCTATCATTCCTGTTCCCATAATTTTCTTCTTTTAATAATAAATAAATGAATAATGTGTCGTTTCTGTTTGTATAACAAATTGTCTGCCAAAAATAAAGGGAAACTGCGAGCTATCTCCCGGTTCTCCTCATCTTTTAGGAAGAATTAAAGATTTACCGACATAACGGTTACAGTTTTAGCAATTCACCGGCAGCAGGCTACTCTTCCAGGTGCAGTTCGATGACTTTGTCAATATCTGTCGGGACTTCGGAAAGATAAAGCATGACACCATCCCGGCATTTCTGTATTTTCAGCGGCCGGCGGTCGGTATAACCTACAGCCTTCTTCACGCGCTTTCCATCCAAAGGCAGGAAAAGCGCTTTATCCTGCAAATCCAGAATATGCACATACAGCTTATTTCCCTTCTGCGTTGTCACTCCCCAAGGGTGAGGAGCCACACAGCCGCCACGTGTTCCGTAAATAGTTTCACCGTACACTTTCATCCACTCTCCTATCTCTGCCAGTCGCTCCATGGCAACAGCCGGCAGTTCGCCATCGGGCTGCGGACCTATATTCATCAGGAGATTGGCATCCTTACCGGCTGCCTTCACCAGATAGTGAATCAAAGTTTTTGCCGGCTTATAGTTTTGGTCCGTAATCTTATATCCCCACATGCCATTCATTGTCTCGCACGTTTCCAATGGCAAGTTACTGACACCTTGTCCGGAAAGTCCCGCCTTATTCTCACCGGGCAAATCACGCTCAAAAATCTGTATATCTTCTCCCTCGAAAGGTGTCCGGTGATGATTATTACCAATCAGACAGGCAGGTTGCAGGCGGTGTATCAACGCATATTGCCCGGGCAACTGCCAATCGAAACCGGGATTCCGGTCCTGATCCCACCAGCCGTCGAACCATATTGCGCCTATTTTCCCGTAACCGGTCAGCAACTCCGTCAACTGGTTGTTCATAAAAGCGTAATAGCTATTCCAGTCTCCCGAAGGATCCGGACGTCCGGTTCCACACCCCGTACGCCCCTGCGGAGCATCCTCACGATACCAGTCTATATGTGAATAATACAGATGCAGGCGAATCCCCTGCTTATGACATTCATCCGCCAATTCTTTCAGTACATCCCGCCTGAAAGGAGTAGCATCCACAATATTATAATCGGAATAACGGGTATGAAACATGGAAAAGCCCTCGTGATGCCGCGAAGTGAAACAAATATATTTTGCTCCGGAAGCCTTGATAGCTGCCACCCACTTGGCTGCATTGAACCTGGAAGGATAAAATCCGCCCGCCAATTTGGCATATTCTTTATAATTCAGGTTATTATTGGTCATGGTCCATTCTCCGGTTGCCAACATGCAGTACAGCCCCCAATGGAGGAAAATGCCGAATTTGCTGTCCCTGAACTCCTGGCGCGACTGCAAGTTTTCTGCCGTAGGCTGATAAGGTTGCGACCTCCCGGAAGAGCAGAGAGAGAACAGAAGCAATAATGAGATAATACGTGTTTTCATGGTAATAAATAAAAAAAGTACGGGTTACCCGAATTTATACAGTCCGTTATCGAAGCCACAAAATTCGCGTAACCCGTACGTAAGGTTGTCTATTTGTCAATCTATGTTATTCCTCCGTATAGCGTTCGATGGTCTGTTCGCGGTCGGGACCTACAGATACAATCTTCACAGGCACACCGAGCTGTTCTTCCAGGAACGACAGATAAGCGTTGAATTCTTCGGGGAATTCGTCTTCGCTCTGCATCTTTGTCATATCCGTCTGCCAGCCGGGCAATTCCACGTACACCGGTTCCACGCCTTCGATATCGAACGGGAAGTAATCGATTTCCTCACCGTTGACCTTATATGCCACACAGGCTTTGATTGTTTCGAATGAGTCGAGCACATCGCTCTTCATCATGATGAGCTTGGTTACGCCGTCTACCATAATGGCATATTTCAAGGCTACCAGGTCAATCCATCCGCAACGGCGCTTACGTCCGGTTACCGAACCGAACTCATGTCCCAGCGTACAAATCTGGTCACCGGTCTTGTCGAACAGTTCCGTCGGGAACGGACCCGCACCCACACGCGTACAATATGCCTTGAAGATACCGTACACTTCGCCAATCTTATTGGGAGCTATGCCCAAGCCCGTGCAGGCTCCTGCACAAATGGTATTGGAAGAAGTGACAAACGGATAAGAACCGAAATCAATATCGAGCATCGTACCTTGCGCACCTTCGCACAAAACAGACTTTCCGTCCGACAGCAGACCGTTTATTTCATGTTCGCTGTCCACAAACTTGAACTGCTTCAGGTATTCGATACCCTCGAACCATGCCTTTTCCAGCTCGCTCAAATCATATTCGTAATTCAAGCCTTTCAGGATTTGTTCGTGACGGGCTTTGGCAACAGCATACTTCTTGTCGAAATCGTGCAGGATATCACCTACGCGTACACCGTTGCGGCTAATCTTGTCCGTATAAGTAGGACCGATGCCCTTGCCGGTAGTTCCCACTTTGGCATCTCCTTTTGCAGCTTCATAGGCAGCATCCAGAATGCGGTGCGTGGGCAGGATGAGGTGTGCTTTCTTGGAAATATGCAAGCGTTCCTTCAAATTATGACCGGATGCTTCCAATGCTTCCGCTTCCGCCTTGAACAGCGCCGGGTCGAGCACTACACCGTTACCGATGATATTCACCTTATCACCCTGGAAGATTCCCGAAGGAATGGAACGGAGCACATATTTCTGACCTTCAAACTCCAATGTATGACCGGCGTTCGGGCCGCCTTGAAAACGTGCCACTACATCGTATCTCGGAGTTAATACATCAACGACTTTGCCTTTGCCTTCGTCGCCCCATTGTAATCCTAATAGAATGTCTACTTTCATTTCTCTTTCTTATGGTTATTATTTTTCTTCTTTCTTTTGTTTGCGCGGTCGCACTTGCTACACAAGCCGTACATGTACAGCGAATAATGCGTCAAGTTAAAGCGGCTCAACCTGGTATTCTCAATGGCGTGCTGCAATTCCTCGTTCTGGAATTCGGTAACCTTGCCGCACTGCGTGCAGATTTGGTGATGATGCGTATCACGGTTATAGCATTTTTCGTATTGAGAGGAATTTCCGAACTGATGCTTGATAACCAGCCGGGCATTGATAAGCAATATGATGGTGTTGTACAGCGTCGCACGGCTCACTCTGAAATTCTCCTGGTCTGCCATCAGCGAATAAAGCGTGTCAACATCGAAATGGCCGTCTATGGAATAAATAGTGTCGAGTATGGCATAGCGTTCGGGAGTCTTGCGATGCCCGTTCATATTGAGATATTCGGTGAATATCTGTCTAACCGTATCTTTCACGTTCTGACTTTCCATTTAAAGGCGCAGTTTTTTAACAGCCAACAAAGTTAAGCCTTTTTTGCGGAAAGCAAACAAAAAAAGAAAAATTAATGATGAGAATGGTAAAGTAGCCGGCACTCTATCACTTTACCGTTTTATCATAACGCTACCTCTTCCTTTACCAGATTGTAAAGCAGCCGTTCTGTCTCCGAAGAGGAATCTCCCATGCCTTCTACCCTGCGGCAAACCTGAAACGCATTTTCCTCGCTGTGCTGCATGAAACGGCGGATAGCGGTCAGCGCGGCATTGCGCACATGATAAGAGCCTGAGAGGAACGCCGATATTGCCTGGTCAAGGAATTCATTCTCCACCCGTTCGTTCATATCGCCTTTTTTCATTAACAGCCGGGCAATGGTAAGGAAACCGCAGACCTGCGTATATTCATCTTCAGCGGCAATCCAGTGAAAAGACTTCGCAGGAGCATACGGAAGATGTTGGAACAGGTTCATACAGGTAAGTTCCGCAATCTCGATGTTCCGGATATTCTCCACCCATATATCCGCTATTTCGGGCAAGAAGCTGTCGACAGGCTGGAGCAATCCCGCCAATATTTTACATTCGCGAATATCTTCTTTCCAAAGTGCCTGCGCCAAGGCATGATCTTTCCCGTAAGCAGAAGCAATACTTTTGATACGGGGCAGTTCCACGCCGAAGTTAAGTTTGTAGACCAAACCTTTCTCACGCATACTTTGAGACACAGCCCCATTCATGGAAAGGCGGAGCTGTGTTTTTATATTTCTTTGAGTTGTTCTTTTAGTTCCATTAGTTTCAGAAATGAGAGTTCCGGTTATCACCTGAGGCAAAAAGCCTTTTATCTTAAAAAAGAGGTGTGTCAAAATACACCTGATGATTTTTTTAGGCACGGATTACGCGGATTACACGGATTTACTTTATCCTTTTTTCCGTTTCCGTGAAATCCGTGTAATCCGTGCCTAAAAGAAAACAATAAAATCTCTAAATTACCATTCAATCGTTCACTGAAGGCAATACCGAGTAGTCCTTGCTATAACGCAGCATCTGTTCGGCATACCCTTCATCATAAGTCACCTTCACATCGGTTATGTTGCCGTCCGCATCCGTCACAGCCTCATACTTCGGGTTGACAAAGCCCTTATACGGAGCCAGGTTCAGCTTCTTGTAACGTTCCAATACTTCCGCGTGCAGTTCCGGGTCTACTTTCACGGCATAGGACTCTACCAGTTCACGGGCTGCGTCATAGTCGCCCGTGGACTTGATACGCTGTATTTCGGCAAGTAGTTCGCCAAACAGTTCCCGTACCTTTTCATAATCATTGATTACGACATAAGTCTTTCCGTCCTTCTTCACCAGTTCCACCACTTTGTCGGCAGCACCCTTTTCATATACCCAACGGGCTATGAGCTGGCGGTTGCGCATATGTGCCTTCCACGTTGTTTCCCGGTTCGATACGCACAAGCTGTGTCATCAGGCCGTTCATCAGATAGGTATAGAATTGGGCCTTGTAGGCATCCGCACTCGGAGTCAGTCCCAGTTCCACCAGTTTCGGATCGGCCACATAATACAGTCCGAACAGGTCGGCACGCGCCTCTTCGATAGTAGAGCCGTAAGCCTTCAGCGCATCGGGGTCTACGCCCGGAAGCAGTTTGCCGGAACCATGTCCCAGACACTCATGCAAGTCGGTATGCAGTTCATCGGTCGTATCGGCATATTTGTCTATCAATTGCAGTTCGGCATCGCTATATACAAACTCTTCGTTGAATCCGTTGCCATGAGCCGCCTTGTTGTAGGCATCCGTTATATTGCCAATCGTTACGGATTTGGAGCCGTGATGGCTGCGGATCCAGTTGGCATTGGGCAGGTTGATACCGATAGCCGTCGAAGGATAGAGGTCGCCCGCCAGAATAGCGGCAGTGATTACCTTGGCTGAAACACCTTTCACCTTCTCTTTCTTGAACTGCTTTTCCACCGGAGAGTGGTCTTCGAACCATTGCGCATTGCTGCTGATAATCTCCGTGCGGCGGGTAGCTTCCAAATCCTTGAAGTTCGCCAAAGATTCCCAGCTTGCCTTCATGCCCAGCGGGTCGCCATAGCTTTCGGTGAATCCATTTACGAAGTCGATGCGGGAATCCAAATCCTTCACCCACAGAATGGCATAATCATCAAAGGTCTTCAAGTCACCTGTTTCATAAAACTCCACCAGCTTGGCTATAACCGCTTTCTGTTCAGGATTCTCGGCCACGCCTTCCGCTTTCTTCAGCCAATACACAATCTTCCCGATAGCCGCGCCGTACAAGCCCCCTACTTTCCACACACTTTTTCCTGAATCTTGCCGTTCTCTTTCACCAGGCGGCTGTTCAATCCGTAAGAAACCGGCGTTTCATCCTTAGGGTCCTTCATGGCGCTGTAAAAGGCTTCGGCTTCCTGCTGCGTCACCCCGTCATAATAATTACATGCCGAGGTCAGCACCAAATCCTCACCGGCAGCCTGGTTCACACGCTTCGGCATCACTTTGGGGTCGAAGATGACGGGAGCCACCTCTTCATAAAGCTGCTCCACCGTCTGCCCTTCTGCAAGCGGCAGTGTAGCGGCGTCCACGCTTAAAAGGGCTTGCTTGAAGAATTCGGGAGTAAAGCCCGGTACGAACTTCTCGCAGCCGTAATGATGATGAATGCCGTTGGAGAACCATACCCGTTTCAGGTACACTTCCATAGCCTTGAAGTCTGCCGCACTCTTGTCGCCGGTATAGCCCGTATAGACGGCTTCCAGCATCCGGCGGATTCTGAGGTTATATTTCCCGTTCTGGTCGAACAGAATGTCACGTCCCTGCAAAGCGGCTTCCGTGAGGTAATAAACTAATTCTTTCTGTTTGAGAGACAAGTTCTCAAACTCCGGTACGCGATAGCGTAAAATCTGTAAGTCTGCAAATTGTTCCACTGTATAATCAAATTTTTCTGCCTCGGCAGTAGTTTTCGGTGCTCCGCCGCAAGCTGTCAGCAAGGACGCGGCAACCATTACGGAAATCAGTTGTTTTTTCATGTGTGGTTTGGAAAAGATTGATTAGTATTAAAATAACAAAAGGAAGTATTCCGGAGCACATGACGCGGAATATTTCCTTTTATAAATTCAGTTTTACTGCATTATTTACCTTTCACTGCATTTTTCTTACGATAACCGTTAGGAGTTTCTCCTACATTTTTATAAAATGCAGCATAAAAGACTGACGATTAGCAAAACCTACCATCGTGCTGATTTCTTCTACATTTTTGTCAGCATACCTCTTATCTGTCAATAAATGCAAAGCATCTTTCACTCTGTACTCATTCAACAAACAAGAATAATTCATTCCGAAACGGGAGTTCACCACTGCCGACAAATAACGGGTATTGGTCTGCAGTTCTTTCGCCAAATCCTTAGCAGAATAATTGGGGTCTCTGTACTTCTTCTGCACGACAATGATATTCAGTATCCTGTCGTACAGCTCGTCTGCCAGTTCCGGCCGTATCAAGGAACGGTAGGCAGCCTTCTTTTCTTTCTTTTCGCGCAGGTTGTAGGGATGCTTCTTTGTAGCCTCCTCCTGTGCATTCTTTTCTAAATCACTCATTGAATTAACTGGTTAGGGTTGTTTAAATACGGAAATCCCAAGGAGTTTCCCTTAGATTACACAAAAGTCTAACATTTTTTTTTAATACGCAACTTTTCCCGTATATATTTTTAATACACAAACAACGAAAAAGCTTGAAAAGAAGCAGGATACGTTTAATTACAAGCTTATTTAACACAACTGCTTAATTATTAAGTTATTTGACTGAACGCCACTTCCTTTTGCATTTTATGCAAGAATTAATGTAACTTTGTCCCCTGACAAAAAGATACCGGCACTGCTTATGCTACAAACGCTTAAAACATACTTCGGATACGACAGTTTCCGTCCCCTGCAGGAAGAGATTATCCGTCACATTCTGGACGGAAACGACGCACTTGTGCTAATGCCCACCGGCGGTGGAAAATCAATATGCTACCAGCTTCCCGCCCTGCTGCGCGAAGGAACCGCGGTAGTCGTTTCGCCGCTCATCTCGCTGATGAAGGACCAGGTGGAGGCGTTATGCGCCAACGGAATCAGCGCCGGTGCGCTGAACAGCAGCAATGACGAAACGGAGAATGCCGCCCTGCGCCGTGCCTGCACGGAAGGCAGACTGAAACTGCTGTATATCTCGCCCGAAAAGCTGCTTGCAGAAGCCAATTATCTCCTGCGGGACATGCACATCTCACTTTTCGCCATCGACGAAGCGCACTGCATCTCGCAATGGGGACATGACTTCCGGCCTGAATATGCACAGATGGGGATTCTGCACCAGCAGTTCCCGCACGTGCCCATCATCGCCCTGACCGCCACCGCCGACAAAATCACGCGCGAAGATATCATCGGGCAGCTTCACCTGAACCATCCCCGGACGTTCATCTCCTCGTTCGACCGTCCCAACCTGAGCCTCACCGTAAAACGGGGCTACCAGCAGAAGGAAAAATCCAAGACAATTCTTGACTTCATAGCCCGCCATCCCGGAGAAAGCGGCATCATCTATTGCATGAGCCGGAGCAAGACGGAATCCGTGGCGCAGATGCTCCAGAAGCAGGGTATCCGCACCTCCGTCTACCATGCCGGCCTCTCCCCTCCCTCAGGGACAAAGCGCAAGACGATTTCATCAACGACCGCGTGCAGGTAGTGTGCGCCACCATTGCTTTCGGCATGGGTATAGACAAGAGTAACGTGCGCTGGGTTATTCATTATAATTTACCAAAGAGCATCGAGAGTTTCTACCAGGAGATAGGGCGTGCCGGCAGAGACGGACTGCCCAGTGACACGCTACTGTTCTACTCGCTTGCAGACCTGATTTTGCTTACCAAATTCGCTACCGAGAGCGGACAGCAGAACATCAACCTGGAGAAACTGCAACGCATGCAGCAATACGCCGAATCCGACATCTGCCGACGCCGCATATTGTTAAGTTATTTTGGAGAAATAGCAGACCATGACTGCGGCAATTGCGACGTCTGCAAGAACCCGCCCGAACGCTTTGACGGAACTGTCATCGTACAAAAAGCCCTGAGCGCCATTGTCCGCACAGACCAGCAAATCGGTACAGGCGTTTTAGTGGATATTCTCAGGGGAAACATGTCGCCCGAAGTCGTGGGCAAAGGCTATCAGCAACTGAAAACCTTTGCCGCCGGACGTGATGTTCCCGCCCGCGACTGGCATGATTATTTATTACAAATGCTGCAACTCGGATACTTAACAATCATCTGAAAATAGCGAGTCCTAAACGGGCGTTATAATTCTGAGGATCGAGCTTCAGTAATCTTTCATAATCCGCCCGGGCAAACTTGAGATCACGCTGGGTCACATAAATATAAGCACGCATCAGAAGTGCTTCCCGATTATCCTTTTCCAAATCCAGCACTAAAGAATAATCCACGTGCCTGCTCATTCCGCCCCATTTCAAGATTCAGCGCTGCACGATTCAAGAGAATGGGAACAGCCCGTGGAGCAATGTTCAAAGCATACGTGTATGATTCCAAAGCCTGATCATAATCCCGTTGCCGCCGCTGGATAGTACCGAGATTAGAAAACAACAAAGCATTATGCGGATTAGCAGGTTCCAGTTTCAAGGCTTGACGGATATAATTTTCCGCTTGTGCCAGACTGTCTTGTTCGGTACAGACGATGGCACGGTCGCTCAGTTCCTGATAAGTTTGGGAAAACACAGAGGTTACACCTATTATA
>VOFF01000133.1_pt1 | contig 54000 bp, 90 predicted proteins | sample 5384061 | NCBI WGS metagenome assembly VOFF01 (sample SAMN12384725, study PRJNA508395) | human gut metagenome | isolation source: healthy gut E | host: Homo sapiens | reverse complement strand
ATCCTTCACCCCATCTTTCAAGCTATCCTTGAAGAGGTCATCAATTTCGGCTGGGTCAAAGCCGGTGAGGGATACATCAAAATCGGCGCCCTGCAGGTCGGAGATAAGGAGCATCAGCTTGTCCTTGTCCCAATCGCCGGAGATTTTGTTGAGGGCGATGTTGAGAGCTTTTTCCCGTTCCTCATCCATCTCCACCACCACACACACTCCACCTCGGTGACGCCCATGTCCATGAGCACCTTCAGCCGCTGATGACCGCCCACCACCCGTCCGGTGGACTTGTTCCAGATCACCGGCTCTACATAGCCGAACTGCTCCATGGAGCGTTTCAGCTTGTCGTATTCCGGGTCGCCGGGCTTTAAGTCTTTGCGGGGATTGTAGTCGGCGGGGATGAGGTCGGCGGTGTGTTTACGTTCAATCAGCATACTTTTCCACCGCCTTTCTCAGTTCCTCAGTCTTGTCGAGGTTCTCCCAGCTGAACTTGTAGCCGTTGAAGTGGCCATAAGCAGCAGTGTCGGCGTAGATGGGAGCGCGGAGATGCAGCAGGGACATGATGGCGGCAGGCCGCAGGTCAAACACATCCAGCACCGCCAGCCGAATCACATCCTCGTCCACCCTGGCTGTGCCGAAGGTGTCGATCTCCACGGCGGTAGGCTCCGCTTTGCCAATGGCATAGGAGATGGAAACCTGACATTCCTTTGCCAGCCATGCGCCCACCACATTCCGGGCGATGGCTCTGGCCATGTAAGCGGCGCTGCGGTCCACCTTAGTGGGGTCCTTCCCGGAGAAGGCTCCGCCGCCATGGGCAGCAAGACCGCCGTAGGTGTCCACCATCAGCTTCCTGCCGGTCAGTCCGGTGTCGGCAGCGGGACCGCCCTCCACAAATCTGCCGGAGGGGTTGATGAGGATCTCCGCATCCTTGGGGAAATCGAAGCGGTCCAGGATGGGATACAGAACCTCCGAGATGATCTCCCGGCGAAGCTCCTCCAGATCCTTGTCCGCATCGTGCTGGACGGACACCACGATGTTCTTGGCGCTCACGGGTTTCCCATCCTCATAGGCCACGGTCACCTGGGCCTTGCCATCAGGGCCGACGCCACGGATGGTCCCCATCGTGCATGGCGTCATCCAGTCCTTTGCAGATTTCATTCGCGAAGACCACCGGGACGGGCAGACGGGTCCAGGTCTCCTGGTGGCGTAACCGTACACGGTGCCCTGGTCGCCAGCGCCGGTGGATGCGAACACATCCTCGCTGCTACCGTCCCGCACTTCCAGCGCGGAATCCACACCGCCGGCAATGTCGGGACTCTGCCGGTGAACATAGACGAACACGATGAATTTCATGGGGTTGTAGCCCACCTTGCGGAGGACTTCCCGGACCACCGAGCGGATGTTGATCTTCGCCGCGCAGGTGATCTCCCCGCAGACGAAGATTTTTCCCTTTGGTGGCCATGACCTCACAGGCGCAGCGGGAATAGCGGTCGTGCCGCAGGCACTCGTCCAGAATGCTGTCGGCGATCAGGTCGCACAGCTTGTCTGCGGCCGCGCCGCACGCTCTCAGCCGTTTTGTATTTTGTCATATCAGTTTTCCTTTCCGAGCGGACAGCAGCCGCTCCATCACATCGTCCTGGGGCGTGGCCCCGCCATACTCGCTGGAACAGTTCTCCTTGACGATTTGGTAGGATCTCCATCCACAGGCGGTTGGTCTGGGACATGAAGTTCTGACTCATCGCCACATAGGGGCTTTGAATGGCGTTCCCCGTGGTGGGGTGCTTGGCGAGAAACCCGTACTCGGTGATGGCCTCCTCACACTGTATCCAGCGGGCCACGCTCATGGCGTATCGCTCCAATAGCTGCGGGGAAACGAGAGCGGCGCAGCCCCCTGCTCCGCCAGCCAGGTCCAGGTCTTCTCGTAGACCTCGGCGGCGACCAGCGTCTTGCCATCCTTCTGGGTGGCGGATAGCATGGCTGACGGTTTCGGCATGGGCTGACCTTCTAAATCGGCTGTGTCCTGAAAGTCGATGACAGTCAGCTTCCTTCTGCCGGGATTGCCCTCGGCGATCTTGTCTACGAGGGGCTTCTTCTTTGCGCCGGCACCAGCACGGGCACCGCCGCGGTTGGTACCGTCTTTGGCCACAGGCTACCTCCTTTCTCGGCCTGGGGTATATACCCCCTTTGAAACCGCGATTTTGTGCGCGAGACCCCCAGCCGTTGCACGGCCCACAGGCTGTAGAGATTTTTTATTCCCCTACCGTCAGTTTTTTGCTATACTATGTTTTTGTAACATTAGTTGGTTATGGTGACAATCATGTCCCTGCTCAACGGAGTCCCAGTCGACACAGTTTCACTCTTCTTGACGGTAATTCAAACAGCAATTGCTATTGGAAGTTTAAAGGGGAACTCGCGATGGTAAACGGGTATAACACGGTGGTATGCGGCGCGCACGGAGTGGCCTCGTTGTAACTGTGGACTCCGCAGGGGAAATGTGAGAACCTTAACAAGTGCCCATAGCAGGTTCGAATCCTGCCCGCTCCGCCATATTGGAGACTACCCTTCGGGGTGGTCTCCATTTTTTTTTCTGTGCCAGCGATCCCCGCGTTGGGCGTGGATTCTGGCGTGACAGGATTTACAGAGGGCAACGAGGTTGTCCCGTGCGTGTGTGCCACCCTCGGAAAGAGGTACCTTGTGATGCACCTCCTCAGCGGGAGTCAGCCTGCCATCCCGCTGGCACAGCTCGCACAGCGGGTGCTCCTGGATGTACCGGTCGCGGATGCGCTTCCAGGCGCGGCCATACCTACGGCGTACAGCCGGGTCACGGTCGTACTTCTCGTAGCGTTTAGCTTCCGCCTTGGCGTGCTCCTCGCAGAACCTGCCGTCCGTCAGCTTGGGACAGCCGGGGTACGAACAGGGGCGCTTTGGCTTTGTGGGCACCATTCCACCTCCTTCCGGGCATAAGAAAAAAGCCACCGCAGGGGTGGCCCCCCCGATGGCTTCGCTTGATTCTTTTGGCAATTATAATGGTACCACGGGGCGGCACTCTCATTCAATACATCGAACTCTCATGTTTCCTGGGGACGGGAAATTCCCGCAGCGCCCAGTCGTGGAGACGGTAGATGTGCTGGATAGAGTAGCCCATGTCCACGGCGATTTTTTCCCAGGGCATGAAGCACAGATACCGCTTCTCCAGAAGGAGCTGGTACTCGGCGTTGGGGATGGATTTCACCCGGCGGGTGATTTCCGCTTCAAATCCACCAGTTCATCGATGTCGTGGTTGATCTCGTTCTGCAACCACGATCTTGACCACCGCTTCCGCCATCCGGGACTCGGAGCGGTTGGGGTTGCGCGGCATCCCCGTAAGGGTGGCCGTGGCATGGGTGGCCAAATCATTGAGAGCCGCGACCTGCTGGATTTTGGCGTTGATCCGGGCGTCCAGAAGCCGGGCTTGGGATAAATATTCTTTCGCTGTCATTTTCGCACCTCCAGATCCGCTTTGACTGCGTTGATCAGAGCCGACTGCGCCCGTTCCTTCTTTTTTTGAAGGGCGGACATGATCCGCTCATCAATGGTGTTCTTCGTGATAATGTGATGGATGACCACAGTTGTGTCTTTCTGCCCCTGCCGCCAGAGCCGGGCGTTGGTCTGCTGGTAAAGCTCCAGCGACCAGGTCAGCCCGAACCAGACGAGGGGTGGAACCGCCGGACTGCAGGTTCAGCCCATGGCCGGCGGACGCCGGGTGGATGACCGCCACCGGGATCTTGCCCTGGTTCCAATCGGCGATGTCCCGGCTGGTCTTGATCTCCCGGACGGTGAACCGCCCCGGATGCGCTCCAGGTCGTGCTTGAACCAGAGTAGGCCACCAGGACGGGCTTGCCGTTGGCGGCTTCGATGAGGTCCTCCAGGGCATCCAGCTTGCGGTCGTGCAGACGGAGCACCCGTTTGTCCTCCCCCGTACACCGCGCCATTGGCCATCTGGGAGAGCTTGTTCGCCAGAGCCGCCGCGTTCCCGGCGTCCACCTCTTCACCGTTCAGGGAGAGCACCAGCTCCGCCCCTCATGGTGTCATAGGCTTGCCGTTCCTTTTTCGGAGAGGTCGACCTTGACCTCGTTGACCACGCATTCCGGCATATCCAGATAGTCGCCGGCCCGCATGGAGATGGTGATGTCGGAGATCCGAGTCATAGATAGCATTCTCGGCTCCGGGGAGGGGCTTGTAGGAGAACACCACCTGAGCGTTTCGCTTGTCCGGCTGGAAGAAGGCGGTGCGGTAATGGGTGATGAACCGACCCAGGCGTCTGCCCATGTCCAGCACCCGGAACTCCGCCCATAAATCCATGAGTCCGTTTGAGGAGGGCGTGCCGGTCAGGCCCACGATGCGCTTGACGCCGGGCCGCACCTTCAGCAGAGCGCGGAACCGCTTGGCCTGGTAGCTTTTGAAGGATGACAGCTCATCGATGACCACCATGTCGTAGTCGAAGGGCAGGCCGCTGTCCTCCACCAGCCACTGGACATTCTCCCGGTTGATGATGTACACGCTGGCCCTCTGCAGGAGCGCCGCCTTGCGCTGGGCTTCGCTACCGACCGCGACCGAGTAGGTAAGCCCTCGCAGGTGGTCCCACTTCTCGATTTCACCGGGCCAGGTGTCCGCAGCCACGCGGAGCAGGCGATGACCAGCACCTTGCGAACCAGGAAGCTGTCCAGACAGAGGTCGAAGATGGCGGTCAGGGTAATGACGCTCTTGCCAAGGCCCATGTCCAGGAACACCGCCGAAACGGGATGCTCCAGGATGAAGTCCGTGGCGTAGGTCTGGTATTTATGAGGACTGTATTTCATCCAGTATCCTCCAATCTGCTCTGGGCTGTCGATGCGGTACACCGGAAAGCCCAGCGCTTCCAACTGCTGCTTCCGCCTTATCTGCAAAGGCCGGAGCGCCTTGCCCGGCGATTTCAGCTCAATGAAGGCGATTTTCCCCTTTGGGGAGGAGCACCAGGCGGTCTGGCACTCCATCAAACCCTGGACTTACAAACTTGGGTGCGAGACCGCCCATGATTCGGACGGCCTTCACCAGCTTGGCTTCAATGGCTTTCTCCCGCATATCGGCCTCCTGTGTTCCGGGAACCGAAAAATCCCCTTATGCGCGTATATGCGTGTTTTGCGTGCTGATGACCCTTATTTCCTTTATCTTTCGATATATAATAAATGTTGGGAACACAGGAACGCTGCCCCTGGGAACTTGTTCCCGAAATTTGTGCCTGAGCGTCTCTTCATTGGGAACACCCCTTCGGAACAAAGACGTACTGCGGCCCGTAGAGGGGGATGCGCACCTTGCTCTCCGCCCGTTTCCAGCCCAGCCGCGCCAGGATACCCGTCAGCTCATTGCTGTCAGTGCGACGCAGGTTGGCCCGTTCCTTGCCGAAGCACTCGCACCAGATCTCCATGTTGGACACACTGGTGCGCTTCACCGTCCCCCTTTTCCTGCAAGTTGCCGAAGTCGGAGCCGGCGAGGAAATTGCGGCGTTCAAAGAGGTCCATCTCCGCCCAGCGTTCCGGCAGAAGGGTGTCCATATATTCCCGCACCAGCCCCTCGCGCTCATCGGACTCCATGGCTTCCCGCTGCTCATCTTTGGCCAGCGCGTCCATTTCGGGAGAGAGGTAGAGCTTCTCACCCTGCCGCACATACACGAGAGCTTCCGCCCAGATCTGGAGGATCTCCTCGTGGGTCAGGTTCCAGGACTGCTTCTTCCCGCTGCCGGGGGTCTTGACCGGCCAGAAGCGGCGGTTGCCGGTGGTGTCCCGCAGATAGCCGGACTCGGCGTTGGTGGTACCGAAGAACACGCACTGGCGCAGATGGGGCGTGGCCCGTTTGCCGAACGCCGCCCGGTAGATGTCGTTCTGCCGGGAGAGAAAGGAGCGCAGGGTCTCCACCTCAGCCTTCTTCAGCCCGGCCAGCTCACCGATCTCCAAAATCCAGTACCCCTGGAGCTTCCCGGCGGCGGTCTTGTCCTTGGTGTCGGCCAGGTTCCGGCTGTCCGAAAACCACTTTCCGGCCAGCTTGGCGATGAGGGTGCTCTTGCCCACACCCTGGGGACCGTTGAGCACCAGCATGGAGTCAAACTTGCAGCCCGGACGCAGTACCCGGCTGATGGCGGCGCAGAGGGCCTTCCGGGTCACCGCCCGGATATAGGCGGTGTCGCTGGCGCCCAGGTAGTCCACCAGAAGGGTGTCCACGCGGGGGAACCTTGTCCCACTCCGGCAGACTTTCGATGAACTCCCGAATGGGATGATAGGCCCGGTCATCCGCCACTTTGGTCACGGCGATGTCGTAGTTCCGGGCGGAAAAGGTGCCGTAGTGGGAATCCACATAGCTGGTAAGCTGGGCATCATCCGCATCTCGCCAGAATTTCGAGGGGTGCCGCCAAGGCACATCGCCCTTGATCTCCATCCGTCCAGGAGCTGGTTAAACACCACGCCCTTGAGGTTGGGGTCATTCTCCAAAATGATGGTCAGGTTGTGCAGGGTGTTCTTCACACGGCCGGACTTGTCCAGCTCCAGGCCGTTTTGCCAGTCCTCATCGGAAAACTCGGCGCCGGCCTGGGCGATGCGCTCTCCGGCAAAAACCGTCTTGACCTTATCATCTCCCAGGGCAAGGTCGCTCATGGCCTTGAAGGAGGGGTAGCTTGCCCGGCGGGGTGTCCAGCCCCACGTTTTCGTCCAGCTCCCGGAATTTGTGGAGCCGCACCAGGTCGAAGGCGTTTAACAGCTTTCCGCAGACCGGATCGGTGGCGTGGTGGCTGTAGGCAAACTTCCCATCGTACACCACTACGCCGGCGGCGGAGTCTGCGGGGGATGTAGTCATAGCGCCCATTCATAGCGGACGGTTCGTAGACATCGGTGAGGAAGGCTTCAATGGCTTCCTCAATGGTGTAGGCGCGGCAGAAAGCGCCCACGATACCGGTCTTTTCCAGAGGGTCGGCCTGCTGGGTGATGCTCCGGCGCACCGCTTCGGACTGGCGAGAGGAAACCGGCCAGGTGGAGGCGTCGTGCCAATCGGCGTACTTGGCGAGATAGGCGTCCGGGTCCAACAGCGGGCCTTCCTTGGTTTTGTAGAAGAACTCGCCGTTTGCGGAGGTGGAAGGCCAGTACATCAGGCGGCAGGCTTCATAGGTGGTATCGTCAAACAGGTCGATGCCGATCTCCTTGGCTACCATCCGGGCCACAGCCGGATACTCCTCCTCGGTGATATCGCGGGCCAAGGGGATGATCATCCGCAGCCGGGGATGCTCCGGCGTGTGTTTATGGGTGGAGTAGACGCAGCACTGAAAGTCGTGGAGCAGGTCGATCTCGTCCCAGACCCCAGGTTTGCCGTAGTCCATATCCAGGGTGAGCATGGAGCGGCAGAGTACCATGCCGTTCTTGCGCCTCCCTCCCGGAGCTGACCGCCCACGAAGCCGCCCACGTCCTTGATGTTGTCCTGGGCGCCCTTCTTCAGCTTGCGGTATTCCTCCACGGTCTCCGTGGTGCGGATGGTGGAGCCGACCCTGGCGCACAGGTCTTCCCAGGAGATGTCCCGGTTCTTCCACTTTTTATCCATGCGGCTGTTGCCCACAGCGATTTTCATACGGACACCTCCTGGCAGTTCTCGGTAAAGTAGCGGATGGTCTGGCCTTTGCGCCTGGCCTTCTCGATCTCGATGCTCATGCCTTTGGAGACGGTGTCCCCTGAACACCCAGAGCTGGGCGCATTTGGTGAGCAGGACAATGTCCATGAAGAGGGCCAGATCCCGCTCTCTGGGGTTGGCGTCATCCATGAACCGGGGAAAGTACAGATGGGGCGCAATGGGGATATACCCGGCGTCCACAGCGAAGCGACAGTAGCGCGCTGCCTTTTCCTGGTTGCCCTCCAGATCCCCGGAGAGCGGTGAGCAGATATACACGACCGGACGGAAGGAGCGGAGCTTGCGCGCCTCGTTCTCAATCCGGGTCAGGGCTTCGTAGGCCGTAGGGTCGTAGTAGCCCTCACAGTTGAATTTGTTGATTCCCATAAGGGTCACCTCAGTCTTTCTGATAAAGTCGCAGACATAACCGTCTGCCCGGAGCAGCAGCCCTTCCGCCCAGGCGGGGGTCTGGCCCATGATAGCGCAGATGTCATCCAGGGATGCGTCCGCCGGAGCTTCGATGACCGCTTCGTCATGGACGTGCATGACGATTGAGTACCCCTGCCGCTTCCAGCCGGCGCATGGCTTCCACCAGGATGTCGCGGGCGGTGGCCTGGACGATGTTCTCCACAAATTTGGGGCCGTAGCTCTCCAGTCGCAGCCACTTTTTCTGTTCGCCCACACCCTCGTAGGTGACGGACTCGCTGCCATAGCGGTTGACGCCCATCTTGGGCTTCACATACACCAGCTTTCTGCCGGAGGGGAGCGCGATGAACATCATGCCGCTTTGGTAGAAGAAGCGGATGCCGTGCGTCTCGGCGGGAACTCTGTCCCGGACGCAGGTAGCGGCGGCGCGGTCTACATCCCACCAGAACTTCACGATCCGGGGTTGGACTGCCGCCATGCGTCCACCAAGGGCTTCAGCTCTTCCTCGGTCAGGCCGTAGTTCAGAGCGCCCATGGCTTTCAGCGTCCCCACCGAGCCGCCGTAGCCCAGGGCCAGCTCCGCGATTTTGCCTTTCTGCCGGAGGTGGCCGTTGACGCCGTGCTTGACCACGGGGACGTGGAACATCTGGCTGGCGGAAGCGCAGTAGATGTCCCCGCCCTGAGCGAACACCTCCTGCCGCCACTGCTCTCCGGCGATCCAGGCGATGACCCGCGCTTCGATGGCCGAAAAGTCCGCCACGAAGAAGCGGCATCCCGGCTTGGGGATAAAGGCGGTGCGAATCAGTTCGGAAAGCACCAGCGGGACGGAATCGTAGAGCAGCTCCACGGCGTCAAAGCGCCCGTCCCGCACCAGTGTCCTGGCCTGTTTCAGATCGGGCAGATGGTTCTGCGGAAGGTTCTGCACCTGGATGAGCCGCCCGGCAAATCTGCCGGTTCGGTTGGCTCCGTAAAACTGGATCAGGCCGCGGGCGCGGTCATCCTGGCAGACCACCGACTCCATGGCGGTGTATTTCTTGACGCTGCTCTTGGCCAGCTCCTGCCGCAGGGAAAGAGCCAGTTCCACCTCGCCCTCCGCATGGGACAGAAGCTCCAGCACGGACGCTTTGGAGAGGGATTCGGCTTCCACGCCCTTTCCTGCCAGCCACGCTTTGAGCTGGGCGGGGCTGTTGTTCTCCAGCCCGGTGACCGAGCGGGCCTGTTCCAGATGGGTGCGCTTGAACCGCTCGTCACAGCGGATGGCCTGGGCCACCAGGGTGCGGTCCAGCAGGATACCCCGGTCATTGATGCGCTGGTCGAGATGGTAGTTCTCCCACTCCTCCTGGGAGACCGGGAAACGGACAGTCTCTGCTGGATGGACATCTCCGTCTCTACATCCCGGAGGTTGTAGGCTTTGAAGGCGGCCCACTTCTCCGGCGCGTCTGTAGGAAGGCGGCGAAAGGTGGAGCCATCCCTGGCCTTCGCCGGTGTGCAGAAATAGCGCACCAGGTCTTTGCCCTCCTTGAGTTTCTGCTTCCCCAGGCCCAGCACGGCGCCGGCCCCCCAGAGAGAGGGGCAGACCCAGGGTAGCAGACCACACCATGGTGCAGTACCAGGAGTCGGGGTCCAGGTATTGTCCGACAGGGTACCCCAGGTGCCGGGAGAGACACACCCGCTCGAACTGTGCGTTGAAGGCCCACTTGGACACCGCAGGGTCTGTCAGCGCAGCCAGCACATCGGCGGGGATGCGTTCGCCGATGGTGAGATCCACCACCCGGACGGGGCCGCTGTCCACGGAATAGCCGAACAGCAGCACTTCAAACTCCGGGACCTGGCAGTAGCGGTACACGCCGCACTTGGCCAGCGGCTCCGGGGAAAAGGTTTCAATATCGATGGATAGCGTTTTCATAGGATCTCCTTTCCCGCAACGTAAGGGCGGCAGAGGTCGCCCTCCGCCACCCTCGCCGGATGGTTGTTAGGAAAGGAAATCGTCATCGAAATCGGTGGAGAAGTCATCAGCGGCAGAGGAACGACCACCCAGAGGTTCACCGTCCCGCACTTTCTGGATATTGCCCAGACCGCAGGCGATACCGCGATTGCCATTGGAGTTGAAGGCGTAGAAGTTGACGGACACACGGGCATAGCAGCCGGAGTAGACCTCGGCGCGGTCCAGGATGGGCTGCACGGAGCGGTCCACAATCTGGGGTGCGGTGGTGCTGTTGGCGTTGACGAAGTAGGCGCCCTTGTAGGCTTCATCGTCCCGCTCCAAATCACCATCCCGCAGGGGAGCTTCAGCGCGGCCTTGTTGGGAGATCTTACCGCCGAACTTGGCGGCTCCGTCCTTGATGGCGGCGTCCACGGCGGCGTTGATGGCATCGATGGTCTTGGTGTCGGTCTTCGGGATGATGAGGGAAACGCTGTACTTGGGGTTGCTTCCGTTGATGGAGACCGGCTCCCAGACGTTGGCGTAGGACAGGCGGACAACACCGGTGACCACTTTGGTCGGATTCTTGTGATTGACAGACATATCGTTATACCTCCGTAATTTCAGTAAATTCTTGGGCGGCATCCATCGTGCTGATGGCCGGACGCCTGTCGGATACCGGAACCAGGGTCGGCCTGCCCCTTGGGCTTTTCGACCAGGCTGCCGAGGATCTCAGCAAAGGCCTTTTTACCCATGAGCTTCTCCATCTCGGTGATGGGGATGAGGGTCTTCTTGAAGATGTCGTGGTACCCGACGGCGTTGGCAGCGCGGATCACGGCTTCCTCATCTGTGTACTTGCGGTTGGTGCGGCTCTCCACCAGCTTGAATCCGTGCCACACCTTGCCGTGGTGGATGGCGGCGTCCTGGGCGTAGGCTTCGATTTCGCCGGCCCACTTGGTCAGGCCCGGGCAGACGGGAGAGTATGTCCTCGATCTCCGCATCGGTGAGGAGCGGCGGCATGGCGAACTCGTACTTGGCGAGCTGGAGCTTGGCTTCCGCTCTGGCGCGGCACTTCACCGCCGCCTTGCAGAAGGTACACCAGGGGCCAGGGACATAGTCCCCTTCACCCTGGTAGGCCATTTCCGCTTTAGTCTTGAGGGTGTGTTCCACCCACTCCATGAGCTGCTCCACGGAGATGGTCCAGGTGGACACGTTCTCTCGGCGGGGCTGGTAGATGCTCATGTCAACCTGGGTAATGTCATAGAGATGGTCGAACTGTCGGAGCGCGCCCAGGGCGTACAGCATCATCTGGGGATTTTCCTCTGCGTCTACCAGGACGCCCTGCCCGTACTTGAAATCGATGATGTGCAGGAGCTTGTCCGCCACGATCAGGCAGTCGCCGGTGCCGAAGCCGTCCGGCACATAGCAGGAGAAGTCCAGCCGCTGTTCAATGAGGACAAGAGGGTCGGCGCAGAGCGCCTTGGCTTCCTCCAGCTGTTCCAGCACAAACTCCACATACCCATCGGTATAGGCGTCCATTTCATCGCAGTCATATGGGCTGACGGGCTTCCGGGAACGCAGCTTCAGTGCCTTTTTGAGCTTGTGCTCAGCCAGAGCGTGAGCAGCGGTGCCTTCGGCTGCGGCTTCCGTCTCCCGGTCGGCGAACTCCAGCTCCAGCCGCGCCGAGGGGGTTGCAGTGGAGCCATCGATGGGCGCCGCTGGCAGAGAGAACAGCGTGTTTGGAGGGTGGCATCAGAGCACCTCCGCATCCTTCAGCAGAGCCGGGTAGCGCTTGGGGTCTACCACCGACAGCTTCGGAGCGCCGTACTTCTGCAGCAACTCCCGCACCGCTTCGGTTTTCCCGTCATGGCTTTTTTCAGCCAGCACCGCCCGAACCTGCTCCAGCGTGACCGCCGGCTCCTTGGGAGGAGACGGAGCGGCCTTCTGTACCGGCTCGGCTTCCGGGGCTTCTCCCTGGGTCATGGCGTCCGCCAATGACTGGAGACTGTCAGCGAGGGAGCGCATATCCTCCACCACATCCAGGAGGAGCTTGATCTTACTCACAGGCCGCACCTCCCTCCGGCAGCTCGGTGATGTCCAGGGATTCCACGGTGTTGCCGGGAATGAGGATCATCACCCGCTCTTTGCGGCCCAGGAGCCGGGTGAGCATTTTCTCCCGCAGGGTCACACTGCGGCATCTGACCACCCCGCCGTTCTGCGGCTCCTTGGACACGCTGATCTTCAGCTTGTGTCTCATGGCGTTCATCCTTTCTGGAAGGCTGCTTTTCTTGCTCCTTCCGACATACGGCCAGGAGAACGGGCGGATATGAGGGTCAACCCAGAAGTTTTTTCAATTTTTTCTTCACCGTCTGCAAACGGTGGGAAATGGCGGACTGCGTCACGCCCATCCGGGCGGCATAGTCGTTGACGCTCATGTTTTCAAAATAGATGGCCCGGACCATTTCCTGCTGGTCGGGGGGGAGAGCTGCCGGATGGCGGCGTGGAGCCGCTCCTCATCGGTGGGGCCGGCAAAGAGAGCTTCTAAGCCGGAATCCTCTACGGCGTAGTCCATGCCCTCGTAGACCTTGCCCTCCAGCGAGTAATGCCGGCGGGTCTCCTTATGATCGTTGTTGTACTCCTGGCGGTCCAAGTCAATGAGGATCTCGCCCCAATCATCGGGGATTTCGATAGAAACAGTTTCTCCGTCAGAAAAATGGTAGCGGTACGCAAACATAGTGAATGCCCTTTCCCGACGAGAAAAAGGGCACCACAAAAGGCCAAAAAACTCGCCGTTTTTTTTAACGGGAGCCTTTGGCTCATTTTCAAATATTGGTTGTCAATCGACTTATCACGGCCTCACCTCAACGACTTACAACTTTGCGAAATCCAACAAATGGCCTTGAGGTTTTCACAGGGCATATCTAATCGTTTATAGCGTCAGCCGCCATAGTTGGTAAGGTTAATTAGGTCGAAAGCAGAAACTTCCTGTGCTCATGGTCATACGAGCACAGGAAGAGATTGTATTTTTTGTATTTCTTGCGATATAATATGAATTAGTTGGGTTTGATATGGACTTCCTAATGCAATAGGTTTCTGTTATCTTGAAAGATGTCTGAGATTTGGAGGAACAACTTGTGACAACAAACGAATATCCTCGCCTGTGCGGAGGCACTTTCTTCACGTTGGTGTTGCAAGCCCTCCGGCAACGAATGAAAGCGAGAGAACATTATTCTGGTGATAGCGATGGCCTATCCGATCCAGAAGTGCTGGTGGGTCTGATTAAGGTAATCAATCCAGATTACACAGATCCCGGCAAGGAGAATCTGAAAGTCACAGCGAACAACTACAAAGCCTGCAAAATATCGAACAGCACATACCTGCCTTTTGATGATGAACAGGTAATATCGGCATTTGATTCCAAAGTGAGAACGGCCTATCAATCCGTTCTAAATCGAATGATCGGATTCGTGAATGACTTCCTTGATATAAGTGAGGTGGTACATAAGGACGTCAATCTTGTACGAGCGCTCATCGATTTGGTCCAACAGGATCAAACCATCCAGGCTGGGGACGAGTTCTTTGTCGAGCCAAATGGAGAGAAAAAAAAAAAGGCCGCACTTGGCGACCTTAAGGAAGTATGCCTCCCATCGTTCCTACTTGGCATTTGGCATTATGTTGTTGTAAACCGAAAGGACAACAGCATCGGCAAGAAGACCTATGATGCATGGTGTCCATCTACAGGCGGAGGTCAAAGAAAATATACAGCTCACATGGGCGAAGGAATTCTGGAAGGTCTGATTACCTATTTAGTGGATACTGTAGATAAGCCAACGACGGATGCTGAGCCGGTCGAGACTGTCATCATTGAGGATGAACAAAAACAGTCGGTCCAACAGACCGTAAACAATCCCTTCGTATTTAATTTCAACCAGTATGGCAACAACGGTACACAGATAGGCCATGTTGAGAATTACTATGGCGGTAAGAAGGAGGATTGAGCCTATGAGCGATGATACACAGATTGCGAAGATTGGCAACAATCTTCCTCAACCGGGCCGGCCGCAGCAGCCGATTCAGGCAAACCTGAATCAGTACGGAAACGATAGTACACAGATTGCGTATGTTCAACACTACGACGCCACTACAAATCAGACGGTGCTCATTATGCAAGGCGCCCAGCCAGCCAGTGGAACTGTCGTTGGACAAGGTGTCACATTCAACTATGACTGTTTCAATTTCTTTGTCCTCGGAACCGAGCAATATGACGGCCCAACATTCATTGTTCCAAAGAATCGGGCTTTAACAGAAAGCACGTCGGACGAGATGAAGGCACGGTGTGCCGCACTTACTCCAGAGGCGATTGAGATTGTTAAGACTTTTTCCAGCACTGTTTTGTAGTGAGAATCATAATTTCACAAAAACCGATCCCGATCACATGGCCTATTACGGTTATGTGACGGATATAAAAGTGCAGGATAATGGAATCAAAATATATTTCACTAAACTGAATACATTACCTCAACAGGTTTTGATAGACCTCGCTGCGGATCTCTGCATTGGAGGCGCAAAGGCTTATAATGAACTTAGCCGGACGCATTGGGCAATTAAGCGAGTCAATCTGGTGGAGGTTTTAGAAAAGGCCGGATACAGAGTATTTAAACTCTAAGCTTCATGGTTACGCAAAAATGGAGGTCATACGATGAGTCGCGAATATGAAGAAATGCAAGTTGAGAAGTGGGTTAATCTGGAAGATGTGGCTGAGCATCTAAGCATTAGTCAAGATACAGTTCGCACATGGATAAAAGAAGGAAAGCTGCCCGTGTACAGGGCCGGTAAACGATATAAATTTAAAATTTCCGAAGTGGATGAATGGGTTCGCGAAGGGAAAATTCAGGAGTGAGATTAGATATGGAAATAGGAGGGTGAAAAACGGATGCAACGTAAGGTTCCTTCGGCAATTGCGAATATTACGCTCAATAGAGCAACCTTTACAGATGTCTTGATAGACGGACTCACATTCGTCAACTTTTTCTATGGTAATAACGGTGCAGGGAAATCTTCTATCGCCCATGCTATAGCAGAGGATGATGGTGTTGTCTGGGCCGATGGCAAAACCGTCGACGACTTTGATGTGCTCGTTTATAATCAGGATTTCATCAACGACAACTTTGTAAATTACGGTGATCTCAAAGGCGTCTTTATCTTTGGTGAAGAGGATATCGAGGCCAAAAAAAGAAAATCGCTGAACTCACAAATCAGAAAAAAGCAGAAAATGGATGCTCGTCAGACCGCGCTTGATGAGTACAAAAAAGAAGTCAGACGGTCTCGCATCTGCACTGACGCAGTTCCAGGACACATGCTTTTCTAAGACGGCCAGTATTCGTCGTCGCTTTGAAAAGTGCATGGACGGTAAGAAGCAGAAAAAAAACTTTGCAGAAGCCGTTCTCGGTGAAGTGAAACCGATTGACCACGATCTGGCAGAGTTGGAGCGTCTTTATGACGTTGCCTTCGATGATTCGGCCAGAGCGTATCCAGAGTTCAAAAAAAGCAGCTGCTACCACCTACGGTAGCCTCCCCGGAAAGGATCTGCTCGACAGGATGATTGTCAGTAGCAGCGATACGCCTTTCGCAAAATTCATGAAGGCCCTTGGTGACACTGCTTCTGACTGGGTTCGTGATGGCCATACCCATTATGCTGGTGCAGCTGGCGGAAAATGCCCGTACTGCCAGCAGAGGCTCCCTGCGAACTTTGAGGCAGATATAGCTGCTACATTTGACGCTCAGTACCAGCAGGACATTCGTGATCTTGGTCAGTTCCAGACTATATATGAAAGAGAGACCAGAGAGATTGTCCGGGCGATTCAGGCAAATGCCAGCGACGTTATGCCGACGATTGATCTGATGGCTTATCAGGAAAAACTCGCCTTGCTGGAGAGCAACTTTGAAATCAATCGCCAGCGTATAGCTGAAAAGGTCAAAGAGCCTTCGAAGACTATCTCACTTGAGGACACTGACACGCTCCTGCTTGAGATCGGTGCCATGATCGATGAGATCAATAAGCAGATCAAGGCAAACAACGATGTTGTTTCTGCTAAGCGGTCCAGTAAGACGAAGTGCAAGACGGAAATCATGCAGTATCTTGCGTTCATGCTTGCCGCTGATGTGAAAAGTTACCAGGACGAAGTGGCTCGTCTCCAGAAGGAAATCGAGGACGTCACAGAGCGTGGAAAGAAGCTCAAAAAGGAAATTGGAGATCTTACCACAGAGATTTCTGCCCTGAACAAGCATAATGCAAACACTGAAGCGGCCATTGATAGTATCAATAAAATCCTGCGGGACTCCGGTTTCCAAGGCTTCGGCATTCGTGCCAAGACCGGTGTAGAAAATGTATATGAGGTTATCCGCGAGGATGGCTCCGTGGCCGAAAAACCTCAGTGAAGGCGAGCGTAACTTCATCGCATTCCTGTACTTCTACCATCAGGTTCGTGGCAGCATGAGCAGCGAGGAAATCAAAGAGAAGATCGTCGTTATCGATGATCCGGTATCCAGCATGGATAGCACAGCCTTGTTCCTCGTCAGTGCAATCGTCCGTGAGATGGTCAACGTCTGCCGGAACAATACCGAGTACCTGAATCCGAAAGTTCCAGGCGACTACATCAAGCAGCTGTTCGTGCTGACGCATAACGTGTATTTCCACCGTGAAGTCACTTATCAGCAGGTTGGATATTATAACTGTACGTCTTTCTACATGATTCGGAAAAACGACAACATTTCCACCATCAAACTCTGTAAGCGGCAGAGCAAGGAGATTCCGTCTGAAGAGGAGAGTTATAATCCGGTTCAGAACTCCTATGCTGCTTTTATGGGACGAGCTTCGTGACCTCCAGTCTACAATTCCGGCATTAAACGTGATGCGACGTATTCTGGAATATTATTTCCTACAGCTTTGCGGCTATGAAGGAAGCGATCTTCGCGAGATTGTGCTGGATGAACATCGGAATAAGTTCATTAAACAGGTCGAGGGTGAGAAGCCGGATATGACCGACTACCAGCTGGCGTCTTCTTTGCTGGCCTATATCAACAATCCTAACGGCATCAGTGACGGGCTGAACTATGTGGAGGATTGCGAGGATGTTGAGGCTTATAAGAGGGGTCTTCAAGATGATCTTCGATGCCCTCGGTCAAATCCAGCACTACAAAATGATGACTGGCAAAAAGGATCGAGTCCTGATCATTTTAGACGGATGAGTATGTATGATAAGGCAGCAAAGCTCTGCCGAATGAAAAGCGAGGTAACCAGCATGGCTGATAAAAAGATAATCGATGCAATGTGGACGATTCTCCGGTAGACGTTTCTACAGAGGTGAATTTTATATGGTCCATCGCCAATAAGCTGCGTGGTACATACCAGAGCGATAAGTATAAGGATGTCATCATTCCAATGGTTATCATCCGCCGCTTTGAGTGCGCTCTTGCGCCCACGAAGGCCAAGGTCGTGGAGACCTATAAGGCGAATCCAAATTATCCGGCAAAGGCGATGTACCGCCTGTCCGGCTTCCAGTTCTACAATACCAGTGAGTACGACCTGGCAGAGTTGGTTAACGACTCTGACCACCTAGCGGCTAACTTCAAGGCTTACATCCAGGGCTTCTCTGCCAATATTCAGGATATTATCCGCAGCCTGGATTTTGACAAGCAGATCGCCAAGATGGACAAGAACAATCGGTTGCTCTCTGTGGTCAAGGCGTTCTCTGAGCTGGATCTGAATCCTCGTACCATTGATAATGTGAAGATGGGCTACATTTTTGAAGAGCTAATCCGCAGATTTTCTGAAAATGCGGAAGCTGGCGACCACTACACCGGCAGGGACATCATCAAGCTGATGGTCAACATCCTGCTGGCGGAAGGCTGCGATGATATTTTTGATGATGGCAAGGTTATTACTGTGTTGGATCAGGCCTGTGGAACGGGCGGTATGCTTTCCACTAGCTATAATTTCATCAAGCGCTACAATCCCTCTGCCGATGTGCGTCTGTTCGGTCAGGAAATCAACCCGAGTCCTATGCCATCTGCCTGGCCGAGATGATGATTAAAGGCCAGAATGCAGAAAACATCTGCTACCAGGACACCATGAAGGCCGACCGTTTTAAGGGCACGAAAATGCGCTTTGTTATCGAAAATCCGCCGTTTGGAACCCCGTGGGGCGGCAAGGACGCTGCCGAGGGTGTGGAACAGGCGGTTCAGGACGAGTACAAGAAAGGCTTTGACGGACGCTGGGGCGCAGGTCTGCCGGGCTCTGGCGATATGCAGATGCTGTTTCTGCAGTCTGCCGTAGACAAAATGGATGAGCATTTGGGCCGTGCCGCCATCATTGAAAACGGCAGCCCTCTGTTTTCCGGCGGCACAGCTTCCGGTGAGAGCCAGATCCGCCGCTGGATGCTGGAAAACGATTTGATTGAGGCGATCATCGCCCTGCCGGTGGATCTGTTTTTACAACACAGGCATTGCCACTACATATATCTGGGTGCTTTCCAAGAACAAGCGCCCCAAACGCAAAGGAAAGGTCCAGCTAATCGACGCCTCCAGCTTTTTCAAGAAGCTGCGCAAGGCCCTAGGTGACAAGAAAACGAAATCTCTCCCGAAGACCGCACCGCCATTACCAAGCTGTATGCGGACTTTGCTGAGAACGAATACTGCAAGATCTATCCTAACCAGGAGTTTATCTACCGGGAGTATGTGGTGATGCAACCTCCAGCGTAGCTACGCCATTACGGCGGAGCGCATGGAAGCGATGTTGTCCAAGGGGTCTTTGTCCTCACTGTATGACCAGGCAAAGGTCGATGAGATAGAAAATATGGAGGAGCCGACCGGCAAGGATTTAAAGAAGTTGGAAAACTACCAGCACAAATCAGCCGGTCTATGAAGCCATTATCGCTGCACTGAAAGAAGCTGTATCGGATGAAATCTATCTCCCCCGGCGGCATTCATGCCGGTGCTGACTCGTGCGCTTGCCAATGTGACCGCGGACAAGAAGCTGCTGGAGAAGATCGCAGACGGGCTATCTGCGATGGACAAGTCCGCCGAAATTCAGCGGGACCGCAAGGGAAATATTCTCTATGATAAGGAGACCAAGGATACGGAAATCGTCAAGTGGGAGGAGGACATCAAGGACTACATGGCCCGCGAGGTGCTGCCCCATATCCCGGATGCACAGTGGTTCTTTGAGGAGAATCTGGGGGCTAAGAAACCCGTTGTGAAAACCGGTGCGGAGATTCCCTTTACCCGCTATTTCTACAAATATCAGCAGCCAGTGCCCAGCGAGGAACTGGAAGCAAAGTTTATGGAGCTGGAGCTTTCGGTGTCGAAGCGTGTGACGAAGCTGTTTGAGTGAGGTGGTGGTAGTATGAGAAAGATGAAAGATAGTGGAGTTAACTGGATAGGGCTGATTCCTGTCGATTGGAAGATTGATAACCCGAAATATCACTTCACAGAGGAAAGATCGTGCACCACAAGGAATGGTACAGCTTACCGCCTCGCAAAAAATATGGAGTCATTACTCAGTCTGAATATGTGGAGCGAACAGGTGCAAATATCGTTACAGTTCAAAAGGATTTTGATATTTTAAAAGCTCGTATGTGCCGGGGACTTTGTAATACACATGAGAAGCTTTCAAGGCGGACTGGAATATAGCGAGAAGACTGGTAGCATTAGTTCTGCGTATGTAATGCTGATTCCTCACAAAACAATTCGTGTGCCGAGATATTATAAATGGTTTTTCAAATCAAGTAACTATGTTGATGCGTTAAGTAGCACATCAAATCTTGTACGTGATGGACAGGCAATGCGATGGGCCAATTTCATCCGACTGCCGATTACGTTACCGCCGGAAGAGGAACAAAACCGAATTGCTGATTACCTCGATGCCAAATGCGCCGAAATCGACGCCCTCACCGCCGACATTCAGACTCAAATCGACACTCTGGAGCAGTACAAGCGCTCCGTCATCACCGAGGCTGTGACCAAGGGGCTGGAGCCGGATGTGGAGATGAAGGATAGTGGGATTGCGTGGGTGGGGATGATACCGGCACATTGGCCTCTGCATCCTGTGTATACCTACTTCGGCGAGAGAAAGAACAAGAACAGATTCGGCGTGGAAGATAACTTGCTGTCTCTGAGTTATGGCAGAGTTATCCGCAAGGACATCAATACCAGTGACGGTTTGCTTCCTGAAAGCTTCAACACCTACAATATTGTTGAAGCTGGAGACATCATCATCCGCCCGACTGACTTACAGAATGATAAGCGTAGCCTGCGTACTGGCCTGGTTAAGGAACACGGTATTATTACATCGGCGTATATTGACCTGTGTCCAATCAAGGAAGTAGATTCGAGATATTTTCACTTTCTGCTCCATGCCTATGATGTTATGAAGGTGTTTTACAACATGGGCAATGGTGTGCGTCAGGGATTAAACTATTCTGAGTTTTCCCGATTGATGGTATTTGAGCCATCGTATGACGAACAGGTAGCTATTGCGGACCACCTTGATGCGAAATGTGCTGAGATTGATGACACTATCGCCCAAAAACAAGAACAGCTCTCCACATTGGAGGCTTACAAGAAATCTCTCATCTATGAGTATGTGACCGGAAAAAAAGGAGGTGTCCTGCGGTGAATAATGTGTTATCTGAAAAAGACTATCAGAAATTCCTCCTGGAGCGGCTGGCAGACAACGGCTATGTCATCCGTAAAGGCATCTCATTTCGACCGTCTGTTTGCGATGGATCGAGAGATGCTAATGAAGTTTCTGGCTGACACCCAGCCGGACACCATGGACTACCTGCGGAAGATATACAAAGATGACCTGGAGGACACCATCGTCAGCTTTATCAACGCAGAGACGACTAAGGCCAGGGGCAGTCTGATTGACGTGCTGAAGCACGGCATTGAGATCTCCAACCGCCAACTGGATCTGATGTACACCAAGCCCGCCACCACCTACCCGGAGCTAACGAAGAAGTATGGGCAGAATATCTTCTCTGTCATGGAGGAGGTCTGGGCCAGCGATAAAGAGCGTATCGATGTGGTGATTTTTCTGAACGGCCTTGCCATCATTTCTTTTGAGCTCAAATGCAACACCGCTGGACAGTCCTATCAGGACGCTATTTACCAGTACCGCACTGAGCGAAACCCCAAGACCCGTTTGTTCCTGTTCAAGGCGGGCTGCCTTGTAAACTTCGCTATGGATCTGGAAGAAGTCTATATGACAACCAAGCTGGCGGGCGAGGCCACTTTCTTCCTGCCTTTCAACATGGGCAACGGTGAAGGTGTGACCGCCGGGGCGGGCAATCCGGCTTTTGAGGACAGATACAGCGTGTCATATATGTGGGAGGATATTTTGACCAAGGATACCGTGCTTGACCTCATCAGCAAGTTCATCTTTGTAGAGGTCAAGGAAAAAGGTGGACGATGAAACCGGCAAAGTGAAGCGTTCTGAGAACCTCATCTTCCCGCGCTATCACCAGCTGGATGTCATCCGTAAGCTCCTCGCCGATGTTCGGGAAAACCGTACCGCTCAGAATTATCTGATCCAGCACAGTGCCGGTTCCGGTAAGACCAATTCCATCGCTTGGTTGGCTCACCGCCTGACTTCGCTCCACGATGCCGACAATAAGATCATCTTCGACAATGTCATCATCGTTACCGACCGTGTGGTAGTGGACAGGCAGCTCCAGAAAGCCATTATGGGCATGGAACATAAAGCCGGGCTGATCCGGGTGATGGACGATAAATGTAATTCCACTGATTTGGCGATTGCCCTCAACGGTAACACAAAAATCATTGCCACTACCATCCAGAAGTTTCCGTATATCGTGGACAGCGTGAAGGGGCTGAAAAATAAGCGGTTTGCCGTCATCATTGACGAGGCCCATTCCTCCACCGCCGGTAAGGATATGGCCGCTGTTACGATGTCTCTGGGCTCCGGCGAGCAGTTTGATGGCGATGTGGAGGACATGATCTCCGACGAGATCAAGCGCAACGGCAAACAAGCCAATGTGTCCATGTTCGCCTTTACCGCCACTCCGAAGCCTACCACCATTCAGCTCTTTGGTCGCTTGAACACCAAAGGTCAGCGCGAGGCATTCCATGTTTACTCCATGAAGCAGGCTATTGAGGAAGGCTTCATTCTGGATGTATTACAGAACTACACAGAATACTCAACCTTCTACCAGATCAATAAGGAAATTGAGGATGATCCCCGCTGTAAGACCAACGCAGCCAAGCGACAAATCGCCCGCTTTGTAGAGCTGCATGATACCAATATCTCGCAGCGGATCGAGGTCATTGTAGAGCATTTCCGCACCACCGTCATGCAGGAACTGGGTGGCCAGGCCAAGGCAATGGTTATTACAGCCTCTCGACAAGCTGCGGTGAAGTATCGTCAGGCCTTTGAGGACTACATCACGAAAAAAAGGATATGAGGGTATCCATGCCTTGGTGGCTTTTTTTCTGGCAAAGTGAAACTCCCAGATGATGAAACCGAATATACAGAGGCTTTTTCTGAACGGCTTTCCGGAGGATCGGCTCACAAAAGAATTTGATACTGATGCCTACCAGGTGCTGTTGGTTGCAAACAAGTATCAGACTGGATTCGATCAACCGAAACTATGCGCCATGTATGTGCTGAAAAAAAGTTGCGGGGCGTGAATGCAGTCCAAACGCTTTCCCGTTTGAACCGTATCTGCCCGCCGTATGATAAAAAAAGACTTTTCTCTTGGATTTCGTGAACAGTTACGAAGATATGAAAGCTGCATTTGCACCTTATTACACGACTACGCTTCTGTCAAATTCCGTGACGCCAAACGCCATTTACGACCTGGAGGCCAAGATCGATGCCTATGCGCTATTTGATCCTGCGGATATCGACAGTGCAAACGAGATCCTGTATGCGGAAAAAGTCACCGGCAAGCAGAAGCAGCGGCTGACCTTCTTCCTGCAAAGAGCAAAAAGCTGCTGGATCACTATGAGTATGAGGAACAGCGAGAAGCGGTTGCGGCCATGCGCAGCTTTGTCCGCTACTACGAGTTCTTGTTGCAGGTGTCTTGCTTTGAGGATGTCGAACTGCACAAGAAGTATAACTTTATCGCTTACCTGCTGGCGTACATCAATATCAAGCATCCTGGTGCCGGTTTTAACCTTGACGGTAAAATTAAAGCATCCAACTTTATTCAGAAGAAGGGTGAAGAGCACGTTTCTCCAAACCTGGTGGCAAAGCCGGTGATGAAACTGCCCACGGCCGAGCACTTTGGCCTTACGGAAGACAAGGAGCAGCGGCTGTCAGAGATCATTGATGAGATAAACAGCCGCACCGGAAAATCCTATGATAACGATGTGGTGGTCAAGGCCATGCTTCAGATCAGGGATATTCTGATGAAATCAGAGAGACTTAAGACCAGCGCAAAGAATAATACGCAGACAGACTTCGAGTTCTCCTACTTTGATGACATTGACGATGCTCTCATCGAAGGGTTGTCCCAGAACCAGGATTTCTTTTCCCTTCTGCTTTCCAATGAGGAGATGAAACGGCAGGTTTTGGGTATCTTCTCCGAAGAAATCTATAAGAGTTTACGAGACGCATAGTGAGGTGATTGTATGTTTGAGCAGTTCCGTTTGACAGAGGTACTGGTACAGTACAAACAGAATTTCGTTTCAAAGTTGTGGGGCGAAGAAAAAAATATAAATGGGAAGCCGTGAAGTGGTTCCAGGATAATTGGGATGTGAATGCTCCTGACTTTGCAGAAATGTTAAACCGCTCCCTGGACAAGACCTATAATCTGCTGGCGTCTGCTAACAATTTCCCGAAAGGCATGATTGTTGGCTTTGCTAAATCTGCGCCTGAAGAAGTGCGCGCCATGTTTTTATCGCTGTATGATGAAAGCAAAGATGTGTACGAACGAATCAATGCGTTCAAAATGCAGTCGACTGTTCTGCTGGAGAAGTATGGAAACGGAGCTGCACAGCACTATCAGTACGAAAATGCCATCAGCACATACCTTTGGCTTCGTTTTCCAGACAAATACTACATCTATAAATTCGGCGAAGTAAAAACAGTCGCCAGCGAATTGGAATCGGACTATCGATTTAAGAAAGGTGCTTATGCCGACAATATTCGGAATTTTCTGAAGCTGTATGATGAGATCAGCGTGGCGCTGAAAGAAGATACGGAATTGGTGAACCTGTTCCAATCTCAGCTTACGGACACCTGCTATCCTGATCCGCAACTGAAAACGCTGACGATCGATGTCGGTTTTTACATTAGCAGATATTATTCTCAGAAAGAGGCTTCCGCTGCTGCGACTACAGAATGGTATGGTTCAGATTATGACCCAGGTCTTTCTGTTGATGACTGGTTGAAACTTCTGAAGGATGAAGCTGTCTTTACCACCGGTGCCCTTTGAAATTATGAAACGTATGAAGGATTACGGTGGGGTGGCTTCCTGCACACAGCTTGCCGTGAAATATGGAGAGACAAAGAACTTCTATAATTCAGGTTCTGTTGCATTGGCAAGGCGGGTATGCGATTCCACCGGCATCACCCCGAATGCCAGAGAGGACGGTTCTATACAGTGGTGGACAATCCTATACACAGGCCGTGACGCAGGAAAGGATGAGGATGGAAGTTTTATTTGGAAGTTAAGAGACGAGCTTTCAGCAGCCCTTGATAAAGTAGATCTAAAGTAGCATCGAATTGTATGTTGCAGCGGCTCCCCGGAGAGCAGGATCACGGCTATTGGTGGCTGAATGCCAATCCAAAGATCTGGAGCTTTTCCGACATTGCGGTTGGCGAGGTTCAGGCATACACACTTTATAATGAGAACGGAAATAAGCGTCGTATCTTCCAGAACTTCCTTGATGCGAAGGCTGGGGATATGATCATCGGATATGAATCGAATCCGGTGAAGCAGATCGTCGCCATCGGTCGCGTCAGCGCAGAGCAGGACGGCGAGAAGCTGTTCTTTGAAAAGGTCGAAGGCCTGACTTCACCGATTGATTATGCGACCTTGAGAGGATGCCCGGAACTGGAGCGTATGGAGTATTTTTCAGAATCCGCAAGGTAGCCTGTTCAAGCTCACCAGAGGCGAATTTGACTTCATCTTCGATTTGATTCGTGAGGAAAATCCGGCAGCGCAGGAAGCCTCCATTGATGCTTACACAAAGAGCGATTTCCTCGATGAAGTGTACATGACCGAAAAACGCTACGAGAACCTTGTGGCTGTTCTCCGCAATAAGAAGAACATCATTCTGCAGGGTGCTCCCGGTGTTGGTAAGACTTTCGCCGCAAAACGTCTGGCGTGGTCCATGATGGGCGAAAAAGATGATAGCCGCATCGAGTTCGTACAGTTCCACCAGAACTATTCCTACGAAGACTTCATGATGGGCTATAAGCCGGTCGAGGACGGCTTTGAGTTGAAGTACGGTATTTTCTATCGTTTCTGCCAGAGGGCTGCCAACCAGCCGGACAAGGAGTTCTTCTTTATCATTGACGAAATCAACCGTGGCAACATGAGTAAAATCTTCGGTGAGTTGCTGATGCTGATCGAAAAGGACTACAGAGGCACAAAAAGCGACTCTGGCCTATAATGGTCTCTCGTTCTCAGTGCCGAAGAATCTTTATATCATCGGCATGATGAACACGGCAGACCGTAGCCTTGCCATGATAGACTACGCGCTTCGTCGTCGTTTCAGCTTCTTTGAGGTGGAACCGGGCTTCGATTCCGAGGGATTCATTCATTATCAGAACGGTCTGAACAACGAGACGCTGAATGAACTTATTAACAAGGTGAAGGACCTGAACCGTGAGATCACTCTTGACAAGTCGTTGGGTAAGGGCTTCTGCATCGGCCACAGCTATTTCTGCGGCAGGGATGTATGCACCGAGGAATGGCTGCACTCCATCGTTGACTATGACATTCTTCCGATGCTCAGCGAATACTGGTTCGACGACGCCAATAAACTCCAGCGTTGGGAGAACATTCTGCAAGGTGTGTTTCAATGATTAAAGATAAGAGCATCTTCATAAAAAATATATACTATATGCTTTCGTATGCCTTCACGACACTGAATCAAGGCGGCTATGAGGATATTGCCACTGAAGAGTTTGAGAACATGCACAACCTTTTTGCCGCAATTCTGGCGAAGGGCATCAGCAGACAGTTGAAACAGGGTCTGTATCGGGAGTACCTGAACAGGAAAGAGGATGTTGCTGATGTTCGTGGCAAAATCGATATACCGGGAACCATACAGAATCGCCTCGCCAGGAAACGGGTACTGACCTGCGAGTATGACGAGCTTTCCGAAAACAACCTTCTAAATCAGATACTCAAAACGACTGTTATGCTTCTACCCGGCACACGCGGGTAGATCAAGAATACAAGAGTGATTTAAAGAAGGAAATGTTGTTCTTCTCGAATGTTGACACAATCGATCCAACCACGATCCGCTGGTCGGCTATTCGGTTCCAGAGGAACAACAATACCTACCGTATGCTCATCAGTCTGTGCCAGCTCATTTTGGAAGGAATGCTTCTGACGACTGACTCTGGAGAATACAAGCTGGCTTCCTTCGTAGATGAACAGCGCATGAACCGCCTGTACGAGAAGTTCATCCTCGAATACTATGCTAAAGAATGTCCGCAGGTGACAACAACGGCCTCACAAATCCCATGGGCTTTGGATGATGGTATTGGGACGATGCTGCCAGTGATGCAGAGCGACATCATGCTGACCAAGGATGATACGGTTCTCATCATTGACGCCAAATACTATACGCATACGACGCAGACGCAGTACGATGTCCACACACTGCACTCTGGCAATCTGTATCAGATTTTCACTTACGTCAAGAACAAGGATACAGGGTTTGGTGATAAACCGCATACGGTTTCTGGTATGCTCCTTTATGCCGCAACGGATGAGGCTATTCAGCCGGACAACAGCTACCAGATGAGTGGCAACAAGATTAGCGTCCGAACGCTTGACTTGAATCAAGAATTCTCCGAAATTGCTACTCAGTTAAATACGATTGTGGACGAACATTTTTCTGCCAGTTAAAGCTCTATTGGAATTCCTTTTAATCTGCAAAGATGAAACGATAGCCCACAAATTAAACGATACCCATAAATCAAACGCTGGCCGCTACTGCTCGGCGCCTTTGCAGACTGGGTAGGCAACAGGCTATCGCTTTATCTGATGGAGGCTGGGACTGATAAAAGCCAGAAACCCCTTGAAATCAGGGCTTTTGGGCAAGAAAGCACCGCAACCTTGATACCCATTGTATCAAAATTGCGGTGCTTCTTTGGTGGACCCGAAGGGGATCGAACCGTCGACCTTACGGATGCGAACCGAACGCTCTCCCAGACTGAGCTACAGGCCCAAATCAACAGTTCCAAAAACAGAACAGGAAAACAAAAAGCAATATGAAATTATAGGTGTGGCAGAAAACCGAACCCTTTGCGCTCCCAACCGCGCTACAGGCCCAAATGCTTTAAGCAAGACTATATTATATCAGGAGAATTTAAAAAGTAAAGTCTTTTTTGAAGAAAAAAACGGAAAAATTTTAGAGGCGGGGAGAGAAATAGAGAAGCCCTGTGTGAAAAAACAGAAAAAGAAGTGAAAGATTTTTGAGAGAGCTTGATTCTTTTGGGGAAAAATGATGTAACAATACAAGCCAACAGTCTGCCAGATACCGTATCGGTGTCGGGCATGGCCGCACTAGTTGGGGAGTTAGCGGTGCCCTGTTACCCGCAACCCGCTACAGCAGGGATGAATCCCGGCCCCCGGAGGCCTTTTTGTTTCGTTAGTTGCCGGTAAGCGGTGATGATAAACCGGTCCCGCGCAACGCGGCTCCGTGAACCGTGTCAGGCGGGGAACCGAGCAGCACTAAGCGGCCCGCCGCGTGTGCCGCGGGTTTGCCGGTTTTGAGCTGGCTGCCGGTGAGACAGGAATGAGAGGTCCTTCAAAGGCCGGTGTGCGGTCCTGCCGGATCCCGAATGTGTCTGGCGGACTGATTTTTGTTTGGGCAGAGGAGGAGAGCGGGTGTATCAGGCCCTATACCGCAAGTGGCGGCCCCGCACCTTTGACGACGTGGTGGGGCAGCCCCATATCACAGAGACGCTGAAACGGCAAGTGGGCGACGGGACGTTTATCCCATGCCTACCTTTTACGGGAACCCGGGGACTGGAAAGACCACCTGTGCCAAGATCTTGGCTCGGGCGGTGAACTGTGAGCATCCTGTGGACGGCAATCCCTGCAATGCCTGCCCCGCCTGTCTGGGAATTGAGAACGGTTCTATCCTGGACGTTTTAGAATTGGACGCCGCCTCCAACAACGGGGTCGATCAGATTCGCGCGCTGCGGGACGAGGCGGCCTATACGCCGGCGGCGGTGCGTAAGCGGGTCTATATTGTGGATGAGGTTCACATGCTGTCCACAGCGGCATCTGAAGATTCTGGAGGAGCCTCCGGCCCATTTGATGTTTATTTTGGCCACGACCGAACTGCATAAGGTGCCCGCCACCATCAAATCCCGGTGTCAGCAATTTGCCTTTAAGCGGATCTCTCCCTAAGGCGTTGGCAGGGCGACTGGATTATGTTGCCCGCCAGGAGGGAATTCCGTTGTCAACACCTGCCGCGGAGCTTCTGGCCCGTCTGGCCGATGGTGGGCTGCGGGATGGATTGTCTTTGCTGGATCAGTGCAGCGGGGCAGAGGGAGAGCTCAACGAAACCGTTGTTTTGGACGTTTTGGGATTGGCGGGAAATCGTCGAACCGCCGAACTTTTGGACTGTGGGCCCGGGAGGACACCGCCGGCGCGTTGGAGGCGCTGGATGGCCTTTATCGGGATGGTAAGGACATGGGGGCGTTGCTGGGAGAGCTTGCGGCATTGGTCCGGGATCTTCTGATTCGGAAAACCGCGCCGGAGGGCGGCCAGGGACTTCTGACAGGAGGGTATGAGGAGCGCACCATCCGACAGCTGCTCCAGCGGTTTACCTCCGGGGAGCTGGTGCAGATCATGACTCTTTTGCAGAGAGCACAGGCAGAACTGTACCGTAGCAGCAGCCGGCGCTTCGACGTTGAGCTCTGCCTAATTCGGCTTTGCGACCGCCGTTTGTCTGAGACCGAGGAGGGGATTTTGTCCCGCCTCAGCCGTTTAGAGGAACAGCTGTCTCAGGGAAGCATCCCGATACAGCAGGAGAAAATCGTCTCGCCGCCAGAGGAGAACGCTTCTTCAAAGGAACCAATTCCTGCGGAGGAGACACCGCCGTGGGTGCCGGTGTCTCCCCAGGAGGAAGAGGAGACGTTTGTCTTTTCGGAGGAGGATGTGCCCCCTTGGGAGGACGCTGGATTTTCCTCTGGCCCATTCGATGTGCCGGCTCTGTCTCCCGACGTAAAGATGGACAGAGAGAAAAAAATGCTGACGGCGAATGATGAACAGCGGGGGAGGCATCCATCGGAAGAGGTGCCTTCAGGACAGTGGCCGGCCTTTTTGGCTACCCTGCGGGATTTGCCGCCTATGGTGCATTCCTTTTTGCACAAGCCAGAGTCTGTAACGGGAACCTTTGAGGAGAGGACCCTTACGCTGTGGGTGGATTCAGAACTGACGAAAGGATTCCTCAGCAGGGGAGATACCCCTTCCCTCCTGGAACGTGCGGCAGAGGCCTATCTGGGGCAGCCCCGGCGGGTGGTTTTCAAAGTGGGAAAACCGGAACCGGCGGAACGGCGGAATCCTCTGCCTCTCAAGCATTGTCCCATGCGGAAGTCCAGACTCCGCCGGAAGGGGATAAATTTGATGATCTGCTGGCCTTAGGCCGGCAATTTGGAAATTTTACCGTGAAATAAACTGGATTAAAGGAGCGAGAACACGATGGCAAAAGGTTATGGACGTCCCCAATGGGCCGGAAAGGCGGCAAAGGAATGGGCATGGGAATGCCCGGCCTGAACATGGATATGATTAAGCAGGCCCAAAAATGCAGGCAGATATGGAGCGAACCCAGGCGGAGCTCCAGGAGAAGGAATACACCGCCACGGCGGGCGGCGGCGTGGTCTCCGCCACAGTGGATGGCAAGCATACGCTGAAGGCATTGACCATCGACCCTGAAGCAGTCGATCCGGAGGATGTGGAACTGCTGCAGGATATGGTGATTGCTGCGGTCAATGAAGCGGTTCGGGCGGCCATGGAGGACATGAGCTCCAGCATGGGAAAAATTACCGGCGGAATGAATTTGCCCTTCTGAGCGGGAGAAGAGGAGGAAGGTTCCATGAAGATTACATTGCTGGAGCCCCTTGGCATTCCAGAAGAAGTGTTGGCACGGTATCAGTCCTGCCTGGAAAAGAGGGGACACCAGTTCACCGCCTATGGAGAGAAGACCACTGACCCGGCTGAGCTCATCCGCCGCACCGGGGGAGAGTGAGATTGTCATTCTTGCCAATAACCCCTATCCTGCGGAAGTGGTGGAGGCTGCGCCAAACCTTAAAATGCTGGATGTGGCATTCACAGGGATTGACCATGTGGCCCTGGATGCCTGCAAGCGAAAGGGCGTAATGCTCTGCAATGCCGCTGGATATTCAACGCAGTGTGTGGCGGAGCTTGCCATTGGCTTGACCATCGCCTGCCTGCGGAACATGCCGGACTGTGAAACGGCTGTCCGAACCGGCGGCGTAGGCGGGGCGCTCCGTGGCCGCGAAATTGGAGGGTGTACTGTGGGCATTGTGGGAACCGGCGCCATTGGAACCATGACAGCCCGGTTGTTCCAGGCTTTTGGTGCCAAGGTTATTGCCTATTCCCGCACGGTTCGTCCCGAGGTAGAGGAGATGGGGATTTCCTATGTCTCCTTGGAAACACTGATGGCGCAGAGTGACATTGTGTCCCTGCATTTGCCCAGCAATCCTCAGACCAAGGGGATGATCTCAAGGGCCATGCTGCAAAAGATGAAACCCACGGCCATTCTCATCAATGTGGCCCGAGGCGCTGTTGTGGACAATACCGCTTTGGCGGAAGCACTGAACCAGGAAAAGATTGCTGGGGCTGGTATTGATGTATTTGATATGGAACCGCCCCTTCCGGAAACGTATCCTCTTTTGAGGGCAAAACACACCGTTCTAACCCCTCATGTGGCCTTTGCCACAGAGGAAAGTATGCTTCGGCGTGCGGAGATTGTGTTCCGGAATGTGGAGGCCTACCTGGACGGGTGTGCTGAAAATGTGTGCCCCCTTTGATGGAAGAAGAGAAGAAGAAACTCCCTTTGTACTCTGAGAAACGGAGACAAAGGGAGTTTTTATATGCTGCATTATTCCGGGCGAGGGGAGAAACTATCCGGGCAGAGTTCTCGTACTTTGGCTTGAATGCCTTTTAGGTCTACAAAAGTATCCGGACCTTTCAGGGGTCCCGCAGGACCGCAGAGGGGTGATAAATGGCAGTCATTTGCACGCCGGCCCGGTCGAACCATTGCCCATGCTGCTTGGTAATACGAAATCCCTTGTCAATGATCCGCATGGCGGCGATTCGGCCCAAACAAACGATGATTTTGGGGCGGATCAAGGCCGTTTGGGCGCGGAGATAACCAATACAGGCGTCCTGCTCTGTGTTCAAGGGGTCCCGATTGCGGGGCGGGCGGCATTTGACAATGTTGGCGATGTAGACCTTGGAGCGGTCCAGGTCAATCAGGGACAACATCAAATCCAGAAGTTTTCCGGCGGGGCCTACGAAGGGCTCCCCTGCAAATCTTCCTGCTCACCGGGACCTTCTCCAATGAATAAAATGTCTGCCTGCCGGTTTCCCACGCCGAAGACAACGTTGGTGCGGGTCTCTGACAGGGGGCAGTTTTGACATTGCCGGCATCGAGCCTCTAATTCTTCCCAGGTGACCATAAGGCGCCTCCTCGTCCGTGCTTGGCGAAACATGAAGTTTCCGTCGATGTTGCAAACATTATACCAGCCGGAGGGAGAAAAGGCAACGGGGATCAGGTTTTTGGCTTCGACTTAAAGAGGACAGCGGCAAGGTAGCCGAAGAAGACAGCAGCGGTGATCCCCCTGCGGCAGCGGTCACGCCGACCAATAAGGTCCCCAGGAAACCGCTTTCTGCGACTGCCTTGGACACCCGCGGGCCAGGTTATATCCAAAGCCTGTGAGAGGGACCGTAGCACCTGCACCGCAAAAGCTCTACCAGATGTCCGTACAGTCCTGTGGCGCCCAGGATGACACCCACCACCACGTAAAGAACGAGAATTCGTGCCGGGGTGAGCTTGGTTTTGTCAATCAAGATCTGTCCGATGAGACAGAGAATGCCGCCGCAGAGGAAGGCGGCCAAATAGGTGCTGGCGTCACTCATGACGCACCTCCTTTCTCCGTGGTGATGGCCACGGCATGACAGATTCCAGGGATGCTCTCCCCCCTGCATGGTCGCGGTGGGAGAGTGGAGGGCGCCTGTCCCGCAGAAGAGCAGGTTGCGGTAGGTTCCCCGCCGCATTTCTCGGAGAAGGTGCCCTGTAAGCACTACGGCACTGCATCCGCAGCCGGACCCACCGGCATGGACATCCTGGGTGGTGGGATCGAAGAGAAGGACACCGCAGTCGTCATAGCGGCCTCTCAGGTCAATGCCATCCCGTTGGAAAAAAGTCTGTGACAATTTCCTTTCCCAGGCTGCCCAAGTCGCCGGTGACGATGAGGTCATAAAAGTCGGGGGAGCGTCCGGTTTCCTCAAAATGGGCGTGGAGTGTGGCGTAGGCGGCGGGGGCCATGGCGGCCCCCATGTTGTTGGCATCGGTAATCCCCCTTGTCCACAACTTTGCCTGTGGTGACATGGGTAATAAAGGGACCGGTTCCTTTGCGGGACAGAATGACCGCGCCGGACCCTGTGGTGGTCCATTGTGCAGTGGGCGGCTTTTGCCCACCGTACTCCAGGGGGTGCGGTACTGGCGCTCGGCGGAGCAGAAGTGGGAGGAGGTCAGAGCCGCTGCGTAGGAAGCAAAGAACCGCCGTCCACCAGCATGGCCGCCAGAGACATCCCTTCCGCCATGGTGGAGCAGGCGCCGTATAGGCCGAAAAAAGAGGGCGTTCTGTGCCCGGAGGGGAGTAGGAGGTGGCAATGCACTGATTCAGCAGGTCTCCGGCAAAGACATAGTCCAATTGATCGGATGAAATCCCCGCTTTGTCCAGGGCATAGGAAAGGGCCTGCTTCTGCATTGCCGTCTCTGCTTTCTCCCAGCTTTTTTCAGCGAAGCTGTCATCCTGGCTGGCGAAGTCAAAGCAGCGGCCCAGGGGACCTTGTCCCTCTTTCTTCCCTACGGCACTGCCAAAGCCGGCAATGGAGGGAGGGGAAGGAGGCGGACGGTCTGCCGCCCAAGTTTTTTCGTGTCCAAAGCATTCTCTCCCTTGATTTGGATTGTGCCTTTATTGTGTGTTTTCCTGGCAGAATTATTCAAGAGAGGCAAAAAAGATGTTTGGCTTCTACAACAGCCCGCCGCCAAAAAAGAAAGGCCTGGACTTTCCGGCCCTTGCTGTACTATAATAAAGCCATCACCGATTGACAACGGAAGAAAGGATCTGGAGTTATGGCAAACGCAACATTAGTCACACAAAAGTGCAGGAGATCCACCTGAGCAATAAATTAGAGAAATCGGGCCAAATTCAGCTGGACAGTTCATTTTCCCTCAACGTGAGTTTTTCCTCCGACGGCAGCCGCTGCGTGGGAAAGCTTCAGCAAACCCTCCGGGATAAGGAATTTGTGGGAGGCAAGTTTACCATGACAGTGGAACTGGTGGGTATTTTCAACTGTTCCAATGCGACGACAGACGAGGTGAAGCGCCAAGTGCATGGGGAGGTCTATGACCAGCTTTTTCCGTACATGCAGTCCCAGTGTGCCAGCCTGGCTGCTGCCTCGGGGTTCCCGGATTGATGCTGCGGAAGGTCCCCATTGATCCGAACAACATTGCCATCAATAAGAAGGGCGGCCCAGACAACGACCGGAATCCCGACGGGGGGCCCAAACTGACGCTGTTGGAATGAAAAAGACCCTTTATCAGGACCTGTGGGAAGGGGCGGCCGGTATGGAGCCGGCAGTTGCCCTGCGGTGCGGGGACCAAAGTCTTACCTTCGCCGCCTTCTTTCTGGAGATTCTTCGGGCGGAAGCAGGGCTGCGGGCGCTTGGCGTGCAGTCAGGGGATTTGGTGACCATTTTATCCCTGAACACCCCTGAGGCGGTGATTGCATTTTATGCCATTGACCGAATCGGCGCGGTGGCCAACTGGGTTGATATGAAGCTGAGCCCAGCCGAAGTAGAGTTCTATCTGACACGGGCAAAGTCTAAGGTCGTTCTGGTTTTAGAACTAATTTTCCAAAAAGTATACGCCAACCGTGGGCATGCGCCGGCGGAACATTTTGTGGTGCTTCCTCTGGCTCCCTATCTCACGCCGGAGCTGGGGCGGAAACTCCGGGTGGGCGTCTGGGAAGGGGAGAAGGGACCGGGATGTGTCTCCTGGAAAGAATTTCTCCAAGATACAGGGGAATCTGTTCCGGAATCTGCCCGCTGGGAGGAGCCGGTGGCCATCACATATACCGGTGGAACAACAGGCCCGGCCAAGGGTGTGATGCTCTCCCGCCGGGCGTTTCGGGCCTCCCTGGAGCAGTATACCCAGGTGGGGACGATGTACGGGAGGGGGAGCCACGTTGGTGCTTCTTCCGCTCTTTTCAGCATTCGGCCTGTGCCAGTGTGTTCATGTGCCGCTGTGCCTGGGTATGACGATTATCCTGTACCCCATGTTTCGCCCCGAGCAGTTGGGAGAGATGCTGCGGCGCTATCGTCCGGAACAGGTCAGCGGAACCACCTCCTACTGGCAGCTGCTTCTCCAGGACCCGTGGGCGGACCAAGCCGACCTGTCTTTCCTGCAGGTCCCACGCTGCGGCGGCGATGCCATGACGGCGGCGATGGAGCGACGGATCAATGATTTTTGGCCCAGAGAGGCTGCCCCCCGCCCGGCTGATCAAGGAATATGGAATGTCTGAGGTGGCCGGGATTGTCTGTGTCAGCTATGGGGACTGGGAGGCGGGGGGATGTAGGACGTCCCCTGCCGGGCTGTCGGATCATAGCAGTGGACCCTGAGACCGGAGCGGCCTGCCCACCGGAGGGGCAGGGGGAGCTGATCATTCAAAGCAATACAGTGATGAATGGATACTACGGCGTGCCGGAGGCGGACGCTGAGGTTCTCCGTCCTGGCCCCGATGGGACCTTATGGGTATGGACCAAGGATTTGGGCCATCAAACCGCCGACGGCAGAATTGTGGTCACGGGGCGAAAAAAAGCGCATGATTTCCCGCAATGGCTTTAAGATATTTCCTTCTGTCATTGAGGAGTGCCTTTTGCAGGAGGATCAAGTGGAGGCCTGCGCAGTGGTGGGGAGGCAGGAATTCCAGAGGAGAGACCGTTCCTGTGGCCCATATTGTCCCCAACCAGGGACCGATCAGGAAACCTTGGAGCGGGCACTTCGGCTGCGCGCCAAGCAGGCGCTTAATACGTATCTGATTCCCGGTATGTACTGTTTCTGGTCACGGCTTCCTTATACGGAGCGAGGAAAGCTGGATTATCGAAAGCTGGAAGAAAGCCAGAACACCAAGCCGTAAGAAAAAAAGCTGCGTTGGTCCCGCACGCATGAAAAAGTGTGGCGTATGGTCTTATGGCTTCGTTTCTATATTGTGCTGGGGAGATTGTGTTCCATCCTCTGCAAGATCGGAAGACAGTGCCTGCCGTTGGGCGGCATTTAAGTTTCGCGTGGCGTCCAGTGCACGCTGGGCGGCCAAGAACCCCAGGGTGGTTCCGAGCTGGGTGATGACGGAAGCTGCCGCCGCCAGTTGTTCTTCGTCGAGACGTTCCGACAGGAGATTGGCAAGAAGGGTGACGATGGCGTTTCTTCCGCTGGCATCCATAGTTTCATCACCTCAGAAATATTGTATGCGGCAGAGCTGACATCTGCCTTTCCTGGAAACACGGGTTCCCGCCGGAACCCGTGTTTTTGCATGAACGCATCTCTGTGGGCATAGGGTAGTGCAGGAAAGCCGGCAGGGAGGGATTCTATGATTTATGTGGTGCAGAGCGGAGATTCTTTTGACCAGTATCGCGAAGCGGTATGGGGTCTCTTTGGAACGCCTGCGCAGCGACAACGGCCTTTTTGCCGGAACAGCCCCTGGTGCCAGGGCAGGCATTGGTTGTTTTTCATTCCGAAGGAGACCTACCAGGTTAGGTCAGGAGACACGATCTATGGCATTGCCCGGCAGGCGGGAATCTCGGCACGGGAGCTGATCCAGAGAAATCCGTCCCTTGCCCAAGGGGCGCCTCTTACGGTGGGGGGAGCATCTTACCCTTCGCCCGAAGGAAGAACCGGAGGGTTCTCTGATGGTCAATGGCTATGCCTATCCCCATATAGAACAACGGGTTCTCCGGCAGGCTATGCCATATCTGACGGACCTGTCTCTCTTTTCCTATGGATTTCGGGAGGATGGAGCACTGGTTCCCTTGGCGGACAGCCGCCTGCTTGCGGAGGCCTCCCTGTTTGGGGCAGGGGCAGTTCTGGTTTTGACTTCCATAGATGAGAGCGGGACCTTTTCCTCCCAGCGGGCATCCCATCTGTTTCAAGATCAGAGGCTGCAGGAGGTTGTGCTGGACCAATTGCTCCAAGTGATGCTGGAGAAGGGATACCTCGGGCTGGATGTGGATTTTGAATATGTGGAGGAGAGAGACAAAGAGGCGTTCTTTCACTTTTTGGGTAGGGCCCGGGAGAGGCTTCATCAGGATGGCTTTTTCCTTCACGTCGATCTGGCGCCCAAAACCCACGCCCAGCAGTCTGGACCGCTGTATGCCGCCCATGATTACAGTGTCATCGGTGCCATTGCGGACTCTGTGCTGCTGATGACGTATGAGTGGGGATATGCCTATGGCCCACCGATGGCGGTGGCCCTCTGCCCCAAGTGGAAGAGGTATTACAGTATGGTGTGACAGAGATTGCTCCGGGAAAGATTCAGCTGGGAATCCCGAACTATGGCTATGATTGGACCCTTCCCTATGAGCCCAGCCGCCGGGCTGCCACCATAGGGAATCAGGAGGCGGTTCGGCTGGCAGGACAGGTGGGGGCAGAAATTCAATTTGATACGGTATCTCAGGCCCCCTATTTCCGATATACACGGGAGGAATTGCCCATCAGGTCTGGTTCGAGGATGCCCGGAGCATTCAGGCAAAGCTCCAACTGGCGCTGCAATATGGGATTGGCGGTGTGGCTTACGGGAATTTGCTGCGGCCTTTTTTCCCAAAACTGGGCGCTGCTGAGCCAGAAAATCCGGATTCTCAATCGGCGTGAAGGTCCGTAAATAGAGAACAGGCGCGCTCTCTGTATTCAGAGAAACACGCCTGTTTGGGGGGGAGATCATTCAAATTCCATCAGCATCTGCGCGGAGGGATTGTTGTTGCCCGCCAGACGTACCATGTCATATCGCGTCATATCTCCGATGTTCATTTTGATGCGGACCAGATTGGACTCCTGGGCTTCGGGGACGATGTCTGGAACAATGGCGACACCGTGGCGGGCCCGGACCATCAGCATTTGTGCATTGGTACTGTTGGTTTGGGCGAACCGTTCCGGCACAACACCAAATTCCCGGAGAAGCATTTGGCGGAGCATGTCCATGGAATTTGGCCCGGTATCTTCACAGTTTGTAATGAGACATTCCCCCCGCAGCATGGAAACCGCATCTCCCTGGGGATACTTGGCGGCAATGGCGCGATCAGCGACCAGGTAGTTGTAAGCCTCAAACATGGGTCGGGAGAGAATGTCCTCCTTGGCAAAAAAGCGTGCTCACAGAGAACGTTGGCCAAAATCACGTCAATTCCCCGGATTTTAGTTTTTCTGTCAGCGCACCGTAGGGGTATTGAAAAATATCCACTTTAATTTCTGGATGAGCAATTAAGAAACGGGAGAAGAAATCCTCCGTATGTCGGGATTCGTACATGCCGATTCCCACTTTAACGTGGCCGCGATACTGCTCTGCAATGGCGATGAGGCGCTTTTTGGTGTCTTTGTCATAGCGCAGCATAAAATTAACCCGTTCATAAAAAAATTGGCCCGCATCTGTCAGCGAGACGGAATGGGCATTGCGGTTAAACAGACGGACCTGCAGTTTTCCTTCCAGAGAGGCAATATACTGGCTGATGGCGGTTTGGGATACAGAGTGTACTGCGGCAGCTTGCGTGAAACTCAGACACTCGGCCAATGTAACAAAGTATTCGATTTTTTTGTTGAGCATAGCATAGGCTCCTTTTCAGACGCAGTATCGTGTTTTCTCCTTCTGATTGTGCAATAATTATGTGAAAAAGTCAAATCATTCTTTTCCTCGGCGAGAAGATGGGAATATGACAGTTTGGCTCTCGCCATAATTCGTCAGGCTGGGAAAGGAAATGTGATAGAAAGAAATATTATTTCATTAAGAATTGACAGAACGTCTGGTATCTGGTAACATACTACAAACGCCAAGTGCTACTTTTCAAGACGGGAGGAAACAAGTGCATGAAGATTCTCCTGAATCAGGTGACGGTGTTTCGAAAGGGAACTGCGGAGAAGCTGTCTGTTCTCGTGGAGGACGGTCGTATTGTTTCTCTTTCCAAGGAGGCTCCCACCCTTTCTGACGCCCGTGTGATTGAATTAAAGAATGGTTCTTTGTTTCCCGGTTTCGTAGATGTCCATGTTCATCTCCGTGAGCCGGGTTTTTCGTACAAAGAAACCATTGCCACAGGGACGCGGGCTGCGGCCCATGGGGATTTACCGCCGTGTGCCCCATGCCCAATTTGAAGCCGGTGCCGGACAGCTTGGCACATCTGCGTCCTCAGTTAGAGGCTATTGCCCGGGACAGCGTGATTCATACCTATCCCTATGGCGCCATTACCGTGGGAGAGCAGGGGAAACGCTGGCCGCATTGGAGGAGATGGCCCCCATGTGGTGGCTTTCTCTGATGATGGAAAAGGGGTGCAGGACCCGGAAAAAATGAAGCAGGCCATGCGGCGGGCGAAGGCACTGGGCAAACTGATTGTGGCCCACTGTGAGGACGAGAGCCTCATTCAAGGCGGTTATATCCACGATGGTGCCTATGCAAAGGCACACGGACATAGAGGCAATCCCTCCGCCAGCGAGTGGAAGCAGGTGGAACGGGATTTGGCGCTGGTACAGGAGACAGGCTGTGCCTACCACGTCTGCCATGTGTCCACCAAGGAATCGGTGGAGCTGATCCGCAGTGCCAAGCGGGAAGGGCTGGATGTGACCTGTGAGACCGCGCCGCACTATCTGGTATTCCATGATGGAATGCTTCAGGAGGACGGGCGATTCAAAATGAATCCTCCCATTCGTGGGGAGGAGGACCGGCAGGCACTCATTGCCGGAATTTTGGATGGGACAGTGGATATGATTGCCACGGATCACGCGCCGCATTCCGCCGAAGAAAAAAGCGGGGGACTGGAAAAAAAGCCTCAACGGCATCGTGGGCCTGGAAACGGCCTTTCCTGTGCTCTATACGGAGTTGGTGAGACCGGGGGTTCTCACCCTTGCACAGCTGATTGACCTGATGCACACCAATCCGGCCAAGCGATTTGGCATCGGTGCGCCCCTGGAGGAAGGGGCAACGGCTGATTTTACGGTATTTGATTTAGATGCGGAAGAGACCATTCAGCCGGAGCACTTTCTTTCCATGGGAAAAAGCTCTCCTTTTGCAGGCCGGAGCGTATTTGGAACGTGCTTATTGACTATCTGCGGCGGAAAGATCGCCTGGCAGGCGGAGGGGGGTCCCGATGAAGCGAGGAAAGTTTACGGTTCTTCAGAATAAGGAACTGGCGCCGGCCACGTTCCGAATGGTTTTAGCGGGAGACACAGAGGCCATCACCGCGCCGGGACAGTTTGTGAACATCGCGCTGACAGGGAAGTTTCTCCGCCGCCCCATTTCCGTCTGTGACTGGAATGAGGCGCAGTTGACTTTGATTTATAAGGTAGTGGGGCAGGGGACGGCACAGATGAGTCAAATGGTGCCGGGGACGGAGTTAGACCTCCTGACTGGCTTGGGTAATGGCTATGACTTGGAGAAATCCGGGGACAAGCCCCTGCTGATTGGAGGCAGGGTTGGGATTCCGCCGCTGTATGCCTTGGCCAAAAAGCTCATTGCACAGGGCAAATCGCCTCGGGCTATTTTGGGGTTCAACCGGAAAGAGGAACAATTTTTGACTGCGGAGTTCCGGGCATTGGGGATTGCAGTCTCTTTGACCACGGTGGATGGTTCCCTGGGGATCAAAGGCTTTGTCACAGATGCCATGCCCCAGACAGGATATACCTATCTGTATACCTGTGGGCCTGCGCCCATGCTTCGGGCCATCGACGAAAAGGCTGTGACCTCGGGACAATTCAGCTTTGAGGAACGGATGGGCTGTGGGTTTGGAGCCTGTATGGGATGTACCTGTCAGACCAAATATGGCAGCAAGCGAATTTGCCGGGAGGGCCCCGTGCTGGAGAGGGAGGAAATTCTATGGTGAAGACCGCAGTGACATTGAGCGGCGTTTTACTGGACAATCCCGTGATTCCTGCCAGTGGTACGTTTGGATTCGGATATGAATTTGCTCAGTGGTATGACATCAACTGTCTGGGTGCCATCAGCATCAAGGGAACCACCCGGGAGCCTCGATTCGGCAACCCGGCCCCCGGATCGCGGAGACGGCAGGGGAATGCTCAATGCGGTGGGACTGCAGAATCCTGGGATTGACCGGGTGGTGGCTGAGGAGCTCCCAAGCTGCGGGAGGTCTATCAAAAGCCGATTTTGGCCAACATCAGTGGGTTTTCTTTGGATGAGTACGTGACATGCTGCGCCAAGGCGGATGCCTCACCCCTACACGGACCTCATTGAGGTCAATGTGAGTTGTCCCAACGTGCACCACGGGGGCATGAGCTTCGGAACGGACCCGCACATGGTTTATGATGTAACCCGGGCGGTGAAGGAAGTGTGCCGAAAACCAGTATATATGAAACTCTCTCCCAATGTGACAGATATTGTATCCATTGCCCAGGCCTGTGAGAAGGGCGGGGCCGACGGATTGAGTCTCATCAACACTCTCATGGGCATGCGGATCGACCTGAAAAAACGGGCGCCTGTTTTGGCCAACACCACAGGCGGTCTTTCCGGACCAGCGGTTTTTCCCCGTGGCGTTGCGGATGGTTTGGCAGGTCTACGAGGCGGTCCATCTGCCCATCATTGGGATGGGCGGCATCCAAAGCGCGGAAGATGTCCTGGAAATGATGCTGGCCGGAGCGACCGCTGTGCAGGTGGGGGCGGCTAACTTAGTCAATCCGTTTGCCTGTCAAGAGATCATCGACAGCCTGCCCGGGCTCATGGAGCGCCTGGGCATTCAAGAGATCAACGAAATCATTGGAGGTGCCCACAGATGGGAAAAGATGTGATCGTAGCCTGCGATTTCAGCAGCAAAGCAGAAACCTTGGCATTTTTGGACCAGTTTTCTGGGAGAAAGCCCTATGTCAAAATCGGCATGGAGTTGTTCTATGCCGAAGGCCCGTCCATTGTGCGGGAGATTAAGGCAAGGGGGCATCAAATCTTTTTGGACCTGAAACTCCATGATATTCCCAACACAGTAAAAAGGCCATGGCGGTTCTGTCCCGACTGGACGTGGATATGATAAACCTTCACGCGGCGGGCACCCGGGCGATGATGGAGGGTGCGCTGGAAGGGGTAACCCGACCGGACGGCTCGTCCCTTGGTGATTGCGGTGACCCAGCTGACGTCCACCAGCCAAACGAGAATGCAGGAGGAACTGCTGATCCCCAGAACGATGGAGGAGACCGTCATGGCTTATGCTGCCAACGCGGCCCAAGCCGGATTGGATGGTGTGGTCTGCTCTCCCATGGAGGCGGGAAAGGTCCATGAGGCCTGCGGCAGAAACTTTGTGACCGTAACCCCTGGTATTCGGTTTGCGGAGGGAGACAAGGGGGACAGGTCCGTGTGACAACACCGGCCCAGGCAAAGGACCTTGGTTCCGATTATATTGTGGTGGGCGTCCCATTACCGCTGCGGCAGACCCGGTGGCCGCCTATGAGCGTTGCGTGAGAGAATTTACAGATTGAGGAGGCGATTGCCATGAAGACAAAGATTGCGAAAGATTTGCTGAAGATTCAGGCGGTGTTTCTCCGTCCGGATGAACCCTTTTACTTGGGCCAGCGGGATCAAAAAGTCCCATTTATTGTGACAACCGCCTGACCCTCTCGGATCATCAGGTCCGTTTGGATGTGGAGAACGGCCTGGCGGAATTGGTTAAAACCCATTATCCCGAGGCGGAAGTCCTCATGGGGGACCAGCACTGCGGGCATTGCCCACGCTGCCATTACCGCCCACCTGCTGGCGCTCCCCATGGGATATGTTCGCTCTGGCGCGAAGGATCATGGACGGAAAAACCAAATTGAGGGCAAGCTGGTTCCCGGACAAAAGGTGGTGGTGATTGAGGACCTGATCTCCACCGGCGGCAGCGTCCTGGAGGTGGTGGAGGTTCTGCGCCAGGCAGGGGGCAGAGGTTTTGGGCATTGCCAGTATTTTTACCTATGGAATGCGAAAGAGCGTGGAACGCCTGGCCGAAGCTCAGGTGAAAAACGTAAGCCTGACCGATCTGGACACGGTGGCCCAAGTGGCGGCGGAAGAGGGGTATATCCGGGCAGAAGACCAGGCGCGGCTGCTGGCTTTCCGGGACGATCCCTCTGATACCCGTTGGATTCAGAAGTAACCGGCTGACACGGCCTTGTTTGTGTCTTACCGTGAACAGAAAGGAAGGGGCAGTGTATGAAGCGAGATTTGATTGACATCACGGATCTGACGGTGGAAGAGATTGACGAGCTGATTGCCAAAGCGGAGGATATCATCGAGCACCCCGAGGTTTACCGGGAGAAGTGCCGGTATAAAAAGCTGGCAACCCTTTTCTATGAACCTTCGACCCGAACCCGTTTAAGCTTTGAGTCAGCCATGTATGAATTGGGGGGACAGGTGCTGGGGTTCCATGAGGCCCAGAGCTCTTCCGCCACCAAGGGAGAAAGTGTGGCGGATACCGCGCGGACGGTAAGCTGCTTTGCGGATATCATAGCCATGCGCCATCCCAAGGAGGGGCGCCGCTGGTGGCGTCCATGAAGGCTACGGTTCCGGTGATCAATGCCGGTGACGGGGGACATCACCACCCCACGCAGACCCTGACGGATCTGCTGACCATCAAACGGGAGAAGGGAAGACTGGATTCGCTGGTGGTTGGCTGCTGCGGTGACCTGAAATTTGGCCGGACGGTCCATTCCCCTGATTGGTGCGATGTCCCGGTATCCGAATGTTCGTTTTGTGCTCATTTCCCCTGAGGAGCTCCGTGTGCCTGAGAGTGTGCGACCGACCTGCTGGAGAAAAACGGCATTGACTATGAGGAGACCACTTCTCTGGAGGAGGCTATGCCCCAACTGGACATCCTCTACATGACCCGGGTGCAGCGGGAGCGGTTTTTCAATGAGGATGACTATGTCCGCTTGAAGGACAGCTATATCCTCACCCCAGACAAGCTTCGGACAGCCAAGTGGGATTTGGCCATTTTGCACCCGCTGCCTCGTGTCAATGAGATTTCCATTGCCATTGACGATGATCCCCGGGCCTGCTATTTCCGACAAGTTCTCTGTGGGAAGTTCATCCGAATGGCGCTGATTCTGAAATTGTTGGAGGTGGAGTGAGATGATCATAGGGACCATTGTAGATGGCATTGTCATTGACCATATCCCCGCAGGGCGGGGCATGGACCTCTACCGGGATCTGGGCCTGGATAAGCTGGAATGTGAGGTGGCGGTCATCAAAAAACGCCTCCAGCGGCAAGTATGGGAAAAAAGATATTTTGAAAATCAATGAGGTCATTGACCTGAACTACGACATGTTGGGTTATATTGATCCTCACATTACCGTCAATATTATCCGCGGCGGAGAGCGGATGGAGAAAATTCATCCCCACCTCCCAGAGACGATTACGGTGTCATCCGCTGTAAAAACCCTCGCTGTATCACATCCATTGAGCAAGAGCTTCCTCATATTTTCCGGTTGACCGACCGGGAACATGGTGTTTACCGCTGCTTATATTGTGACACGAAGGGCGGAAAACGATAAACGAGTAGAAAAGACTTGCCAAAGGCAAGCCTTTTCTTTTCTAAAGGAGAATTTGCCTTAGCCTGGACAGGGAGAGAGGGCTTGTGGTCCTTCGTGGAATATGGTAGAATGATAAAAATTGTGGAGGGGAAGGAGGCGGTATTTTCATGCCGCAAATCGTAAGCAATCTGCCTTGGCTTGTGATCTGGGTGGTTGTCTTTTGGTACAGAGCTACTTCTTTCGGAATAAAAATTCCTTCGGGTCCTTGATCCTTTTTGTGGCTGACCTTATTGGTGGGGATTTTTTGGGGACCAGGCCCTCCGTGCGTTGGTACCGGGGATTCCTGAGATGTGGCTTTTTGGAACCCAAATTTGGATTCTCTTTCTCATTGTGGCGGTGCGGCACTACCTGAACTATCGAAAAGGAGGCCGTGGCCGGGATGCTTCCGGGGACAAAGCGCCAGAGCATCCTATGGAACCAGGCGAGGAGGGGGAGACTTCGGGTTCGTCCACGAAAACAGAAGAATAAAACAAGCCGTGAGGGATTGCTGTGTCGAAGCCCCTCACGGCTTGTTTCTGTATGGGTTGGAAGCAATCAACAGAAGCTTTGCTTTTCTGCTGAGTTGTTTGATCTCCCACTCTCGCCGCATTGCTTCCGTTTTGCTGTCAAAGACCTCGCAGTAGACCAGATGTACTGGGCGGCGGGGACGAGTATATTTCGCTCCAGTGCCGGCATTGTGGGATGCCAAACGCCTCTTTAGGTTGGTGGTCCAGCCTGTGTACAGAGTGTTGTCAGCGCAAAGAAGAATGTAAGTATAGTTTTGTTCCATGGCTTTTCCCTTGCTTCCTGCGAAAAAATGTTGTAAACTATTCAATTAAGGAAGTAAAATCATTGGTTTCCCGGGAAATCCGGGTGAAAATCGTTGTCTTTTTTTCTGGACTGGATGGGAAGGAACGGAGGATGGCGGCTCCCAATAGGGGAAAAGAGGGGTATCCCTGGAAAACCAACATAGATTATACCGAAAGGGAAGGGACGACGCAAACCGTTTTTGTGGTCGATTCTTTCCGGTGGGACAGCAACCCGATAGAAGATAGGAGAACAATTTTGAAAAATCACTATGAAAAAGAAGTGAATCTCACCTCCACTTACTCTGACCGCCGGTGTGAACTGGGGATCTTTCAGGCCGCTTTGCTTTTGCAGGATGCGATGACAGAGCTGTTTCATCAGTACCGCTGTGATGCCATTCGACTGTCTCGACGCATCAGGTGGTTTGGGCTGTGGCGCGGACGAAAATCTGCTACGACAAAGAAATGCTCTGGATGGATCATATCCGGTTAAAAGTCTTTCCTGTAAAAGTATCTCCCATTTCCATTCATTTGAATGTCCTATTGGAGACATTGGACGGAGAACCCCTTCTCCGGGCACGGCAGGAGATGTGTGCCATTGACGTGCGGGACCACAGCCTTCGACGGGTAGACAGTACGCCATTTCCTATGGACATGGATTTGCTTCGGCCCGTAGTCACGGCGCCCTGCCGGAGAATGAAGCTGAAGCTGGGGGAGGAATGCTTGGTCTATTCTTATCAGGTCCGTACCATGGACACGGATTTGAACCACCATATGAATAATACCAATTATATTCGACTGATTCTGGACGCCCAGCCATCCTCGTTTTTGGGATAGGTATCGGGTACAGGAATTTGATGTGCACTATGTCAATGAATCGGTGGAAGGAGAGGAGATTCAGGTTTACTGCCAGACGGAAGCCCAGGAAATGGCTGTGCAGATTAAGCGAGGTGAAACGACACTGGTGAAGGCGTTTTTGCAGTTAGCGCAGCGGGAAAAATCAGAATGAAACGCTCTATTGTCCTGCATGGCCAGCAGGTTTCCTATGAACTGACGAGAAAACCCGTGAAGTATGTTAACATTCGGGTACGGGCAGGCGGTTCCGTGAGCGTCTCGGCGGGAGAGTGGGTTTCCGAGGGACAGATAGAGGCGATTTTACAGGCGCGTGCATTGTTTCTCCTGCGTGCTTTGGAGAAATTTTCAGCACAGGCAGACCGCCGCCCGGCGCCGTTGAGCTATCGGACTGGGGAGCTGCTGTATTTACTGGGAAAAACGATATGTCTTAGTGCTGGAGCAAGGGGAGAAAAATACGGTCTGTCAAAAGGAAACACAGATTGTCTTGACGGTGAAGGAACCGGAGAATGCCGCCCTGCGGAAAAAGGGTTATGGAGGCTTTCTTGAAAGCCCTGTGTCTACGTCTTCCCTCTGCGGTGCCATTCAGCCATCTATGGCGCATTTGGGGAATTCCTATGCCGGAAATCCGAGTTCGTTCCATGACATCCCGTTGGGGGAGCTGTACGCCGGGCGCCCGGCGGGTTACCTTGCCCGGCAGTTGGTGGAGGCGCCGCTGACCTGTATTGAATATGTGGTTTTCCATGAGCTGGTTCATTTTCTCCATCCAAACCACTCCAGACAGTTTTACGCCTGTCTGGAGGCCTTTGTGCCGGACTGGAGAGAGAGCGGCGACAGGCCCTCAATGACTATACGTACCGATAATATTTTCTGTCTCATTTCACAGCACAGCGTCAAACGCTGTGCTGTTTTGTTTGGAAAAGAAAAAGGAAAATTTCCCAGGCCAGTTGCATTCTGCCGGAGAATCCGCTACACTGAACCCATAGGTTTTACAGGTTGCACAGCGGCCGTGTGAAGTCATATGAAATTACCCAGAGTTGGGAGGAACCAGAAATGAAGCAACCCTTTCGAGCTATCATTCCCTTTGCTTTTTTCAGTGTGGCGCTCCTTCTGAGTTTGACCACCACGGCCAGTGCTGCGTTTTCTGACTTTACAGATGTCAAAGGACACTGGGCAGAGGGCACCTTGCACCAGGCCTATGATGACGGTATCCTGAAAGGATATGACGCCAAGACCATGGCGCCCAACCGCAGTGTGACCATGGTGCAGGCGGTGACCATTCTGTGCCGAGTTCTCCATGTGACGGGGCTGGGGGATATTTCACAGTTTGAGATTCCGCAGGATGCTTGGTATGCCCAAGATGTGGCGAAAGGGGTTTACGCTGGATTGCTGGAGGAACAGGATGCCCAGGTCCTAAACGACCCCATTCCCCGGGGACAGGCTTTTTATCTTGTTTGGCCAGGCGTTTCAAGTGGTTGGCGCACAGCCGGATTTGTCTGTACTGGACCAGTTCCCCGATACTGCGTTTCTGACAGGAGAACAGGCCCGTGCCGCAGCGGCTTTGGTGGGAAGCGGGAATCGTCTCCGGCAGTGGGGGCGCTTCAGTTGGACCGCCCTCTGACTCGGGCGGAGTTTGCCACGATTCTGTATCGTTTGGCCGATCAATATATCCCAGCGGCAGAGTATGAAGGGCATATTGGAACCGGATCGGTTCTTTCCGGAGATGCGGAGATCGTAGGGAGAACAGTCGGCGATTTGTGGTTTGATCAGTCCTCTTCGAATATTCACTTGACGGATGTTACCGCGTCTTCCGTTACCATTCGCGCAGACCGGCTGGAATCCCTGAGGCTGGACGGCACAGGGAAAATTGGACGGTTGGTGTTGGCCGCAGGGACTGGAGACGTGGCGCTGACGCTGCCAGATACCTATTCTTTGGAAACCCTGGCTGTGGGCGAGGGAACGGGCGCGGTATCTCTTGCCGGAACGGTCTCCCGGCTGGAGGTCACAGGGGAGGCCCGGACCATTTCCATTGACAGTTCTTTGGACGCGCTGGTGGTTTCAGGCAGTGGAAACACCATTTCTGTGAAGCGTGGGTGTGCCATTGGACAGATTGTCATTCTGGGCACAGACAATGTTCTGACGCTGGATGGGACCTCGGATACCCTCTTGCTGGCGGGACGAGACAATACTGTGCGGGGCAACGGACGTGTCACAGAGGTCCAGTTAAATACGCGTTACTACACCCTTACCGTGTCCAAAAAGCAGCTGATTCCCTGGACAGGATATGATATTAAAAACGTCGAAGTGGAAGTGGAAGCCCCTGCGAAGCTTCCTGCCGGGGAGTCGTTGAAAGCAACGGCCCATCTGACGGTACCCGAAGAAGACCTGGGAAAGCTGTGCACTGGCTCCTGGTATCTCAATGGGGAACTGATGTCCCAGGCGCCTGTACGCCTGGGACAGGGAGACCCGGTTTCCGACTTTCTCCCCAACTATACCCATGATCTCAAGTTAGACGGAACAGTAAAATTTGTTTTAAGCTATGAAAACAATGATGGGGACACCTTTACCAAAGCGGCCTCTGCACCTGTTGCACTGGAGACCTTCCCGGATTTGGGTCTGGCTGACGCGGAGATCGAGGTGGTGCTGCCGGAGGTTTTGGAAGCAGGACAGGCGCTGATTGCCACAGCAGAGGTTAATACACCGGAGGTGGGACAGTCCTGCATGGGCTACTGGTATGTGGACGGAGAGGAGGTGGCTTCTGGCCCCCTGACCCTTTGGAAGCGGTCCGGCAACGCTGGTGTATCGCTATGATTATTACTACGGTATGCCGGAGACCAGTACCGTCTCTTATCGTCTGACATACACAACCCAGGATGGCAGAGCGCAGGAAGTAACCGGGGCCTCTCAGCTGACCCTGGAAAATTTCCCGGATAACGGCATCGCCCGGGCGACAGCCACACTCCAAGCCCCTGCCAAGCTGGAGGCGGGAAAAGACACTGGAGGTGACAGCTTCCATTCAGTATCCGGAGGCGGGGAAGGCTTGTACGGGGACTTGGTATGTGGACGGTGCGCAGGTTGCTGTTCAGCCGGTTTTGCTGGGTACGGATACCCCGAAGCTGTCTCACAAATACAAATATACTGAGGATATGAAGCTGACCTCGGAGATCAAGTTTGTCCTCTCCTATACCACAGCCGATGGCCGGGCACAGAAAGTTACTGCGACAAAAACCATCCAGCTGGAAAATTATGATTATCTGTACTACCATGGTCTGACCGCTGAAGATGTGCTGAAGACTGTCACCAGTGGTTATGCCGGCAACTATACATTGGCATGGGCGCAGTCTCACGATTATAAACCAGAGATCAAAACTGCTTGGGTCAATCTCAAGGGATATAAGAGTGATACAAAAATATCTTGTTTGGGTCAATTTGACCTACCAGCGTGTGAATATTTTTGAGGGATCGCAAGGGGAAGTGGAAGCTCATTCGAACCTGCCTGTGCGGCTCGGGCACCAATGCCACGCCTACTATCTGCGGGGTCTTTACCACCTCCTATAAGCAGTCGGCCTGGGATTATGGATCGTACTACTGTGGCCCTATTGTCCGGTTCTATGGCTCCTCTGGCTATGCCTTCCACTCCCGGCTGCAATACTGGCCGATGAATTCTGACCGGTACTACGATGCCCGAATTGATTCCCGATCAGCCATGGATGCCTGCGGATGTATAATGAGGATATCTGGTGGATGTACAATAACATTCCCAATGGAACCACGGTGGTGGTCTATTGATGGGGAACGGGAACCAAGGAAAGTCGGAGAAACAACGAGTAAAAAATAAGATGGCGGCTTTCTATATACAAAGGGAAATGGTCCCCGGCTTACAGCCGGGGACCATTTTATAGGTGTGTTTTTTGGTTGTTATCTATTTTTTGCACTGGTTTTGTGAGACAAAGGTTTCAAACAGACGAACCAGCATTTCCCAGGTGTTTTGATCCAGAACGCCGGTTTGCGGAAGGCCGGAGTGTCCCTGAGCCAGCGAAGGTTAGCTGTGGTGTCCTCATCCAGGACACCTGTGGAGGGGGTAGATGCGATTCCTCCAGAATTTCAGCCAATGCACGGAACATATCTTGGAGAGGACGGAGTAGGGGAGAACTTTGGCCGGGGTGGATCAGTTCCGCACCTTGGGAAAAAATGGTGACAGTGCGGGGCGGTGCCAGATGACTGTAAGCCTGCAAAAGGCGTTCATGATAGCGTCCCAAGTTCGCCGGTCTACGATACCAGTCACCGGGAAACCGTTTATCTTTTGAAACATCATTACCGCTTCCAGGGTTTCTTCGTCAAACCGGCCGGTGGGACGGAGAAAGGGAGGGAACAGTTCACAAAGGCGATGGTACGCAGCATCTCCTGCAGGGTACTGACCGGCCCCAGGGAAAAAGCAGGGGAAGTGAGGTGCTCATGATTCGCTCCTTTCTTGGTCATTGTCACTGGCCCCCAGTTCAAAGGGAAAGCCAGGGGAACTGACCGGGCCGGGCAGAAAAATAGGAATGAAGGAGCTCTGGCTCGACTTCTCCAGAAGAGGGACTTTGGTAAGGAAAAACTTGGGGTTGCTGAGAACGGTTCGGTCGATGCCAATGAACCGGTCTATAATAACGTCCCAAGTTTCCTCATCCACCGTTCCTGTCTGTGGCAGACCGGCGTCTAACTGAAGTGCTTGCACTGCGGCCTGGGTCTCATCTCCGAAGACGCCGTCAATGGTAAGGAATGGGATGGTGAGATAGAACTGTGCCAGAATCGAGAGAAGATACTGGAGAAGGGTGACGCTTTCTCCCCTTTGTCCATAGACAATGGCTTGGTGGTATTCGAAATCCAACTGAAAGAAGGTCTGCCCCTCGCTTACCAGTTCAGACAAGCGAAGAATTCCGGGTATATAGATGGACCATCATGTACCAGGTGGATTTTCCAATGATCCCATCCACCGTTAAATTGAAAATGTGCTGCAGTTCCCGTACTGCGTCTTCAGTGGAAGAAGAAAAAATTCCGTCCACCTGCCAAATTTTTGGAATGGCGGGGTAGGCAACAGAAATACGGTTGATCATGATTTGAGCGACCTGGACCTCTGGGCTGATGTCTCCCAGGCGAAGGGGGCGCCAGGATAGGAATATTGAATGTCTTGCATGGGGGCGTTTGTCACCAACTCAATGTTGTCACCGTAATAGTGACGCAAAATTTGTACCGAATCATATCCCCTGTTGGGCCATGTTTTCACTCCCCCACTGTGAGAGTCCATCACAGACTGTGGTAGTGCCGTTGCAGAAACTGGCAGCCAGCGGCTCCACAAATCCCCGCCGCCGGATATAGACGGTAAAGAGCTCATCCACTAAGGTGCTGACGCTGTCAAAGATGTTTCTTCCTTTGATGAACTTTTTGATCGTAAGCTGTGGACGCTGTGATATTGAAAGAGTATCCCTGACTGGGATAGAATTCCGTATAGACGCGATTTAGCGCAAAAGAGACTTGTGCCAGAATGTTGGCGCGAAGGGCGGAGTTGTGCCAAGTTGGGTAGACCTCGCTGGAAGCTACGTTTTTGATGTACTCTCGGAAGGAGATAGTCAGATTTTCCGCGTCGCTGTCTGGTGTACCTAAATGAACGGTGATATAGGTTGGAATATACGGTGTGACGATAATTGGCATAGAACCGCTCCTTCCTTTATAGGTCCTGTGGAGAGATATCCACTTTGCTGGCCGGCCGGCCGCCTGTTTCCGCCAAGGGGATCAGGGGCAAATCTTGAATACTGGCGATTCCAGGGAAAATTTGAACGTTTTGAATGAGCAAAAGCTGGTAGCCAGGGCACTCGACCCAGATATCGCAGAGGGAAAACGGAGTTTCCTGCCCGGGGATTGGCTGTTTTGGGCGTCTGGCGTCTCAATGATGGTGGGGGGACGGTGTTGCCGCTGCGGTCACTGGTCTGAATGTTGATCAGCCGCTGACGTCCGCCCGGCTCATGCTGAAGAATGGAGACGGCGGCATCTTCCACAGGAAGTTGGCTTCGGCTGGTGAAGACACGGGTCATTAAAGTTCCGGAATAGGGCATAGCAATGACCTCCTTTCTCCCCAGTCTATGCGCAGGGCCGGTCCCCGTTGCAGGTCAAGGGAGAAGATTGACATTTCTACGAATATCCCGTAAACTGGGACAAAAATAAGCAGCCAGTCCCTTCTGCCAGCGATTTGGTATGGGGCGGCCGACGTTTTTGGGGAGACACATGTTGAAGGTTACCTTTCTCTACCACAGTGCGTTTTTGGTGGAGCTGTCCCACTGCAGCCTTCTGTTTGACTGGTATGGGGGAGCAATCCCTGCATTTGACCGCCATAAACCACTCTATGTTTTTTGCCAGTCATCATCATGGGGACCATTATTCCCCGGAGATTTTTTTCCCTTCTGGGAATGGACAATGTCTGGTATGTACTGGCCAATTGCATTCGCCTGTCCGCCAAACGGAAAGCAGCCTTGGGTATTGAGGAGACGCATGTACTTCGGGTGTCTGCAGGGCGGACATTCCCGTTGGAAGAACTGCGGATTACGACCTTTCGTTCCACAGATGCCGGCGTTGCGTTTCTCGTTGAGACGGAGGGAAAAACCTTATTCCACGCAGGGGATTTGCAATGGTGGCATTGGGAAGAGGAACCGAAAACACTGGAATGATGAGATGGAACGGGAGTTCAAAAAGGAAGGCGCAAAGCTGATGGGGCGGAAAAATAGATGTGGCTTTCCTGGTTTTGGATCCCCGTCAGGAGTCGTACTTTTGGTGGGGATTTGACTGGTGGATGCGCACCATGCAGGTGCAGTTGGCCTTTCCCATGCACAGTTGGGAGTCTTTTTCCTTGACACAGAAGTTGAAGGCGCTTCCATGCAGCGAACCGTATCGGGATCGCGTGATGGAGATTTTTACAATGGGCAGTCGTTTCTTCTGGAGGAATGAATGGGGAATGCTTGCCTTTTTCTTGCGTTGACCGTCTCTATATCGTATAATTAACCTAACAGTATGAAAACGAAAAAAAAAGAGATTTTTTTCGTGGGAGGAAACGGGTAGCTTGAGCTATAAGATTTTAGATTGGTTGAGTGTACTGTGGCCGTGTGCGTGTGGATAACTCTGCAAGTACTTATACGGAAAAGCTTTATGCTGCTAATACATTAATAGCTGGCTTAACAACGGGTTTGTATGGTATTTCTAATACGAAACGACAAGCAAACTTATGCTGATATCATGTTGAACATCAATAAAAAACTTTGGTGAAAATCTTACTTTCCAGGCTAATATTAAAAGCTTCTTATCGGATATGCAACAAGATGTACCGCAAAAATCAGTCCTATCAGTGAAGACGGTACCCCAACGTTTTCAATGTATTCCGTTGGATGACAGTAAGACAAAACGTACGCAGTCAGGTTTTCATGATCAGACTCAGCTCCATTTCTTGCCAGTCTTGAATTAGGATTATAAGACGCATTTTTATTACTTGACTTTGACCCCGGATGCTCTGACTGGCCTTCGCTAACAATTGGCAGGTCCTAATTCCCAATTTCAGAAAGCGCATTCCCTTTATCCTTCAATGGTGGTTCTATATTTCTTGTCCGAGTTAATACTAAATTGCTACCGCCAACAAATTTCTTTCTGAAAGTACGTGGCTCATTTGCATTCGTGGGTCTTCCTTTTCCCGCGTTTCCTGGCCAACCCTACTTATTCATGGGATAACTCAATAAGGTTTGGCAATCCAAACGTAACTATCCGATGTATAATCTTGAAACCGGAAAGAACGATTCTATGGGAAGCGGTGTCTTACTGCCCGCTTCCTGAACTTTCATTTTAATCTTGACTGGCCTTTGTATACTACTAAAACTTATAATCAGACGTTTATTTCCGTGGCCTTCCGGTTACTCAACATTGTATGTGCAGACGGGTAGCGTACGAAATAAGGGTATTGAATTAGGGATTTCAGCTATTCTAATTGAATGGGTAAATTTGTGGTCCAGTAATTACGTATTCAGCAAATCAATAAGCAATACGTAACTGAACGAAGTACATCGA
>VOFF01000021.1_pt1 | contig 54000 bp, 79 predicted proteins | sample 5384061 | NCBI WGS metagenome assembly VOFF01 (sample SAMN12384725, study PRJNA508395) | human gut metagenome | isolation source: healthy gut E | host: Homo sapiens | reverse complement strand
TTTGGGAAAGGATTGAACTTGCTCTTCCGCTTTCCTCCCTCCAATTCTTTTTCATCAGATTTTCCACCAGAGTCTGGTCACCGACGGAAACGCTGTCCAATTTGATTTTTGACAAGGCAGTATCCACTTTTGAGACAAGGTCTGCATCGGCAACCCCCTTTCATGTAGCAGAGTGCCACATCGGTCTTAGACTTTTCGCCGATGTTGAAACTTTTGAAGATCAGACGATTGTCACGGATTCGCCTGCGGATCAGTCCCAGATTTTCCATAAAGCTCTCAGTAAAGCCGTCCTTTGCGCCGCGCAGGGTCTTTTTCCTTCTCTGGTTCCTGGACGCTGCGGCTGGGATAGCTTCTGGTATCGGCTACGATGAGCTTGTCGAAGCCGTCCATCATCACTACGGACAGACCGGCATAGAGCTGCTTTACTACGTTGGGGATATCCGTCTCTGCCGTGCTGGCAAGGAACGGAAAGACTTTTTCTAAAGTCGTCGCTCGTATCCACATCTTGCATATCAGAAGTGGTCACTCCCCATAAGGAAATTGAGTAGCAGCTGGCATTTCTGGCCGTCAGTCAGGCCGTCGACAAAATACATGCGCCCCGGTTTTCCGGCGATTTTGATGTGTCTCTCCACAAGATCAAAGCTTTCTCCTACTGGCAGCTGACCGGTAAAATGTTCTAAAAAATATTCATATCTATTTAAACTCATAAAAACCTCCTCGTTGCTTATCATATATTTTGTCAAAAACCTTGAAATTCATACCGTCCAAAGTATATAATGTAAGAACTTAGCGAATTACCAAAATGGAGGTTTTAATAAATGGATGATAACAAATTAGCAGAATTGCTGTTTCCGCAGATAAAAAAGAGAGCGGAGGATTATGAAGCCATGTATCCTGCGAGAAATCTGCCGGAAGGAGCGAAAGTGACCAGATTTGGTCCAAGCCCGACAGGATTTATCCATCTGGGCAATTTGTACGGCGCTTTTGTCGATGAAAGACTGGCCCACCAGAGCGATGGGATCTTCTATCTCCGAATTGAAGACACCGACGATAAAAAGATATGTAGAAGGCGCTGTAGAAATCATCATCAATTCTTTAAAGTTTTTCGGCATTCACTTCGACGAAGGTGCGAGTCTGGAAGGCGACTTGGGAGATTACGGCGATTATACCCAGAGCAAGAGAGGCGAGATCTATCAGTGTTTTGCAAAAAAGCTGGTAGCAGAAGGAAAAGCCTATCCTTGTTTCCTGACGGAAGAAGAGATTTGCAGAGATCAGAGCGGGACAGGAAGCGGCTAAAGCAAATCCGGGAATCTATGGAGAATATGCAAAAAGCAGAGAACTATCTTACGAGGAAATTCTGGAAAACCTGAATGCTGGAAAACCTTACGTTCTCAGGCTTAAATCTGATGGAAATCCTAATCAGTCAGACGAAACCGTAAGGAAAATCAGAGTCAACGACGCAATCAGAGGGATTTTAGAGATGCCGGAGAACTTCCAGGATGTGGTCATCCTCAAGGCAACTGGTATTCCGACTTATCACTTTGCCCATGTAGTTGACGACCATTTGATGCGGACAACCCATGTAATCAGAGGGGCTGAATGGCTGCCATCTCTGCCGATTCATGTGGAACTGTTTGAAAAGCTAGGCTGGGAACCGCCGATTTACTGCCATACTGCCCGGCTGATGAAATTAGACGAAGCAGGCAATAAGAGAAAGTGATCCAAGCGGAAAGACCCTGAACTCTCACTGGATTACTATAGGAACCAGGGGTACCATCCCGCTGCTGTGAGAGAATATCTGCTGACCATTCTCAATTCCAACTTTGAAGAGTGGAGAATGGAAAATCCAGACGCACCGATTGACGATTTTACATTTACCACGGAGAAGATGAGCAATTCCGGCGCTTTATTTGATTTGAACAAGCTCAATGATATCAGCAAAGACGTGCTGCTGCGCATTCCGGCAGCAGAGTTGTATGCATTTCTCAAGGAATGGGCGGAAGAATTTAAGCCTGAGATCATGCACATTTTTTGACGATAGAGCATATCTCGAAAAAATCCTCGACTTGGGAAGGAACGACAAGAAACCGAGAAAGGATTTCATTTATGCCCAGCAGATGATCGCTTTTATCAGCTACTTTTTGATGATCTGTTTCAGGTAGAAGATGAGATGCCGCAAGAGGTTCCATCTGAGGATGTACCAGCGATTTTAAATGCTTATCTGGCAGGTTATGATCACAGCGACGACCAGAGCCAGTGGTTTGATAAAATTAGAAATATTGCCACAGAGCTGGGTTATGCCGCAAAAAACCGAAGGACTTTAAAAAAGCATCCGGAGGATTACAAAGGTCACGTGGGCCATGTCAGCACTGTCATCAGAATTGCATTGATGGGACGGGCACAGTCTCCTGATGTTTGGGAGATTCAGCAGATTCTTGGTGAAGAAAGAACAAAAGCGAGAATTAGCAGGTATCAATAGAGTTAAAATAGCGGGCTGCTCTGCAGCCCGTTTTTAGCGCAAAAACGGAGTAAAAAAAAGACGTGAATGGAACAAAAAATAAGTTACATTTCCACAATAGTATTGTATAATATTTGTATCAATAACCCAAATCACAGCTAGATGGAACAGATGGAGAAAATGGATGCAAAAAATTATCATGCGAATTTCAGCACTCGTTACATTAATCCTTTTGATGATTATCGGCATCATGATCAGCCAGGGTTACCAGCTGCCGACAGAATCAGAGAAGATTCATCACGAAAAGGAGTGGTATTTACAGGTTGATCAAGGAGAGAAACGACAGGTGAAGCTTCCCTTTGGCTATACTTATGGCGGAAATGTATATCGCTTATCGACCATTCTTTCCTATGATCCGGATCAGGGGGAGGCTCCCTATGCGTTTATAGACAACAATCACGCTTATTTCAGGGTATACATAGATGGAAAAGAAATCTACCATTATACGGCAGATGACACGCCAGCAGTATCGAAGTCCCTGGAAATGCTTACTCCATGATTTCACTGCCTCAGAATTGTAAGGGGAAAAGAACTTGTATTGGAGTTCTATCCGACACTGAAAGTCAATGTAGAATACTGGGTGGAGGATATCCTCTTTGCCGACTACACCAGTTTTATGCGTCTGCAGTTTTTTGACTGGCTTCCGCAGAACATCATCACGATTCTATGCCTATTTATTGGCCTATTGATGATAACAGCCAGCTTGATTATTATAAAAGACAAAGAAAGCCGAAGACTTTGGTATATTGGACTCTTTTGCTGTTCTCTTTTAGCATATACAGCGCCTCAGAAAACCGTTTCAACCTGTATATGACTGCGAATCCATATCTGATGTATCTGATTAACTTTATTGTATTTGCAGCATTTCCGCTGCCTTTACTGATGTTTTTCCGTGAATCGGTAAATAAAAAACTACAAAAAGTTCTACAATGTCATTATAGGGGCTGGCCTGGTCAATCTCACCGTGCAGATGGCGCTTTCACTTTGGCCGCATTCTCGACTTGCGCGAGATGCTGCTGGCCACTCATATTGTTGATTTTGGCGGACTTATTATCATTATATGTACGCTTTTGAAAACGCCTTATGACGTTTTAGAAAGGAAGAGGCGGACACTGCTCAGCATTATCCCCATCGGGTTGGGCATGTGCCTGGATCTGCTGACGCATTACACCCATTTCATAGAATCGGCCAGCAATAGCTTTTACACCCAGGTGGGCATCCTGCTTTTCCTGGCTATGGGGGGCAGGTTCCGTGATCAAAACCGTCCTAAACAGCTACAAAGAAAACTTCAAAACCGTTACTATAAGATGATGGCGGTTCAGGATGGACTGACCGGACTCTACAACAGAGCAGCCTTTATGGAGGAACAAAAAAGCAAATAGACCGGAATCGAAAGAAGTATCAAAATGTAATCTGCATCTGTGCTGATGTCAACAATTTGAAGCAGATAAACGATGAAGACGGTCATTTAATTGGTGATCAGGTCTTGTGCAGGGTTGCGGCGTATCTGAGAGACTTTTTCAGTCCATATGGCAAGGTATTTCGGATCGGCGGCGATGAATTTGTCGTCATGATTTATGATCTCGATATCTCAAGGCTGGTGCAAATACTCTGCGACATGGAGGACAGAGTAAAAGCAGATAATGAAATAAAAATACCGCCTGCCGACTTTGCTGTCGGTTACGATAGCCTGCAGCCAGGAGAAAAGATGGAGACATGTACCAAACGAGCTGACGATCGAATGTATGAGCATAAAAGGCAATGAAAGAGGGACGCCTGCGTTAACGGGCCCATAGGCTAAGTGTCTCTGCTTTCATGATTTCTGCAAAGTCCTCCATGCCATTCGCCCATCAAATTGCTGTTTGAATCCTTTTCGAGCAGATTCCGCCGCTCCAACGCCAATTTAGCCGCCAGCATACAATCGTTACAAAATAAAAATGCAGCAGGATATCCTGCTGCATTTTTTTGACGTGCTATATTTTCTCGATTTCTTCTAAGGAAAGTCCGGTGATCTCTGCAATATCATTCGCCTCAAAGCCTTTTGCCTTCATCTTGCGGGCAGTTTCGCAGAGTGCGTTTTTTCGCCTTCTTTGCGTCCTTCTGAAAGTCCCTCTTTTTTTGCCGATGCTGAAACGTACATCCAGTTCTTCTTCCAGTGTCATAATCTGTTCAATCTCCTTTCTACCGTTCAGTTCCTCTACCAGGTGATGGATCTGTTCAATAAAGGAGTCATTTGACGGTATTTCCTGGCTAATGACATAGCTGAAAAATTTTTCTCAGCGACGTCGGAACCTTTTTTTTGGACAGGTTGTATTTAAGATTACTGTATACGTTTCGTCGCCATAAGGCAAGGCATTTTTCACGTCATATTTCTCAAAGAAGTAGACAGGTTCCTCCAGGTTGTAATAATCAAAAGTACAGACGAAAATGACAAAAGTTGGCTTTAACTCAGAATAGGAGGAGGAGCTTTATTGCAATATTAACCTTAATTGTAATATATTAACTGTAAATATTACAATTAATTGATTGGAAATGTCAAGTATGCAAATCCGATTTTATGTAAGTTATGTGAAGAATCCAATTTTCTATTGACTTTTGCGCCAATGCTTGATAAGATACTTAAAGTTTTTTAATTAAATATTTTTAAATAAATAAATTTAATTAAAAATATTAAAATAATTTGATTGAAACAAGGAGAAATAAAGATGAATTTTGAAAAAGTAAAAGAGACAATGGTTAACACTTTAGGATGTGACGAAGAGAAGATCACCATGGAAGCAAGTATTGCAGATGATCTGGGCATCGATTCATTGGATGCAGTGGAGCTGGTTATGGCACTGGAAGAAGAGTTCGATATCAAAATTCCTGACGAAGAGCTGGGCAAGATGAAAAAAGTCAGTGACATTGTAGGCTGCATCGAGAAGTATCAGGCGTAAACCATGGAACAGAAGGAAATTTATGATCTCATTGCCAGATTTGAAGGCTCCTCTCTGACCGTCATGGAGATTAAACAGGATGCCTTTAAAATTCATCTGGAAAAAAAAGGCGGTAGAGAGACGCAGCCAATACAGGCAGCAGCGCCCCAGATACAGATACCGCAGGCTCAGGCAGCGGAAAATGGCTATGAGAAGGTCAGAGCGCCTCTGGTAGGCGTATATTATGCGGCAGCAGCGCCGGATGAACCGCCTTATGTCAGCCTGGGAGACCGTGTAGCGAAGGGGCAGGTGCTCTGCTTAGTGGAAGCAATGAAGATGATGAACGAACTGAAATCCCCTGTGGATGGAATCGTGCGCAGCATCAAAGGCGTCAGCGGCGAACTGGTAGAGTATGATCAGATTCTATTTGAGGTTGAACCATGTTAAAAAAGGTACTTATTGCAAATCGGGGTGAGATTGCGGTCAGGATCATCCGCGAGTGTCTGGATTGTTCTATCGAGGCGGTCTCCGTCTATTCAACAGCTGATAAACAGGCGCTCCATACCATCATTGCGACAAAGGCGATTTGCATCGGTGGTCCGAGAGCAGGCGAGAGTTATCTCAATATCAGCAACATCATAGAAGCGGCCAAGGCGGAAAAATGCGACGCTATCCATCCGGGCTTCGGTTTTCTCTCTGAGAACAGCCAGTTTGCCCGGGCCTGTGAGGAAAACGGCATTAAATTTATCGGCCCGGCTTCTGACACCATCGACAGGATGGGAAACAAGTCTGCCGCCCGCAGACTGATGGTGAAGGCCGGCGTTCCTGTAGTGCCAGGTTCTGATGGCGCCGTCAAAGACGCAGAAGAAGCCGTGACCATTGCAGACAAAATCGGCTATCCGGTTTTGCTCAAAGCCTCTGCTGGCGGCGGCGGCCGGGGCATGAAAAGGCCTATGATAAAGAAGAAGTCCGAGAAGGTTTTGCAGCGGCATCAGCGGAAGCGGAGAGCTGCTTCGGCAATGGCGAAATGTATGTGGAGAAGCTGATTGAAAATCCACGTCATATCGAATTTCAAATTTTGGCCGACAGCCAGGGCAATGTGGTACATCTAGGAGAACGAGACTGTTCTGTGCAGAGAAGAAACCAGAAGCTGGTGGAAGAAGCGCCGGCCTGGGGACTTTCCAGCAAACTGCGAGACGAGATGGGGGCGGCGGCCGTCAAAGCGGCGAAAGCCGCAAATTATGAAAAATGCAGGGACCATCGAATTTGTCGTCGACAAAGACAACCAGTTCTATTTTATAGAGATGAACACCCGGATTCAGGTGGAGCATCCAGTGACGGAAATGGTGACAGGCGTTAATATCGTCAAAGAACAATTGCGTATTGCCGCCGGCCTGCCATTAGGGTTTTTCGCAAGAGGATGTGCAGCTTTCCGGCCATGCGATTGAATGCAGAATTACAGCGGAGAATGTCTTTGCTAATTTTGCCCCGTGTCCCGGCAAGGTAGAGTTCATTCATTTTCCAGCCGGTGCAGGAATCAGAGTGGACAGCGCCCTCTATAACGGATGTCAGATCAGCCCGTTTTATGATTCCATGGTGGCAAAGATCATCGCTCGCGGCGACACTCGTTTAGAGGCAGTGAGAAGAATGCGGCGTGCGCTGGAAGAGACGGTGATCACCGGGGTAGAAACGACACTGCCTGTGCAGCATCTTTTGATGTACAACGCGGATTTCCTCAGAGGAGGTTATGACACAAGTTTTATTGAGAATCACTTAACCGAACTTCTCAGTATTTATGAGGCAGCAGGAGGAAAAAATGAATCCCTTTAAACAAAAAGAGAGAGCTTCTCTCATCTTTGAAAAGAATTGAAGCAGAATGAAAAGCTGATTATATGTCCTGGGTGTGAGCAAAAGTTTACCAAAGAACAGTTGGCGGAGGGAATGTACGTGTGCCCGTCTTGCGGTCATCACTATAATATATCAGCAAAATACAGATTAAAGACCGTTCTCGATCCGAAATCTTTTCGGGAAATCTGCGGCAGCATCAAAGGCGGAAATCCTCTGGACTTTCCAGAATACGATGAAAAACTGGCAGCACAGAGAAAGAAGACCAACTTGAGAGAGGCGGTCATTACCGGAACGGAAAGATTCAAGGCACCAAGACGGTAATCTGCGTCATGGACAATCGATTCATGATGGGCAGCATGGGCATGGCCGTAGGGGAAAAGATCACGAGAGCCTGCGAATATGCGACAAAAAGAATAGGCTGCCATTGATTATATTTTGCGCTTCAGGAGGAGCCAGAATGCAGGAAGGGATTCTTTCCCTGTTCCAGATGGCGAAAACCTCTGCCGCCGTGGCCAGACACGGTGAGGAAGGGCTGCCCTACATATCGGTGCTGACCCATCCGACCACAGGCGGCGTAACCGCCAGCTTTGCCAGCCTGGGGAGATATTATTCTGGCAGAACCGAAAGCCTTGATCGGCTTTTTGCAGGACCGAGGGTCATCGAGCAGACCATCGGGGAATCACTGCCAGAAGGTTTTCAGCGAGCAGAATATTTGAAAGATCACGGTTTTGTGGATGCTATTGTGCCGCGAAAGGATCTTCGGGCAAAATTAGGCTTATTATTACAGATCCACGACAGGAGGGGCAGAAGATGAGAATCAGTGAAAAGACGGCAGCCGAAAGGGGTTGCACTCGCCAGACACCCGCAAAGACCGACGACCAGAGATTATATCGAGGCAATTTTTTGATGACTTTTTCCCTCTGGCCGGAGATCGAAAAAACGGGGAAGACGCCAGCATTTTAGGCGGCCTGGCTTTTTTTCACGGGTATCCTGTGACTGTGATTGGACATCAAAAGGGCAGAGACCTAGAAGAAAATTTGAAGTACCGTTTCGGTATGCCGAATCCGGAAGGGTATAGAAAAGCAGAACGGCTGATGCTGCAGGCGGAGAAATTCCACCGCCCGGTCATTACCTTTGTGGATACGCCGGGAGCTTATCCAGGACTGAAAGCGGAAGCAGGCGGCCAGGGTGAGGCCATCGCCAGATCCATTGCGGTCATGGCAAGGCTCAGGGTGCCGACCATTTCCGTCTTTATCGGAGAAGGCGGCAGCGGCGGCGCTCTGGCAATCGGTGTCAGTGATAAAAACATCATGCTGGAAAACAGCATTTTTTCTGTCCTTTCACCAGAAGGATTTGCGACAATTCTCTGGAAAGACGCAGGCCGCTGGGAAGAAGCCTGCGAAGTAATGAAGCTGACAGCGCCGGATTTGGCTGAGCTGGGCATCTGCGATGTAGTGATACCAGAGACAGATGAAGGGGCACACAAGGCGAAGGCTTATGTATTTGAGGCTGTAGAAAGAGAAATCTACAGCGGGCTTATACACTTTGGAAAGACCAATGGGTCTGCTTTGGCAAAAGACAGATATAAGAAACTACGGAATACAGGAAACTTTAAGAGAAAGGCGGAAAAAAGCAGATCATGGCAGGAATTAAGATAATCGGCCTTGGAAAGTCCCAGGGAGATAAAGTCGTCACCAATGATGACCTGGCCCAGATTGTGGACACCAGCGATCAATGGGTGAGGGCCAAGACAGGCATCAAATCCCGTTATTTTGCGGAGAACAAGACCAATGAAGACATGGCTTTTGAAGCGGCCAGCCAGGCTATCGAAAATGCTGGCATTGATAGAAAAGAGATTGCGATGTGCATCGTCTGCACTTTTACGCCCTGACGACTACACGCCGGCAGTGGCGTGCAATGTAGCCGGAAGACTGGGGCTTTTAGAGCAGATACAGGCTTACGATATTAATGGCGCCTGCTCAGGTTTTATTTACGGCTGCAATTTAGCTAATGGCCTTCTCGCTTGTCAGCAGGAAAAAATACGCCTTGGTCATTGGAAGCGAGAAGATTTCACCTCATGGACATGACAGACAGAGGAACCTGTGTCCTCTTTGGCGATGGCGCCGGGGCGGCAGTTTTGAAATATGATCCGGCAGCTGATTTTGTCTTTTATGCTGGCTGTGCTGCAAATAAAGAGATTCTCTACTGCTCACGCCAGGATAAGGCAATTAAAATGGCAGGACAGGAAGTCTATCGCTTTGCGGTCAGCAAGGTGCCCGAATGCATCAAAGCGGTGCTGGACGAAGCAGGATATACCGACAAGGAAATAGACCATTTCGTCTGCCACCAAGCCAATGAACGAATTATCGATAATGCGGCCAGGCGTATATCAAAGGATACGGATAAGTTTTTTAAGAATCTTTACGATTACGGAAATACTTCAGCGGCCAGTATTCCAATCGCACTCTGCGAAATGGAAGAGCAGGGCCTTTTACATGCGGGTTCAAAGTTGGTCTGCACCGGTTTCGGCGCTGGACTGACTTATGGATGCATGTTAGTTACATTCTGCCCCGGGAGCGGAGCGAGCGGCTAGGCGTTCGTCGTATTACCTTCCGTCCAGCAAAGGCTGCGCGATAGGTGAGCAGCCAGCGTACTAAAATCAAGAAAGATTAAGATATAGCGAAAAATGACAAAGGAAAATACAAGTATGAGAATTAACGAACTTTTAAATATAGAATTTCCGATTTTTCAGGGCGGTATGGCAAACATTGCAACAGGTGAGTTTGCTGCAGCGGTGTCAAACGCCGGCGCTCTTGGGACCATCGGAGCCGGCGGCATGGACGCCGAAACCTTGAGAGAGCACATCAAAGTGTGCAAGTCTCTGACTGACAAACCATTTGGTGTAAACATCATGCTGATGAATCCCGACGCTGACAAGATGGCGGAAATCGTTGTCGAGGAAAAAAGTTGCGGCGGTTACTACTGGCGCCGGCAATCCTGGAAAATACATGGAAAGCTGGAAAAACGCAGGCATCAAAGTGTTCCCCGTAGTTTCTTCTGTAGCTTTGGCTAAGAGACTGTCCGGCCTGGGTGCCGACGGCATCGTGGCTGAAGGCTGTGAAAGCGGGGGTCACATTGGTGAATTAACGACTATGGCTCTGGTACCGCAGATTTGCGACGCGGTCAATGTTCCCGTCATTGCAGCCGGCGGCATCGCCGCGGCAGGCAGATGGCGGCGGCTTTTGTCCTCGGCGCCAGCGGCGTCCAGATTGGAACCTGCCTTTTGGCCAGCGACGAGTGTCCGATCCATCAAAACTATAAAGAAGCGGTAGTAAAAGCGAGGGATAACGACACCATCGTGACGGGCAGAATCGGCGGGGCGCCGGTCAGAATCCTAAAGAATCCTATGGCGCGAGAATACGTCAAGCAGGAAAAAAAGCAGGGGCAAGCCTGATGGAACTGGAGAAATACACTCTCGGTTCTCTGCGGAAAGCCGTTGTGGATGGAGATGTCAAGAATGGTTCTTTGATGGCCGGTCAGGTCAGCGGCATGGTGAAAGAAATTCTGCCAGTGAGAACAATACTGGAGAACATGGTAAGAGAATATGAAAACATTAGATAAATTGAGAGTCCCTGTCATTCAGGGCGGTATGGGCGTCGGCATTTCTCTGGGAGGACTGGCCGGAGCTGTCGCCAGAGAAGGCGGTATGGGTGTCATATCTACGGCAAACATAGGCTTTAGAGAGGCGGATTTTTGGCAGAATGCAGAAGAGGCGGATCGGCGCGCACTGCGCAAGGAAATTGAAAAAGCGCGTGACATTTCTGAAGGAAAGGGACTGATCGCTATCAACGCCATGGTGGCAACCACCAATTTTGGAGATATGGTGCGCCTGGCCTGTGAGTGCGGCATTGATGCCGTCATATCGGGTGCCGGTCTGCCCTTGGAATTACCAGAACTGACGGCGGGCTTTGATGTGCTCATCGCACCCATCGTTTCCAGCGGCAGAGCGGCAAAGACTCTGCGCAGAATGTGGGGAAAACGGCACGGACATGAGCCTGATTTCTTCGTAGTGGAAGGAAGCCAGGCCGGCGGTCACTTAGGATTCTCCCAAGAGGAAGTGGAGAGCGGCAGCGCCCCTCCTTTGATGGAGATCTTGGCAGGTGTGGTGGAGGAGGCCGGGGAGATCCCTGTCTTTGCCGCCGGCAGCGTCTTCGACTGTGCAGACATACGGAATTGTCTCGCGGCCGGGGCCAGGGGTGTGCAGATCGCGACGCGTTTTATCGCCTGTGAAGAATGTGATGCGACCCAAGGGTTTTAAAAATGTGATTCTCGGCGCCTCTGCCGATGACGTAATGATCTTAAAAAGCCCTGTGGGAATGCCGGGCAGAGGAATCAGAACACCGCTGATGGAAAAGGTTGCAGACGGCCGGCGCTTTGGACCGGCAACCTGTATCGGCTGTATTCATACCTGCAATCCGGCGGAAACGCCATATTGCATCAATAAGGCCTTGATTGAAGGATATTATGGAAACTACGAAGAAGGACTTTTTTTTCTGCGGGGGCAATGTGGGCAGGATCAATGAAATGACTACTGTCAAAGCCTTGATGGAAGAACTGTCTTCAGAATGGAGCAGATAGATGAAATTAGGAATTTTATTTGCCGGCCAGGGGAGCCAGGCTGTGGGCATGGGAAAAGATCTATATGAGAATTGCCAGGCTTTCCGGCAGGTATTTGATATCTTGTCGGAGCAGCAGCGACAGATCGCTTTTGAGGGGCCGATGGAAGCCCTTTCCGATACGCGTTACACCCAACCCATCATGGTCGCTTTCGCAGCAGGTGTTATGGCAGAATTGCAGAAGGCGGGCGTAGAGCCTGTCATGACGGCAGGTCTGAGTCTGGGAGAATACTCCGCGCTTCACGCGGCAGGAGTTTTTTGATGCTGCAACAGCCATAAATTTGGTCAGTCTTCGTGCCCAGGAAATGCATAAAGCGGCAGAGGGCGTCGACTGTAAAATGAGCGCTGTTATGGGTTTTGACCGCGAGGCTTTGGCAGAATGCTGTGCTTTGTCCTCTGATGCGGGTGTGGTACAGATTGCCAACTACAACTGCCCCGGACAGATTGTAATCGCCGGAGAAGGAGCGGCAGTGGACAAATGTGCAGCTCTGGCTTCAGAAAAAGGCGCCCGCCGCTGTGTGCCGCTGCCTGTCAGCGGACCGTTCCACACCGTATTTATGGAGCCGGCAGGCAAAGCGCTGGAATCGGTATTTTCTGATACAGAATTTAGCGCCATGAGGTTTCCTGTCATCTTTAATGCAGTTGGGCGTGAAAAAACGGCAGCGGAAACGATAGCAGACTTATTGGTTCGCCAGGTGTCAAACAGCGTATATTTTGAAGATACCATCAAGACCATGGCAGAAGCCGGAATCGATACCATCATTGAGGTTGGACCGGGCAAAGCGTTATCCGGCTTTGTGCGCAAGACCTGCAAGGAGATCAAGTGCCTGAATGTAGAGGATTATCAAGGTCTGCAGGCCGTATTAGCAGCGCTGAAGGGAGAACAGTAATGATGCAGGGAAAGACAGCAATCGTGACAGGCGCCAGCCGCGGTATCGGCAGAGCAGTGGCTCTGACCTTAGCCGAAGAAGGCGCTAACATCGTAATCAATTATGCAGGTAATGAAAACGCGGCAGCGGAAACTGCCAGGCTATGCGAAAAATTTGGCGTTCAGACCCTGCTTGTCCGCGGGAACGTGGCTTTATCTGAGGACTGCAGCCGTTTGGTTGAGGAAACAGTAAAAGCCTTCGGAACAGTAGATATCTTTAGTCAATAATGCTGGCATCACTCGCGATAACATTCTGATGAGAATGTCTGACGAGGACTTTGATCAGGTCATCGCAACAAACCTGCGCGGTACTTACCTGATGATGAAAGCAGTCAGCCGGATCATGATGAAGCAGCGATTTGGACGCATTGTCAATATGGCCAGCGTGGTAGGTCTCATGGGCAACAGCGGCCAAGTCAATTATGCGGCCAGCAAAGCGGGAGTCGTCGGTATGACAAAATCCTTTGCATCGTGAGATTGCCGCCCGCGGCGTTACGGTCAATGCAGTAGCGCCAGGATTTATCGCTACAGATATGACAGCTGATTTGCCGGAAGCGGCAGTTTCTTCGCTGATTGCATCCATTCCAAAGGGTTCTTTGGGAAGCCCTGAGGATGTGGCCAATGCGGTGAAGTTTTTGGCAGCAGACCAGTCTGGTTATATTACCGGACAGGTAAGCTGTGTTGGCGGCGGCATGTGCATGATGTAAGCAGGAAAGTAAATTCCGCGCCGATTTGACGTGTCTCACTGCGATTTCAGCGGGTTGATTTTTTTGCTAAATAGACGATTTTTCGGGCTTTTGGAAAAACTGCTGTACACAAGTGTTTCCAATGGGTACAGGAGTTGCTTATGAACATGTAATCCTTGTAATTATTGAATTTCCAGTACTTTCGCGGATTTTTCCAAATCAGCAAAAAAACTCGATTTTGGCAAAAATCGACTGCGTACAGGTTTGCACAATGTCATTTGGACGAGAATATATAAGAGAAGGTAGATATTATGAAGAGAAGAGTTGTAATCACGGGCATGGGAGGTCTTTCTCCTATCGGAAACACGGTGCCGGAGATGTGGGAAAATGCCAAAAAACGGAGTTTGCGGTATCGACACGATCAAAAAAGTTTTGATACAGAAAATCACAAGGTGAAGGTCGCGGGGGAGTTAAAAAACTACAATCCAGAAGACTACATGGATAAGATGCAGGCGAGAAGGACGGCCAGGTTCACCCAGTTCGCTTTGATTGCCGCTAGAGAAGCCATGGCGTGCAGCGGCCTTTCTATGGAAACGGAAGATGCGGCCAGATGCGGCGTCAACATTTCCAGTGGAATCGGCGGACTGCCGACTATTGAAGAAGAACATTACAAAGGCATCAAGAGAGGTTTTGACAGAGTTTCACCGCTCTTTTGTGCCTATGGCAATTACCAATATGGCGGCAGGCATGGTAGCAATTGAACACGGTTTTAAAGGAAGCTGCACTTGTATTGTCACAGCCTGCGCTTCTGGAACCAATGCTATCGGTGAAGCTTTCAGGCAGATCAGGGGACGGCTACGCCGATATTTTCCTGACTGGCGGCGCAGAGAGCTGCATCAGCGAGCTGGGCATCGGCGGGTTTACTTCTATGAAAGCCCTTTCAGAAGAACCTGACCCGAAGAGAGCGTCTATTCCTTTTGACAAAGAACGAGGCGGTTTTTCATGGGTGAAGGCGCAGGCGTGCTTTTGCTGGAAGAATATGAACACGCGGCGGCAAGAGGCGCAAAGATTCTGGGCGAGGTGGCTGGATACGGTGTCAGTTGTGATGCCAACCATATGACCGCCCCTTTGGAAGACGGCAGGGGTGCGGCGGCATGTATGATGCAAGCCATGGAAGATGCGGGAATCACCGCAGAGCAGATCGGTTATGTCAACGCACACGGCACGGCGACGCCGATGAACGATAAGTGTGAGACTTTAGCGGTGAAATCGGCATTTGGTGATGCAGCGGCAAAGCTGCTGATGTCATCTACAAAATCTATGACAGGACATCTGCTTGGTGCATCAGGAGCTGTGGAAGCGCTGTTTACCGTATCTGCTTTGGCAGATCAGTTTGCGCCGCCGACGGTCGGCTACAAAGTGCCTGATCCAGAATGCGATTTGGAAATCGTACCGGGCAGAGGACGTACCATGGATACCGAATACGCTATGTCCAATTCCTTGGGATTTGGCGGTCACAATGCATCAATTATCTTCAGGAGGGTATAATAATGGAACTAAATTCAAATCAGATACAGGAAATCCTTCCGCACAGATATCCGTTTTTGCTGGTAGATAAAAATCACTAATATGGAAGTGGGCAAATGGGCCAAAGGCATCAAATGCGTCAGCGCCAATGAGATGCAGTTTCTAGGTCACTTTCCGGAGAAACACGTGATGCCGGGGGTTTTAATCATGGAAGCCCTGGCTCAGGTGGGAGCAGTAGCAATTCTCTCTGAACCAGCAAACCGAGGTAAGCTTGCTGTCTTTGGCGGAATCAAAAACTGCCGCTTTAAGCAGCAGGTGGTGCCAGGAGACGTGTTGGACCTCTATTGTGAGATGATAGATATCAGAGGTGCGGTCGGTTTTGGCAAAGTAGTGGCAAAAGTCGGCGATAAAATTGCGGCCCAGGGCGAGATATCATTTGTGATAACATAGGAGATTCGGCCTAATGTATTCCCCTATGCTTCAACAAATGTACATAAGTTTCATTGCAAATAATCAAAAATTTTGCTAAAATAAAAGTAGTCGTTGGATTGTAGAAATGGAGAGAGGTATGCTTGAGAAAAATTTTTCAGACATTTATACAAAATTTAAAATGAGTCTTTATTCCAAGGTGTTCAATCAGAATGTCAAAGCAGAAGACAGCCTTTCATCCATGGAGGTGTTGTGCGTAGAGGTGATTTTTGCTCTGGGCAGACCGACAATCAATGAATTTGCTTCTTTTGCCCAGCTTTCGGCGCCAAATGCTGCGTACAAAGTGAACAACCTGATCAAAAAAGGGTTATGTGAACAAAATACAGAGCGAGGTGGATAAGAGAGAATACCATCTGGAAGTGACAGATAAATATATGAAGACTTATGGGGTCACATATGATTATATCGGTACCGTGATGAAGAGAATCAGAGAGCGTTTTTCACCTGAAGAGGTCAAGGAGCTGGAGGAGATTCTCGGTGTCATCGACGATGAGCTGATGCCGGAGGTCAAGCTGGAAGAAGAATAGCAATAGTAATTACGTAAGGAACAGTTATAGACGACTGTTCCTTTTTTTTTGATGTCCAAAATGCCAATTTTTTGTATTTCTTTCGTTTTGCAATCGCTGGATACCCCCTCCCCTGCGTGATTCGATTCTTAGTATAACATAATTTAGAGAATGTTTTGCCAATACAACTTGCAAAAAAATGTACCGGGGGTATAATCATATTAGACAGATTGTCCCCTCGGTGCCTGTCAGAAGTGATGCAAGAGAGCATACCGACGACAGGTCGCCTTTCTTAAAATACAGAACAGGGGATGACTGGCATATCATGCGGCTAAATAAGACGATATGGGTAAACCTGCCGAAAGGCCGGGGCACAAAACTACAGGGCCTGTTCTGAGAGGATGGTAGCCAGTTGCAGACAAGCGAGTGACGAGCAGACCTATATGTCTGTTTTTTTATTGTTGCCATATGGTCAGATGCAGCAAGACGAGTAATTCGGAAAGGGTGATTGGAAGAGGATGGCGTTACTTTGGGTACAGTCAAATATTCTATTAGTCTGTCTAACACTGGGAAGCATGGTTGGCTGCATTTGGCTCTCGATCTTTCGAGAGCGATTGGCAATTCATGGTGTAATGATTCCTATCATGTCAATTTTGCATTCAATTGCAGGAGTGATTTGCGTCAGACTGTTCGCCAGCATCGAATCCTGGGGAACGCTTTTGTCCAGCGGGCAGAGTTTATTTGGAAGTATCTTCTTGCTGCCTTTGTTTTATTTTTTTGCAGGAGCAAAGATCTTCCGCCGCAGGATTGGTGACGTATTTGATGTATTTACCATGTGCACCGTTACGACTTTGCTGTTCGCACGAATTGCATGTATCTTTTCAGGCTGTTGTTACGGAATGCTTCTCCCAGGAAGTGAATCTGTCCGTTGGCCAACCAGGGAACTTGAACTAGTTTTTATATTATTTTGCTGATCGTTCTGTATCGCAAAAATCGCAGTGTCTCTCATAAAGGAGAAATATGGCCGATTTATATGATTTCATATGGGGGTATTTCGATTTGTTGTGGAATGGATGCGGGAAGAAAAGGCTATCTTGGGATTCTTCCATTATGGGCATATATGGGCAATACTGAGTGTGGTGATAGGGTTTTCCGTGTATTTTGAAGTGAAGAAACGAAGAAATAGTCATAGATGAGATATTAAAAGGAGAAGGAACATGATAGGTGGAATTTTGAAACGTTTACTGGCGCAGATATTGGCACTGCTGCTCATATTCAGCTTGCTGCCAGTGATTGGACCGTCAGAAGTGTTTGCAGCTGCAGAAATCGAAGGCGCTGGTCTGACAGATAGGGAATTGGACTTTCTGTAGATGGTGGGACATGGTTCGCTGAGGGTGCAGCTATCGAGGGGAGTGTAACGGGTACAAAAAACTGTAATAGTGAAGTACCGGGGACATCAACCCTGACAATTACCAACAATAAAGCAAATACAGCGACCTTGGCATTTTCTTATACCATTGTAAACAAAGGAACTATCGTGATAGACGGAGAGCCTGTTACGAAGGCAGGTCGTTTTCAAAAAAAAAAACTGGATGCAGGTGCGTCAATCACTGTAGAGCTGACTGCTCCAACAAGCAAAGTAGAGACATCTATATCCATTCAAAATATAGAACTTTTGCAGGACCTTTCTCCTTCTGTGACTTTCGTGATGCCTGAAAAAGGGAACCTATACTATTGATGGAACTGCGCTAAGTGAGGAAACCACATATAACAAACATGCATCAGAAGGGTATGTTTTAACTGCAGCGCCTGATGCAGGATATAAATTTGCTGGCTGGTATCAAAATGGGATTTTTCTGTCTGAGAGACAGGCGTATACATTGAAGACGGATACTGATGCAAAAATCAGCGCTAAATTTATTGCAGAAACAGCACCGACGCTAAAAAGTAGGCAACGACAAGTATTATGACTGGCAGGAGGCTATCGATGCAGCGTATGCTTCGGCTACTGACAAAACCATTACAGTGCTGCAGAACAGTGTGATGGAGGATAACTATACGATTCCTGATGGAGTCACTTTGCTGGTACCTTTTAATGCTGCTGGAGATTGCTATACAGAAAAACCAGAGAGCGTGAAGACTCCAGGGACGAGAAGTGAATACTGCAGGCTGACGGTGAACGGTACACTGACTGTCAGCCCGGGCGGTGCGGTCAGTGTCAGCGCCAAGCATTGCTCACAACAGGGTTATATTGGAACCACGGGCGGTGCATATGGTCACTTGATTCTCGGTCAGAATGGAAAAAATAGATGTTCAAAATGGGGCGTCTTTGTATGCCTATGGTTACATTACCGGCGACGGAGTCGTCGAGGCAAAATGCAGGGCAAAGGTCTATGAGTATTTTCAGATTATGGACTGGAGGGGCGGTACAGCTGGCTCCAACATGCTAAGTGAAAGTAATAAGGCACATAGAACGTTTTTGTTTTCGCAGTACTATGTGCAGAACATCGAGGCAAAACTGCGGATCCATAGTGGGGCAGTTGAAAATATCGTGACATCGGTAACTGCTTCCATTGCAACCCAATCTGTGACTGTACCGTTTTTAGGTACCGACGGACTCTTTGAACTGATGGGGAGAAGGGTACATCGAAAAAATGGTATGATGGGACAACAGACCGTCTTCACATAGATTTTTATGGAGATGCAGCTTTAAACTCGATTTCTATGAGTGTAGGCATCAAAGTATCTTCTGAAGACTTCGTGTTGCCGATTACAAACAATTTGTCAATTGGGGTGAATCGAGGAACCTTCGTTCTTAATGAAGAAGTTGAACTGCTCCTGGCGTAGAAGTAGCGGTTGCTGAAAATGCGACCTTAGAAGTCGCTGAGGGCAAATCCCTGTTTGTATATGACAGAGATAATTGGATCAACAAAAAATTCGTCTTTAACAATACTGATTTCAGGGCGGTCGGATTTACTCCTTCCACGATATATAAGCGCACACAATCAGATTTGAAAGACGCTGTACTGACATTAATGGAAAGCTCATCGCTAAGGGCGGATTCTATACGACGAAAGCAGATATTGGAGAAGCGGCAGATGGACCTGACATCATCAGCAGCGAAGGAACGGGCAAGATTCAAATTGTGACACCGTCAGATCCAGAGCGTAAGCTATATGAGGCTACGCAGGCAAACACGACGATAACGTATCAGGAAATTCCAATCTTGCCAGCTAGATTGAAAAAATGCAGACGGAAGTTTTATGGAAACAGAAACAGATTTGGCTGGTTTGCACATCATATATGCAGACGGAACATGGAAACAGGAAAAGGCAGAGACTCCTAGTGCTGACATTGACAGCGGAACCTATGAGACCAATTTGAAGATAGCACTGCAGACTGTGACAGAAGGGGCAGAGATTTACTACACCACAGACGGATCAGAGCCGACTGCAGAGAGCAGTTTGTATACAGAGCCAATCCAAGTTACTGGAGAAGAAGGAAAGTCTGTCACAACTGTAATAAAAGCGATCGCAATAAAGCCAGGCGCTATTGACAGCCCAGTAGCTGCATTTGCATATATCATCGAGATTCCGCACCAACATCAATGGGCAGAAACGTGGCAGTCCGATGAAACTTCCCACTGGCATGAATGTAAAGGATTGAATTGCCCGATCAAAGAAGATGATAAAAAGAGGGATATGCGACACACATAGAAGTTATCGACGAGGGAAAAAGCGCCGACCTGCACAGAAACAGGGCTAACGGAAGGAAAGCACTGCAGTGTCTGCGGCAAGGTCTTGATTAAACAAGACATCATCGAAGCAACGGGACATACAGAAATCATCGACGAGGGAAAGGCGCCGACCTGCACAGAAACAGGGCTAACGGAAGGAAAGCACTGCAGTGTCTGCGGTGAAATCTTAGTTGCACAGGAAACGATTGCAGCTCTCGGTCATGATTACGTAAATGGAGTCTGCAAAAACTGCGGAGAAAAGCAACCTGTCATTCCGCCGCCAGGAGGCGGAGGCATTGTACCGCCGCCAAACCCTGAGAGCATTGTGACTAATACAGAGAATCAAGGCGAGAAGGTCACCAGTGTGAATATCGGAGCAGAAATAAAAAGAGAGTTCTGACGGTATCCTGACTGCAGTTACAGAAATTACACAATCGATTGCGGAGGAAATCATCAAAAAGGCTGCAGCGCATAATTCGGAGCAGATTACCATTGAAGCAACCACATCTGCAGGTAAGACAGATACAGCAGAAGTAAAGATGCCAGCTGATGCCCTATCCCAATTAGTAGAAAAGGTACATGCAGACATTATCGTTAGGACTGATGCCGCAGAAGTAAAGCTAGATCAAAAAGCGGCTGCGGCGGTAGCGAAAGCGGCGTCTGCAGATTCAAGCGTTACGTTTGCAGTTGTAAAGGTTAAGGAAAATGCAGATAGACTAGAGTTGGAACTGAAGATTGTAACCGAAAATGGAAATGTCACTGACTTCAAGGGTGGAAACGCCACTGTAACTATTAAAATTCCTGAGGGCATGAAGGACAAGGAAGTCGTATGCGTCTACATCGACGAGGACGGCAATTACGTCAAGATGGAAGGCAGGAAGAATGCTGACGGCACCTACACCTTCAAAAACAGGCCATTTCTCCATCTACGCCGTCATGACAGCTGAAGAGGCTGACAAGGTAATCGCAGAGCAGGAGAAGGCGAAAATTGAAAGAATCAAGGCAGGCGTGAAGGCTACGACCATCAAGGCATCTTCCTCTGCGAAGAAGGGGTCCATCACAATCAAGTGGAAGAAGAGTTACGGATACAGGGTGGACTATTTCCAGGCATTCCGCTCCACGAAGAAAAACAGTGGATACGGAACGAAGGCCTTCTACACCACAAAGAAGGGAACCCAGAAGAGTTACAAGAACACCAAGAAACTGAAAAAGGGAACCAGATATTACTACAAAGTGAGAGGCGTTAGGAGAATAAACGGCAAAAGCGTGTATACCAGGTACTCCAACAAGGTATGGCGTACCGCTAAATAAAATCGGCTAATGGCAAATTGCTTTAGCATATATCAATTATAACATTTAAGAAAGAGAGGAAAGAAAGATGAAGAAATTTTTATCGCTATTTCTGGCTGCTGCGATGATCCTTTGCATGATGCCAGCCATGGCGTTTGCAGACGAAGACTTCTCAATGCAACCTGACGAAAAAGTGAAGCTGGAATTGAAGTCAGGCGAGACTACCGCTACAGTGACTGCAAAGGATAACTATTCTATCGTTGCAGAAGTAACGGGAACAAAGGTTGACAAGTCGCAGGTTACAGTGACACTAGGCATGCAGAATATCGCAGGCCTGGGAATCAAGGACATGAAAAAACACGAACTGACATTTAACACGGGACTTGCCAGCAGTGAAGTGGACTTGAACGTTTGGCTTGAAAATGTGTTGAAATTTAGCGGATGTACCATCAACGGCAAGGTGAATGATAAAGTATTTGATTATACTGTTGCAAAAGATGGCGATAGCCCTAAATGGACGGCAACTCAAATACAGAAGATGCCGTAAGAGCCGCATGGCAAACATTGACTGGCACAGATTTGCTCACCGCAAACACCAATGAAACAGCAGACAACAGTAAGATCATAATTGGACACGGTGCATATCTGCAGATTGGCAAGGAAAAGCTGGTCTTTGACGAGAAAGACGGGGACTGCACCATTGACAACATTTCTACGGCAGAGGGGTTGAGCGCTGCAGTAAACACGATTAAAGAGCACGCGCAGCTGACTACTGATGCGGCACCTGCAGAGAAAAAATATAGAGATCTATCTGCCAAAGGGAAGTGTACAGCAGATCAGCAGTTCCAGCGTAACACTGAAAAAGAGACATGTATACCAGAAGCGATGTAGATGTGGCAGCAGGCGAAAATGCGCCGTTAGCTGCTTTGAGAACAGCTGTCAATGGTAATAATGATGCAATGGCAGAAGTGATCAAAGCACTGGTAAACATGTTTAACAATGTAGTAAAGAGTGTTGACAAGGGAAGTTTTGACGTAGAACTTCTCGGCGGCTATACTGTTACATATAACGGAACTTCTGTCACTGTTCCATACGGAACTGCTGTAAGCAAAGCCATAGAAAAACTGAACCTGACAGGAACACAGTTTAATGAGAGCGGCACTGTAACAGAGGATATGACCTTAACGAAGAAAGACCCAACTCCACCAAGTGGCGGCGGTGCAGTGACTCCTGGCGACAACGTTACCAATGACCCTGGTGACAAGACTACGACTGCTGACGTAAACACTTCAACAGGGACGGACGGCAAAAGCAACTGCAACGGTAGACAAGACTACAGCTGACAAAATCGTGGATAAGGCTGTTGAAAACAAATCAGAAGAGATCATCATTGATGCAAAGACGACAGGAAATGCTAACGCTGCAGAAATCAACCTTCCTGCAGAAACTGTCAAAGATATCGTTGAAAAAAACAGAAGCGAATGTAGTTGTGAAAACTGATGTCGCAGAAGTCATCCTCGACCAAAAAGGCTGCAGAAGCAATGGCTGAAAAAGCGACGACCGGTACGGTATCCATCGTCGTTGAAAAAAAGTAAAGGAGGACGACAAACAGGTCCATATTGAGCTGAAGGTCGTAACTGCAAATGGCAACGTAACCGATTTCAAGGGCGGTAATGTAAAGGTAACATTGGCACTTCCGGCAGCCTTAAAGGACAAGGAAGTCGTATGCGTATACATCGACGAGAAAGGCAACTATACGAAGGTAGCTGGAACTAAGAACGCTGACGGCACTTATACCTTCAATACAGGACATTTCTCCACTTATGCTATCATGACTGCTGAAGAAGCAGACAAGGTCATCAAAGCACAGGAAAAGGCAAAGAACGATAAACTGAAGGCGGGCGTAAAAGCTACCACAATCAAGGCGTCTTCCTCTGCAAAGAAGAAATCCATCACAATCAAGTGGAAGAAGAGCTATGGCTACAAGGTCGACTACTTCCAGGTATTCCGCTCTACGAAGAAAAACAGCGGATATGGGACAAAGGCATTCTACACCACCAAGAGTGGAACCCAGAAGAGCTACAAGAACACAAAAAAGCTCTGAAAAAAGGGACGAGATACTACTACAAGGTAAGAGGCGTCAGAAAGATCGACGGTGTAAAAAGTTTATACCAAGTGGTCTAACAAAGCGATCAGAACTGCCAAATAATAGAATACAGACGCTACTAATAAACCCGCAGACTTGACTCTGCGGGTTTTTCAGTAGCAAAATTGGACAGGACTCTCGCAGTTTTGGTTCCGAAAATGAGAGGACAAGGGGGGAGGATATCCCTTATAATGGAGAAAACCAGCGAGGAGGAGCATACATGAAGTTACCATTTAGGATTGAAAAGCGGGACAGTTTTCGTGTCGTCGGCTATCGCATACAGACAACGAATAAGGGAAAAGAAGGGAAAAAGATGATTCCTGCCCAGTGGAAGGAATTCCGGGAGAAAGGACAGCAGGCAGTTTTGCTGCCTTTGATGAATCAGGAGCCTTACGGCTTGTTTGGAATCAGCGTCTATAATACGGATCAGGGGGGATTCGAGAAAGTTCGATCACTATATTGCAGTTTCCAGCGACCAGGAAGCAGAGGGGCTGGATGTGTATACCGTGCCGGCGGCAACCTGGGCTGTCTTTCCGTGTACCGTGGAAACCATCGGAAAGACCGAGGCAATGGCCATCACAAAGTGGCTGCCCAAGTCAGATTACAAGCCTCTTAATGCGGGCTACCTCACAGGCAGGATGAAGTCGGAAGCACCGGACATCGAGTATTATGGCGAAGGGGATTCAGTGGAAGTATGGGTTGCAGTCAGAGAAAAATAACCAAAAGAGCGTATCATCAATTTGACGATATGCTCTTTTGCTTAGTTTGTCAGTGATCCCTGCTATGTGGTAAAGTTTGCATGAGTGCAAAGAAACGTTCTGGTTCTCCAGTACGGAAATATTCGTACCAGGCTTCTAAAGTATTGGCTTCAAAAACACCCAAATGCTCGATAATTTGTTTCGCCCACGGCAAAGCCCCGGTGGAACTTGCAGTAATCAGGTTGTTGTCTGCTACAGAGGGCCTGTCTATATAGAAGCTCTGCCCTTTATAACCAGGAGAAAAACATTTCAAGAAAGCCCGGCCCATTACTGGTATGGGGACGATGATCCAATAGCCCGAAGCTGGCAAGGGCAGTAGTCGCTCCGCAGATTGCACACACAGTCGCCCCTAAAGAGAGAAATTCGCCAGCTTTTTTCGATAATGGCGCCGTGTTTTGGGTCATTCCAGGTATCTGCACCTGGCAACACCAACACGCTTGTTTCACTTATAACCATATCATCAATCGAGCAATCGGGCATGATGGTCAGCCCGCCCATTGTAAGGATTGGCAATTTTGAATCGCTGACTGTTTTGAGAGATAGACGCGGCGCATCCTTTTTAAAGAAACGACCAGAATGCAACTCCGCAGTAACGTAGCCTATCTCCCAGTCAGCTAAGGTATCAAGAACATAAACATAGATTGTATACATAAACTTCCTCCGTCTCTATTGTCTTATTGATTTGCTTGTATTTTTATAGTACCATATAATTGTTGACAACAGTATGGCAACAATCAAAAAAAAAGATGAATGGCGGTGAGCAGATGAAAGTTGACAGGCTTGTCAGCATTATTATGATACTCCTTGACAAAGAACGCATTGGGGCACAGGAGCTGGCAGATATGTTTGAAGTATCGCCCCGCACCATTTACCGCGACATAGATGCGATCAACATGGCAGGGATTCCGGTTCATTCGACATCGGGAGTGGGCGGCGGTTTTGAAATCATGGAGCGATATAAGATTGATAGAAAGGTCTTTTCGACTGACGACCTTTCTGCCCTCTTTGATGGGACTTTCCAGTCTCTCGGGTGTGATGCGAGGTGATGAACTGGTAAACGCCCTTGCGAAGGTCAAAAGTTTTATCCCCGCTGAGAGCAAAAGACATCGAATTAAAAACAAATCAAATCTGTATTGATTTAAGCCCGTGGATGGGAAACAGGAATCTGCAATCCTGTGTAGACCTTATTAAAACTGCTTTGTCTGAAAAGAGGCGGCTGACCTTTGCATATATAGCTCATCACGGAAATAAAACCGCACGGACGGTCGAACCATATCAGCTTGTATTGAAAAACAGCCATTGGTATTTGCACGGGTATTGTCAGGAAAGAAACGACTTTCGCTTATTCAGACTATCCCGAATTTCAGACTTACGAATGCAGGTGGAAACCTTTACGCCGCGAGATTGTCAAAAACCGAATCTAGACTTTGCGGAAATTTTAGAAACGATACAAACAAAAAAAAAAAAATCCGTATTCATAAATCTGTGATGGACAGAGTCCTTGACTTTTGTTCTTATGAAGATTTTTCGCCAGACGATGATGAACATTACATTGTCAGTTTTCCATTTATAGAGAACGAATATCACTACAACATTCTGTTCAGTTTTGGGGATAAATGTGAGTGCTTGGAGCCGCTGCATATCCGGTCTGAAATGAAACGCAGAATACGCCAGATAGCGGCAGTATATGAAAGTTAAAATTAGAGAGGAACGGAAAGCGATTGCCCGGACGATGAAAGCAGACGGATACCCTGTGAAAGAGATATGCAGGCTGACCAAGCTGTCCGAACATGAGATAGACAAATTATGAAATGAACAAAGCCGCGGACTTGTGCCGCGGCTTTTGTCATGATGATATCGTCTTTACCCATATTTCCATCTCAGTGGTATCGGAACTGTGGCTATGGTAACGTTCGGCAGAAAAAGGCTCTGTCGTAATGCCGTGGCGTGGAAGCCAGGTGCCGAAAAGATACTGATGGGCTTTATAGAGCACATCCATGACCAGATGCTCAAAGTTTTCTGCTTCAAAGGTACAGACGACGTACTCTCCCGGTGTCAGCTGCCAGCTCTGAAAGCCGTCGACATTGGCACCTGCAGAGGCCCTTCCGCCGGCAAAATAGTTGAAGAACCCTTCTTCATCACTTGCATAGGTGATTCCTATTTCATCGCCGCCTCGGACTAAAGCGGGGATGGAATTTTTGATCGTGGAATGTCCGCCAAAGGGTATCCAGGGATCGGGACCCGACGCTACGCCGAGATCGTTGATGAACTGGAGCGGCGCTTTTGCTGACAAGCCTACAAAAGATTCTGCGCTCTGCAGCTGCCTTCTGCCGATTTCCAGAACGATGCCGTCGCTGATCAAAGGGACGTTTTCATCTATCAGCGTGTAATGGAGCAGGAGCTGCGGTTTGGTCATTCGATTGAAGACAGCCGGGTTTTGCCGGTATTCTTCCGGTGTGAGGCCAAAAGTCTTTTTAAATACCCTGGTGAAGTGTTCGTGGGTAGCAAATCCTAGATCCAGGGCCACATCCAGAATCCGCCGATCCTTTTCCAGAAGTTTTTCCGTCGCAATGGCCATGCGGCGCAGCTTTGATGTATTCACCTGGCGGTTTTTTTCACCAAACGGCGAAAGAGCCTTTGATAATAGAATGGTGATAGAGCGGCCATCTTTTGCCAACTCTTCAATCTCTAAGGGTTCTGCGATATGATTTTCAATATAGTCTATGGTTACTTGTATTTGTTCCCATGCGTGCATGATCAGCACCTCCTTTTCCTCTATAGAATAACATAGGAACAGAAAAATATGCTTGTCTGGCAGTGCTCTTTTTGCCGCCAGCGAAAAAAACACTTGTTCTCCTCGTTTATACATTGTAAAATAGAAGAGCATAAAGAAAGGGGAACGTCATGAACGACAAGATCAAGGCAAACTGCCAATTATTCATAGAAAACAGGGATCGCATCAAAGGGGAATTCCATGGGAGAGCGCCTATATGTATCCTCTCTGTGCGGCGCTGTATACTGCAAAAAGGCCGCAGGGCTAACGAAGAAGTTCTGCGGGAGGCAATGGATCTGCTCAAGGCGCGTGCAGGTCTCTTTTCCAACTTTCGCAGCACGGTGAAGCTGGCGATTGCCGCCATGCTGGATCTCAGCGGGAACCCGGAAAAAACTTTAAACGACGGACTCAAGGTCTACGACAAACTCAAAGAATCTTTCTTTTCATCGGCTTTTCTGCCCATTGCGGCGATGACTATCGCCCAGATGGCAGAACCCTATCAATATGAAGAGATTGTCCTGCGGACCAGACGGATTTATGAGCGGATGAAGTCCAATCATTTTTTCCTCACTTCCAGCGAGGACAGCGGCTTTGCTGCCATGCTGGCGTTATCTGAGAAGACGGACGATGCCCTGGTAGAAGATATGGAAAGCTGTTTTGCTATTTTAAGCGGCATGTCCATGTCCAGCAATGCGGTACAGTCACTGAGCCACGTCCTTTCCATCAGCGAAGCGGCGGCCGATGACAAATGCAGGCGCACGGCAGCGCTCTTTGATGCGCTGAAGAAGGCAGGATATAAGTACGGCAAAGGGTATGAGCTGCCGACTTTGGGAGTTTTGGCGCTCTCAGAGGGAGACGTGGAGGACATCGCGGGCACCATGGGGGAAATCGACGATTTTCTGTCGGAGCAGAAAGGCTTCGGCATCTTTGGCATCGGTGCAAAACAGAGATTGATGTATGCAGGGATTCTGGCACAGAGCGAATATCTGGATAAAGACGTCATGAGCGCGAAGCTGCAGTGAGCAGCACCGTATCCATCATCGTAGCCCAGCAGGCGGCCATGTGCGCTGCAGTAGCAGCATCGGCAGCCGCGGCATCTGCATCATCATCAAGTTAGAACTAGCGAAAGGGGAAGGGAAAATGATTATCATGATATGCCTGGATGACAGGGGCGGCATGCTGTTTAATAAGAGACGGCAGAGCCAGGATGTGCTTCTGCGCCAGCAGATTTTGACGGAAACCGCAGGAGGAAGACTGTGGATGAACAGCTACTCGGCAAAGCAGTTCGCAGAGGAAAGCGCGGCAAATATAGTCGTAGACGAGGCTTTTATGGACAAAGCCCGGCCAGGTGACTTTTTGTTTTATAGAGAATGTCGCGCCCTCTGCTTACGAAGATAAAATTGAAAAATCATATTATACAGATGGAACAGAACTTATCCGGGGGATCTTTATTTTGATATTCCCCTGGAAGAACACGGCTGGAAGCTGATCGAAACCGATGACTTTGCCGGCCGCTCTCACGAGAAAATCACAAAGGAGGTATATGAGAGATGAAAAGAATGAGCAAAATTTTGATGCCTCTGATTCTGATTCTCGCTTTGACGGTGACTGGCTGCACCATGGGTGAATCGAATTCTGACGGCACGATGCACGCGTCGGCGGCGGAGTCTGTGGTCAGCCTGGATGAGGTGCCTGAGTACGGGGGCGACCCTTATGTGGTGGTTAATGACAATGAACCGTCTTTCAGCAAGATCGACTTGCAGTCGGCGTCTTTTGAGGAGTACAGTGACCTGGATAATCTGGGCAGGTGCGGCACCGCCTTTGCTAATATCGGCAGGGATCTGATGCCCACTGAGAAGCGGGGCAGCATCGGTTCCGTAAAACCCAGCGGATGGAAGACCGTCAAGTACGACAATGTAGACGGCAAATATCTCTACAATCGCTGCCATCTGATCGGTTATCAGCTTACGGCGGAAAACGCCAACGAAAAGAATCTGATTACGGGAACCAGGGATATGAACGTGGAGGGCATGCTGCCTTTTGAAAATCTGGTGGCAGACTACATCAAAGAAACGAACAATCACGTGCTCTATCGTGTGACGCCGATTTACGATGGGAAGAACCTGGTGGCAAGCGGCGTGCAGATGGAAGCGGAATCTGTGGAGGACGAAGGAGAAGGCGTCAAATTCAACGTCTATGTCTACAACAACCAGCCAGGCATTGTCATCGACTATGCCACGGGTGACAGCCGCAGGGCAGGTGATACGTCAAAGAAATCTGATTCATCAAAGGAGCAGACTTTTTGTGGTCAACACCAACACTCACAGATTCCACAATCCGTCCTGCAGCAGTGCCAAGGACACGAAAGCTTCCAACAAAGAGACGCCCCGGTGCCCACGCCAGGAGCTGATCGACCAGGGCTATGAGCCTTGTCAGAGGTGCAGGCCGTAGCTGCCTGCTGCGGCAGAAGTAGACACAGGATGTCTACCAGGGCTAAATACGATATTTCTCACTTTGTGTCGTGTTAAATGCCGCCGGATTTGTGTATCTTGAGAGTGAAAGGAGGAAATTTCGTGGATCAGAAAAACGGGCCGCTTTTTAAAGAGCTGCGCAATGAAAAAAGGATGGACACAAGAGCAGTTGGCCGAAAAGCTGAATGTGTCGGGAAGAACCATATCGAGATGGGAAACTGGAAACAACATGCCTGATTTAGACATGCTGATTGAAATGACCGACTTCTATGACGTGGACATCAGGGAACTGATTGATGGAGAAAGGAACAGTGAGAAGATGAATAAAGACATGGAAGAAACCGTATTAAAAGTAGCTGACTACAGTAATGAAGAAAAAAGAACCGATTGATGAAAAAAACTGCACTATTTTTCCTGGGCAGGGGTTATCACATTTATTGTTTTTCTCGTGCTGGATGCCATGGACTTAGCAGACAGTGGGCTAACGGAACACATCGCCTCCCTCTGCCTGGGATTTTCTTTTTGGCATGCTGATCGTAGCGGTCCTCTACACGAGCCGTCATATCTATAAGTTCAGAGCATTTAAGAAAAGGGTATTTCAACAGAAGTAGAGAATGAACAGGACACCGTTAAGGTGTCCTGTTGTGTTCTCGCCTTTCAGGGGATCATTCAAATTGCCCCCTGACTATCGGTATGCCGTTTCTGACCATGATACGCCCCATTGCCACGACCGTGTCAATCTGCAGATTTTCCCTCAAGATGCATAGATCGGCATCAAAGCCCTCCGCTATGCGGCCTTTTTTTCTGCAGGCCCAATACCCTTGCCGGATTGGCTGTAATAGCTTTGATGGCAGTTTCTAAAGGAATGTTCTCTCGTTCTGTGCATTCCCGCACTTCTTTTATAAGGGAACTGGACTGACCCATGCCGATTCCCAGGAACTGACCATGTTCATCGAATAATGGCAGGCTGCCCTGGCCGTCGGAGGAAATTGTAAATGAATCGCTGTCTGCGCCTTCTTCTAATAAGCGTTTTATGCCTTTGCTCACACGGACTTCATCGGAAACGGTTTCCCAGTAGTCGATATCTTCATTGCCTGTAAAGTCGATGACTCCGCCCAGTTTGGCATATTCTATTGCCCTTTCAAAAAAGTGCGGCATTGCGGTTCACATGGGTGGGCAGAAACTGTGAGGGTGGAATTTCCGTCTCTTGGACTACCCGTTCGATAAGATTCATATAACGGCTGCCATCTCCCAGATGAACATTGACGATGCCCGCTTTGCCGGAAAGAATTCCTCCGACTCGTGCGTCGGCGCAGACTCTGGCAAATTCATCAAAAAGTAGGCTGCGATGATCTGTGATCTGAAATAGCGATCTCTCCTACGCCGATGATTTCGTCAATCATCATGATGTCCTCCGTCACATTGCCCAGCAGAGTGTGAACAGGAATCTGATAACTGCCCGTGTATGCGTAAGCGGATAGACCCTGCTCTCTTAGACTTTTCACTTTTGCAATCAGGGACGCCATGCTGCGGCCGACTCCGTCGGTTCCCAGACAGCCGACTACCGTAGTGACACCGTGTTTGGTAAGATCCGACAAGGCAGCTTCTGGTGTCCTGTTGGCGAACCCGCCTTCGCCGCCGCCGCCCAGGATGTGCACATGGGAATCAATGAAACCTGGGAGGAGCAGCAAGCCTGTTCCATCGATGATTTCCACGCCCAGATCGGAAGGGAGTTTGATGTTCTCACCAATTTTGCAGATTTTGCCCCCGGCGATAAATACATCTCTTACACCTAAATATTCCGGGCTGTATAGTTTGATATTTTTAATCAGCTTCATATTCTTTTTCCTTCGCTAAAATCCGATGACACTGGCAATAATCATGGTGGCAATGGACATGATGACTAGTACGCCTAAATACTTCCACATAAACTTAATCCACTGCGACCAGTCGATTCTTGCCACAGCCAGTGCGCCCATGAGACATCCGGAAGTGGGAACGATGATATTGGTCAGACCGTCGCCCAGCTGGAAGCCCAAAACCGCAGTCTGTCTGGTTACGTCGAGCAAATCTGCCAATGGCGCCATGATCGGCATGGTGATCGCCGCCTGGCCGGAGCCGGATACGACAAAGAAATTGAAAACTGCCTGGAATAGGTACATCAGCACTGCCGCAAAGGTTCCCGATACACCGACAAAAAGCCTCGGAGATACCGTGTAGGATGGTGTTAAGTACGGTTGCGGCAGGATCAGAACCGCCGAGTACCAGCATGATTCCTTGGGCCATACCGACAATCAGCGCGGCGCCTACCAGATCGGCCGCACCCTGTTTAAAGGAAGAAGCGATGTCGTTGAGTTTCATACCGTTGAGTTTGAAAATAACGCCAATGATACCGGAGACCAGACCCATGATGAAGAATTGTGTGGAGATTTCAGGAATATAGTATCCTTCTTTTAGTACGCCCCAGATAACCCAGATGATGCCCGCTGCCATGGTCAGGAGAACCAAAGTGTGTCCAGTCTTAAATTTTTCTGTCTTGTCGATCGGCGTATTTGTCTCTAGGTCATTTCTGAAAATATGCGTCAGATACATAGGAAATAGACGATAGAGGATTTTTTTTTTAACTTTGTTGGCGTGGAACAGCATCATAGCCATTCCCGTACCAGTAAAGATAATCCAAAGAACGACTCTGAATGTAGCGCCAGAAAGGACGGGAACGCCTGCCACACCTTGGGCGATGGCAACAGAAAATGGATTCATCCACGATGTGCCAAAGCCAATCTGGGTAGCCACGTAAGTAATCAACACGCCGGTGACTGCGTCGTAGCCCATGGCGATTACCATTGGCACTAAGAGCATGGCGAAAGGAATTGACTCTTCACCCATACCCCAGATTGCACCGCCTAGAGAAAAGAAGATGAATAAAACTGGCAGTAAGAACTTTTCTTTTCCATTGCCTTTGCGAATCATGCCCATGATTCCGGCTTCGACTGCGCCGGTTCTCATGATAATGCCAAATGCGCCGCCGCAGACCAAAATGATTGCAATGACGCCGATAGCAGAACCCCATTTGTCGCCGCTGACCATGCCTTCAAACAAATAGTTTAAAAGACCTACGCCGCCGCCAGCTTCAAAGAGGCCAACGCCTTTTTTCAAAGGTTCTCCGTTGGCATCCAGCACATATTGGAAGCTGTTGTCTTTGATGACTGTTCTGGTAGACTCGGCCCCGTCAATCATATAGGAAACCTCCTGGGTTTCGTACATGCCCTGGGGAATGAGATAAGTGAGCAGAGCAGCAAAGCATACGACGAAAAAAAATAATGACATAGGTGTCAGGAACCTTAAACCCTTTGTTTAAGGTTTTCCAGGGTTTCACCTTTTTTCTTTTTTACTCATGGTGAGTACCTCCTTAATATATTTTTGTATCGCAGTGGATACTCTACATATAGCAAGGGACGTGCCAATCAAAAATCCTCTAATTTACACCTTCTCGCTGACAGAGATGTAAATACAGGATTTATATGGGATTGATTTTGGATGAAATTTGGCTTTACTGCTGATTTTAATTGCTGTCGAAATCTGAGTATAAACAGGCAAAGCCTTTTTTCGGTCAGGGTCAGGCCGTATTTTCCCTGGTGATTTGCAATGAGATTTTTTGGAAAGCAGGGTTGAAATACCTTTTCTAATCTTGTACTCCGAAACATGGTGAGGCTGTTCTTTCAGAAAGCGTAAAATGCTGCCGCGGCCTGCGATATCGCCTTTCAAGTTGATTTCCCAAATAGCAGAAAGGACCAGCAGAGCTATCTCGTCCATGTGAAGTGCAGGCGCGCAAGCAGATATTGGCCGCGGGCATTCAAAACTGTCAGCGGGCAAATCTTCTTTGTAATTACATCTCTCTCACTTACTGCAAAAGCGAATTTGATGACATTGAGCAGTTCCCTGATATTTCCCGGCCAGTCGTGTCCCATGAGAATTTCCATGACTTCATGGTCGATGGGTTTCGGATCAGAGAAGAGATGGCTCTGCCAATGGCGCACCAACAGGGGAATATCTGTTTTTCGTTCTTTCAAAGAGGGCAGATGAATGTATCCTTCGCGAAGACGGTAATAAAGATCCTTGCGGAAGGTTTTCTCATAAATCATCTGCTTTAGGTCTCGATTTGTTGCAGCGATGATTCGTACATCGATGGGAATGATCCGGTCTCCGCCTATTTTCATGATTTCCCGTTCTTCGATGACGCGCAGCAGCTTTGCCTGCATCTTTATGGAGATATCCCCAATCTCGTCGAGAAAGATCGTACCGCCGTTGGCCTGCTGAAATAATCCCACTTTGCCGCCCTTTTTTGCACCGGTAAAAGACCCTTCCTCATAACCGAACAGTTCAGATTCCAAAAGATGGTCTGGCAGGGCAGAAAAGTTGATCGCCACAAAAGGCTGGCGCACCCGCTGCGAAGCGTTGTGGATGGCGCTGGCAAAGAGCTCTTTGCCAGTACCGTTATCTCCTTCGATCAAAACGGTCAGATCAGTTCTGGCAATTTTCTGAGATATGACCTTGGTCTTTTGAATGTTTTCACTTTCTCCGATAATGTCATCAAAACGATATTTGGCGTAGTATCCGGTTCCAATCAGTTCTCTGCGCACGGTCTTCATCACTTTGCTGGCCTCATCGGCGATGTTGGATACTCTCTTGGCAAAATCTAAAATGTTGGTTAGATATAAATTGGCGTAGTCTTGTTGCTCTAAGACGCCATAATGAGACATGATTTTGACCACGGTGGGAAAGTCCATAACTCTGGTGCCGATGTTGTAGACTGCATCGATGCCGGGCGGCACTTTGTCGACCTCCCAGGGGTTATGGCGATGGAAATGTCTTTTGGGACAGACTGACAGCCTGGATAATAAGGCACTAGATGTAAAAAGTCAAAACCGATGTCTTTTAAATGATCGATACTTTCTAAAAGCGCTGACAGGAGAATCATTGACCAGCAGAATTCTTTGATTGCGCGGCAGGGTGAGAATGGTATCAAGCTGGTTGTTAAACATGGTTCTGTTGGTAATGATGTACTCCTTGATGAGAGGACGGAAACCGGCCTTTAAGAAATCATCATAAACCTCCTGACTGGAAAACACGGAGAAATAATTGCCCTCAGGCTTGTCTTTGTCTTTATAGAAAAAGAAAGGAATGATGGGAACTTCCTTTGAAGAAACCCCGCGCTGCTCTTAATAATGCGTTTTCTGTAGAACGGCTTCCACAGATTAAAAGCAGCGGCTCGTAATTTAAATTGTAATTCATAGTATCTCCTTCTATTTGACTGTGCTCACTGTTCTTCTATATTATCAACATCATAGCATATCTGCCGTCGTTTGTAATCCTTCAAACAAAAAAAAAGAGACTGTCGCTACCAGCAGATTCTTCATCTGCTAGTGCGACAGCCCTCTCAATAATTAACAAGTACCTGTTAGCTTTTAGCCCAAAAAAGACGCTTGTATCAAGGGCCCTCAGCAGGAATAAGGAGCAGGCACGATAGCGCCGGGGACGCAGCCATCATTTCAACTTGTATGCTAATTTTTTTTAGACCCCAGACCATTAAAAAAATGATAATTGACATGTATGGATGTCTATGGTATTATAATTATACCGCGTTCGGTTTAATAATAAGGAGGGATATTATGTCACGCACCCAGAAAGACTTTGCGCCACGTAAAGAGAAATTGATTCAAATTGCTTTGGATCAGTTTCTCGAAAAGGGCTATGAAAATACAACCATCACTGACTTGCAAAAAGCGTTTGGGCTCACGAAGGGCGGAATGTACCATTACTTCAACAGCAAGGAAGAAATACTGGATGCTGTAATTAAAAAGGGATAGGAGATTGATTGACGAAGTGCGCAATCACATAATGGAGTTACCGGCGGAAGACAGATTGATGTATCTGTGTTTCACCGACACAGCGAACAGCTTCTCCAGTCAGCTGCTCCAATACGGCAGATCGGGAGATAGCTCCATCGTAACTTATAAGCTGCGGGAACAGCGCATGAAAATGTCGGTTTCGCTGGTGACGGAAATTATTAAACAGTACATAGACAGCGGGTTTTATACATGTGATTATCCTGAAGAAATAGCGGAAATCCTCTTGATGCTGGCTGTTTCCACCAGTGATGAAATATTTGGCCCCGCCACGAATGAGGATAAGTGGAAGAGGCGAATTGATGCTATGATAACATTGTGGAGAAATTGCGTACACCCTCCTGAAAGCCATTTGGATGAGTTGCGAGACAATTTGACCTGTTTTTATGAGGATAGTATGACAAGAAGTAACTCATGCAATTATGACTCACATAAGGAGAATATCACATGACACTAAAAGCAAAACTTTGGAACAAGGATTTTACTCTGGTCGTAATAGGCCAAATTATCTCACTGTTCGGTAACGCTGTTCTTCGCTTTGCGCTACCGCTGTATATCTTGGAGCAAAGCGGCTCACCCGCCCTGTTTGGGCAAGTTTCGGCACTGGCTTTTTTTACCTATGATTCTGCTTTCGCCAGTGGGAGGCATTATCGCTGACCGTGTGAATAAACAACGTATCATGGTTGTCTTTAGATTTTATTACCTCCGCTTTGGTTTTTGGCTATATCGCCATAAGTGGTTATTTTTCAGCCATAGCCATTGTAGTCGTGCTGATGATGGCGCTCTATGCCATTCAAGGGGCGTATAGCCCGGCGGTGCAAGCCAGCATCCCATTGCTGGTAGAAGAGGAAAAGTTGGTTCCAGCAAACGCCGCCGTAAACCTCGTAAATTCACTGTCTAATATGCTGGGACCGGTCATAGGCGGCATACTTTATGGAACGTTTGGACTTCCCATAGTGCTTATTGTAAGCGCCATATGTTTTTTCTATCAGCGGTCATGGAATTATTTATTAGAATACCGCACAAAAGCAAGCGTCCACCGGTAATATGTGGACTACAGTGAAAAAAGGATATGGGCAGCAGCCTTCGCTTTATGTTCAAGACAAAACCGATTTTAGCAAAAATTATCTTTATCATGACATTGTTTGAACTGTTTGCCAGTTCAGTACTTATTATCGGCGTGCCAGTGTTGATTACACAAACATATGCGTTTTCCAGCCAATGGCTAGGTGTGACACAAGGCATTATGATGGGTGGGGGATTAGTAGGCGGAGTGCTGGCTGGCGTGCTGGCGAAAAAATTATCCATAAAAAAAAATACACCGATTGCTGTTACTGATCGCTTTGTGCTTTGTACCGATTGTGTTAGGGTTACTGTTAGGCGTTTCTGCTATCGTTGGCTATGGTATCATTACTGCGGCTTGCTTTTTACGATGATTGCCGGTGTACTGATGCGCGTGCAGTTGTTTGCATTCATCCAGCAGGTAGTTCCGGAAGAAATAATGGGCAAGGTATTTTCCTGTTTGATGGCAATTATTCTTTGTGCTCAGCCCGTTGGTCAATGGCTTGCTGGCTGGAGTTTTGAGCGTTTTGCAGAGTTGCCGTGGGTCGTGTTATTGGCGGCTGTCGCACTATCCAGCATAGTATCCGTCTATTCCCGCAGTTGCTTCCACAAAATCGAAGTATAGTTCATTCCATCCCTACGAAAGTTTCGGCTGGCGTAAGTGGTTGATTGATAGAGGGATATTTTTCCCTCCCCTGATACAGAACGGCGGCTTCTGGACAAAATGTCCAGAGGCCGCCCGTTCCCTTTGCGGCGGCATCCTTGTTGAAGATGGCCGGCAGAGGTATAATATAGCGGAGATGGATTACGGCCAGGCCGATATGGATATTTACGAATACTTCAAGGCCCAGGGCGTGAAAATCGAAAGCCGACCGGAACTGCAAGCTACAGTTCCGAACTGACCGCCGCCCGCGCCGCGCTTGCCAAAACTGAAAGCGAGATTGAAAAACTGCTTGATACGCTTCCCGGTGCAAACCATACCTTGCTACAATACGCAAACAACCGCATTGAGGAACTGGACGGGCAACGGCAAACCCAGGCGAAACGGGTGGCCGACCTTACCGCTAATTTCGTTTTGTCCTCTCAGGTTGAAAGTATATTCGGCTATCTGCAGGACTGGGCGTCCGCTGACTTTGACGACAAGCGCCAGGTGCTTGACACGCTTGTTTCACAAGTGCGGGCCACGAGTGCGCAAGTTGTGTTATATTGAAAACTTTGTTTTTTTCACCTCACATTATGCCATTGTTAAAGACGTTAAAAATCCTGTGTTGCAATTATTCTTTATGAAAGCTTACTAGGAGCTGACTGTATTGAGGAATTATTGATACTATGCGAAAGAAAAGCTTTTTAACTTTCAACCTGCCGATATTTAAAATATAAGTTGATTTCCATACGAAGAAGGCAGAAGCAGCAGCGAAATATGCCGATTCCTGAGATATTTATTAGTCTCCATGCGGAAAATCAAAGAGAGGAGTATTGTTTCGTTATTTGTTATCTGCTAGCACCTTGGCGCATAGTAAAGTCTGATTACATTTTCGCCGTTACAGAGGTTGATGTGATATGGCTTTGCGCAGACAAAAGCGAAAGCCTGGAATGCAGCGGATGTTGTGACAGGCGGAAACACAGATGCAGGCGCTGACATTGGTGACAGTCTGATCTGGAATGATTCGCTTACCTGTACAGCAGTTGAGATATTGTACGGTATACGAGGCAGTACCGTCAATGACAGTTGCAGAAGCGTTATCATAGAGATAGGTTGTGCCTGTCTCCAGGACGGCGAAGTCGGATAGAACCGTGTCTCGGCAGTCAGTTTTTCCATAGAAAGGAAATTCTGCTGCGCTGTGGGCGGGAACAACGAGATTTTCAGCTAAGATGCGGCGGTTTTGGCTGACCAAAGCTTCTTCAATAGTTTCTGCGCCCTGTACGTCGTAGAGCAGAGGGAAGGTCAACTGCGCATCGGTGTAGTTTTCTACCACGACTCGATAATAGATATTTCGGCAGGCAGAGATAGAAATTTCCTTATAGTTGACATTGTCTGCAGAACTGCCGACGAATTTTTTGATAGAAAAATCTGCGCTGCAAGCTACAATTGGCGATGGAAAGTTTAACAAACGAGAGGGTTGATTATAACTCAAATCAGATGCATCAGCGACAAGGTGGTTTGGCTCCAGGAAGGTGACGTAAGTTCTTTCATCGTAATTGGTGTGAAGATGGGTTCCGTGGGCGGAGCCTTTATTTGCAAGATCATAGGTGATTCTGATTTGTGTCCGACTGTCGGGGGAGGCGAGGGGAAAAGGAACTTTTCCCAAATCTATGACGATGGTATCGCCATGAATATTGGCATCGCCCACATCTGGCAATAGAGCTGGTTTGACATAAATCGTGTAGTCTGGGTCAGCAGGATCGATAATATCGGAATCGCTGATGGACTTCAGCCGAAGACCGTCCTGCCAGCCAGTGATTTTGATGGAGCCGGGTACATAATAGAAGAGTGCCTTGTTGATGGTATCCACAATGGTAAGCTGCAGGCTGCCCGTCAGTACAAAGAGATCGCGAACCAGGCGTTCCAGTTCTTCTATAATAGGACTTTCTGAGCCGTTTTCCGTGGCTTCACGCAGATAGGAGCCGGTAGAGGCGATTGTCCGCATGATATTGAGCACGTCGTCTCTGGTGTAAGGACCAGGTGTCTGCGCGTCGATTTCAATTCCCAGAACAAAGAGGGACGCGTTACCGTCAGAAGGGTTTTTCACGCGCAGCGCAGCCTCATAAGCTCTCTGCAAGGCCAAAACCAATTCCTCAGAAGTAGCTGATCTGTTAGCGATTTCTGCGAGAAGTGTAGGCAGTGTTTGCCGCAGATAGAGATAATATTTCCAAGGTTCACCGGCTGTATCAGGCAGAAAATCACTGTTGACGCTGGTCGGTTTCGCATAGACGCCTCTGTACTCTGGATTGACAGAGCGATTAGCCTGACCGTCGGTAATGAGCACTACCGCCCTGCGCAGGATATCGTCAGACTGTGTGAATCCTGGCGTCTTCAACAGAATATAAAAAAAACTTCCAGACCGGCTTCTGTGTTGGTATCTTCGCCATAAGGAATGGCCCAGATCATGTTATCCAGTATGGTATTGTTTTCATAACCGCTGTCATTCATACTGTAGGGCAGCTGCGAAGGTGTCAAAGGCGTCGAAGCTGCCACAGCAGTGATGAAATTCCCCGTATAAGCCGATGGATTCGCCGCATACACAGTCGATAGATATTCCTGCAGAACAGTGTCTGCTTTGGCGGAACCGTCGTCGTTGTAAATGTCCGTATACTGAATCTGGTAATATCGGTAGTAATTGTAGAGACTGAGCTGGGTGCTGGCAGCGATGGGAGCGGATTGTTCCATATACACTGTCATATCAGTCGATGAGACGAAAGATCCGTTGCGATAGCCCAGAATCTGTCCGATCAGATTACCGCTGGTAGTAGAGCGGCGCCAGGTAAAAAGCGTACCTAGATAATCGTAAGAAAAGCCTCTATCTACACCCGGAACGTAAGCGTCACGGGCAAAGGGCACTATCGTGACCCTGGTCTCTTTATTTTGCTGCCATAGCAGATTAATTGTCTGAATCAAGGCCCTTTTGGCAAGCGCCATTTTCTGCTGCCGCCGGACATCATGCTGGCTGTCACATCTAGGACGAAGATGACATCCAGCGAATGAGGCGGATAGTAAGAGAAGACCAGCGGATTTGCTTCTAAATCTAAGGTTACAGTAGGGTTACAATCACCTTCTGCGCCCTTGGAAATCCTCAGCCGGTCATAAACATGACGGTCTGCGCCGGTGCCGTTATTTGCGGCAGCATCAAAGACTGTAGTTTCACCCGACGTAATCCAGTAGTCCGGATTGAGGGGGTCGTTGACGGGCGAATCAAATCGTACCCGCCAAGATATGCTGGATTCTCTTTTCCAGCCCCTGATAAAGACATGGTATTTTTGTGATAGACATAGCTATACCTCCAATCTCTATCAGTATATTAAAGGACAACATTTCATGTGTTTTTTCAGGACAAAGGCAGACTGCCTGATTCTAATGCAGTTTGGTTGGGTGAATTTCTCAAAGGGATGGTTGTGTACCATCTAAACAAAGTGTGATACTATCAGTTTAATGAAAGAACTGCAGGGAGGTAGAAAATGAAAATCAATGATTTTAAACTGGAATGTTACTTTGGTCTGTACGAGTTTACAGCACCGTATTTATTGACGCAGTCAGACTGCGAGTCTATGACGACAGAGGAAGCTTCTTGCCATGGAACCGGGCGCCAAGGAAGATTACCTCAAGCAATGGTTGGGTTACACAGAGACCTGGGGCGATCCTGCGTTGAGAGAAGTAATCGCCGGACTATATCAGGACATGAAAGCGGAAAACATTTTGGTATTCCACGGCGCCCAAGAGGCAATTTTTGCCTATATGAACGTCATGCTAAATCCAGGCGACCATATGATCGCCATGTATCCAAACTACCAGTCAGCTTATGAGGTGGCAAATTCCGTTCCCGACTGCGCCTTCTCCAAGTGGTGGGTAAAGGACGGCGGCGATAAATGGGTGATTGATTTTGATGAGCTGGAAGGTCTGATTCAACCAAATACCAAGGTGCTGGCGATCAATTCACCGAATAATCCTACTGGCTATACCTTTACCAATGAGGAGATAAGACGTCTGTGCAAAATCTGCAAAGATCACGACATCTATCTATTCTCTGACGAGGTATATAAGGGATTGGAGATGGACGGAGAGACGCGAGACTGGATGGCAGACCATTACGAAGGATGCGTTTCTCTAGGCGTCATGTCGAAGGCTTACGGTCTGGCCGGTCTGCGAGTAGGCTGGCTGGCTTCTAAAGATACGGAAATGCTCAATAAAGTCGTAAAATTCAAGCATTATATGAGTATCTGTGATTCAGCGCCGTCTGAATTCCTATCAAAGGTAGCGCTAAAGCATAGCGATCAGCTTCTGAAGCGAAGTCACGACTTGATTGTTGAAAACATCAAACTGGCAGATCAATTCTTCGAGAAATACGCTTACTTATTTGAGAAAAAAAAGAGATTAGCTGTGGGCCTGTTGCGTTCCATAAGCTTTTAATCGACATGCCGGTGGATGAATTCTGCCAGATGGCTGTAGATAAAAAGGCGTGCTTTTTGCTGCCTGCTGGAATTTACGATATGGAAGGCCAGTATTTCAGGATGGGTTATGGAAGAAAAAAGGTGTTCCTGAGGCTTTAGAAAAATTTGAAGAGTTCCTGATCGAGAATGGATTTACCAAGTAGGAGGTGAAGCCGATGAAGACGATGCTGCTTTGCATGGATGATGTGAGAAGTTCCTTATCCATGGCGGCGGTCATTGAGGCTGTAGAGGAAGGATACCTGGCCTTTGAAGAGGGGAAAGTACAGCAGCCCGACATCGTATCAATGGAGATGCCGGAGCATCACGGAGAAACCGACATCAAATCCTGCTATAATGCTTTAAACGAGAGCGTGTCTGTTAAGATTGCTTCGGGATTTTATGATAATGGGAAAACAAACGATTTACCGACGATGATAGGTACGATTCTGCTTTTCGATGGCAGGACTGGCGCGTCTGTCTGCATTATGGACGGCAGTTTGATTACGGCAATCCGTACAGGTGCTGCCGGCGCAATTTCCTCAAAGCTTTTGGCCAGGAAGGATTCTAAAACAGTCGCGGTTTTTGGCGGAGGCGGTCAGGCCAGAATGCAGGTCTACGGACTATGTCAGGTGATGGACATTGAAACGATTAAAGTATACAGCCAGTATCCACATGAGCTGGCGGCTTATAAAGCCGACGTAGAAAAAAGAGACTGGGAGACAGGTCATCCTATGCGATTCTGTAGAGATGACGATGGAAGACGCCGATATTGCCATATCTACAACGCCGTCAAAGGAGTTTTTGGTGAACAGCAGCCTGGTCAAACCGGGCATGCATATTGTCGCTGTCGGCGCCGATATGGCTGGAAAAACGAGTGGGATCCACAGATTTTCAGAGGTGCGAAAGTTGTAGGCGACAGTATTGCACAGTGTGTAAGCCGCGGCGAAATGCGAAACGCCATTGTGGCGAAAGTGATTGCAGAAGATGATATCTATGGGGAGATTGGAGAAATCCTCGCTGGGAAGAAGGCAGGCAGAGAGTCAGCAGAAGAAATTACGATCTTTGATACCACGGGAATGGGAATTCAAGATAATGTGACAGCTATGAGGGTTTACGAAATTGCAAAAGAAAAGGGACTTGGCCAGTGGTTCGAGTTTCTGTAGGAAAAGAGCGCCAGCTGCGTTAGAGGCTGGCGCTCTTTTAGAATTTTGCGGCGCTGATTTAATATTCCGCCAGTGTGAAACCTTATTTTACTCATGGTCGTTTTATGATACAATAGAAAGAAAGACAGCGCGAAGTTGTAAGTTATCAGTTAACAGGACAATTCGAAAGGTACTCTATTACAGCCATCATTTTATACCCGATTTTTTCTTAAATGGAAACAGTCAGACGATATATGTAAGCTGAAAAAAATATTGAAGGGAATTGTAATGATAGAATTCAGTGGAAACCCGATAAGACGGCCAAGACGCCAATTTATCGGCAGATTGTAAAATACATCAGCGATAAGATTGCCGCAGGGGACTGGGTGATCGGCAGCCGCCTGCCATCCCAGCGGGCAATGGCTTTGGCTTTTGACGTCAACCGCAGTACCATCGTCACCGCCATGGAAGAATTATTATCTTACGGCATTTTGGAGAGTGATTTTGGCGGCGGAACCAGAGTCAAAAGCAACTCTTGGTCTCTTTTTGATGAGCCAGCCGCCAGACTGGAACAAATATATCAGCAGCGGGCCGTTTCACGCCAACCTCCCGACCATTCAGACCATCAACAAGCTGGAGTTTGAACCGGGTTATATCAGGATCGGCACAGGAGAACTGGCGCCAGAGCTGTATCCCAACAAGCTGGTCACGAAAATCTTCCGCAGGATGCCGGAAGTTGTGCCACATCTGGGTTATCTGGGACCCCTCGGCTTACCAGAACTGGGGCGGGCCTTGTCTGAGCGCCTTCAATTGGAACAGGGTATTGAAGCCGATCCGGCCAATATTATGGTCGCTTCTGGTTCGCTGCAAGGGCTGCAGCTGATCAGCGTCTGCATGCTGAAGCGTGGCAGCCGCGTTTATACAGAGGCGCCTACCTATTTAAAATCTCTGCAGATTTTTCAGTCTGCAGGTATGAATTTGTGTGGTATACCGATGGACGAAGAGGGTATAAAATACTGGAACATCAAAGGCGCTTCCATCGATTCGCTGCTTTATACCATTCCAACTCATCACAATCCGACGGGCCTGGTCATGAGCGAAGAACGCAGGAAAGCGCTTCTCAGCTTCTGCCAGAAGAACTGTCTGCCTGTGCTGGAGGACGATGCTTACGGTCAGCTGTGGTTTGAAGAAAAAAGCCCCCAAAGGCTATTAAGGCCAGCGACAAAACAGGTTCAGTCATTTACCTGGGCACTGTCTCCAAGACCATGGCGCCAGGCCTGCGTATTGGCTGGGTCGTTGGACCAGAGGCTGTTGTACAGAGGCTGGGTGACGTTAAAATGCAGACCGACTACGGGGCCAGTTCAGTTTCCCAGTGGATGATGACAGAGTTATTGACCAGTGGAGATTATGATATCTATTTAGACGATTTGCGTCGGGAACTGAAAGGGAGAAGAGATAACGCCCTGGCGGCTCTCAGACGTAATTTCAACGATATGGCTACGTGGAACCGACCCAGCGGAGGATTTTACATCTGGCTTCGTCTCAATAAAAAAGTACCGATTGACAAGGTGTTTCATGAGGCGCTGCAGCATGGGCTTCTGCTGAATCCTGGAAACATTTACGACTATATAGAAAACCACGCCATCAGGATTTCCTACGCTTATGCCGATCCGGAGGATATGACGAAAGCGATAGAAATTTTGGCATCCATTGTAGAAAAAATATGATTAGAGGTAGTTATATGGCATTTACATTTACATGTTCATACAGAGTTCAGCCTGCTGGACGGCGCCGCTCGCATTACCGACGTGGTAACGAGGGCCAAAGAACTGGGCATGGACTCTTTAGCAATTACAGACCACGGCGTCATGTTCGGCGTCATTGATTTTTACAAAAGAGTGTAAGAAGCAGGGAATCAAGCCGATTATAGGCTGTGAAGTCTATACGGCGGCCAGGACCATGCTGGACAAAGACGCGGACAAGGACAAATATCAGGGACACCTTGTCTTGCTGGCGAAAGACAACGAAGGTTATAGAAATTTAATTAAAATCGTATCCAAGGGTTTTACGGAAGGATACTATTATAAACCCCGCATAGATAAAAACGTTTTTGCGGGAACATAACGAGGGAATTATCGCGCTTTCTGCCTGCCTGGCAGGAAAAGTGCAGAACTGTCTCCTCAACATGGATTATGATGGTGCCAGGACAGAAGCGATGGCTATGGACGAAATCTTCGGTCACGGTAATTTTTACTTGGAACTGCAAGACCAGGGGCTGGAAGAAGAAGCGATGATTAACCCCAGCTTGGTAAAGCTGTCAAAAGGAGCTTGATATTCCGCTGGTGGCTACCAACGACGTGCATTATGTCAGGCAAGAGGACGCCGAGGCACACGATGTGCTGCTGGCGATTCAGACAGCCACCACGATCGACGATGAAAAGAGAATGCGCTTTCCTAACGATCAGTTTTATTTAAAGACCGAGGATGAGATGAAGAAGATCTTCGCCTATGCGCCGGAGGCCATCGAAAATACCCAAAGAATCGCAGAGCGCTGTAATGTGGAGTTTACCTTTGGCGAATACCACTTGCCAGAGTTCGTACCGCCAGAAGGTAAAACGAACCAGCAATATCTGCGAGAATTATGCCAGAAAGGACTGCACGAGAGATATGACCATGTGACCGAAGAGCTGCAGGAACGACTGTCATACGAGATGGGTGTCATCGAGTCCATGGGTTATGTAGAGTACTTCCTCATCGTATGGGATTTTATTAACTTTGCTAAGGTAAATAACATCATGGTAGGGCCGGGACGAGGCTCCGCCGCCGGCAGTCTGGTAGCCTACAGCCTGAAGATTACCGACATCGATCCGATTAGATATAACTTGATTTTTGAGCGATTCTTAAACCCTGAGAGAGATCAGCATGCCCGATGTGGATATCGACTTCTGCATTGAACGCCGGGGTGAGGTGATCGACTATGTCATTAAAAAATACGGCAAGGAGAACGTTTCGCAGATCATCACCTTTGGAACCATGAAAGCGAAGCAGGCGGCTGTACGTGACGTGGGCCGCGCGCTGAATCTCAGCTATGCCGAAGCGGACAAAGTTGCCAAGGCCATACCCTTTGAACTGAAGATGACCATCGACAAAAGCCATGGACATGAATCCGGAGCTGAGAGGCAATGTACCAGTCCGATGATCGAATCGCCAAGGTCATCGACATGTCGAGAGCCATTGAAGGCATGCCGCGCCACGCATCGACCCATGCGGCAGGCGTTGTAATATCAAAGCCCTCTGGACGAGTACGTACCGCTGTATATGTCTGACAAAGGGGTCGCTACCCAGTTCAATATGACCACCATCGAAGAGTTGGGTTTGTTGAAGATGGACTTCCTCGGTCTGCGAAATCTGACGGTAATCAGAGACGCCCTGGAGTTAATCGAAAAAATTACGGCGTTACCATCGACTTTGCCAGAATGGGTTATGATGAGTCTTCGGTCTACGAAATGATTGCCAGCGGAAATACCGACGGCGTGTTTCAGCTGGAGAGCGGCGGCATGACCCAGTTCATGAAAAAACCTGAAGCCGACCTGCTTTGAGGATGTCGTAGCGGGCATCTCTTTACAGACCGGGACCGATGGACTCCATTCCCAAATATATAGAATACAAGAAAAAACCCTCATAAAATTAAGTACGTGACGCCGGAGCTGGCGCCGATTTTGGACGTCACTTACGGCTGCCTTGTTTATCAGGAACAGGTTATGCAGATTGTCCGGGATTTAGCTGGCTACAGCTTTGGCCGTTCAGACATCGTGCGGCGTGCCATGAGTAAAAAGAAAACCGATGTCATGCTTCAGGAGAAAAGAGTATTTCATCAACGGCAAGACGGATGAAGAGGGCAACATCGAAATCATGGGCTGCGTACGCAACGGCATTTCGGCCCAGGCGGCAGAGGCTATCTTTTGCAGATATGGAGAGCTTTGCGCAGTACGCTTTCAATAAATCTCACGCGGCGGCTTATGCGGTGGTCGCTTACGAAACGGGCTATTTGAAAAAATTCTATCCTGTAGAGTTTATGGCGGCGCTGATGACCAGCGTTATGGGTGACGCCAAGTATATATCGAGATATATTAGAAATTGCCAGGACATGGGCATCGAAGTTCTGCCGCCATGTATCAACGAGAGTCAGAAAAAAGTTTTCTGTAGTCGATGGAAAAAATCAGATTTGGACTTCTCGGTGTAAAGAACGTGGGGAAGGCGCGATTGACGCGATTATCAAAGCGAGAGAAGAGAAGGGGTAACCCCTAGCGATATCTTCCAGTTTATCAACAACGTGGAAATCAGCGAGGTTAACAAGAAAGCGGTGGAGAGTCTGATTAAAGCCGGCGCTCTCGACTGTCTGAATACCAATAGGGCGGCGCACCTGGCTGTTTACGAAGGTCTGGTAGAGTCGGCACAGAATAACGCCAAGAAAACATCGCCGGCCAGATGTCTCTTCTTCCAGATCAGCAGCGAAGAGATGAGCAGCGGCGATACGTCGGGAACCCTGCCGCAGGTGAACAACTTTAGCAAGGATGTTCTGCTGGCTATGGAGAAAGAGATGGTGGGCGTGTACATCACGGATCATCCTCTCAACGAATATACCGATCGCATTAAGAAATTGGCGACGACCACCAGTGAGGAATTGGCCAGCGCTGCCGAATCGGAGACGCCGGACACCCGCATCAAAGACGGGATGACAGTGACTATGGCGGGCATGATTGCAGGAAAGAAAAAACCTGGTGACAAAAAACAACAAGATGATGGCCTTTGTAGACTTAGAAGACTTGTACGGCGAAGTGGAAGTCGTGGTTTTTCCCAACGTCTACGAGCGCTGCCGTGAAGCGATCGAAGAGGACAACGTCGTCGTCGTCAAAAAGGAAAGCTTAATTTTAAGGAAGAAGAGATGCCGAAGCGCCTTTCTTTTGCTGATTCCGTTGGATATCGACGGGGTAGAAGAGAAGCTGTCTCAGTCGTCTGAGCGGCCATCCCGGCCGTCAGAGGAACAGAGCCAGACTCAGTCAAGGTGAGAATTCCGGCGGAGGCAGATGAAGAGGAAACCCTTGCCGCTTTGCGAGAGATTTTCCATCAGCACAGAGGAAATGCGCCAGTTCTGATTTATTTGCAAAATGGCAAAATTGTCAAGACTGGTCAAGGCGCAGGTGTTTATCCGACCATTGACTTTTTTGATACAGTGGCTGAAGTAGTAGGACGACCCTAACGTTAAAGGGAGACCTAGCTTTTTAACCATTATACGGCTAACGCCTAGCCAGCTAAAGCTGGGGCGTTATAGCATAAGGAGTTCCCAGCAATTTACTTTGTAAATTGGGGCAACTCCATTAGGAGGAAATTATGAAACGAATCGGAGTATTAACCAGCGGAGGAGATTCTCCTGGAATGAATGCGGCAGTCAGGTCTGTAGTGAGATGCGGCATCGATGAAGGCATGGAAGTCTACGGAATTTACAGAGGTTATGAGGGTCTCATGGATGGAGAAATAGAAGAGTTAGACCGAAATTCTGTAGGAGATATTCTGCAGAGAGGCGGTACGATTCTGAAGACTGCCAGAAGCGAAAAAGTTCAGAACGGAGGAAGGGCAAGCTCATGCAGCAGCTATGCTGAATACCTTCGGCATTGAAGGTCTAGTCGTTATCGGCGGGGACGGTTCCCTGCGCGGCGGTGCAGACCTGGCAAGGAGAGGCATCAGAGTCATCGGCCTGCCGGGAACCATAGATAACGATCTGGGGTATACGGACTATACCATCGGCTTTGATACGGCAGTCAATACCGTATTAGAAGCAATTACCAAGATCCGGGACACCTCTTCTTCACATGAAAGGACCACGGTCATTGAGGTTATGGGCAGACACTGTGGAGATATCGCTCTTTTGCCGGTTTAGCCGGAGGGGCGGAAGGCGTTTTGATTCCAGAAATAGAGAATGATATCAACGAACTCTGCAAAAAAAATCGTCATGGGCGCTAATCGGGGCAAACAGCATAGCATCATCATCAATGCGGAGGGGTCGGGCATCTCTTCTCAGGAACTGACAGAGACGATACAGTATAGAACGGGGAAAGATACCAGGCTGGTGGTTTTGTCCTATCTGCAGCGCGGCGGCAGTCCGACGTTGCGGGACCGCATGCTGGCCACTTTGACAGGAGCAAAGGCCGTTGAACTGCTGAAAGACGATTCTGACAGCAAAGCAATCGGTACTGTCGATGGTGAGATTGCGGCATACGATTTGATTGACGCCCTTGAGCAGAAAAGAGAAAATCGACAGGGCGATGTACGATTTAATCGGCGTGCTGAGCAAATAGAAAGGTTAAAAAATGAAAATCGCAGTAGTATATACCAGTAAGTATGGAACGACGCAGCAGTACGCACAATGGATTGCCAAGGATGTAGGCGCCGATCTTTTACGGCAGGATGCGTGCAAGGTGAAAGATTTAGAAAAATACGAATGTCTTGTTTTTTGGCGGGCCTATTCATGCCGGCGGCATTTTTTAGCATTAGGTTTTTTGCAGAAGAATTACAAGAAATTGTCGGACAAAAAAGATCTTTGTTTTTTTGCGGTGGGACTCAATATCGAAGACCCGGCTGTACAGCAGGAATGCAGGGAAATCAATTTTGTCAAGACGATAAAGGATTTACCTTGTTATTTTCTGCGGGGCGGGTATGATCCATCAAAGGTAACCGGTATGGACAAGAGGCTGATGGGTATAGTCAAGAAGATGATTGCCGGAAAAGGAGAGATGACCGAATCAGAGCGGGAATTGCTTGATGCTATTGAGCAGGGCGCTGATTACACCAGCTACAGCGCCACCTATGATTTGGTTTATGCAATTCAAACGTTACATTTAGAAACTAAAAGTTGGTAGAGGATTGTCGCTGGGTTCGGTTATAATTGGGTCATCAGGAGGTGACAAATGAAAATAGGTAAGAAAATCGCAGAGGCAAGAAAGAAGAAGAATTTGACACAGGAACAGCTGGCAGAGCTGATGGCGGTGACCAGGCAGACGGTTTCCGTTGGGAATTAAATCTGGCTTATCCGGAGATGGAAAAAGTAGTAAAACTGGCATCCCTTCTCAAGGTGAGCTGCGACTATCTGCTCAATGACGATTATGAAAGTCCGACAGACGGTGCGGAATCGGCAGGCGGCCCAAGAAACCCTGTGACTAGACTGCTTTTAGCGGCCAAGGGACGACTGGTCAGAATGCAGTTTACCGACGAAGCTGATTATGATTTGTATAATAAATTGTGCACGATTGTAGAATTTGACGGCATGTGGATGAAAGTGGAGTATACAAAGGGGAAGGCGACGGAGTCCAGGCTAGTCCCGATTTCAGCGATTACTTCATTGAAGTTTGAGAAGGAGGGGAAGTAAATGGAGACCATGGGAAATGTCTTTGGCCTCCTCGGTATCGTGGCCTTTGTCATGTATTTCGATCTAGCAAAGAAGGTAAAGAAGCTGGAACGGATGATAAAGGATTCTGGCATTGTGGATTTTGAAAAAGAGTCCCTTAAGGATATCCTGAAGAAAAACTTAGGTAAAACCGCCAAGCTGGAGCTGGAACGAGAGGCAGAAGACTCGGATTTTGCCGCAAAGGAATGCCTTATCGTGGATATTGATGAGGAGTGGCTCCAGATCAGATCAGTCAAAAAGGACAGGAAGGTCTGATCAGAGTGGATTTCGTAAAAGGCGTGCAATTTGTTTAGAGTATAGAAAAACCGTGGCCTAAGAAATGAGGTCCACGGTTTTTATTATGTAGGAACTATCGATGAAATCGATATTGATGGAATATCAAAGAACGTACCTTGCGAAGCGTCGCCCCTTGCGGGCGACATGAGTGCATAGGGAGCGACGCTCCGTCATGCACTCGTTTTTTATTATTCTTTGTGTTCTGCCAGGTATCGAAGAATGGCTTCCTTGAAAAAATTCTATAAAGGTTTCAATGACCATTTCTTCTTTTGCTGGATATACGCCGAGTGAACGCTGAATAGCCATGCCGTCCAGTGCAGCAACAAAGAAAGAAGCCATCAGATATTTATATTTGTCATTTTCGATTCCTGAAGCCGGTCCGAATAAATTGCCAGCGTTTTGTATCGTCATCTTATAATTCTTAATGACGCGATCTCTGTTCTCATCGTTTTTTGCTGATGAGATCTCCAAGGAGCGCGATGTGCAGCTTCTGTTCATCCTCTTTGAGGAGACGGCGACGCACATTATCTGCTATTTCGTTAAAAAGCTCCTGCTGGGTTTTTCACCGCTGTCTGCGGCAGTGATAATTCTTTGAGAGAAATGAATGGATTCGTTGATGATATCCTGAAACAGTTCTTCTTTGTTCTTATAATAATGATAGACGGCGCCAGTAGTGACGCCGGCCTGAGAAGCGATTTCTCTGACCGTGGTTTTCTCCATACCCTGTGTGCGGATTACGCGCATTGCGGCTTCTAATATCTTCTGCTTTTTCTCTGAATTTTTCATCTTTTCTCCTTAATGACTCTATTCTTGTTTATAAATCAATTCCTAAATCATTATCAATAATCTGACCAAAAGTGATGGAGCTATCTCCGAACTTTTTACGAATATCGTCCATGGTCCGCTCGATGGATTCACGTTTTCCTCGTCCGCCGTCTGCGGCGCTGTCAAAGAGGGAAAGCTGTTCGTCAGCGGTTTCATCTGTCAGATTAATGGCTGTAATCGTCAGCAGCCTGATAGGGTCTGAAAGATTCCATGATGTTTTTAGAATTTCCAGGCTGGTCATTCTGATTTCTGACGCCAGGTTTGTCGGCAGATGCAGCTGCTTTTTGTCTGGAAATCGTTTTGAAATACGGGTCTTTGATATCCACTTTAACGCCATAAGCCTTCATCTGGTATTTACGCAGGCGGCTTGCTACTGTGTCAGCCAGACTGGTTACGGCAGTCAGAATATCTTCCATCCCTTTGAGGTTGCGTTTAAATGTGATGCCATTTCCAACTGACTTAATTTTTTCTCTCTGATCATACAGGGTGACGGGACTGTCATCTAAACCGTTAGCATAACTGTAAAGAATGGAACCTTGTTTTCCGAGCAGGGCTTCTAGGGCGAGGGGATCGCTATGAGCTAAATCGCCGATGGTGTGGACACCTAGTTTTTCTAATTTTTCAGCGGTAGCCCAGCCCACGAAGAACAATTCCCGCACTGGCTGAGGCCACAGCAGGTCTCGGTAGTTTTCGCGGGTGATTTCTGTCGTCGCATCCGGTTTTTCTGTATTCACTGCCCATTTTTTGCAAAGATTTTTTGTTGTAGGAAACGCCTACTGATAAAGTTAGATTCAGTTCGCGTTTGACACGTGCTCTGATCATATCGGCGATCTGTCTGCCGGTACCGAAGAGTCTTTGGCTTGCGGTGACATCAACCAGGATTCATCGATACTGAAGGGTTCCACCATATCGGTGTATGATAGATAGATTTTATTGATTTTCTCGCTGAACTCCTTATATCTGTCGTGGTGTGGTTTGACCAGCTGTAAATCAGGGCACTTTTTCTTCGCTTGCCAGATGGTTTCGGCAGTAACGACGCCGTATTTCTTAGCAATTTCGTTTTTCGCTAATATGATACCGTGACGGCTCTTTGGGTCTCCGCAGACCGCCATGGGCTTGTCCCTGAGATCTGGTCGGGAGAGGAGTTCCACTGATGCGTAAAAACCATTCATATCACAATGTAAAATTACTCTGTCCATACAAATATTTTACCACAAGAAAGAAATATAGCAAATCAGAAACGTCTAAAAGATAAAAAATAGTGGAATGACGACAAACAATTTATAACTAGAAGAAAAGATATCAAATAACATTCACATTTCACTGGTAGATTTATGATATAATGAACGCACGATTTCACGACGTTGTCGCAAAGAAGCGTTCATTGAATCATAAATTGCGATTCAATCTCTAAAGGAATATTCATGATATAATGAGCGCACGATTTCACGACGTTGTCGCAAAGAAGCGTTCATTGAATCATAAATTGCGATTCAATCTCTAAAGGAAGATTCATGATATAATGAGCGCACGATTTCACGACGTTGTCGCAAAGAAGCGTTCATTGAATCATAAATTGCGATTCGATCTCTAAAGGAATATTCATGATATAATGAGCGCACGATTTCACGACATTGTCGCAAGGCAGGAATCATTGAAACATGACTTACGATTGCATTTTTAAAGGTATCGTCATGTTATACTAAATACGAATGGGAGAAAAGGGGTTCTCCCTGAAAGTGATTTGATAGTAAAATAAGGGGTGAAAAAAATGAATAATATCATGGTCTGCGTAACCAAACAGAAGACTTGTCAACGACTGATCGACTATGGCAAGAAGCTGAAAAAGTCTGATGATGACCAGCTGTTTGTAATCCATATTGCAAAGAGTGATGATTCATTTCTTGATAATTCTGAGGAAGGGGAAGCACTGGAGTTCCTCTACGAGAGAAGGCGAGAGATGCAGGCGCGAGCCTGACAGTAGAAAAATCAGACGATGTGATGAAGACTTTGATCGATATTGTGGATAGAAATGGGATTACAGAGGTTATTACAGGACAATCTGGAGAAAAAAGAAGGCAGGGATTCTTTCCTTGACCGTTTTAACGAGTACCTTGCAGGCAAGGCGGAGCTGATCGTCGTTCCAGCACATTCTTGACTAAAAGCCCGAAGCCAAGTATAATGGTACAAGTAATATTAAATATACGAATAACGCAGCCAATTGAGCAGTGCAGGATGTGCCTGCGCTTAGAATTGGCCGCCTGCGTGCCACGCGCTAATGCGCCGCACTTTTGACCGGGTACCTATCAGCGATTAAGCTGCGCTGAATTGGATTAGGTCTCCCAAAGCATAGGGACTTTCTCACAAGCTGTGACAAGTCCATTATACAACAAGCGCCAGACCGCTCACTGCGTTTGCGGGGCGCAAAAGCATAAGAACTTTCATCAATTTGTTTCACAAATTGTGACAAGTCCATTATACGACAAGCGCGATACCGCTCACTGTGTTTGCGGGGCGCTAAAGCATAAGGACTTTCATCAATTTGTTTCACAAATTGTGACAAGTCCATTAAGGAGGTAAACTGAGTGAGAATATTAACAATAATCGTCGGTGCTCTGCTGACAATACTCGGTGTGTTTTTTCAGTAGCAAATGCCGGATTATCATTTCTTTCCCTAGCCTTTCCCATCGGCGTCGTTCTGATTATTGTCGGAATGGTAGAATGTTTTGCATATAAGAGAACCGTTGAAGACGAGGGAGAACAGGCACTGGGTTCTCATCGAAGGGCTGACAACTTTATACTAGGTGTCGTTGTTCTGACCGGGCAGCTGGCAGCAGATATCGCTGTACCTGTAGTTTTCGGTATGTGGAGTATGATTTCGGGCATCAGAGGATTTGTCATCGTTACTCAAGTCGTAG